>Ga0209201_1000003_pt1:122500-458398 | contig 458398 bp, 400 predicted proteins | sample AD_UKC055_MetaG_FD_184411 | JGI IMG/M metagenome (GOLD analysis project Ga0209201, IMG submission 184411) | Active sludge microbial communities of municipal wastewater-treating anaerobic digesters from USA - AD_UKC055_MetaG (SPAdes) (version 2) | ecosystem: Engineered >... | reverse complement strand
TGCTGGTGGGTTAAAGCAAACAGGTATCACAAGAACACGAGAGAAGAGGACGTAGTGATAGCACATGGATAATTCCACGAAACGTAAGCTTATTCTTGAAATCAGAAGCGCCATTGATTCTCTGCCTACTGTCAGGGAGGGCAAGGTTGCATATTTGAGACTTCAGGTTCAGAAAAATTGTTATCGGACCGATTCCGGTGCGATCGCCCGGAGGCTGGCAGAGGAGTCACTTCAGGAAATTCTCTGGCAGGGCCGGGGATCTATTCAAAATTAATAGCATCTAAGAGTATCGTTACTTAGGACCGAAATTTCAAAGGTGATGATTGCCCTGATAGCTTACCCCCGTAAATCGGTCCGTTTTAGGTAGAAGGTCAGTTTTAGTGAGGCAGGAATGGGTGAGGAACATTTTACAGTGGAACAGATTATCATATTGCTGAGGGAGGTGGATGTGAAACTCTCTCATCGCCAGAACGTGCGACAGATCTGCCGGGAGATGGGGATTACAGAGCAGAGCTATTACCGGTATCGCATGGAGTATGGGAAGATGAAGGCCGCCCTGGTCAACAATAAGATATTTAAACGAAATAGGGAGACAAAAAGATGAAAGTTTTTCTGACTGCCGTTTGCATTGTGTCTTTAAGTATTGTCTTATGGCAGGGGATCACTCAGGCAGTTCCCGATCCCGCGACGACCTACTTGATGATATTGCTCTGTGGTCCAATTATTGCGGTTATTGAGGGACTCAGAGGCAAAGCGAGACGGCCAGGTAACGACAAGAAATAGGCGAGATCGAAGGCAGGTATATTGGGAAAGCGAAGGTCACCTCTTGTGAAGGAGGTGATGCCAATGGCAACAGGGTCTTCAGGCTCTTAACCGATTAACCTACGCAAAATGATAGGAGGTAAGGAGAACAAAAAAACTGATCGACACATGGCTGGGTAGCGTCGAGGCATCAGCAAGAAGAATTTATCCGACAACGCAATCTGTGGGACCGCAGCCATATTAGTAGATTCTATTAATGTGGCGTTGAGGTTAAAGCCTCTCGGTCTCGCGCCAAATTCCAAAGGCAGGGTCAGAAATGGCCCTGCTCTTCCTATCTATCCTCATCGTAAAGGCTTCTAAGTTCAAGGGTCATGGCCCTGACAAGTTTTAAGAAACCTTGGAAGAGGTCAAAATGAACCAGAAACAATTTACGGCTGAAGAAATTATCGTATTGCTTAATGAGGCGAATGTGAGATTTTCACAGTGCAGGAACATGACGCAGGTCTATCGAGAGATGGGAATTACTGAGAAGATCTACCTCCGCTGTCTCAGGGAGTATGCAGAGGTGAAAGGCGCTCAGTCAAAGATCCAAAGGAATTCTTATGATTCGCATCGATCCGGTAAATCCATAAGAAAAATTCATCAGCACAATCAGTAAGTCCGAATCCTTATATCAGATTTCTAACAGAAGAAAAGGCAGGGTCAGAAATGGCCCTGCCATGTCTTACAGGCTTGTAAATGTAATGGCTGGTCAAGACTTAATATGACAGTGTCTGTAAACTCAAGTTTGGTTCAGGGCATTTTAACCCTGCCTCTATCGCAAAATCTTTTTTTGCTGTTGGCCCTATTGCATTTTCTTAGGATCTCATAACACATCAACAACAACTTCATCTACTTGTTTGTCTCCATCTTGTTGACTAGCACAAGCAACCTACCTATGTTTCTCAAGTTCCGTCTCTGCTGAATTAATGATCTTCTTAATCATATCCAGTTTATTTTCTACAATTTTCTCTCCACGTTTTTTCATACTTATTTCTTCTTTTACGGACTGAAGATCTTTTTGAATAATAGTAAATTCCTCTAATAAGCCTAGGATTGACTTTTTCGTGCCTTCTTCTGTTTCTGTTATACCCATTATTTTTTCTTCCATCGTTTGCACGCGAGACTTTCCTCCTTCAATCGCATCCAGCATTTCTCCATACTTTGCTAACAGTTGCTCGTGAAGTTTCTCCCATGTTTCACCTATATCCTTTAGCTGCAGCTCAATAATCCTGTCTTTCTCCTCTAATTGATCGTTGACTAAATGTTGATCATCAAGTTTAGTCTTGAAGGATGACATTTGATTTACAATTTCCGAGTAAGAAGAATTAACCTTTTGCATAAAATCGTTCTTCAATGAATTGATCGTTTCATGAATCCCCGTTAAGGTGTCACTCATTGCGTTTATTTTAAATGACACCTCATCAAACTTTCTCTGATGATGTTCAGAATGTGAGCCGAGTTCATTTATTTTTCCAGTCAAGCCTTGAATTATGCTATTCATTTCTTTTTGATATGCCTCGAATATGCTATCTTTCTCATCCAGTGTTTTTGCAACAGACGAAATTTTTTCTCCAAACATCTGCCCTATATTTAAAGATTTATTTTCTATTTCTAATAGGTTACTCGCGATTTGTTCAATTTTACTTTCTATATCCTGCTCATTTTTCCTAAAACTTTGATAATTTGAATCGAAATCGCCGATTCTCGTTTTAACGTCCAGTATTAAAGTATCCATGTCCGCCCTTTGAGATCTGATAAAGGCCTCTTCTTCACCCAGGGCTTTTTCTGTATTCAGGAGTTTCTCTTGGAGATTGACGTTCGTATTTGAAAGCGCATCAATTTTATTTTTTATCTCCTGATGGCGTCTCATCCCCAGTGTAAGCCTATCCTCTATTTCCGACTGTCGTTGATTGACCATTTCGAACCATTTATTGAATAATTTAAAGAAATTAGTATTTTTTTTCTCCACTTGGGATAATTGGCCATTGGTTGCGTTGACATGTTCAGTCAATAAATTTAACTTTTTATCCAACTCATTAATTACGCCTTTCAATTCAAGGCGGTTTGCTTCTGATATATTCTGTTCTGCAATACGATATTTTTCCTCCTGTTTATTTTTTCTTTTAATATAACCTTTGAAATAACCCCAAAAAACAACAGACGAAATTACAGCGAACAAAAGACTGATTGTAAATATTACATTCATTTCCATAATAGCATTACTCCATCACGATTGATGGTTCATTAGTTCCAATCTTAACTTTCCCATAAATACCATTATTTCTGCATATTTCAATATTAAATATCTCAAAATAATAGTCTGTTTTCTACGTTTACTGATCCGCAAATTACAGCTCTGAAAATTTAAAATTCTGTCTATCTATTTAATTCAGAGGTTTTCCGCATTAGACTTGGGCAGGGTCTTAGGGTCACTCCCGAAAAGCCCGATTCTCCATATCGGGTCAGTCATAAAAAGGAGTCTGATGCCTGGAAGGTACATTCTTTTGTCACTAATGGAATTATGATCTGATTCAATTCGAGGTCGTTCTTGATTTTGTATATACGAAGTGATTAATTTCAGATACTTATGGCGGAAGTGCATGGGAATGAAACTTTTGGACTTGGACCATTGTGAATTTTAATGTTTCAACCGGAAATAGATCACGATCAACTGGTGTTTATGGTCAAGAGTAGTAGGTGTAACACGCAAAATGAAGATGCCTTTACTATCTTCAATAATTGCATTTCTACCCTGAAATCCTTCTAACCAATTTCTAACGGAACAACATAAAATAGAAGGGCGGTTGAGTGTACGTTATTACTCATAACCGCCCTTTTCTTCTTGATTTTCTTTATGTTGTTTTACTCTACTTTATTCTATTTTACGCCTGTCCACATATTCAGGGTCTAGTGGGCGTAGGCCTGTCCGGGTTCAAATCCCGGCTTCGGCACCATAGGAAATCCGAGGGGTTAGAGGTTCAGTGCTATGTGCTTCTAACCCTTCTTTTTTGCCTTTTTCTAACGGATTTCTAAAGGAACAACATGAAATAGAAGGGCGGTTGAGTTTATGTTGTGACTGAGGTAAGTGTTCATCATGCGCATTCACGCAAAGGCCGGGATATTCGTCATCCTGACATGTCTGTGTCTTTCAGGCATTCAGGCGGGACACCCTTCTTCAACAGGTCAGACGGCGGGCGCGAAATCCGTCGACAGCATGCCCGGCCTGGAACATCGCGTCATGATCGAACTGAACGAAGCCCGGACACGTCCCCGGCAGTATGCCGCCGGACTTGCCGAACTTCGCAAGCACTTCAAAGGTAACGAGTTCCACAGACCGGGCAAGGTCATCATCTTAACCAAAGAGGGGGTGAGTGCCGTCGATGAAGCCATTACCTTCCTGAGATCGGCAAAGCCCCTCTCCGCCCTGAAGCTGTCCAGGGGCATGTCGCGGGGTGCCAGGGATCACGTGATCGAACAGGGGCCGGCGGGGTTAACGGGCCATGACTCGATCACCGGTAATAAACCCTGGGACCGTGTCAGCCGCTATGGAATCTGGCGGGAGATCATCGGCGAAAACATCAGCTATGGGAGCGATGAAGCGAAGATGGTCGTCATGGGTCTCATCATCGACGACGGTGTCCCGGACCGCGGCCACAGGAAGAACATTTTCAATTCCCGGTTCCGTGTTGCCGGCGTCGCCTGCGGACCCCACTCTTCACTCGGGACCATGTGCGTGATCACATTCGCCGGTGGATATGAAGAAAAGCTGTGAGCCGGTATTTTATAAAGACAAGTGACAGACAGGGTCGGAAACGGCCCTGTTTTTTCATTCAAAGAGCATTTCACGGCCGTGGCCCGAAGGTCTGAAGTAATATACCCGCCGACGAATCGCTGATTAACTCCGTCTCATACTTAATTCGTAGAATAATTAATACATTCGCCGTATTGTCTTATGCCCAATAGAGGGTTACAGAGTTCATTAACGATGATGTTTAAATGAAAAAGGGATATAAAAAAATATGAAAATACTTCTGACTGCCGTTTGCATCATATTTTTGTGTATTGTTTTTTGGCAAGGCATTACTCAGGAAATCCCCAGACCCGCAACAACCTACACGATGATGGTATGGCTCGGTGGCCCGATTATTGCCGTGATTGAGGGATTCAGAGGCAAAGCGAGAAGGACAGCCAGCGAAAGGACACGGACGTTATCGAAGACAGGGTCAGAACTGGTCTTTTCTTATCATGTTGCCACCGCTCAAAGCGATGAAGCCGGTTTTACAGGCCCTGTGCCCCGGGAGAAGGTTCAGACTTTTTAGCATGAGAGGGCACAATCATGTGGTCCGAAATATTGATCCCGATAATTGGATTTCAGGATAAAATATCAGGCTTTTGGGCATTAGAGGGGGGGAAAATCACGTGGCAAAAAATACTGGTCCCCATACTGGTCTTTGCGATCGCGGTGTTCATCGTTATTGTCATTCAGTTTGTCGCTCATATTGTCTACAACTTTTTCAAAAGGTTGAGGGGGCCGAAATGAACAGTGACCACTTTGGTGAAACGAGGCATTAGTGCGATTTTTTCGTCCCCTCGGAAATAGCATTAGCCTATGCCGTTAAGACGGCTGTTACAAGGCGGGGTCGGAAACGACTCTGCTTTTTCATTTCACCTCCCCGGTTATGTTTCCTGCCATGACGAGACGCTGTGTTTCCTCCGCCCGTATTGCACCGCTCCGCTAAAAATGCTCCTGTACGGTGAACAGCTAGTTGACTGTGATCGAGTACCCGAAATCGCACTTCTTCCGTTGATTTTCTCTATGCTGTTTTAGCCTGATTGAGTCATTTTGGCAGGTTAAGGGGCGGGCAAAAGCCTTTCCGGGTTCAGTCTTCGGCGCTGGGATCATGCAGAATCAAGGAGTTGGCTTAACGGCCGTCTAATACTTTTTTCGTATATGCAAAACCATACTTGATTTTTTGTTCGGACAGGCAAAATATCAAAGTTATACACAGCACTTCACGGCGCCCTCGTTTTTTTACCAGAGAAACGAGATGCGACACAGCAGGCCGAGGTCCGACATGAAATACTGCATCTGTATCCTGACGGTTCTTATCCTGAATCTGGCAATGCCGCCTTTCTCCGCAGGCGACTACGAAAAGGGCTTTGAGGCCTACTGTGAGAATGATTACAAGACCGCCTTCAAAGAATTCATGAATGATCCGGATCACCCGAAATCACAATTTTTCCTGGGTTTCATGTACCACTCCGGCAGGGGCATCCCCGTAAACTACACCATGGCGAAAAAATGGTACAGCGTCTCTGCATCGCAAGGTTACGCCCACGCCCAATATCACCTGGGGTCTTTATATCTCGAAGGCAAAGGAGTTCAGCAGGACTATTCAAGAGCCGAATACTGGTACCGTCAAGCCGCCGAAAAGGGACTGAAGGAAGCACAGGCCAAACTGGGGGCCCTGTATTTTGAAGGCCGGGGGGTTCTGAAGGACTACGGACAGGCCATCAGCTGGTTTCACAGTGCGGCGGAAAAGGGTGATCGCACGAGCCAATACAACCTCGGGACCATCTATGAAAAGGGCCTCGGCGTCACGCAGGACTATGCCGAGGCTTCATACTGGTACGGCCTGGCCGCCGATCAGGGCATGCCAAGGGCGCAGTACAACCTCGGCGTGATGTACGCGAAAGGTCTCGGAGTGCCCGTGGATTACGTCATGGCGTACATGTGGTTTAACCTTGCCGCCGCGCAGGGGGTATCCGGCGCAGCGACCAGCGGGAAGCTCATGACGAAGAAAATGACAAAAGAGCAAAAATCGGAGGCGGAGAAATTATTAAGGGAGTGGAAAACACGAACATAAAAAAGGGGACAGGCTACTTTTTTTGTTCTGCTGTAATTTTTTGTATTTAACTACGCCATGAAAAAAGTAGCCTGTCCCCTTTTTTGGTATCCCCTTTTGTAAACCGAATGGCGTCTCAATCGTTATACCGGACAAAAAGACCCGGGAGACATCGGGTCCATGTTGTCCGAAAAGGGCAGAAGCATCGAACGCCTACAAAAGGAGATTACCATGAAACGTTTTCTGATCATCATCGGCATCATGACACTCCTCATTGCCGCCCCGGCACAGGCAGCCAATGTGGGTGTGTACGTCAGCATCGCCCAGCCCGGATTCTACGGGCAAATCGGCATCGGGGACTTCTACTACAGACCGGCGGTCATTTACCCGCAGCCGATAGTGGTCCGGCCCGCTCCCGTGTATGTCATGCCCCAGCCCGTTTACTATCACGTACCGCCCGGTCATGTGAAACACGGGCCGTACAGACAAGTCTATGTGCCGCACCACCGGGCACCCGGCGGGCCATGGGTATACGGCAGGTGACGAAGAGATTAGATTTACGAATCGTGCTGAACGAGCGTAAAAAAGAAATTGTAAACTGCTTTGAAAGGAGGGTTGTCTCATGAGTAAGGCAAGGTTCGCAGTTTCCGTTCTTTTGATTTCACTCTTCATAGTCCTACTGCCCGCCGGAGACGTCAAGGCGCAATACAGACCATTCTACGTGGGCGTTTTCGGCGGGTACACCATGCCGGAAGACATGGAGGTCAGCTCATCGGCAGTAGGTGACTACCACATCGACCTCGACAACGGCGGGATGCTCGGGGTCAAGTTCGGTTACATCCCCCCGGGGGCCCGGTTCCTCGCCCTGGAATTTGAGCTGAACGGCATGTGGAACGATTACGACCGTCAGGCGGTTTTTACAACCCCCTTCAGAGGAGAAGAGGAAGGCGACGCCACCCTCGCCAATTTCATGTTCAACCTCCTTTTCAGGTATCCGGAGGGGCGAATTCACCCTTACGCCGGTTTCGGCATCGGGTGGTCTAGCGTTACGTTGGATGGCAAGGAATACGCGGACGGCGTTCTCGCAGCAACCTATGATGACGACGACACGTCATTCGCCTGGCAGTTTCTGGCGGGGCTTACCTTCGAGATCGCTCCGTCACTGGAACTGGACCTGGGCTACCGTTATTTCTGGACGGAGCCCGAATTCGGCGTTTCAGATGTGGAATTCAAGTCGCATATTGCCACGATCGGTTTGAACTTCCACTTTTAGTCTGTCTCAATATTGACAGGATCCCCAAAATACAGGGAATGCAGAGGCAGGGCCGGAAAGGGCCCTGCCTTTTTGTCGAATGGGCAGACTCAGGTCCGACAGCCTATTTTTCTTTCTCGATCTCCTCCAGGAGCCGCATCACCCTGCCGGCGGGGACGGCAAAGCCGATGTTCTGAGCCCCCGCGACGACGGCCAGGTTGATGCCCACGAGTTCCCCGTCCGCATTGAAAAGAGCACCCCCGCTGTTTCCGGGGTTGATGGGGGCGTCGATCTGCAGAAGCCCCTGGCATTCATACTCGCACTCGAGGTTCTTGAACACCCGGTTGACACCGCTGAGGACGCCGACGGTCACGGAATTCTCCAGGCCGAGGGGGTTCCCGATCGCGATGACCGTCTCTCCGATCATCAGATCCTTCATGTCCGCAATTTTCACCTGCCGGACGGGCTGCCGGATGTCCGCCCGGATCACCGCGAGGTCATCCACCGTGCTGACCCTCGCGATCCGCCCCTCCGACACGGTGCCGTCTCGGAACACCACATAGATGGACGAGGCCCTCTGAACGACGTGGGCGTTCGTCACGATGAGCCCCTTGTCACTGATGATCACGCCGGAGCCCAGGCTCTTGAGCTTGAGAGTGCCCTTCGAATAATTTTCGCCGAAATACTGTTTGAAATAACGGTCCAGCTGTTCACCGTATCTGCCCCACTGCGGGTGTTCCTTCAGGTCCACGATGCTCTCCGTTCTCAAGTTGACCACCACTGCCGCGTTTTGTTTTATCACATGGACGACGGGTGTCTCCCGCGTGCTTGTCACGCCGGCGCAGGCCCCCGCGAACAGAAGGGCTGATAAAAGAATGAAATGGAACCCTTTCGTCTTCATGAAAATCATCTCCTTCCCGAAGGGGTGAGAAAGGCCTGTATCGGGCCGATCTTTAAGGTTATAAATAACACCTCCAGTCGTTGAAATAAACACAAAAGGTTTGTCCATCTTTCGATCCGGATACGCGAGGCCCCTCACCGCCGCAAGACCGAATCGCGTTCGCCGGATTGTTTTTATTGAAAATGTCGTCGATTTTGGTTATGGGACACGAAGTCTTTGGTATTTCATTCCTTCCAAGACGTCGTGAAAGCGAGGATGGATAGGCCCGTATGCTCTCCAAGATGTCTCCAAGAACGATATTAAAGGGGGTCTTCATAGCCGCGGCGGTTTTCCTGCTCGCCTCACTCCCGCTCCTCCTCGGTCTCCTCAAGACTTTCCCCGTACCGGAACAAACGGACCGTGCGAAAGTCGAGATCAGCGGATTCATCCGGAAGGGTGAGACGCTCTTCGACATCTTCAAGCGGAGCGAACTCGACCTGGAGGATCTGTCCCTGCTGAAGGAATCCATGGCGGGCGTTCACAGACTGAGCAGTCTTCTGCCCGGACAGCCCTACCGGATCATCGTTGACGGCGGTAACCGGGTCACTGCCTTCGAGTACTGGATCAATGACGATGCCTTCGTGAACGTCACACGCCAGGCGGCCGGTTTTCGCGCAGAGAGGATCGATCTGGAATACGAGAGACGGCCCCTCTGCGTGGCAGGCGTCATCGAGGAAAACCTGATTGCCTCTTTCGGAGAAGATCGCGAGGGCCTCATCCTGGCGCTCAACCTGTCCGACGTCTTTGCCTGGGACATCGACTTCAACACGGACCTCCGCAAGGGAGACAGCTACCGGGTGGTCGTCGAAGGGCTCTTTCGCGACGGGCAATTCAAAAAGTACGGCGATATCCTCATGGCGGAATTCCTCAACGACGGGCAGTCCTTTCGGGCATACCGATTCGAAATAAGCGGCAAGGCCGCCTATTATGACGCCGAGGGCAACTCCATGAGAAAGCAGTTCCTGAAGGCGCCTTTGAGTTTCCGGCACATCAGCTCCGGTTTTTCGAGGTCCCGTCTCCACCCCATTTCAAAAATCCGCAGGCCCCACCATGGGCTGGATTATGTCGCGCCGGCGGGGACGCCGGTTTCCGCCATGGCAGACGGCAAGGTCACCTTCGCGGGACACAAAGGGCAGTATGGCAGGCTCGTGATCCTCCGGCACGGCAACGGCTATCAAACATACTACGGCCATCTTTCGAGGATAAAGGTCAGAAACGGCGTAAACGTCACCCAGGGGCAGGTCATCGGCCACGTGGGTTCATCGGGCATGTCCACGGGACCGCACCTCCACTTCGAGCTGAGGAGGAACCACAGTCCCGTCAATCCCCGCAAAGCCGAGATACCGAGGGGAGAACCCGTCCCGAAAGAATGGATGTCCGAATTCAAGAACCACAGGGATCGGCTGGACGGGCAGATGGCATCCATCCGTCCGACGGACATGGCAGAGGCCCGCCTGGAAATGGAAAGGGCCGCCCGGTGAATTAGACTTTTATAACTTGTTTTTTTGAAAAATGCATTGTCCCGTGAGCAAAACCGCAGAAGCTCTGCCAAGCGGCTTGATTGCACTCACTAAACGGTATCGGCGGCAACCTCGAGAGATGCCCTTTTGCCGGGGGCGGCATCAATCTGACCGCAGTCCGAAACCCGCGATAGAAACCATTCGTCGTCTTAGCCGAGGTCGGACATGAGCGGGGCGGGGCAGACTATAATACTTTGTTCTTATTGATTTATTTCGATATGTCAGATGCTCTATCCCTTAACACCCCGCCCATTCCATGAAGTCCGCAGAAATCCCGTTTTGGATAGCCTCGAAATATGCTATTATTTACACCGTAAAAATTAAACCGGCTGGGATGGACGAAATGCTGTCAGAAAGGACAGGGATGCTCTCTCGCCTCGCTCTAATAATCGGGATCCTGGTCTGCCTTGCAGCGGGAGCGGATGCCGGCACGACGGCTTTCGTATCGAATCGATCAGAAAATACAGTTTCCGTCATCGATGTTTCCACCGGGGCGCTGCTCCGGACCATCCCGACCGGGGGAGGACCTCAGGGCCTTGCCCTTTCACACGATGGACGCCTCCTCTACGTTGCCCAAGCACTGGAAGACACTATCCTGGTGCTGTCGACCGAGGATTTCAGCGTGCGAAACTCGATCGCCACTGCCTCCGCCCCGGTGGACATCGCGGTCTCTCCGGACGGAGAATCGCTTTACGTCGCCTGTCGCGACGGCATCGAGATTATCGGGACGGCGGACGATACCATCAGGGAATCGCTCTTATCCGTCGTGGAACCGGCGGGCCTTGCCCTCGCGCCGGACGGACTCACGCTCTTCATCACCAGTGCCGCCCCGGGGACGTTGACCGTCATCGACACCCGGGACCTCACGCCGTCCGGTGTCATCGAACTCGGGAGCGATTTCGAACCCTCGGGCATCAGGGTCGCGCCGGGGGGCGACTTTCTCTACGTGACGGGTCGCTCATCGACGAAGACCCTCGCCCTCGCCATCGACACAAGGGATCTATCCGCAACAGGCTCGGTCGAACTCGGCCTGGAACCATCGGGGATGGCCTTCTCGCCCGACGGGACCCTTGTCTATGTCCAGCATGCCGGGGATGGTTTTCTTTCCGAAATCCGAACCTCCGACCACCGGTTGATCGGCCAGAAACCCTACGGGCCTCTTTCCGTGGACGCGGGCGTGGTTGTGACCTACTCCGCCTATGACGCCCCGGCCGGCGGCATGGCGATCCCCATTGTCGGCGCCATCACGACCCCCGCCTTTCTCAACGCAAGCGCCGCCGGTCTTCACCAGATCAACCTCTCCTGGACGGACAACTCCGGAAACGAGACGGGTTTCGTGATCGAGCGGAGGACATCGTCCAGCGCTTTCGCCGAGATCTACAGGGTGGGTTTGAACATCACCCACTACCAGGACACGGGGCTGGATGCTTACACAAGGTACTATTACCGCGTCAGGGCCTACAACTCTGAAGAATACTCACCCTATTCAAACGAGGCTTCGGCGAGGACGGGTGTTACGGATGATGACGACGACGATGACCTCTTCTTCTGTGCCGTGTCGTATATCCTCACGGGAACACCCTATGATGGCCATATAAGCAGGCTGAGGGCTTTCCGTGACAGGATCCTCATGAAAAGCGCCATGGGAAGGGCCTTCGTAAAGTATTACTACAAACTCTCCCCCGGCCTGGTGGAAATGATCCGGCAACACGATCTCCTGAAAACGATATTAAGGGCACTGGTCGTTCCTCTCGTTCACTTGATCCTGTACCCCGCGGTCCTCATCCTTCTGCCGATATTTTTCTTCCTCCATCTTCTCTTGCGCCGGATCCGCACATTTTCAAACTCTCCCGCCTGAAAGCGGGACTCCTTCGAGGGTTATGGCGGAATCATTAAAAAGTGTTATTCTGTTATACGGGAACTGACCTGATAGTTCCCTTGAAATAATTAAGTATTGTTATTTCTTCGTAAGAGTGGCATTAATCGCAAAGTCAATATTCAGCCTACAGGAAAGGAGGTAGTTTTATGGCAATGCAGGAAGACAAGGGGCCCTGGGCGGACTTTTTCGCGCACTGGCCCAAAGAGGGGTTCGATATGATGTCCAAAGGTCTCGACATGTACGGCAAGATGACCAAGGCCTGGATGGATGCGGCGGAGACTTCCGCCAAGGACAGGCCGGAGGATATCATGAAGAAATGGTCCGATTCATTCGGCGGGATTTACAAAGACCTCTTCGAGATGTTCATGCAGCCCATGAAAATGTACGGATTTTCACCTTCCTACGACAAGGCCCCCTGGGACGAGACCTTCCGGACCTGGCAGCAATCCTTTTCGTCCATACCTGTCGGGGCGGTCCCATCTTTTCAGGGAATCGACGAGTTCGTCAAATTCTCCCGCGGATGGCAGGAAAGCTACGCGAAGGTCTACTCGGCGTGGCTGAGCAACCTGGAGAAAATGGCCGAAGCTGGCCGTTCAGGCGGGGCGAAGGGGGAACAACCCGAAAAGGTCATGAAGGTCTGCATGGAATCGACGGAAGCATTCATCGATGAGTGGTCAAACTTTGTTGCCGGTCAGACCAGGGCTTACTTTCAGCTCTGGAAATCCCTCTTCGGGAAGGAAAAAGCCGCACCGAAAAAAGGCGGAACGAAGTCCAAAGAGTAAGCGCGGCATGCGAGAATTGAAATGAGAAAAGGAGGCTGAAAGCCTCCTTTTCTCATTTGAGAAACGCCGCAGCCATCTCGAGAAACTCCGACAGGAGTTTCTTGCTCACGACAAAGATGTGACCGATATTCTTTTCGATGGTCCGGTTCAGCCCGCCCCTTTCCACCTGGATATTCCCATCCTGTATCTGTCCCCATTTTTCGCTTGCCCGGCACGAACCCGGCGGGGCAATGGGATCCCTCGTGCCCCTGTAATCGAAGAGCATCACGCCCCCTTCACGCAGTGCGCCCATGTCGACGGGCTTGCCGTCCAGGGCGGGATTGGATGAAGAAAGCTGGTATTTCCCCTCCCAGAGCTCATTACCGAGAAAGAATTTCGTAATCCACTCCCCGTGGGCCCTGGCGGGAAACTTCGTGCCGTGCGTCAACCAGTAGAGGAAATGGGCCGAGTCGTGAATGGCATCCAGGCGACAGGCCCTGCCGTAGAATCCCAGGGAAACGGTATACTGGACGCCCGGCTGGATCTCGTTCATTCCGGCTTCGATAAGCTGGGGCGGAATGTTCACCGATTTGTACAGCGCTTCCATGAGAACCGGGTCGTAACTCCCCCGGATGACCTCCCGCATGGCTCCGTGCCCGCTCAGGCCGTCGTCAAACAACACGGGCGAGGCCATCAGGACGACCTTCCGGATATCCATAGTCTCCCCCCTGGCGAGGCGCTCCTCCGCACGTCTGGCCAGGTAAGGAAGGATGATGGTTCCTCCCATGCAGTATCCCATCACGTGAATCTCCTGACCCGGGTGGCGCGCCTTGATCAGATCCAGGTACGTATCGGGAACCGTTCTACCGTAAAAATCAAGGCCCAGTTCCGCGTCATCCGGCTCCGCTTCGCCGTGATCCGCAAGGTAAATTTGAAACCCTTCCTTCAGCATCCCCTCGATGACGGATTTGCCCCTGGCCAGGTCAAAGATCTCGGGCTTGTTGATGAGGGGCGTGGCCATGTAGAGGACTTTGCCGTTGGGCTTCACATCCGGCGGCAGGGGGTAATACCGGAGCGTCACACTATGCAACTTCGATCCCTCCACCACTTCGAAGGATGAATAACCGATCTTGCCCAGGGTCGACCATTCAGAGAATTCCTTCAGGTCAAAGGCCTTCTCATGGTGCAGGTTTTCCAATCTTTGCCGGTTCTCTTCGAGATACTTTTCCACGGTCTGCGGCGACAACCCGCTGCAGGTTCCCTCCATGAAAGGAAGGGGCTCCCCCGTAAGCGGTTTTTCCGTAATGACCATCAGGAGGCTCTTGAGGAGGTCCTTCATCGCCTTGAGCCGTGTCAGTCCGATGGAGCTGTAGTTCCTCTCCAGATACAAAAATTCATCGATGTATTCCCGCAGGAAGGCCTGGCCTTCCGGCGAGGAAGAAACCAGCCGCGCTTTCCCGCGATCGAAATGCCCGTTCGTGATGAAATAGCCGGTCAGGCTGTGAAGCAGCCGGGCGTAGTTCTTGTAAATCCAGCCGTTCATGTCCCCGAAAAAGTCCGGGTTTCTTCCCGCCCTGGCGGCAAGGCGCGCATGGGCCTTGATGGGCCCCGTCAGGAACCGTTCGATCATGGCGTTCTGGATCGACGCCGTAAAGGACAGGGGACCCCAGTGGACCGGGTCCTTGCTGATGGCTTCAAGTGCTTTCTGCTGCTTGAAAAGGGCGCTGATCATCTGACCGGTGATCTTGCTCTTCCACGGATAGGATGTCTCAAGCCCCTCGAGGTTATCGGCGGGGGTACGGCCCATGACGGACAGCAGTTCATCAGGGGATATCCGTGCTCCTTCGTTTTCCTTCTTCTTTCCCTTTAACACGTTTAAGATCCTCCTCGTCGCCGGCGGTCAGATCCCCCGGTACCCGGGGTGATGCCTTTCCCTGCAAGGGCCGTGCTCGAATCCACCGGAACACCGGTTGAAATTTTTCTGGCCAAATCCGGCCCGTTGCGTCAAAATAGCAATATGAAAAATAAAAAGCCCTCTGCAAAAGAACGTGTCTGCGCAAAATGTGGAAACCCGAAAATATTCGCGAGATGCCTAGGCTGCGAGGCGGTTCTCTGCGAGTCCTGCGCGGTCTTTGAACTGATCGGCTCCGGCTGCGGGTGCGTATGGCCTGCTTACTACTGTTACGACTGCGCACACGACCCCGCCGTCAACCCCAACGCCGCCTTCAAAGACTAAGACCCCTGAATCCACCTTTCCGAAGCGTCGACTTCTTTTCGACCGCGGCGATTTCATCGGGTGTTCTCTCCCGGACATCCCTTCGCCATGGATTCTGCGAGACGCAGCCGTTTCCGCAGCGCAGCTCCATCCGGTAAAAAGAGCCCGTCCGCCCCTCTATCTGCATCAATTTGCAGATGTAGCGACGGCCGTTCCACTGGAGTTCGGGGCAGACCCGATCCAGAGCCTCAGGGTGCCTGCTCACGCCGAAGGTGCACGTCCTCGCGACACAGCAGTATCCGCAGCCGACGCAGGGCCAGGTGACGATCTCTCGAATCATAGGCCTGACGGGAAAAGCCTCATTCCCTTTGAAGAAATTTATTGCAGGCTTAATCTATCGCCAGCCGACCGATTTTACAAGGGGGAATATGGAATCGCAGGCAACCAGAATTTTTCTTGTCAAAAAGGCAAACGCCTGTTTAAATGGGGCACTTGAAATACGCGGGAGGAAAGATCGGGCATGACGAACATTTCGGACTACAGCAAGTTTATCGTCGATCTGCGGCGCCACATGTGGATGGCCGGCATCGAAATGAATCTTCGCCGGCTCATCTGGCAGATTGCCGTCACGGGAAAATACATATCCGCCAAAATCCACGAGGCAAATCGCAAGCTCGCCGGATTCAAAAACATTCACGGTGACGATCAGCTTGCCCTGGACCGGAGCGCCGACGAGATTCTCATCCACCAGCTCGAATTCTCCGGATTCGTGCGGGAGTATGTGTCGGAAGAGTCCGACAAGGTCATCACGTTTCAGACGGCAGAAGCCAAATACTACGTGACGGCGGACCCCCTCGACGGCTCATCCCTCGTCGACACGAATCTCTCCATCGGCACCATCGTCGGAATTCACAACGCCCCTCTTCTGGATGCTTCCGGCCGGGACTCCATGGTCGCTGCGATGTACATCACCTACGGACCCCTGATCACCATGGTCTATTCCGCCGGCAAGGGGACACATGAGTTCGTCCTCAACCGCGAGGGGGAATATGTGCTTTCGGAAGAAAACATCACCCTGGAGGAACGCGGTTCCATCTACGGACTGGGCGGCCTGCGAAAGGACTGGACGCCGGAACACCTCAAGTACGTCGAGTTTCTGGAAGCGGAAGGATACAAGCTGCGTTACAGCGGGGGCTTCGTGCCGGACATCAACCAGGTGCTCATCAAAAGAGGAGGGGTGTTCACCTATCCGGCCCTGAAGAAGAGCCCCCAGGGAAAGCTTCGCCTGATTTTCGAACTGCAGCCCATGGCCTTTCTTGTCGAGCAGGCCGGCGGCATGGCCACGGACGGGAAATCCGATATTCTCACCATTAAACCCCAAAAGCTGGACCATCGATCGCCGATCTATATCGGGAGCCGTTTCGAAGTGGAGAAGGTGAAGGAGTACCTGCCGTAAGACGGCCCACGCGTGGTGGCCCTGCCCATCGGACCATTTCCCAGCCGGCTCTCTTTGTGTATGATCGCGGAAAAGCACAGGTTCGCATCGTTTCAATATAGATGACAGAGTCGAACCGGGGGACAGGGTGCGGGACCCGTCACCGCAAGGGGGTATAAGCATGGTGTACAACAGCGTTGATGCATTGAAAAAGGGGGTTTCAGGGGTTCTGCAGTCCGAAGGGGACAGCGTCCGTGTTCTCGACGAGGCAAGGCTCAGGGCCTCGATCATCGATGACCTCGTATACACAGCCGTCCTCAGCCCCGACGAAGGCGTGAAGGAAGCGGCACGCTGGATCATCCGTCGCGCCGGCGCGGCGCTGGGCATCATCCCCTCGTCCATCCATGCCCTGTATGAGGCCATGGGGAGGGGGGAGGTTTCGGGCTTCACCGTCCCTGCGATCAACCTGAGGGGACTCGCCTACGAATCGGCCCAGGCCGTGTTCCGGGCCGCCCTGCGGGGGAAAGTCGGTCCCGTCATCTTCGAAATCGCAAGATCGGAGATTGGATACACGGAGCAGCGGCCGGTGGAGTATGCCGTATCGGTCACGGCGGCGGCCATCAAGAGCGGGTACCGCGGTCCCATATTTCTGCAGGGCGACCACTTCCAGGTGAGCGCCAAAAAGTTCGCTGCGGATCCTGCGAGGGAAGTGGATGCGGTCAAGGAGCTGGTGCGGGAAGGCATCCAGGCGGGGTTTTACAACATCGACATTGACTCTTCCACCGTTGTCGACCTGGGCAAAGCAACCGTCGAGGAGCAGCAGAGGAACAACGCGGCCATCGCGGCCGACATCACCGCCCTGGTTCGAGAAATCGAGCCCCGGGGAATCACCACCTCCGTGGGGGGGGAAATCGGCGAAGTGGGCGGAAAGAACAGCACCGTCGAAGAGCTCCGGGGTTTCATGACGGGCTATCGAAAAGAGCTGGCAAAGAAGGGAAAGGGCCTCAAGGGCCTGAGCAAGATCAGCGTCCAGACAGGGACGTCCCACGGTGGCGTGGTCCTGCCGGACGGCTCGATTGCAAAAGTGAAGCTTGACTTCGACACGCTGGAGACACTTTCGAAGGCCGCCCGGAAGGAATTCGGAATGTCCGGCGCCGTCCAGCACGGGGCCTCGACCCTGCCCGATGAAGCCTTCGACCACTTCCCGAAACGGGGGACCGCCGAAGTGCACCTCGCCACGGCCTTTCAGAACATGATCTACGATCACCCCGCCTTCCCCGGGGACCTCCGCAAACGGATCTACGACTACATCCGGAAAGACCTTGCCAGCGAGAAGGGCGCGAAGGACACCGACGAGCAGTTTATCTACAAGACGCGAAAGAAAGGTTTCGGGCCCTTCAAGAAAGACATGTGGAACCTCCCGCCCGATGTCCTGAAAGGGATCGGGAAAGAGCTGGAGGAGAAATTCTACTTCCTCTTCGAGAAGCTCAACGTGTTGAAGACGGACGATATCGTGCGGAAATTCATCAGACCCGTCGATGTCCCCGTCCCGGCGCCGCCGAGTCTGTCCGGGAAAGGGAGAGTGACCGTCCAAAAGACGAAAGCGGAAGCTTACGACGAGGGGGAGTGAGCATTTTGCGCAGCTGTGAGTGACGCAAGGGCTGAGCGGAAGCCGTGAGCCTGATGCCTGTCGCTTTGCGGCATGACTAAATGGACCTCGACAGACTTAACAGGGGGAATAGATCAATGTCTAACAAGCAGTGGCGTAATCCGCCCGCGATGCAGATTGACGCAGCGAAGACCTACCGTGTGACGGTCGAGACGACAAAGGGGGATATCGTCCTCGAGCTTTACCCCCGACACGCCCCGAAGACGGTTAACAACTTCGTTTTTCTCGCTAAGGAGGGGTTCTACGACGGCGTCACCTTTCACCGGGTGATCGATAATTTCGTCATCCAGGGGGGTGACCCCACGGGCACGGGGCGCGGAGGACCCGGGTATTCCTTCGAGGACGAGGTCAAGGGAAACCCGCTCAAGCACCAAAAAGGCGTCATCTCCATGGCCAATGCGGGACCCGACACGAACGGGAGCCAGTTCTTCATCACCCACTCGCCCCAGCCTCACCTCGACGGCCGTCACACCGTGTTCGGGAAAGTGACCGAAGGGATGGACGTGGTCAACGCGATCCGGCAGGGGGACAGGATGGTCAAACTCACGATTGAGGAATTCTGAGGACATCGTCACGACGAGAGAGGAGAAAGTTCAAATGCCCGCATTCCTGAAGAACACAAGGGTCCTGGTCATACTCTGCGTATCCCTCTTTCTTGTCCTCGCCGTTCTCTTCAGCTATTTCGTCTCGGACACGGTCGTGACCCGTATCACCGATGCCCAGATGGCAGAGGTCGACGGAAAGTTCATGATCGCAACGGAGTACCGGCCCCTGGTCAACTATGACGCGAAATACCGGTTCAAGTTCGACGCGGGAACCGTCCAGAACGATGCCGTCCGGTTAAAAGGAAAACAGGTCAAGATCTGGAAATACGGCTGGCGAATCCCGCTCTTTTCCATGTACGAAAACGTGGTAAAGATCGAGGAATTAAGACCGGGGCAGTGAGATCACCCCGGGGCATCACGGCACATAACCCCTCTCTTCATCCGGAATACCGCAATGAAGTACAACCCAGCCCTTATCTCCTACTTCTTCCAGCGTGAGAGCACCAAGCGCAACGTCCGCCAGCTCATCAAGTTCCTGGTCGTCCTGGCCGTCATGGTGACGATTTACAGCATCCTCTTTCATTTCATCATGGCCGCCGAGGGAAAGGACCACTCGTGGCTCACCGGGTTTTATTGGACCCTCACGGTCATGTCGACCCTGGGGTTCGGCGACATCACCTTTCAGTCAGATCTGGGGCGTGCTTTTTCGATCGTGGTGTTGCTCTCCGGGATGGTCTTTCTTCTGAGCCTTCTACCCTTCATGTTCATCAAGTTCTTTTATGCCCCCTGGACCGAGGCGGAGTCGAGAAAGCGGACACCCCGGGAACTGCCGCCCGGGACCCGCAACCACGTTATCATCACCAATTTCGACCCTGTCACCATGGCGTTGATTCAAAAACTGGAGAATCAAAAACACGATTATGTCGTCATCGTCGATGACTTCAAACGTGCCATGGATCTTTACGACATGGGCGTCCGGGTGGCCGTGGGGGATATCGACGACCCGGAAACCTACCGGAGAATGCGCGTCGAGCAGGCCGCACTGGTCGTGGCCACCAACAGCGATGAAATCAACACGAACATCGCCTTCACCGTTCGGGAACTGAGCGAACAGGTTTCCATCCTCACCACCGCCAATTCACCCTACTCCGAGGACATTCTGGACATGGCTGGCAGCACCAAGGTGCTCCCGATCTACGATATGCTGGGCCGATCCCTGGCCGCGTGGACCGTGGGCGGCGACTGCAAGGCCAACATCATTAGCCGCCATGACGAGCTGATCATCGCGGAATTCCCCGTTATGGGCACCCCGCTGGTCGGCAAGACACTGGCCGAGAGCAAGTTGCGCGAGAACCTGGGGGTAAGCGTCGTGGGAATCTGGAAACGGGGCCGCTTCGAGGTTCCCAGGGCCGACAGTCTGATCGAGCGCACCAGCGTGCTTTTGCTGGCCGGTTCCGAGAAGAACCTGGCGGCCTATGATGAGATCTACTCTTTTTACCACATATGCAAACTGACGACGGATCCGGTGCTCATCGTCGGCAGCGGGCGGGTGGGGGACACGATTGCCCAGCGGTTCAAGGAACGGGAGAGGCCCTATCTCGTCATAGAGAAGAACCCGAAAAGGCTGCAGGACGAAGCACACTACGTCGTCGGGGACGCCGCCGACATCCGCACCCTTCAGAAGGCCTGGATTGAAAAGGCCCCCGCAGCCCTTGTGACGACACACGACGACGCCACGAATATCTACCTGACCAAGTATCTCCGTAGCCTGCGGCCGGACATGCAGATCCTCAGCCGCGCGAACCTCGATCGGAACGTCTCGACGCTGCACCGCGCAGGCGCCGACTTCGTCATGTCCTACGCCTCCCTGGGGGCCGACGCCATCTACAACTTCCTGAAAAACGAGGACACGGCGATGCTGGCCGAGGGGCTCAATATTTTCCGTCTCAAGGTCCCGGCGTTGCTCGTGGGGAAGAACCTGGCCGACTCCAGGATCCGCGAGATGACCGAATGCTCCATCGTTGCCATCAAGAGCGACGGCGCCATGACGATCAACCCCGACCCGCAGATGGAGATCCGCCAGGGCGCCGAGCTGATCCTGGTCGGCACCGACGAAGGGGAGCGGAAATTTCTGCAGGCTTTTGAATCCTGACCACGACGGCGGCGAGACAACGTCGGCGGCTGATGTGTGATGATGAGGGCGCGACAACCGGAACGCCCTTTCTGATCGGGTGCTGTGCACCGCGGTTTTCGCGGGTGGGCGATGAAGCTTGCTCTAGATGTGATGAAGCCGTCCGTCAGGGCTTTTTCAGCAGAATCCGGCAGTCCACGAGCGTCGCGCCCTTTCCTTCGCCGTGAACCAGCAGCGGGTTGATGTCCATCTCGATGATTTCCGGATGATTGACGGCCAGGTCGGAAAGGCTCACGATGGCTTGCTCGAGCACCTCGAGATCGGCCCTGGGTCTCCCCCGGAACCCCGAGAGAAGACCGAATCCCCTGATTTCCCCGATCATCCGGTGCGCCTCGTTCCTGCCGATGGGTGCAAGGCGAAAGACCACGTCCCTGAATATCTCGACGAAGATGCCGCCTAGTCCGAACATCAGAAGCGGCCCGATATCGTAACGGTTCAGGCCGAGGATGACCTCCTCACCGGGCGGGGCCATTTTCTCCACGAGAACGCCGCTGATGACAGCATCGGGATTGTATTTCCTGGCCCCCTTTACAATCTCCCGGAAGGTCCGTTTGGTTTCTTCCCCGTTTTTGAGTCCCAGGACCACTCCCCCGGCGTCGGTCTTGTGGAGGATTTGGGGAGAGACAATCTTCATGGCCACGGGGAAACCGATCTCGCCGGCAATGACTTCGGCCTCTTCCTCGCTGGCCGCCAGCCTTGCGGGGAGCGTTCTGAAACCGTAACATTTCAGGATTTCGTTCCCTTCGACCTCCCCGAGGTGCGTCTTGCCCGATGCCAGGCAATCGGCGATGATCGAGGCGGCGCGCTGCCGGTCGTGAGCAAAAGTCCATTCCGGCAGTTCTTCGCGGTTGAGCCACCCCGTATACTGATAGAGGGCCCCCATGGCCTTCGCCGCGTTTTCCGGAAACTGGTAGACAGGGTAGCCGTGTTCCTGGAGGTACTTTACCCCCGGCGATACGTCGACGACACCCATGAAGCAGCAGATGATCGGCTTGTGGGTTCCCCGGGCCACCCGGACGATGGCCTCGGCCGTGCCCAGGGCGTTCGTCATCGACTGGGGCGTGAGAATCACAAGGGCCCCGTCCACCCCGTCGTCCCGGATAACCGTCCATAAGGCGTTTTCGTAGCGGTCCTGTGTCGCGTCGCCGATGACATCCACGGGATTGCGGACGCTGGCCGTCGAGGGCAGATGCCGGGCCAGATCCTCCATGGTCTTCTCGCTGAACCGGGCAAGCTCGAGGTCCGCCGAGACAGTCATGTCCGTGGCCAGTATCCCGGGTCCGCCGGCATTCGTGATGATGGCCACGCGTTTCCCGCCCGGGAGTTTCCTCCGGAGTTTCCCCAGAGGGCTTTCCTGCTTGTAGGCGAAGGCGTTGGCAAAATCGAAGAGTTCGTTGACCGATTCCGCCCGGATGATCCCCGATTGCTTGAAGATCGCCTCGTAGACCGCCTCGGTCCCCGCGAGAGCCCCCGTGTGAGAGGCCGCCGCCCTCGCCCCCGCCGACGTCCTGCCGGATTTGACGACCAGGACCGGCGTGGGCCTGCTTCCGGAGGTGACCTCCTTGGCCATGGCGATAAAGGCCTCGCCCTTCCGAAGCTCTTCGATATAAATCATGATGACGGCCGTGTCGGCATCTTCGTGGAGGTACTGGAGAAGATCCACCTCATCCACGTCGGCCTTGTTGCCGATGGAGATGAACTTGGAAAAACCGAAACCCCGGTCCGCGGCAAAATCAAGGACGGCCGTGCAGAGAGCACCGCTCTGGGAGATGAAGGAGATATTGCCGGGGCCGGGCATCCGGGCTGAAAAACTCGCGTTCATGCTCACCCGGGGGAGAGGGTTGATGACACCGAGGCAGTTCGGGCCGACCACACGGACTCCGGCTTCACGGCAGACCGAGACGATCCTGTTTTCCAACTCGAGGCCCTTTGCACCGATCTCCCGGAATCCCGCAGAGACGATGACAATCCCCTTCACACCTTTCCGGATGGACTCCTCCACCGCCGTCAGGGTCGCCCCCGCGGGCAGGACGATAATGGAAAGGTCCACGGTGTCGGGGACATCCTCTACCGTGGGGTAAGACCGCATGCTCAGGATGGACTTCGCCGCGGGGTTGACGGGATAGAGCGTCCCCCGGTAGCCGCCCTTCAGAATGTTGGCAAAGATGTCGTATCCCACCTTGCCCGGGGTGGTGGAGGCCCCGATGACGGCAACGGCCTTCGGGGAGAAAATGGCGTCAAGGCTTGTCATCACGATTGTTCCCTACTTCTTCTTGGCGGAATAGTCGTACCAGTGACGCGAATTGAACGTTTCCTTGATGAGCCTGGCCGCCAGATCGATGTCGATATTGTGCGTGTTGATGACGAGATCGTAATTCGTCGGATCCATCATGTCGGCATGGAAGTATTTCTGGATGAAGGCCTTGCGCTCCGCATCCAGTCTCATCACCTGCCGTGACGCCTCTTTGTCGGAGACTTTGAATTTGATCATGACGTTCTTGATCCTGACCAGCAGCGGTGCGACCACGAGCACGCGCAGGCACACCTCCCTGGGCAGGATGAAGCTGGCCCCCCTGCCGACGATGACGGCATGCCCGTGGGCCCCGATGGCGCCGACCGCATTGGTGAGATGCTGGAGGTATTCGTAGGACCACATGTGGTTTTCTCCCAGGGCGGTGATCCATTCCTCGAGGATGCCGCGGTCCTGCTCGTCGAGGGATTCAACAACCCGCTTGCTCTTGTCGGCACTCTCGGCGATCTTCTCCACGATTTCCTGATCAAAGAGATCGATGTCCAGGTCCTTGGCCAGTTTGCCGGCCAGTTCGCCCGCCATGGCGCCGGGAAGCCGGGAGATAGTGATGACGGGCCGTATCGGCTTTTTGTACTTTTTCTTCTGGTCCGCCTGCCATCGTTTGACCTGTTCCTCGATCCGCTTGTCAAGGGACCGACTATAGGATATTTCGTCCATTGAGCTGCCTCCCTGTTCGTTCGGCGGGAATCGCCCTGCGGGCGGTTCCCCCGGTGAAATGTTTATTCGCGTGGATTCTCTTCAACCGGAAGCCCGGGGGAATCCACGTTTCATGCCTACGGTTTCTGGGGCCGCGCAGCCCCTTCCTGCTTGAACATCATCTTCAGTTCCACGAGCCCGGCGATGGTCCGCCTCTGCATCTCGAAGCCCCCCTTCTCGAAGACGTGAAGCATGGGCTCGTTGGCGGCCAGGACTTCCGCCGTGAAACCCAGCAGCCCCTGCCGCTTGGCCAGGTAGGTGAGATAGGAGAGGAGTTCCTGCCCGATGCCCCTGTTTTGATAGTCGTCCCGCACGGCAAAAGCAATCTCGGCGCTCTGCCGGTCGGGGTAAATGTAGTAGCGTCCCACGCCGACGAATTTCTCGTGTCCCTTCTGGCCTTCGTCGACGACGGCCACGATCGCCATCTCCTGCGTGTAGTCGATGACGACGAGCTCCTGGAGCCTGTCGTGGGGCATGTCCTGGCGCTTCGAGATAAATCGCAGGTAAAGACTGCGGTCGGAGAGGCGATGGAGAAAATCCTTTTCCAGGTGTTCATCGGATATCTTGATGGGCCGCAGAAAGATATCCATGCCGGTCTTGGTTTTGCGGTAGGTCTCCAGTTCTTCCGGGTATCTTCCCTTTTCGCCGGGCATGATCGCCTGATTCGGGTAGACGAAGCCCGCCTTCTTCGCCTCCTCGACGAGCCATTCCCTGAATTTCGGGTGGGCGACGGCGATGAGCGCCATGGCCCGCTCCCGGATGTTCTTGCCGTGGAGGTAGGCGATGCCGTATTCCGTCACGACGTAATGGACGTCTCCGCGGGTCAGCGTCGCTCCCGCGCCCTGGCTGAGGGTCGGAACGATCCGCGAGACGGTGCCGTTGTGGGCGGTGGATTGAATCGTCAGGATGGGCTTCCCGCCCCGGGACCGTACGGCGCCGCGCATGAAGTCGGCCTGGCCGCCCATGCCGCTGTGGAAGGTCCTGCCGATGGATTCGGCCGTGACCTGCCCCGTGAGGTCGATTTCAAGGGCGGAGTTGATAGCGACCATGTTGTCGTGCTGGGCGATGAGAAACGGATTGTTCGTGTAGTCGATCCGCTGGAAACTGACGGCCGGATTGTCGTGAATAAACTCGTAGGTGGACTTTTTCCCCATGCAGAATGTGGCCACGGTCTTTCCCCGGTTGACGGTCTTGCGGGTGTTGTCGATGACACCTTTTTTGATCAGATCGACGATGCCGTCGCTCAGCAGCTCCGTGTGCACCCCGAGATGTTTCTTCCCCTTCAGGTTAGCGACAACGGCGTTCGGGATGGAGCCGTAACCCACCTGGATCGTGTCGCCGTCCTCGACGAGCTTGGCCACGTATTCGCCGATCCGGCGGGTGATATCCGTGTCCGCCTCCGTCGAGTACTCCAGGATCGGTTCGTCATGGGGTACCACGTAATCCACGTCTCCCATGTGGATGAAGGTGTCGCCGTGGACCCGGGGCATGTGCCGGTTGACCTGTGCCACCACGATGCCGGCCGCCTCCACGGCGGCCATCACGATGTCCACGCTGACCCCCACGCTCATGTAGCCGCGCTCGTCGGGCGGTGATGTCTGTATGAGCGCCACGTCCACGCGCTCGAGACCCCGGCGGAAGATTTCGGGAACCTGGGACAAAAAGACGGGCGTGTAGTCGGCGAGCCCCTGGTTGACGGCATTGCGGGTGCTGTCTCCGATGAAGAAGGAATTGTGGCGGAAGTTTTCCTTGAACTTCTCCGTGGCATAGGGGGCCACGCCGAGAGACCAGATGCTGAGCACTTCAGCGTCGAAAAAGGCCTTCGGGTGGGACTGGACATAACGGATGAGACCCTGGACGAGGTACTGGGGCTCGGCGCAGGCTGAACCGATAAAAATGGTGTCCCCCCGATGGATGTTCGCAAACACCTGCTCCTCGGAGGCAAATTTTTCAGGATACTGTTTTTCCCAGTCTTCGAGCGTTTTCATGACAGTTCGTTTTCTTTTTTAGCATGGCCTCGGACAAGCGCACCGGTTGCTGGAAGACATACCGGCGTCATTCCGCCCGAGGGCCCGGGCCGCCGCCCGGCCCTGGACTCTCCGCGGCCTGACTTCCAGACCTCCCCCGCCCGGTTCGGAGGCATGGTCTATGGCTGCCTGACGCCGCGCTTGAGCACACCGGAGGCCACGAGAGGCAGGACTTTGTCCACCTTGAAATAAACGGCGTACTTGGAGGCGTTGTCGTACTTCGTGGTGAAAATGGGGTAGCGCTTTAACCTGATTTCCTCGATGGCCGCCATATTCTGCGATTCCTTGATTTTGGTCAGGTGGAGCCGCAGACCATCGTATTTGTCGCTTTTCTCGAGAAAATAATATGCCGCGTGAGGGTTGGACTGCAGATTCTTGTGGGTGAGATTGCCCGGCATGACGAAGGCCACCGTCCCCTCATCGACGACAAAGGGTTTCGAGATCGCCGAGGCATTGACTTTCCCGTTTGAATCCGCCGTTGAAAGAATACCGAATCCTTTCATCTTGTCAAAGTAGTTCGCTAATTTCATTCGAGGAACCTCCGTTTATTTTTTGAGGGTGGACCCGGCCACCCGATGTTCACGTGGCATGATGCCTGTGCGCGGTTCGCCTGATCGCCCGCGGGGTGTCTTCCCCGGCCCGCCGGCGATACCGGCCGCTGTGTGCGCCGTTCATCTTACCTTCGCACCGGGGTCGGTCTCTTTGTCAAACATCACCAGGGACAGACCCCCCTTCAGGGCATCGGTCGCCAGCAGCATTCCGCGCGATTCGACGCCCATGAGTTTTGTGGGCTTCAGGTTCACAACGACGACGATGCTTTTACCCACGAGTTCCTCGGGCTTGTAGTCCTGGAGGATCCCCGCCACGATGGTGCGCACCTCGCCGCAGTCAATTTTGAGCTTCACGAGTTTCGCCGACTTTGGAACGGCTTCGGCTTCCAGGATCTTCGCCGCGCGAAGGTCGATCTTCTGAAATTCATCATAAGGGATATCCGGCAGGCTTTCGAACGTCTTCACGGGCGCCTCCTCCTCTTTCCTGTATTCAACCCTCGGGAAGAGTACCTCGCCGCGGACCACGGTGCTCCCGGGCTTGAGTCCTCCCCACCTGTTGAGGTCTTCGAACCGGAGTTCTTTCATGTCTTTCAGGCCGATCTGATCGAGAATCTTTCTCGTCGTGCCGGGCATGAAGGGGGCGATCAGGTAGGCCACAAACCGGAGCGACTCCAGGAGATTGTAGATCACCGTTCCCAGGCGCGATCCTTTCGCCGGATCCTTCGCCAGCGTCCAGGGCTCCGTCTCGACGATGTACTTGTTGGCCACGTTGATGTACTCCCAGAGGGCGATAAGGCTCTTGTGGAAGGTCAGCTCCCGGAAGGAGACGTCGAAGTCTTTGAAGGTCTTGAGGGCCCCGTCGGTGATCTTCCGATCGGTCTCTTCCGGCGTCCCGGCCTCGGGGACCTTCCCCTTGAAATACTTCACGGCCATGGCGACCACGCGGCTCACCAGGTTCCCGAGATCGTTGGCCAGGTCGGCGTTGATCCTCTGTACGAGGGCCTCCTCGCTGAAGCTCGAATCGAGTCCGAAGACCATGTCGCGAAGGAGAAAGTACCGGAAGGCGTCGAGACCGTACTTGTCCTTGAGGTCCAGCGGCCGGACGACGTTTCCCAGGCTCTTGGACATTTTGCTCTGATCCACGTTCCAGTATCCGTGGACGTCGAGGTTCCTGTAAGGGGGGATGCCGGCGGCCTTGAGCATCGTCGGCCAGTAGATCCCGTGGGGCTTGACGATGTCCTTGGCGATCAGGTGCTCCGAGGCGGTCCAGTATTTGTCGAACTCTTTCCCGCCGGGATAACCGACGCCCGTGACGTAATTGATGAGCGCGTCGAACCAGACGTAGGTCACGTAGTCCTTGTCCCAGGGGATCTCGATCCCCCAGGTGAGCCGGGACTTGGGGCGCGAGATGCAGAGGTCCTCCAGCGGCTGCTGCAGGAAGGCGAGGACCTCGTTGCGGTAGCGCTCGGGGCGGATGAATTCGGGGTTGTCCCTGATGTACCGGACGAGCCAGTCCTGGTACTTGCTCATCCGGAAAAAATAGTTGCTCTCCTCGCGAAATTCGGGGACCGTCTGGTGGTCGGGGCACTTGCCGTCGACGAGTTCCGTCTCCGTGTAGAAGCGCTCGCAGCCGACACAGTAATGGCCGCCGTATTTTCCGAAATAGATGTCCCCGGCATCATACACTTTCTGGAGGATGTACTGAACGGTTCGCACGTGGTTTTCGTCCGTCGTCCGGATGAAGTAATCGTTGGTCACGCTGAGCTGGGGCCACAGGTTTCGGAACTGGGCGCTGATTCGGTCGGTGAAGGCCTTGGGGGTCTCGTTCGACTTTTTCGCCGCCTCCGCGATCTTGTCGCCGTGCTCGTCGGTGCCCGTCATGAAGAAGACGTCGTAACCGGCCATGCGGTAGAACCGGGCCATGACGTCGGCGACGATGGTCGTGTAGGCGTGCCCGATGTGCGGGGACGCGTTGACGTAATAGATGGGTGTCGTCACGTAGAAGACTTTTTCCCGACTGTCACTCTTCACGGAGAGGCTCCTTTCACCGGGCTGCCCGGGGCGCTGTCCATCGAAGGTTCCCGACAGGGCGCCGGCGACACACTTTACTTTTTGGGGTGCACGACGTTGTCCTGGAGCTGGAGGCCCTTCATCTTCTTCATATCCATTTCCACTTCCTTGCCCCCTTCCAGTTCCACGGAGATCGTCCCTTTCAGGATATTCTGACGGCTTACCTTCCCCGTGCCCTCGGGGGTCGTGATTCGCTTGCCGCACTTCGGCATGCCGCGTTTCATATCCAGATAGGCATCAAACTCAAAGGCCAGGCAGCACATGAGCCTGCCGCAGAGCCCCGATATCTTTTCGGGGTTGAGGGGCATGTTCTGCTCCTTGGCCATCTTGATGGAGACGCGGTCCAGATTGTAGAGAAAATTCGTGCAGCAGATCTTTCTCCCGCAGATGCCGAGTCCGCCGAATATCCGGGATTCATTCCGGGCACCGATCTGCCGCAGCTCGATTCTTGTTTTGAACCGCTGGACGAGATCCTTTACGAGCTCCCGGAAGTCCACCCGGTTGTCGGCGGTGAAATAGAAAATCAGCTTGCTCCGGTCGAAATTGCTTTCCACCTCGACCAGGTTCATGGGAAGCCCCCGTTCCCGGATCTTCCCGAAACAAAATTCAAAGGCCTCTTCCTCGAGACCGCGGTTCGATTCACTGGACCGGATGTCCTCCTCCGTGGCCTTCCGGACGATGTTCTTCAGATCCGTAGGCAGCTTGTGAAGGGGGACGGATTTCACCTCCGACACGACCAGACCCATGGAAAGACCGTTGTCGGTGTGGACAATGACCCGCTCGTTCTTTTTCAGGGGAATGTCACCCGCGCTGAAGCTGAAGACCTTCCCCTCCTTTTCAACCTTGACACTGACGATATTTTTCAACGGTGGTCGAACTCCTTGCGGGCACCCGGGATCCCGGCCGCACCTCACAGGCAGGATTGAATGATTTCAAAAGGTTATGCCTGCCCGGATAATTTAAAAGCCATCGCTTCCAAAGTCAACTGTTTATTCGCGTTCTTCTCCAGGGCCAGGTAGGCCCACTCAACGGTTTCAAGGGCCCTGAGGATGTCGGAGGGCGTCATGCCCGCGGCCATCGACTCGACGGCCTCTGCAAAGTCCCGGTGGACGAGTTTTTTCGTCTCCCCTGTTTCCTTGTAGACCATGAGGTCCCGATACCAGCTTTTCAGGATCTCGAACCGCAGCTGGATCTCCTTCCTGTCCTTGCCGAAATCGCCGGCGAAGATGATCCCCTTCAGGGGGTCCGAGAAGCCTTCGCAGATTTTTTCAATGAACTGCTTTCTCCGCACGAGATAGGATTCCCCGTGCATCTCCAGGGCCCTGCCGATGCTCCCCCCCGAGGAGGCCGCCAGGGCGGCCGCCGTCTCCCCGTCGAGGCCGACCTTCTCCCCGAGGTAACGGGCCACAACGTCGGCGGGTATCGGATGGAATCGAAGCTTCTGGCACCGGGAGAGGATCGTCATGGGCAGCTGGTAGGGTCGCGAACTGACCAGAACGAGAACATTGACGGGGGACGGCTCCTCCAGTGTTTTAAGAAGAGAATTCGCGGAGGCGATGTTCATCCGTTCCGCATCGACGAGAATGAAAATCCGTCTGGGCCCCTCGAGGGGCCTGAACCTCATCTGGTTGCGGAGATCGCGAATATCGTCGATCTTGATGAACTGTCCCTGCGGCTTGATGACGACGGCGTCGGGGTGGTTTCCGCTTTCGACCTTCCGGCAGGCTGAACAGAGGCCGCAGGCACTCCCCCGTTCGCAAAGGAGGGCTTTTGCGAAGGCCGTGGCCGTCGTCCTTTTCCCGACCCCCCTCATGCCGTGGAACAGGAAGGCATGGGGAATTCGTCCTTTCTCCATCGATCGCCTGAGGATGGCGATCTGCTTATCCTGGCCGTAAATACCCTCAAAGGACACGGCATCACCTCTTGAGCGCTGCGTCGATGAGGGCACAGACGTCCCGGTGGACCTCCTCGATTTTCCGAGACCCATCCAGAACCCGGAATCGGCCCGGTTCCTGCCCCGCGAGATCCAGATAACCCTGGCGGATTTTCCGGTGAAACTCCCGGCCCTCCTGCTCAAAGCGGTCCTCGGGTGCCGGTCCCTTTTTTTTCGAGATTCTTCTCAGGGCTCTTTCCAGACCCAGCTCCACGGGGACATCAAAGAGAAGGGTCAAATCAGGGGTCAGGGAACGGGCGGCAAAGTCGATGACGCGCCTGACGGCATCGATTTCGATCCCCCTGCCATAGCCCTGATAGACAATGGTCGCATCGGAGAACCGGTCACAGAGGACCACCCTGTTATCCTTCAGCGCAGGGAGAATGATCTCCTCCACATGCTGCGCCCTGGCCGCCGCGAAAAGAAGAACCTCCGCGTTCGCTCCGATCCGGAAGCCCCCCCTGTTCAGCAATATCCGCCGGATCGAATCGGAAAGCGGCGTTCCGCCCGGCTCCTGGGTCACAACCGGCGCGATGCCCTTTTTGCGAAGATATTCAGCGGCAAACCTCACCTGCGTTGTCTTGCCGCAGCCTTCAATGCCTTCAAAGGTGATGAAGAGTCCCATGGGAGACGCCACCCGGACGGTTTGTCCATATAAAGAAGGGGAATCTCGATCTCCCCCTGGAGGGTCAACGGATTCCCCTTGCGATTCCCTGAAGGGCCGATGCTTACTTTTCTTCCCCGGGAAGAATCGCCTCCACGGGGCAGACATCGGCACAGGAGCCACAATCCGTGCAGAGTTCCGGATCGATCACGTATTTTTCCTCACCCTCACTGATGGCCTTGACCGGGCATTCTTCCTCACAGCTGCCGCAGGCGATACATTCATCCGTAATTGTGTATGACATGTTCCGAAAAACCTCCAGAATTGAATGGCTATATAAAAATCCAGCTCACGAACCCGCTGACTGCCGAGGGAGCCGGACGATTCCGCGGCTATATCGCAGATTTTTGCGATTTATTCAACCTTTTTCCTGCCGGCGAAAAATCAGACAGAATCGACCCTTTTGACCTCGGGAACCGATTTTTTCAGGTAACTTTCGATGCCCGTCTTCAACGTCATCTGGGACATGGGACAGCCCTTGCAGGCTCCCATAAGCCTCACCCTCACCACACCGTCGTCGGTGACATCGACCAGCTCCACATCACCGCCGTCAGCCTGAAGATTCGGCCTGATCTTCTCGATGACTTCCTTGACCCTTTCTTTCATCACGAAACTCCCTTAATCACTGGGTATTATTCGAATCGCTTCATGGGGATCAACCATACCGATCCTCCTGCCATATCCTTCCAGATCTAAAGTTAATCACGAAATACGGTATGTCCAGATCGTCTGTTTTTCCTCCCCCGGACCCTGTCCCCTGTACCCGGAACCCGCGGGACTTTGCCCCGTCAATGCGGCATCCGGTCGATCATCTGGTCGACAATCTTCTTTGCTACATTCACCAGCTCGGGTCGCCACCACCTGTATTTTTCCTGTACTTCGTGCCTGGCGCTCCAGATGACCGCCCCCGTGCCGGCCTCCACCAGGGTCAAGGCCAGCCCGACCCTTGCCACCTTGTTTTCTCCGTGGGTTGTGTATTCCCAGAAGTCGAGATCGGAGACGAGGAGCGCATCGACACGAAAGGCAGAACCCATCCTGCTGGAAAGTTCGGGATCCGAAAAGCTGACCGTCATCAGCTTTGAAACGTAATCGGTCATGGCCTTGCGGAGCACTTCGTCCTTCGATAATTCCTCCTGGATGGCCGGCGAGGCCAGGACTTTCTCCAGCCACCTCCTCTTCATCAAGTCGTCGGCGATGACCTTGTCGATGACGCCTTTGGCCTCCGTGTTGATGCCCACCTCGACGGGGAGGACACCGATGGACTTGGGGTGGAAATGCTTGGCCTCGGGTGTCGTCTTCACGTACTGGAGGTCCCCGCAACCGCCCAGCACCATCAGGGCAAAAGCCGACAGACACCCGATGATTCGCATGAACATGCCCGTTCTCCCGCACGAATATTTATACATGCCGCGAAACACGGCAAAAACTCCGGCTTTCCTCAGTGCAATACCCCCAAAAGGAAAAGGGCCCTGAAAACAAACCAGATCGCGGCCACGAACCCGGCCAACACATAGTTTGTCTCCAGAAACCCGTTCAACACCGCGGCCGAAAACGCCGCTTTTCTATCACAAAGCTTGAAGCAAATCCACATGTAAAACACACAGGCCAGCAGCGCAAAACTCACCGTGGAGGTCCATCCCAGGGGAAAAGACAGTATCAGAAGCAGGAGCAAAAAGAGGGACAACCCCTTCATGAGCCCCTTCGTCCGGTCCTCTCCGATGACGACCGGGATGGTCTCACGGCCCATGAGCCGATCGCTCTGGATGTCCATGATGTCCGACAGGGCGGACCGCACGATCACGACGGTGAAGGTGAAGAGGAAGGCCACGGCCATGGCCGGCTTGACGACGAGATCAACATCCACCTGAGGCACAACGGCCACGACGAAGGCCCACGCCATGGCCATGAAGACGTTTTTGGTGCCCGGCAGGTCCTTTAGTTTCCTGAAGCGCCAGCTCTTCGGGAAAATCCTCGTGTTGTAGAGGGCGCCCGCGATCGAGATGAAAGACAGGACCAGGAAGGGCACAAGACCGATCAGGTAAGCCAGCACTAGCGAGAGGAACATGCAGAGAACGGCCACGAAGGTGAAGGCCTTCTCGTGCCTCAGGTAGGACTCTTCCCGGAAGGAGCCCCTGAAGGGGGTGGACTCCCGGTCGATGAGGCGGTTGAGCGTGTGCACGGAAAAAACATAGGTCGAGGCCATGACGACGGCGATGGGGTTCAGGGATTCCCTCTGGAGAAAAGCCGATGCGACGGCGAGGCAGCCGGCCCCCAGGGCCGAGTAGATATCCGTCCGCACCGTCAGGAGCCAGGCGTTGACGAGGTGCTGCTTCAGTGTTTTCTTCTTCTGGCTCCACCCGCCGGTGATGTGGTCGACCACACGCTCAATGATCCAGTTGGGGGTCGAGGCGCCCGCGGAAACACCGATCTTTTCGTAGGCGTCGATGGGGATCGCGCCTAGATCCTCGGCCGTCTCGATGTGAAACGTGGGGATGCCCCTCGCCCCGGAGATCTGCGCGAGTCTCCGGGTGTTGGCGCTGTTTTTCCCCCCGACGATGATGACGGCATCCATCTCGGAGGCGAGGTCCTTTATCTCCGACTGCCGCCTTTCCGTGGAGTCGCAGATGGTGTCGAAGACCACGACGTCGGGGAATCGTTCCTTGACCCTTTTGATGATTTTCGCGTACTCGTCGGCACTCTGCGTCGTCTGGGCAACGACGCAGACACGTTCCAGGGCGGGCAGGGTCTCCACGTCCTCCAGCCGCCCGATCACGAGGCCCTGTCCGGCGCTGTACCCGAGAAGGCCGTCCACCTCCGGGTGTTCCCGGTCGCCCGCGATGAGCACGGCATAGCCCCTGGCGGCGTGCTTCTTGATGATGGCCTGGACGCGCCCCACACGGGGACAGGTGGCGTCGATGATCTTCAAACCCTTGTCCTGCAGGAGTTTCCGTTCCTGCGGAGAGATGCCGTGGGCGCGGATGATGATGGTGCCTTCCTCGACGTCGCTCAAATCGGTGACGGGAACGATTCCCCGTTTTTTCAGCAGCTCCACCGTCTGCGGGTTGTGAATCAATGGGCCGTACGTGTAGATCTTCTCATCGCCCTTGTGCTGAGCGATGTCGAGCACCATGTCGACAGCCCTCCTCACGCCCATGCAGAAGCCCGCCGTCCTGGCCAGTCTGATCTCCATCGTTTTCAGCTCATTTCCTCAGATAGATGAAAAACTCCCGGTTCCCCGCAGGACCTTGCAGCGGCGATTCACAGATCCCCAGGACCTCCAGCTGCAGTCCCCGGCTGAATGCCGTCGTGTCCTCGATCACCCTCTCGTGCGCGGCGGGATCCCGGACGACACCCCTCTTTCCCACCTCGCCTTTTCCGACCTCGAACTGAGGCTTGATAAGCGCCAGGATGGAAGCCTTTTCCCCGATGAGACTCACCACACGGGGGAGAACCAGCTTCAGTGATATGAAGGAGGCATCCACCGTCGCGATGTCGATGGGATCCGTGATTCCCCGGCCGTCGAAAAAGCGAATGTTTGTTTTCTCGAAGAGGACGACCCTCTCGTCCGTCCTCAATTTCCAGGCAAACTGCCCGTATCCGACATCGACGGCGTAGACCTTTCTGGCCCCCGCCCGGAGGAGGCAATCCGTGAAACCGCCCGTGGAGGCCCCCACGTCAAGGGCCACAAGCCCCGCCACATCGATGCCGAAGGCGTCCAGAGCGCCCTTGAGTTTGACGCCGCCCCGGCTCACGTAAGGATGATCCTCGCCCTTGAGGCGAATCTCCGCGTCGAACGGCAACAGGGCCCCGGCCTTGTCCACCCGCTCCTCACCGACCATGACGATGCCGGACAGGATGAGAGCCCTCGCCCTTTCACGTGTCGGGGCGATCCCTCGATCCACGAGAAGTCTGTCGAGTCTGACCTTGATGCTTTTCGGGCACATGGTGAGCGGAAGGGATTTAACGGGAATTCATCTGCCGGGCGGCTTCCTTGATCCCCTCTTCGTCGATACCGTATTTTCGCCTCAGCTCCGACTGGGTGGCGTGCTCCACAAAGACATCGGGAATGCCCAACCTCTTCACGGCGATATCCCGAAGGCCTTTTTCCTGGAACATCTCGAGCACGGCGCTCCCGAAACCGCCCATGAGGACATTTTCCTCCACCGTGATGACCCGTTTCACCCGGGCGGCAATGGAGTACAGAAGCTCGGCATCCAGGGGCTTGACAAATCGGCCGTTGACGACAGCCGCCCGGATCCCTTCGCTCCCGAGTTGCCGTGCGGCCGAAAGCGCGGGGTAGACCGTGGATCCGATGGCGAGGATCACGAGATCATTCCCCTCTTTCAGAACCTCACTCTTTCCGATCTCGATGGGCCGCGGAGGATCCTCCAGGGGCACGCCCACGCCCCGGCCCCGTGGATACCGGATGGAGACGGGGCCGGACAGCCCCATGGCGGTTTTGAGCATGTGTCGGAGCTCGTTTTCATCCTTGGGCGCCATGACGACCAGGTTGGGGATGGATCTGAGATAGGCCAGATCGAAAATACCCTGGTGGGTCGCACCGTCCTCGCCGACAATGCCTCCGCGGTCGAGGGCAAAAACCACCGGCAGGTTTTGCAGGCAGACATCGTGGAGGATCTGGTCATAGGCCCTCTGGAGAAAGGTGGAATAGATGGCCACGACGGGTTTGAACCCCTCCACGGCAAGCCCCGCAGCCAGCGTCACACCGTGCTGCTCCGCGATGCCGACATCATAGAACCGCTCCGGCAGTTCTTCGCAGAAGGGGTCCAGGCCCGTGCCGGAACACATGGCCGCCGTGATGGCCACAATCTTCGAATCTTCTTTCGCGAATTGAACGAGGGTTTTGCCGAAGACCTCCGTGTAAGTGGGCACGCCGGAACCGTCGGACACAGGCCGGCCGGTCTTCCGGTCGAAAGGTCCCAGGCCGTGAAAACGCGACGGGTATTCCTCGGCGAAGCGATATCCCTTGCCCTTCTCCGTGACGACGTGAACGAGGACGGGCTTCCTGAGTTCCTTCACGTTCCGGAGATTTTTGATAAGATGATCGAGCCGATGGCCCTCCAGGGGTCCGACGTACTGAAACCCAAGTTCCTCGAAGAGGACCCCGGGAACGAAGAGACCCTTCAGCGATTCTTCCGCCTGCTGGGTGAATTTCAATACCTGCTCGCCGATGTTGGGCAGGGTCTTCAGGAAGTTCTTCACGTCCGACCTGAACTTCATCATCTTGTGCCCCGTCATGATGCGGTTGAGGTAGGATGACAGGGCCCCCACGTTCGGGGAGATAGACATCTCGTTGTCATTCAGAACGATGATGAGATCTTTATTCCGGTCGCCGGCCCAGTTCAGGGCCTCGAAGGCCATCCCCGCCGTGAGCGATCCGTCCCCGATCACGACGATCACCTTGAAATCTTCGCCTTTCAGGCACCGGGCCTCGGCGATGCCGGCTGCGGCCGATATGGAGGTGCTGCTGTGGCCCGCGTTGAAAGCGTCGTAGATGCTCTCCTCCCTGCGGGTGAAGCCGCTGATGCCGTCTTTCTGGCGCAGGGTGTGAAAACGCTCCCTTCGGCCCGTGATGATCTTGTGGGCATAGGCCTGGTGCCCGACGTCCCAGACGATCCTGTCCCGGGGGGTATCGAAGACGTAGTGGAGGGCCAGTGTCAGTTCCACCGTCCCCAGTGACGGGGCCAGATGCCCGCCCGTCCGGGACACGGTTTCAATGATCGTCTCGCGGATCTCCCCGGCGAGGATCTCCATCTCATTCAGCTGAAGATTCCTGATATCGGAAGGTGAGTTTATTTTCTCGAGCATGGGATTGAAACCTCGTCAGGATGCCCGTCACGACTGCCGTTCAATGGTATACCGGGCGATGGCCCTCAGCGGTTCGGCCCTCTCATCGAAGGACTCGAGATGGGCGAGGGCGTGCGCCACGAACTCCCGGGCTTTCAGGCGCGACGCCTCTAGGCCCATCACCGCTGGAAACGTCAGCTTTTTGAGCCGTGCGTCACTCCCTGTCTCTTTTCCGAGCGCCTCCCGGTTCCCCTCCACGTTGAGGATGTCGTCGGCGACCTGGAAAGCGATTCCAAGGTCCCTCCCGTACTGGGAGAGGTTGTGGATCTGCTCCTCCGTCGCGTCCGCCAGGATGGCCCCCGTCCGCACGGCGGCCGTCATGAGCGCGCCCGTCTTGTGTGTGTGGACGAAATAGAGGGTCTCCTCATCCAGGGCCCGGCCCTCGGACTGAATGTCCACGACCTGTCCGCCCACCATGCCGAAGTAACCGGAAGCCCGGGACAGCTCGTGGATCACCCTTATCAGACTTCCGTCCTGCACCCCCTTGAAGAGTTCCTTCTTTGAAAGCAGGTGAAAGGCCTCCGTCAGGAGGGCGTCTCCCGCCAGGATGGCCACGGCTTCTCCGAAGACCCGGTGGTTCGTCGGCTTGCCCCTCCGGTAATCATCATCGTCCATCGCCGGGAGGTCGTCGTGGATGAGGGAGTAGGTATGGATCATCTCCAGGGCGCATGCCGCGGGAAGCACGTTCTCCGTTTCACCGCCCACCGCCTCGGCGGAGGCAAGGCAGAGGACCGGGCGGAGACGTTTCCCTCCCGCAAAGACACTGTATCGGACAGACTCAAAAATAATGGAGGGGACTGAACTCACGTCGGGCAGATAGCGTTCAAGGGCGGCGTCAATGGTTTCCTTTTTCGACTTGAGGTAACCCTCAAGATTATTTTTCATCTGCTCCCGTTTCCTCTGATTCCCCTGAATAGGGCTTCACGGAGAGGTCCTCCCCGGCCTTCAGGAGAAGCTGGACCCGCCGTTCGGCTTCGTCGAGCCTTTTCGCGCAGAGCCTCGAGAGCCGGATCCCCTCTTCGAAGGCCTTGAGGGATTCCTCCAGCGTCATGTCCCCTTGCTCCATCCGCCTCACGATATCCTCGAGCTTCGCAAGGGCCTTTTCGAATTTTTCTTCTGCCATGATGATTACCCCCGGTCGATGCGGATTACCCTGGCGTTGAAACTCCCCTCGGAAACCTTGACGCCCACTTCATCCCCCACCGTCAGGGTTGAGGCCTCTTTGATGATCAGACCCTCCGGAAGCTTGCGGGCGATGCTGTATCCCCTCTTCAGTATGGCAAGGGGATTCAGGGAATCCAGGATGCCTGCGTGGGTCTCCAGCTTTCCCCTTGCATTATCCATTGTTCGGAAGAACCCAGTTAGCATGTTTTTTCTCATATTTTCAATAAGAAACCGCGAGTTCCTGACGGAGGCCAGGGGTGTCAGGGACATGAGGTGGCGCAGTTCGGCCGCGGTCCGCGTTTTTTTCTCCGAAGTCCCCCGCCGGATGGCCGCCGACAGTTTGTCGCAGAATTCATCCAGGGCCATTCGAAGTTCGGCGATCTGCCTCCGGGGGTCCCGGAGACGCCCCCGCAGAGACTCGACCCGCTCAGCGAGGTTTTCCATCAACCTGCGGTGATGGGATTCCAGTCGACGATAATGCCGGCCCAAGGATTCACGGAGTTCATGCTTCACCGGCACGACCAGTTCCGCCGCGGCGGAAGGTGTGGGCGCCCGGAGGTCGGCCACAAAATCGGCGATGGTGAAGTCAATCTCATGACCCACGGCCGAAATGACGGGTATCCTCGATTCGTAGATGGCCCGTGCGATCCGTTCGTCGTTGAAGGGGGCGAGATCCTCCAGGGACCCGCCGCCGCGGGCGACGATGATGACCTCCACGTCGGGCAGGGCGTTCAGGTTCGCCAGGGCCTCCATGATCTCGAGGGGGGCTTCGGCCCCCTGGACGCGAACAGGGGCAATGACAATGTCGACGGAGGGGAAACGTCTCCCCGTGATGTTGAGGATGTCGCGGATGACGGCACCGCTCAGGGAAGTAACGACCCCGATCCTTCCCGGTAGAAAGGGGATCCGTCTCTTGCGCGCGGGGTCGAAAAGACCCTCCTTCTCGAGGCGCGCCTTCAGCTGTTCGAAGGCGATCTGGAGGGCTCCGACACCCTTCGGTTCGGCCGCCTCGATGATGATCTGGTACTCGCCCCGGGGCTTGTAGACGCTGAGCCTCGCCCGGCAGATGATGTGCATGCCGTCCTGGATTTCGAATCTCATGGCTCGATAGACGGGACGGAAGATGACGGCCCTGATCTGGGCCTGATCATCCTTGAGGGTGAAATAAAGGTGGCCTGAGGCGGGTTTTCTGAGATTTGAAATTTCCCCTTCCACCCAGATGGAATCAAAACTCGACTCGAGAACGAAGCGGATACGTTCCGTCAATTCCCGGACAGTGAAAATTTCCTTCATGAGATGCGGTAACCCCTGACAGGTCGAGGGTTCCCTGCAGACCTGTGACCGGCCGAACCCTCGAATGATGTGGAATTTTCTAACAGAGCCGTCAGGGGGTTGCAAGAACTTTGTATCCTGCCGTTTCGCCTCGAGAAAACCGCCCGCCGGTCATTCTCCGGAGTCATCAGAGACATTAAGGGTCCTTTGTCGGAACATTTTTAATCATGGTGGTCCCTTTTCGTACTGCTTTCTTAATACGCAAGTCGTAGAAAAAATACGACGAATGACCGATTGAATCATGAGCTTAATTATGCAAAATGAAACAAAAGAAACACATGCTGTTGATAATTATACTTACGTTGGCTGCCAGAAAGTATGAAACATTTTATCAACAAAAAAGGCTTCACCCTCGTTGAACTTGTCCTGGTTCTCGCACTCCTGGGTATTCTCGCGGCCATAGCCCTCCCGACGTACTACGATCTCGTTGAGGATTCAAAGATGAAGGCAGTTCAGTCCGCTCTCGCCGAGGGGCGCGCCCGCGTTACGTCCTGGGGCAGCCTGCAATACATGCGCAGTGGCATATGGCCGACGGTCGATGAATACGTCGAAGCCGCCGATACCATCGGAAGAGACGGAGGGGATTTTAGTTTCTCCTACACGAGGGTTGACGAAACCACGCTCAAGATAAAGGCTGAGGGGAGGCGGGGAACGGTCCTCCGCAAGGTCGATGAGTCCGTGAAGGTGACCATCCCGGGAAGCAGTTGAGCGAAAGCCCCGCCCTCGGACAGGGAGGCGGGGCTTTAATTTCTGATATCCGGTTATAACGGAGGGTCATGCGGTATGAGAAAAAAATGGTGGAGATGAGGGGGGCGGTTTCATCGAACCTCCCCACAGCTAACTTATTGAAATCACAGAAGACGGATTTTCAGATCTCCTTCGGAGGGACTGATTGTGCCCCACTTTGTGCCCCACCTTGTAGCACGAAGCCCGGTGGCTTAGCAACGCAAAATGGGATGTTCCCCTGTTGACTAAAGATAAAATGTTACTATCGGCAATCACTACAGATTAATCCATTTTCTTATTCAAATTTGGGGTTTTGGTGCATATACAATACGACAAAAATATATTATTTAATGAATGCGTGACTATGGGAGTGAAAGCACCAAGGAAACCGGCATCGTAAGTGGATGGCCAACTGGTTTCCGGGGAGAGAAGCGATATGGCCGGACCACTGGGGAAAAACAGCAGTCTCTTCGATGAACAGCCGTGGACAGTGGACATGCTGCGGAAAGAACGCGACATCAGCGCGGCCGTGCTGGACACAGCCGGAGTGCTGGTGGTCGTGTTTGATAGAGAGGGCAGGATCAGACGTTTCAACCGGGCATGTGAAAAAATCACGGGCTACTCAGCTGCAGAGGTGCTGGGATGTGTGTTCATGGATTCCCTGGTCCCCCCGGAGGATATGGAGGGCGTGCAGAAAACTTGGAATGCAATATGCGCGGGGGATTTTCCCAAGCAGCACGAGAATCACTGGGTGGCAAAGGACGGGGCGCGCCGTATGATCGCATGGTCCAACACGGTAATTACCCGTGAGGATGGCAGCATCGAGTATATCATCGGGACCGGCCTGGACATCACCGAGCGCAAGCAGATGGAGGAAGCGCTCCGGAAGGCAAACGAAGATCTGGAGGAGAGGGTCAAGGAGCGGACGTACGAGTTGCATGTAGAATCGCTTTATGCCCGCAGTCTGATCGAGGCGAGCCTTGATCCACTGGTCACGATCAGCGTCGATGGAAAAATAACGGACGTCAACCGCGCGTCCGAGGAAATTACAGGCGTTCCCAGAGAGCAACTCATCGGAAGCGATTTCTCGGACTATTTTACGGAACCGGAAAAAGCGAGGGCCGGTTACGAGGAGGTCTTCCAGCATGGCATTGTACGAGATTACCCGCTGGAACTGAAGCGTCGGGACGGACATGTAACACCGGTTCTGTACAACGCCACTCTGTACCGGGATGAGACAGGGAAAGCCATGGGCGTCTTTGCTGCTGCAAGGGACATCACCGAGGTTAAGAGGGCCGAGGAGACCGTGAAGGCTGAACGGCAGAGGCTCTATGACGTTCTTGAAAAGCTACCGGTTTACACAATACTGTTGACGCCGGATTATCACGTGTCCTTTGCCAACCGTTTCTTCCGGGAGCGGTTCGGCGAATCCCACGGAAAGCGCTGCTATGAGTATCTCTTCAATCGGATGGAGCCATGCGAGATCTGCGAAACCTTTACAGTCCAGAAAACGGGGAAACGCCATCACTGGGAATGGACCGGACCAGATGGAAGGAATTACGATATCTTTGACTTCCCCTTCACTGACTTCGATGGCTCCCCCCTCATCATGGAGGTGGGCATCGACATTACCGAGCGTAAACAGGCGGAAGCGTCGCTGCGCAGTCTTGCCTCGGAACTTGTCATGGCAGAGGAGCGGGAACGCAAGCGGATTGCAGGAGTACTGCACGATGAGGTCGCACAAACCCTGGCAGCAGCCAAGATGCACATCGATATGCTTAAGGGCACCTATCAGGAACAGACCCTAAAAGAGGCCAAGTCTCTCCTCCTGCAGTCCATCCAGGAGACGCGTGCCCTGATGAACGACATCGGTAATCCCCTTCTATTCGACATGGGACTGAAGGCCGCCTGCGAATCCCTCGCTGACCGGTTGATGGAAAGACACCCCGTACGGATTATTTGCGACATACGGCATGCATTTAAGCATGTGAATCAAGATATGAAAACAATTCTCTACCAGTTGGTTCGGGAGTTACTGAACAATGTCGTGAAGCACAGCGAGGCCCAGAATGCCCATGTTCTGCTCGACAGGGAAAACGGACACTGCCGAGTAAAGGTCACAGACGATGGTGTGGGGTTTGACCCGCAGACACGCAGGACTCCCACCATCGAAGGCGGGTTCGGTCTTTACAGTATCCAGGAGCGACTGAGTGCCATAGGCGGATGCCTCCGGATCGAATCCGCTCCGGGAAGCGGCACGACGGTGACAGCCATTCTGCCTCACGACCCGACTGAGCACAAGGACCCCCAAAATTAAGAGAAGACGGAAAACATTATGAAGACCAGAGTTCTAATCGTAGACGACAATCAGGCATTTCGCAATGCGCTCAAAGCGGTGATAGAACAACAAAGCGACATGGCCGTTGCCGGGGAGGCGGAAAACGGTGAGAAAGCAGTTGCTCTGACACGAGAACTATCGCCGGATATCATTCTCATGGATGTCAAGATGCCGGTCATGGACGGCATCGAAGCCACCCGCCGGATTCTTGCCGAAAAGCCCGACATGAAGGTTCTTGCTTTATCCATATATGCCGACGATAGTATCATCTCGGGCATGCTGCGTGCCGGTGTTCTGGGATACATCCTGAAAGGTTGCGACACAGAGGAATTGTCTGGAGCAATTCGCCGGGCTATAGGTTCCAAAAGTTCCTGAATCATCGCCTCATCTTCTCCTTTGTTTCAACGGTTAATACATAATATGTTACGTATAGGCAGATGTACTCGATAACCACGACTTCACATGACAGCGTCTGTACACTCAAGTTTGGTTCAGGACAAGCGAGTAGACTATTCGTGCGCGAGCTTAAAATCTATCGCTGAGAAGCAGCGGCAGCGAGCTTGAGGCGCTTGAGATTGTCCTGGAATCGTTCAGCGGTGAGTTGTTCCATGCGACTGAATCGATCCCCGGCGCCGAGTCTTGTGGCAGCAGGGGAAACTCGTCTTACCGAAGCAGGGCCTTATCCGGCCCTGTTTCTATTTTTTCCAAGCGGAAAGCCGATTGGTTTCGGCGGGGGTGCGGGGTGCAGAAATCAATAACAGAACTCGCCTTTTTCATAGATGACGACCTTCTTGCCCTGCGACAGGTGCGCCGTCACGGTCTTGGGCTCCGTATTGACGAAATCCCAGTGCAGTGCAGAATCGTTGAAACCCAGGGCTTTTTTCCTCCTCCGGTCCAGCCGAGACGGATCACCCCTATAGGTGTCGGCGTAGGAGAAACCCAGGGCCAGATGGCAGTTCCCGTGTTTGCCCCCGAAGTTCTCGTCATAGAGCGTGTCGGCCATGAAGCGGTCGATCCTGGAAAAACGCCGGTCCGTCAACGAAAATTCTCCGACGCGGCAGGCCCCTTTGTCCATCGACAACTGACTCCGTGTGAACGCTTCGCCCGTCCGTGCGCCGATGAGTCGACCCACGCCCTTTGCAAACTCGAACCGGGCATCAACGACACATTTTCCGTCACGAAAGGTAGGCAGGTCAGCGAAATACCGGCCCTCAGTTCCCCTCCAGTCCGGCGAGAGGTAAATCTCGAAGCTAGGGATATTATGGCCCGTGATGCCGCACCACAGACGGCATTCGCCCGGTGTGATGATCAGATCGATATTCCGCGATTCCACATGATAATGACGGACCTTCATGCCGTTGAGCCAGCGCTTGATGCCCATGGCCGCCTTGTGGAGGGTCCGCCACTGCGTGACAGGATCGGCGGCATCGAGGTAGCAAGCCCTGATCACCTGCCTCTCGTAGCGCCTCAGGGTCATTCGCGCCTGGGATGCCAGTGCCTCGGTGGGAACTGTACAGAGCGACCATGCGAAGAGCCCCTGGTTTTCCCGGCGGTCCATGATGTCTCTCAACTCCTTGCGGGCCACAGTTGCAAGGGCGATTCGTTTGGGGTCGATGTCCCGCAGATGTGCAAGCGTTGCCGGCGCGAAGAGATGGATGCGGCCGTTGAGGTTTTCGTAAAATTCCTGTTCGCCGGGAGGAATAAAAGTCAGTCGGCGGCGATCCGAGACGCTGTAGAAATTCCTTTCCATTGCCGGTGTCATGCCGCATCGCATGACCGGGTTCAACCCCGCCGTCAGGAGCTTCTCCTGCACCACTTCGGCCAGATGAACGGCAGGCGCATCGTAGAGGACCTGAACGGCGTCCCCCCGCTTGAATTTACCCGTTCTTGCCGTTCTGAGACCCCAGATCAGAACCTCTGCATATCGCTCGAGATTTTTTCTTGAGAGCATCCTTTCTCCCCTTTCCTGAAATACTTGGATGCAAAGTATTGAATCCTATTTATAAACGTTTGGAATCTTTCCCTGAACAAGCTGTCACGACTTTGTACGGAATGCAATGTGTCAACCGCAAAATTTTATGAGGATACCGCGTTCTCTACACAATCGGCGCAGATCCAATACTCAATTGCAGAGTTGTCCATGTACGGATAAGTCCAATCCGCTCGCCGTCCGCACCACTCGCACTCACCACCTGCTCTCCGGATGGCTTGCTCCGATAGGAGGTGCTGGTAATCTTTATCATTCTCATGTACAAGATTGTCCTCGCAAAATAACCATTTGAATTTATTAAGTTTATTTGACATTGTTTTCATTACATGGAACCTCCTCGGATTTCTTGACATTCATGGGGGCCAATATCTTACAGAACAGATAATAGGCCCCTGCATCAAAACCGATGTAGTCGTGTTTAAACTCACATTCTCGGCTTGCATCGATATTCCCGACTTTCATGGCCACATGTCCTGCCGTTTGTTCTTGTGTTTTCAACAAATGAAATTCCGGAAGCACTCAAATCAGGCCCTAGAATACGCAGTAACCTCCTTCTCGAAATCTTCTCGTGCCTCATCCGTCAACGACGGACGAATCGCAGGAAGGATCTGGAGCAGCGTCTCCGTTGTGACTCGATAGTCTTCTTTAGAGACCAACTCCTGCTCGAAAGCGTACTGTGCAATCTTTTGGAAAAGATATTCAATGTCAGCAGGCGTAAACCCGACCGTCTTTTCCGCCACTTGATCGAGGTCCATCTCTCCGACATTCACTTTCGATAGATAGCCCTGAAGAATGGACTTCGAACCTTCCTTATCCAACCCACCGACCGGTATTATGCAGTCGAATCTTCCCGGTCGAAGCATGGCCTCATCCAACTGACGGATGTAATTGGTGGCGCAGACGAGCAGTATTTTATTTTCCTGACTCTTGAGCAAGGGGACCTGCTTGAGAAACTCGTTGGTGATAGACTTATCAATTCGGTCTGCATTGTCACGACTGGCCGCGATTTCTTCAAACTCGTCTATAAATAGAACGGTTTCGTTAAGGTTTCGTGCTTTTTCCATCACAGCCCTCAAATTGGCGCCTATCTTCTCCACGCCATCCGTCATCAGCATACTGGGCACAATTTCGATGTACCACCAGGAAAGAACCCCGGCGATTGCCTTAGCGAAATGAGTCTTACCCGTGCCGGGCGGACCGAAGAAAAGGATTGCCTTCGGGGGAACCACTCCGTGCTTCCTCGAAAGCTCCGGTTCGGTCAACGGCAGGATGATTCGCCGATTGACCAGTTGTTTGGGTGGTTGAGAATCGGCAATGGTATCCCAGATGTCTTTCCCGATCACCTGAGCCCCCATCTCCACCAGTATGTTCCTGTGCTTATAGGCTTTGTACTCGTCCGGGGCCTCTTTGATGTTTTCAAAAAAATCAATGCATGCCACTCGGATTCCTATATCCCTTCCTACTTTTTCCGATAGAAACCACTTATGGTTCAACACCTGTGGCCACAACTCAGATGCAACCTCCGGTTTCAATTTCGTCCCGCTAAGTTCGAAGATTCTTCTTACGCAATCCTCCGGTGAAATAGTTTCTCGCGACATTTGATTCATTCGACAAGCTCCTTGTAGCCCGCTCGATGGCTAGATACTTACGCCTTAACCGGGATTTCGCTCCTATGTGTCCATGAGACGACATTGCGGCTGAGTATTTCCTCAATGTTAGGGACAGGTTCCGGGGGCGCCTTCTGGTCCACGATTTCGATGGAGTCTCCATCCCGAAGAACGCACTCAATCCCCACGATTTCGCCGTTTACTTTAACGGCAGCCCCTGCGGGGTCGACGATATTGGTGGTGTTCAAGTAATCAAGAACCGTTGCCCCGCCATGAAGGTGAGTGATCTGCCCTCCCTTGCCGAAGACAACCAGATGGTTCTCGTAAACGCAGCGATGAAGCATTTCGATGAATGCTTCGGTACTCTTTGCCTGTTCATGCTGACGCACCAGTCCATGCATCCATGAAGAATCCGTAGTGGCCTTTCCTGTATCCGAGGGCTTTCCCTTATAGAGCCAGTGTGCGGCCGAGCCGTGCTCAGCCTCCCTGTGCATCAGTTCAGTGCGTATCTGGAATTCGATCGGTTTATGAGAAAGTTCCCGCACAGGGTAGATACATGTGTGCAGGGACTGGTAGCCGTTTTCCTTGGGCATACCGATATAGTCGTCAAAGGTGCCGGGAATGAGTTTGAAGTGGGTATGCAATAGGCCCAGAACCGTGTAGCATTCGCGCACTGTTGCAACGATGACCCGCAGTCCTACCCGATCCATGATCTCCGCAAGGGGCTTCTTCGTCCGGGTTATCTTTTGATGAATGCTGTAGAGGCTCGTTCTCCCACTAATAGCCGCATGAATGCGGTTCTTGTCTAACAATCGGCTCACCCCTTCAATCAGGATTTCAAGGCACTTGTCGTCACCGGCCTGAATAGGAGTGACCTCTTGTTTCAGGCTCTCATACCCGGCGGGATCAAGGATGTGGAAGCTGACATCTTCGAGTCTACGGTACAGGTCTCCGAGACTCAGCCGATGAGCAATGGGCACGTCGAGGTATGGCGTTTTCCTCCTTTTCAGTTTAAAATTCCCAGAATATCATCCTCGCGCATGAAGATGTGTTCCTCGCCGTCGATCTTGATTTCGGTGCCGGCATACTTGCCGAACAAGATGCGGTCCCCCTCCTTGACCTCCAGCGCCGTCCGTTTGCCATCGTCATCCCGCTTGCCGGGCCCCACGGCCACGACCAGTCCTTCCTGGGGTTTTTCCTTGGCGGTGTCCGGGATGATGATGCCCCCGGAGGTCTTCTGTTCCTGCTCCACGCGCTTTACGATCACTCGGTCATTCAACGGTTTGATTTTCATTTCCATTCCTCCAATTGCGATTTTGGTTCAGTGTGTTGATATTTAAGTACATTCACTTGCAGATCATCCGGGAAGGCCGCTCGGTTCAGCGGCCTTCCGAATGGACGGCGCCATCATCCGGCGGCAACGGGAATTTTCCGCGGGATGGCGCTTTCAACCTTGGGCAGCGTCAGCCGCAGCACACCGTCGCTCAACCGGGCGTCGATACGCTCCTGGTCGATGGTTTCGGATATGCTGAACTGCCGGTAAAAACAGCCCGTTTCGTACTCGATGAGAATATTCTTCTCGTCAGGGCCCTCCCACGGCGCGACATCGCCGGTCAGGGTCAACACGCCGTTTTCCAGATCCACTTTCAGGTCCCGGCTTTGAACGCCGGGAATGTCCGCCAGCAGCGTGATTTCGCGGTCCGACTCCAGGATGTCCACATCCGGCGTGAAGACCAGACCATCCTTTGTCTGCCCCGCCTTTGAAACGATTTCCTGTTTGCCTTTGGGCACCAACGCCTTGGTTTCGGGCTCGGTCATGGCATTCACCCCCTTTCCATTATGATTGAGAAAGCATGATTGGAATCTGCTTTGCTTTTGACGCCTCGGTTTTGGGCAGCCGCAAGGTCAGCACGCCGTTTTCAAGCTTGGCGTCAACCCTGTCCGGATCGATCTCCCCGGACAGCGCCACGGCCCGTGAAAACCGGCCGCCTTCGCGTTCCCGCCGGTGGTAGCTGACCTTATCTTCCTCCTGGGGAATTCGGCGCTCCCCCGAAATAGAGACGCTTTTGGCCGTGGCCTGGATGTCCAGGTCTTCGGACTTCAAACCGGGGATCTCCGCCCGCAGAATGTAGCTTTCCCGGTCTTCGGTCAGATTGACCAACGGGAACACGCCCATTGTCCTTCCGGCTTTCCAGGCGGGCGGCATCCATTGGTCGAACAAACGGTCCATCCTCCGCCGCAGTCGTTCAAATTCGGCAAAGGGCTTTGTGACATCAAAGTCCCATGCCGGGGTATCAAAAAGTCTTCTTGTCAGCATGGCACTCACCTCCATTGATTATTGCTGGGTTGTACATTAAAATCGAATCCATACGTTCAGGCATTAGGGGGGCTCCTGATTCCGGAAACCACCATCGCTCCCGGATGCGCCATTATGGATTCGACAGTGTGGTTGACATCTTCCATTTGGTACTATTTTATGCCTTCAATTTCACCACCTCATCTCATCCAAGCGCGGGACGGGGATTTGAAAGACACAAATCCACCAGATCGGCAATCTTTGCCGTGCCGACACACATCACCGTGTCCGCGCCGCCCCAATAGATCTTCACCGTGCCGTCGTCCTCGGCCACCGCGCCGCAACAGAAAACCACATTGTGCACGTAGCCGCTGATCTCCCAAAGGTCCTCGGGTTGGAGTATCCAGTCGTCGGCCACGCCCAAGACCCTTGACGGGTCGGCAAGGTCATGCAGGGCCACGCCGAGTCGGTAGACGGCGCCGTCCATGGTTTTAAACACGCCGTGAAAGATGTTCAGCCATCCTTTTTCGGTTTTGATGGGCGTGGCCCCCGGTCCGACCTTCATTTCATCCCAATGGTAGGTCATGGGCTTGATGACGACCTTGGCATCCCCCCAATGCACCAGATCCGGCGAATAGGAAATCCAGATGGACCACGGTGAGATTTCCGAATGGGGCCGGTCCAGCCGGGCGTAGCGGCCGCCTATTTTTTCAGGAAAAATGGCCACGTTGCGATAATCCGCTTGGGTGATCAGCGAGATCCGTTCCAGGCGCTCAAAATCCGTGGTTCCGGCCAGGGCCACCCGTACGCCGTGCCGGGAATAGGCCGAGTAGGTGATTAGATATCCCCCCTCCATGGGGCAGATGCGCGGATCTTCTACGCCAAAAGCCTCGTAGCCGGCGAACGGCTCGGCCTTGGCCGGGGTGATGAACGGCTCCGGCCTGACCGCAAAACGCACGCCGTCACTGCTTTCCGCCAGACCGATGATCGACCGGCCGTTGCGCAGGTGGGACCTGAAGAGCATGACATATTTGCCATTGTGCTTGACCACGCCGGCGTTGTGCACAGTTTCCACCGGGTACGGCACATCATGCTTGGTCAGGATGGGGTTTTTCTCGTAACGCCGAATGATCGGTTCCTTAGACTCTGCCATAATCGTCCTCCGATCTTTCGATATCATCCTCTCCGAAATAGTCTCCGGTCTGCACCTCGATGAACACCAGGTTGTCCGGTCCGGGATTGCGGATGCGGTGCCAGGTCCCTACCGGCAGATCGATGGCCTGGCCGGACATCCGCTCGATCTCTTCATTGTTTCGGGTCACCACCGCGGTGCCGCCGAGCACGTACCAGTGCTCGGAGCGCCTGAAATGGCGCTGATAACTCAGGCGCTGTCCGGGGTAGACGGTAATCTGCTTGACCTTGTGATCCGGCTTGTCCGCCAGAACCTCGTAAAAGCCCCAGGGCCGGTGGTCCCCGCGCTGGGTGCCGTCGAGGATGGTTTCGTACACCCGGATATAATCCGCCACCATGCGCTCAGCGCTGAAGCACGTTTCGACTCTTTGGCGGCACTTGCGGCGGTCCAAGTCTTTGACATTTTTCAAATACTGAACCATCCCGTCGATGTCGGCGGTCAAAAAACCGGTCTCCCCGTGGGCGATGATTTCCGGCATGCTTCCCCTGGAAAAGGCCACCACCGGGGTTCCGCAGGCCATGGATTCCACCACGGAAAGGCCGAATGGCTCGTCGAAACCGATGGGGTGCAACAAGGCGTATGCGCCGCCCAGCAGTTCATTGCGTTTTTCCGGCCCGGCGCTGCCCGCGTAGATGATGCGGTCGTCATCCAAGTAGGGCCTGATCTTTGTGGCGAAATAGCCCTGGTCCTGGATGATGCCCGCCATGATGAGCTTCATTCCGGTGCGGCGGGCCACCTCGATGCACTCGGCGGTGCCTTTCTCCGCATGGATGCGGCCGAAAAAGAGCAAATATTCTCCTTGATCGGGCCTGAAGGTGAACCGGCCAAGGTCGATGCCGTGATGGATAGTGGCGGCATAGTCCAGCTCCGGCGACTTGTCGGCCTCGCTGATGGCCACATAAAAGCATTTGCCGTTGTACTTCTTATACACCGGCAGGATCTTCGGCGACGAAAAACCATGGATGGTGGTCACCACCGGTGTCGCGGTCATGCCGGAATAGGTCAGCGGCAGATAGTCGAAGTGGTTGTGAATCAGGTCGAAGTCGTCCCCTTGTTCGAACAGCTCGGAAATATGCAGACACTCCCACACCTTGGGCAGCATTTCGGCGTCTTCCTCGTAACCTTTGGTACAGACGCTTTTGAGCCGGGCCCGGGTTCGCGACTCGCCGGTGGCGAACAGGGTCACATCGATCCCGCGCGCCACAAGGCCCTCGGTCAGCAGGGAAACCACATTTTCCCAGGGACCGTAGTGTCTGGGCGGGGTGCGCCAGGCGATGGGTGACAGCATGGCGATCTTCATGGCTACCCCCACACGCGCCTGTCCTGTTGATTGTGCTTTTCGAGCCAATCCAGCAACTCCGACACCCGCGCCGTAGCCAGGGCGATGCATTTGTCTGCCCCGCCGTAATACATCCGGATATCGTCTCCCTCGACCAACCAACCGCAAGGAAACACCACCTTGTCCACGTCGCCGACGGTCTCATAGATCTCTTCCGGCGCGAAAACCCATTCGTCCGCCCTGGCCAACAGCCGGGTCGGGTCCTCCAGGTCCAGAAGCGCAAGCCCCAACCGGTAAATGCACCCGGAGGCGGTATTTCGGACGCCGTGGTAGAGGATCAGCCACCCTTTTTCGGTTCGCAGCGGCGGCGGCGAAAGACCAACCTTGTTGGCGTCCCACCAGCCTCCCTTGCGGGCCGGCAGCAGTATTCGGTGGTCGCCCCAATGCTTCATGTCCGGGCTGAAGGAGATCCAGATATGCGCGCCGACACCGGCGAATCCGGGAACCGGCCGGTGAAGCATGGCCCAGCGCCCGTTGAACCGCGCCGGGAACAAGGCCGCGTCCTTGTCTTCCGGCGGCATGACGACGCCCTTGCGTTCGAAGGTCTGAAAGTCACGCGTGGTGGCCAGGGAAACCAACGGACCGCCCCTGGAATAAGCCGTGTACATCATGATCCACAGGTCCAGCTCGTCGACCCGAGTTATCCTGGGGTCCTCGATGCCCCAGATCTCTTCGGGATGGTTTTTCGGATCGGCCGGAAAGGTGGGCTGGGCGTCGATCCGCCAGTCGGTCACGCCGTCCCGGCTGCGCGCCGCCGTAAGGTGCGAGAACCCGCGGCGGTCTTCCACGCGCATGAGCAGCAGGGTGTCGTCGCCGCATCGCGTGGCGGCGGCGTTGAACACCGCGTTGGCCTGGTAGGGAAGATCTCTTGCCGTGATAATGGGGTTGGCCGAGTGCCTGTTAAAAAGCTCCTTGAATCTGACATCGCTCATGTCTCTTCCTTTACTCCGGTTTAAAACTCCAAATCCAAAACAACGAGCTCTCAGCCCCCAGCCTTATGAATGACTTTCCGCGCCTTCTCGCAGAAGGTCGCAATGCCGCACAACCTGGGCGGATAGGAGCTGATCATGACAATGGGTTTATTGGCCATGGACCGTCACCTCGCGCCGTGTTTCAAGGTTTGTATCGGCCGTGGCCTCCACCGCGATCTGGCGGCCGCGCATTTGATTCAAGACGAGCATCGATAGAAAACAGACCAGCGTCGACTCCGCGCCCTGGTTGCGGTTGGGGCCATCGGCCTGCAGGCCGTCGCAGCACCCGCCGGATTTGTGATCGTACAGGGGCGCGTTCAGATCGTTGCGCCCCAGGAACCACTCCAGGCAGCGCTGGGCGTGGGACAGCCACTTTTCATCGCTGGTCGCTTCGTAGGCCTCGCGACAGCCCTCGATCATGTTCAGCACTTCGATGGGCTGCTGATCGAAGCGCGCCTTTTCGCCGCCCCGGGGGTACCAGCCATTGTTGCCCACCGGTACGAAATGCCCCCTGGGGTCGGTTTGGATTTTCATGAGCCACTCCAGCATCCGAAGTCCGGCATTCAACATTTCCACCTTGTTCTGCCGGCTTCCGGACAGGATCAGGGCCTGGGGTATTTTTCCATTGGCATAGGTCACCATGTCCTCGATCCAGGGCCAGTCGTCGGATGCATTGTCGTGGCACAGGCGCAGCAGCTTGTTGGCCAGTTTTTCACGGATGCGCCGCACCTCGCTGTCGCCGCCGAATTTGCTCAAATAGGCATGGATGCCCACCAGGGCAAAGGCCCAGGCCCTCGGCGAGTCGAACTCCGTCAGGGCGGGCAGCGCCATCTCAAACACCGCCTGGGCCGCCGCGCGAATGTCTTCCGACTCGGCCAGGGCCACCGCCTGGCCCAGCCCCCACACCGCGCGCCCGTGGCTGTCCTCGGAACCGACCTCTTCCAGCCACCGGCGGTCATATCCCATGAAATTGCGAAAACGGCCGTTTTCCTCGTTAAACGCGTGATGCAGAAAACTGATATAGGTGCAGGCCAGGTTGGTGACAGCTTCGCCGTCGGCTATCATCCCCTGGGCCATCAGCACGGCAATCAGGGCCCGGGCGTTGTCATCGGTGCAATAGCCGTGGAAGCGGTCCGGCACGATGAACTTGGCGTGCTGCATAATACCCACATCGTCCGTGAGGCGAATGATGTGATCCAGCTTCGGCTGGGGGATCTCACGCGGAACGGCCCCCATGGTCTTGGCGCGGAAAACCGGCCTGGGCGCGCTTTCCCTATCCCGCTTGACCTGGCCGAAAACGTCGAGATATTGTCGCGCCACTTCCTTCCAAACCATGCCTCGGCAAAAGGTATAGGCCCGCTTGCGCATGACGTGCCGCTCCACCTCCTGGGCGAAAAGGTCATTGACCTGGTCGGCTAGGGCCGCGGCGTCGCAAAAGGGCACGATCCGGCCGCGGCCCTCGGCCAGCATCTCCTCGGCGTACCAGTATGGCGTGGAAACGGTGGCCTTGCCGCTGCCCAGGGCATAGGCCAGGGTCCCCGAAACGATCTGCTCCTGGTTCAGATAGGGCGTGACGTAGATGTCCGCCGCGCCGAGAAACTCGCACAATTCCTTCAAATCGACGAAGCGATTGTGAAAAATCACATGGTCTCCGACACCCAGTTCCCGGGCGCGGCGCTGAAGCGAGAGGCGGTAGGCTTCTCCCTGCTCCTTTTTCACGTGCGGATGGGTCGCTCCTAAAACAATATAAACGGCCTGCGGGTGCTGCCTGACCACCGCCGGCAAGGCGTCGATCATCGTCTCGACGCCCTTGCCCGGAGAGAGCAAGCCGAAGGTCAAAATCACCTTGCGACCTTCGACGCCGTATTGGTCCTTGTAAAAATTGGGATCGACAAACGGCACGTCGGGAATGCCGTGGTGAATCAGGGCGATTTTTTCGGCCGGAACGCCGTAGATGGTTTCGAGAATCTGCTCCGCCTTGCGGCTCATCACCACAAGGCGGTCCGAGAGTTGGGCGATGCGCTTGGTGACGGTCATCTGGCCTTGGGTTGGGGCTTGAATCACCGAGTGCAAAGTGGTCACCAGGGGCATGCGCAAGCCGCCGAGCAGATCCAGGATGTGAACACCGTTATCCCCGCCGAAAATTCCGAATTCATGCTGGAGGCAAACCACTTCCACCCGGTTCATGTTCAGAAAGTCCGCCGCCAACCGGTACTCGGCCAGAACCCGCTGGTTGACTTCGAAACGCACCTGGCCTGGATACCGATAACCCTCGGGGATATCGTTCATCACCACCGCGAAATGATCTCCGGCGGGGTTCTCCTCGGAAAGGGCCGCCAGCAGATCGCTGGTAAAGGTGGCGATGCCGCACTGGCGCGGCAGAAAATTGCCGATCAGCGCTATCTTTCTTGGGCGGGATGGGTGGTCGCCGGATTCAAGCATGTCGATTCTCCTGTGAATTGCCCCGGAATGCGGAGGACACCGGCTCCGTATCTTTCAAATGCGGGCCTGCCGGATATGTTGCGTCAAGCGCCCAAAGCGGACCGTGGCTTTGGGTTGGACCGTTCGGAGCGTCGCCGGCCAGAACCGCTATGGAATCCCCGTCCCGGAGGGTGTGATCCAGTGCCGCGGTTCGGCCGTTCACTTTCACCTCCGCGCCCTGGGGCACCTCGATGTTGGCAATGGTCAGGTAATCCCGAACCGTGGCCTTTTCCGCCAGGCGCACGATCCGGCCGCCGTTGCCGAAGACCACCAGATGATCCTGGAACACCTGGCGGTGCAGAAGCTCGACAAACGCCTCGTTGCTGGGCGCTTCGGCGTGCTGGTGCGCAAGCCCCCGCATCCATTGGGTTCGTTGGCGGTCTCGGTCTGCGGCCTCGGCTTCACTCTTGTACCGCCAATGGGCCGCCGAGCCGTGCTCGGCCTCCATGTGCATCAACTCGGTGCGTACTTGAAATTCGATGGGTTTGTGGGAGATTTCCCGGACCGGATAGACGCACGTATGCAGGGACTGGTAGCCGTTGTCCTTGGGCAGCCCGATGTAATCGTCAAAGGTGCCGGGAATCGGCTTGAAATGGGCGTGCAGCAAGCCCAGGACCGTGTAACACTCGGGCACGGACGCCACGATCACCCGCAAACCCACGCGGTCCATGATCTCTTTGAGGGACCGGCCCGTTCGCGTCATCTTGCGCTGAATAGCGTTTAGGCTTTTGGTCCTGCCCTGAACCCGGCCGGCGATGCCGTTATTTCCCAGCAGGCGCTGGACCCCGTCCAACAGGATTCGCAGGCATTTGTCGTCCTCGGCCTGGATCGGAGCGACGCGCTCCCTGAGGTATGCGTACTTGTCCGGATCAAGGATGCGAAAGCAGGCGTCCTCCAGCCTGCGCCGCAGGTCGCCCATACTGAGGCGGTTGGCGATGGGCACCAACAGATCGAGGGTCTCTTGGGCCAAGTTTCGGGCCGAGGCCGAACAGGGGAAAGTGGCGCGTTCCAGGGCCAACAGCCGGAAAGAGATGAACAATAATGCCTTGCGAGGGATTTCGCCTATCGCGCCCAATATTTCCTGGATCTCTTTGTGCCGATAGGGACGGCCGCCGTTTTGGGGGGTAAAGGGGGAGTGCAGTTTGTCGAGCGTGGCGGCCATGGCCGGCCCGAAGTGCTCCCGCAACTCATCGAGCGAGGCGAGATTTTGCCACAAAAGAGGGACTAAAAGGGAAGCGGCGATGGCGACCGCGTCCGCTTCCTGTTCAAAAAGCAGGTTGGCGGCATGATAACCCGCCGAATCGACGGCGCATTTTTTTTCAATAAAAAAGGCGTGCGCCCGGCCCACAAGGTCGGCGTCCGCCGCCGTAAACGTTTGATTTAGCTTTTCAACAAATAGGCTGTCATCAGCCAATTCCGGAATATCTCGTCCCATATAACCGAAACGCCCGAAATCAACGGTATGTCAACGTATCTATTGGGGTTTTGGGCTTATAAAGCCTCCTTTACAGGTCCTCGGGCAACAGCAGCCGTCCCAGTTCGATCATATGGTCGCAATAGGTCTCGATCTGCCTCACTGCCATCTTGGATGGCAAAAAACGCCCGTTTTCCCACCGGTTGACGGTGGCGTAACTCACCCCGATCTCCCTTGCAAAATCCTCCTGGCTAAGGTCGAGCTGAACCCGGACCTCCTTGACAAGAATCACAATATCGTACCGTTTGATCCACAAGGCCAGCCCTCCAGTCACCCGGCAGCCCTGTCGCCAGGAAATAGTTTAATAAAAATATAACACATGATATGACAGGTGCAAGGGGGTGATGAAAAAAATTTTTAACCCAATGTCTTGATCTTGCGGTCCCTTGGGCTTTACCAGTCCGAAAAAGAGGAAGCCATTCCACTTGCTCCCGGTGGCCTCCTGGGCGACAGCGGACAGGGACTTGAACCCTACAGGCTCACCCAAAGGCTTACTCTTATCTGCGCTTCTCCACGCCCGAACAAATGCGTGGAGACTCTTTCCGAAGACAATCCGAATTAGCAAGAAAATACGCTGAAAGTCGAGGTCTCGAGTTGGATGAAACCCTGACGTTCCAAGATTTGGGTAAGTCCGCATATCGGAGCAAACACGCAAAATCAGGTGAACTTCGAGCATTTCTGGATGCCGTTGAAAATGGGGTGGTTAAGCCCGGTTCTTATCTGCTTGTGGAGTCTCTTGACCGAATAAGTAGAGACGCCATTCTTGCTGCACAGGGGCTGTTCCTTCAGATTATTCAAAGCGACATCACACTTGTCACACTTATAGATAACCGTGAGTACAGTGTAGAAAGTGTCACAGCAAACCCCACTGAACTGATTATTTCACTGCTCACGATGATGCGTGCTCATGAAGAGAGTGCCACCAAGTCAAGGCGGCTCAAAGCGGTCTGGGAAAACAAACGATCCAAGGCAAAGGAAAAACCCCTCACAGCCCAGATTCCCAGTTGGTTGACACTCGACAAAGCCAAAGGGAAGTTCAAGATCGACAGAACAAAGGCTGAGATCGTAAAGCGGATTTACCAAATGACACTAAAGGGCATAGGGCAGAATGCCATTGCACTGACCCTGAATAGAGAAAAGGTCCCGGTGTTTGGAGCGGGAAAGCATTGGCATCGAAGTTACATCGTTAAGTTGCTGGGTAATCCAGCAGTAGTTGGAAGGTTTGTCCCTCACAAAAACGAATATGTTGATGGCAGATTAACTCGAGTGCCACAAAAGCCCATTGAAGGGTACTATCCACCCATCATCTCCCAGGAAGTGTTCGACCAAGTTCAGGCCCTTCGTTCCACAAGCAGATCCCCGCTGAGAGGCCGACACGCAAGTGGAGCACTGCGTAACATATTCGGGTCACTTGCACGGTGCCCACTTTGCGACTCAACGATGACGCTTGTAAACAAGGGTAAAGGAAATGGAAAACCATACCTCGTTTGCTCAAGAGCAAAGTCTGGCGCTGGTTGTCAGTATAAGGTTGTTCCCTATGACCAAGTTGAATCGGCGTTTATCAAGAATCTACCGGCTATCACGGGAACTATGCCCACAGGGGGTGACCTAGGTATAGCCATTGATGAAGAAATCGCACAACTTCAGGCAAATATCGACGCAACCGAGGATTACCTGGGAGAACTTCTGGATTCAATAGCGGTGAGCAAAGGGTCTCCGGCAATCGCTAATCGGATCAGGGAAGTCGAAACGACTCTGGAGGAGATGAAAGCACAACTCAAAGATCTGCTCACACAGGCCAACACCATGACGAGCGAGATGGTAAAACGGCGAGTGGATGAACTTAAGGATACTCTGCGTTTACCTGAGACCGCAAAGACAGTTGAGTCCGTGGCTGGTGTACCTGATGAAAATCCTGAGTTCGACAAGAGCCGCACCAATACCCTGCTTCGACAACTTTTCTCCAGTATTACTGTGGACTTTACTCAGGGGAGCCTCGTGTTCTACTGGCGACATGGTGGTGAGAATCGAATTGTCTTCGCTTGGCCGGAGGAACCGAAACGAAGGATCAAGAGGAATCCAAAATCCCAGCCTTAGACAGAACTTGATCTGACTATAAGTGTCAAGTCGGATATCAACTACTTCCTGTAATAAATAAATTGCCGACCTCAAAGTAAATGCTGGACTTCACTCCGTAATAAACAACAATTCAAGCCAGGCAAACATCAATACCCCACTCGCTATAAGAGTTCTATATTTCATTGACTCGCAAGACCCTTCTTCATGTATACTTATGCCCCGAATAAGTGAATCCTTTTCAATCAAATGAAAATAGTACTCGTGAATTTACCTGGATACATCTTAACCCCCATATACCTTATTGTGTTCGGACTCCTGCTTGTAGTCTTCCACCCCATTCAAATGATCTGCAGGAATATATGGGGATATGGCGCACATAAAAAATCAGTGGATATACTGAATTTCCTGATAATCAAAAGCCTGCTCATTTTAGGGACAACTCTTTCGTTCAGGGGTGTTGAAAAATTACCAAAAGAACGGCCCATCATTCTTATTTCCAACCATCAGAGCATGTTCGACATTCCACCCATCATATGGGGATTTCGCAATCATCACCCAAAATTTATTGCCAAGATGGAGTTGGGAAAGGGCATACCAAGCATATCTTATAATTTGAGGCATGGTGGATCGGCATTAATCTACCGGAACAAACCGCTGCAAGCTGTCAGGGAGATCGGAAAAGTAGGCAGATATATTGAAAATAACAATTACACCATCAGCATATTTCCCGAAGGCACCAGAACAAAAGATGGCAAAATGAAACCATTTCTGTCTGCTGGAATAGATGCGCTGCTGAAAGCCGCTCCTTCAGCAGTGGTCGTTCCTCTAGTGATCGACGGTAATTACGACCTAACAAATAAAGGATTATATCCCATGTCTTTTGGAGTGAAAATTAGATATACGGTTCTTGATCCGATTGAACCCGGCACCCTTACAGTAGAGGAATTAGTGATGAAAGCAGAAAATATGATTCGAGCTGCCTTGGAAAAGTCGATCCAAAAAATATGACTCGGGTCAGGTGTATATAACTTCCTGTAATTGTTAGAGGCGAATTCATATTCTTTACAGTAGATATCTAATGAAAATCGTGATAGGCAAAATTACATGTAAACGGCATTATAAAAATAGGACCAAAACCCTTAACCTTGTGTGAGGGTACGATGGCCTGATCAATGAAACCCCGTTTCTCAAAGGGAGCGGGGTTTTTTGTTCAGGAAGGAAAAAATAAGGGAAGGTCAATAAAACACGGAAGGGGGGGAATTCCATAAATCTTACTCGACCTTTCAACTTTAACCCCTATTTTGAAAAAGGAGGATACCAAACATGAAAAAGAAGTCAGTTTTTTTAACAATCTTATTCATTTTCCTTTTCAGTATTTCAACAGTATGGGCGGGCGTACCAGAGATGGCAAATAAATTGATGCAGGCTTACAGCAACAATCAAGTGAATCCTGTACTCTCGCAAACAAATCCCGAAATGGATATAAAAATGGCCTATGAGGTTCAGAAAGCATATGTAAGTCAGAGGCTTGCCAACGACTTTATCGTAGGCTTTAAGGCGGGCTTTACTAATGCAGCGGTGCAAAAAAAATATGGGGTCGGGAATGAACCTGCTGCAGGTGTTCTCTATGGCAAAGGGATGTATTTTGGATCACCGATTATTGAATACTCGGGTCCCCCAGGGCTGATCATTGAGACTGAGATTGGTTTCGTCATCGGAGAGACCATCACCAGTCCTTTAAAAGATGTCGCCGAGTTCAAAACGAAGGTTACAGACGTAATGCCTGTGATCGAGCTCCCCAATATGGGCTTCACGAACATGAAAGTGCTAAAAGGGATTGACGTCATTGCGGCCAATGTTGCTGCCGACCGATCGATTGCCGGGCAGAGGATCAAAGTTGGTGATATTGATCTGAATGGCCTCGATGTAACACTCTACCAGAACGGTAAACTTATCCGCCAAGGCAAGGGAGCGGATGCACTCGGAGACCAATGGCAAACTGCACTGTGGATTGCTAATATGATGGTGAAACAGGGATATGAAATTAGACCGGGACATATCCTTATTACTGGCGCTCTTGGTCAGGTTGCACCTGCGTTACCGGGTCATTACGAGGCTTTCTGGGGTCCGTTGGGAAAGATAACCTTTGATATTAAATAACACTTATTTATAAGTACCAGGGGGACGTTCCTTTTTTGTCACTCTGTATATTCAGAACAGAGATGATAGACGAAAGAGGAAAGTCCCCTTTTGTACACATTTGTACGGCCGACCAATCATCACTCACTATTTCCCCTTCCGAGACTTCCTTCCAGTTTTTCCAATCCAATTCATTCCCTCAATGTCATACATGAACAGCCCGTCATGCTTGATCCGCGAGGATATCCGGCGACAGGAACAGGAAAATTGTCGCTCGGATCAGATGAGTATCTTTGAGGGATATCTACCGTCAGGTGGCCTTTGAATCAACCGCTTTGAGCGGTTCACACATTATCAAGCTTCCGGCTTTGCTAGAGGTCACGACTTCAATTATCGAGTTCAATTAAGGCGGGGCTGGAAATGGACCTGCTTTTCTCGTTTATGTCAACTGCAAATCTTCAGTCGGTCTTTTTCTTTTAAGCCAAAGAGTAGTAGGTGAAAGAACGTAAAAACATCACAAACTTTTGAGAGGGCATTCAAATATCGCCGATTCTCCGCTTCCCCCCCCGTACCCCCCACACGTTTCTCCTCGGATAGACATCATAAAAATCACACTTGCTGATACCTGAAGTTCTTCCTTGACATGTTCGCCCTTAGATTGTACATTACGGCCTAATGTTCGTTACGCCATATTATACTCATAGGGAAGCAGAATGAAAATTATTGGTTATCTCCGTGTTTCTACTAACAAGCAGGGCCATAGCGGATTGGGTATCGAAGCCCAACAGAGCGCCATCAAGGAATTCGCACGACAGCGCAAAGCAAAGGTCATTCAGACGTTCACCGAGATCGAGAGCGGAAAGAATAACGAGCGTCCCGAACTCAACAAGGCGATTCACCTCGCGAGGGTCACAGGGTCCACTCTAGTTATCTCCAAGTTAGATAGACTGTCCCGCAATGCCGCTTTCCTGCTCACTCTTCGTGACAGCGGGATCAATTTCGTGGCAGCGGACATGCCTGACGCAAATCAGCTAACTGTAGGCATCATGGCCCTCATCGCCCAGCACGAACGTGAAGCAATCTCAAAGAGGACGAGGGAGGCTCTCCAGGCTGCTAAAGCCAGAGGAGTGAGGCTGGGGAATCCAAATGGTGCTGCCGCTCTCAAAAGGGCCGATAGGGGAAACGTTGCAAGCCTCAATGCAATCAAAGCAAAGGCAAATAAGCATGCTCTTAACTTGAGACCTGTTATTGAGTCCCTTCATTCGGAGGCTATCACAAGCCTGGGTACCATTGCCCGAGAACTCAACGAGCGTGGGATGCTTACCCCTCGAGGACGCAGGTGGCACAAATCTTCGGTTCGAAATCTAGTTGCCCGACTTGAGAAATTATCTTCTAGAGAAAAAAACAACTAACTACATAAGCTATTGACAGATAACCCCTCCATAAGAGGGGTTTTTTGTTGTCTACTAAATGGCATACACAACATATTAATATCGTTCAGATTTTTCAAAACGCCCACCTATGAGAAGAGAGACGTCATGTGAAAGTACTCACCTATGGGAAGAGAAAAGTTGACAACGCCCTTTCCATATTCCCGAAAGGGTAAAGTAACCAGCGAGATACGTCATATTAGTCATCTCAGGTAGGAAAGAATCGAGAGCGACTTGTAAAAAAGCGCCTTCGTGGCAAATACAAGATTTTGTTCAACTATTTATTAGTACCCACCTTTAGGAGGAGAGACGTCAGATAAACACTGGTACAAATCAAGATATCTTTCAGAAAGAAAAGAGTCCAGACTAACTGAAAAAACATTAAAGGCAAGCAATTGATTTCATTCAAGATTTCAATGTACCCACCTTCAGGAGAAAGAACAAAAAAATAAGTCGATAAGCGTCATCCCTCCAGTTGCCAGATATCGTGTTCAAAGAGGCATTCAACCAAAAATAATAAAATACCCAAATAGAAAGGAGTAACACTATGTCAAAGCGAAACTACGATGATGAACCCTTCAACCCCACGTGCACCGGCTGCGGTCCCAAAGGCGACCCCTGCGAAGGCCAACAGGAGTTTGACTTCATGACTGAGCATGAAATTGAACAACCGGAATTACCCAGTCCAAACGAAATGGAAAGCGAAGACAGCCCCAGTCAAGCTTCAAACAACCTTGTCTCAGATCGGCAGAACGACCTCGAGGCTCGACGTCGGTCTATGGAGGAACTCGACCGTCTTCTGTGTCAAACTCTTTTGAGAATCATCAGTTCCGGCAGCGCATCTCTCGGTCACCTCCACGTTGCACGTCAGTACCTAAAGGACAAAGGATACACCTTGCCCGAAATTGAGAAGCGTGAGCGCTTTGCTAGGGACAAAGAGTTACTAGACGATTTGGACCTCCCTTTCGGGAATGCCTAATCGTTGAGGTTTCATAAATCCATCTTTAGTTTCTAACACTGATAAATAAAAGTTACCCACTCCCACAAGTCTCACCCCCCTTTTCACAACAAATTCCCAGAACACGAACAGAACTCTTGTCCTGATCGATCCTGGAACGCCACAGGGGTACTCCTGTGTGCATCTGCTGGGGTGACTTCAGTGGAACTCATCATCAACAGCAAAGAAAGGAATTTGCAAAGATATGAACGGAAATACTACAACAAACACCTCGAATACTATCCTGTCAAAGCTCACAGAAACCGCCTGTGATAAACTCATGGACGACCTCCGTCGCTTCGGCAATGATCCGAGCGATGAGCAGTGGATGACCCTCTCGAGATTACTTGCGTGCTACACAGGGATCGCCTTCAGGCAGATCTCGGGCAGGTGGGCCTTTGCCCTGCCGACAGGAATGGGCAAGACACGATCCGTCGTGGCTTGGCTCTGGGCAGTTAACCAGCTCGGTCTCAACAATATCTCAGTGATCATCACAGCCTCAAAAGTAGAAGCCCTTTGTCGACTAAAGCGTGATCTTCTTGAAACTGGTGTTCCTGATCAGAAGATTGGTCTAGTTCACAGTTACAAGTTCGACCCCGATATGGCTAATGCTTTCAAGAAAGGCAAACGAGAGGAACTTGCGCCCGGATATGCCAGTGAACCAACCACTGAGGACTTTGAGACAAGACCTTTTCTTCTACTGACACACCAGCGGATCAAAGGTAAAAACGGTATCTCTCATTTCAATGTCTACAAGGGCAAGCCCCGTAGCCTCGTCATGTGGGATGAGACTCTTCTTGTATCTGACACATTCGCATTTGAGGATGATCGAGTCCGTGCATCTTGGGCATGGCTCCGGGAGATGGACAGGGTGAAGTCCCCTGATCGAGATGAAGCACTCGCATACCTCGGAGACGCCATTGAACGGATCAAGAAAGAGATGGCTCTCCAGCAGGCAGACCCCGAGCGTAATCCTCGATCATTCACCCTGGCCACACTCACAGGTGAGAAGATCGAGACCTACAAATCTGCCCTCGGCTCCAGCGATCAAGCCGAACTTCTAAAAGACTTGCTGGATATCTCGCAGGAGAATCTTCGTGTCCTCGCTAATGTAGAACAAGGAGGTGGGGTCATCACATTTCGAGTGAGTGTCCCCAGTGTGTTTGAGAACATCGTCATTCTGGATGCGAGCTACCCGATTCGGGACTTAGCTCAATTTGACGAAAGTATCCAGCAGGCTGACATCCCGGCTAACATCGTATCCTATGAGAATGTCACTATCCATCAGTTGGACCATGCGTCTGGACGGGGTGCGATGGAAAAGGAGTTCTCAAAGAAGCGGGGTTACAACAAGGTAACTAGAGAGGTAGCCGAAGTGATCAAGAGGATTCCCAGCAACGAGGGGATTATCCTGTTCACCTTCAAGGGTAAAGGGCGAATTGACTACCGGAAGCTCCTCCAGCGTGACCTTAGAGCTGAAGGAATCGATGTGGACACCGAGGTGGAACTCCAGGTGGAAAATGAAGTCCAGCGTAAACCCAGGTTCATCTTTCTGACATGGGGGAACGAAACCAGTCTATCTCAATACTCATACTGCTCTAACGTGATCCTTGTAGGCATCATCCACCGGAGCCACATCGACATCGGTGGGGCTATTGTAGGCCAGACGGGAAACCTTCTGAGACCTGTGAGCAACTCTGAAATCAGAGACGTGGTCCAGAGCGAGGTGGCTCATGCTGCATATCAGGCTCTGTCTCGAGGCTCTTGTAGGATCATGCAGAACAACAGAACCTGCCCAATGAAAGCCTGGGTCATTCATCCTGAACGGGGAGATCTTAGAGGTCGACTTGAGCAGGTCATGCCTGGAGTAAAGTGGCTGAGATGGGAACCGAAGTATCTTGCTCAGCCCAAAGCAAACCCTAGTAAGGTTGACTCCCTTGCAAAGACCATCAAAGAGTATCTCGATAATTTGCATGCCGAAGGTATTAAGAAGGTTTCTCTCATACGGCTCAAGGATGACCTTCATCTTGCTGAGACACCAAAGATGACGGTCACCAGAGCAATTAAAAAAGCAGTTGAGTCGACAGAAGGTCTATGGGTTCTCCATGGGCGAACTATCTGGCAGGCCGGACCGTTCTACTTTGGTGCTGACCAAGTGATTCGACAAAGGTCTCCATCACCCTTAGGCCAACAATTGTAATCAAGATATTTGATACTCAAGTCCACTCCTTTCTTATGCTGTGCGGCAAAGCCTGGAGCCACTCCCTAGGGTAAAACGGGTCGTTTCTCCCTTCCTGCTTACCTCAAAGGGGGGACTCCAGGCCGAGTCGACCGGCGACCAAAGGCTGTTCCCCAGAAAAGAAGCACCAGTACCTCTATAAAGAATACCCCCAGGTGGTGGTGCCTATTTTAGGGAACTGGAGAAATGCTTTATGTCCATCTGCGTAGGGTGGTCATATCAAAAATCATAACCGTCATGTAAAGAACGACAAGAACGCTAATCCCCTAACCCCCCTCGGTTCACACCCTTGGTCCTCTCTTCAGTTTACCCATAGCTCCAGACTCAAGGCCCACCCGAGGGTATATCGGATAGTCCACCTTGTCGTCTCACTTTAGGCTGATCCTGTTGTGAATCCCTCTGGGTCAGACAGGTGACCATCACTTCGGGATAGACGTGTGGTTCAGACCTCGGTTTGGTCTTCGGGTTGGGATAGGGTTGAGGCTTGTTGCTCCGACCGAAGTTCAACCGAGGCTCTATACACACAGAGAACCCGAAGTGAAGACAGGTTTAATAACATCATTGTGTCTTCAACCTCACGGTCTTAAGGTCTCAATCTGTTGGTAGCCGGTCGTCTTTACATGCGTTGGGACCTTCTGAAGGACTATCTGACAACTAATTGAAACCCACTAAAAAACAGAAAGGATTCTATTGCTATGAATTGTGATGATCTCAAATTTACAATCAACAAGAACCAGTTACTCCGATGTAGTGTCCCTGGCTGTCCCTATCTCCGGCACCGGCTCTACAATATTTGCCTGAAACATCAAGCTCAGAAAGTACACTTCGGTGACCCGAGGTCTCGAGCGATACAAAAAAGGGAACTAAAGGGAGTGCGTGATGAAGTGATAAGGCTGGTAGAACGAAACGAGACAACCCACGCTGGACTGCAGAACGCCATTAGTTGGTTCGAGAGGTGGATGAAAGATGCTTCTGAAAATAAGCATGGTGTTCCAGGTTGTAAGCACATTAGGAGACTTTATGAACACGGCGTCTCCTCACGGGAACTTTTGATTACCTGCGGTGCTGTCTGGCTGTTTTCGTATCGCTTCCCCCACAGGCTACCCACGGAGAAAGCCCTCACGTTTGCCCTGGCTCATCAGATTATGAAATTGATGCCCCTTGAGTACACCATTACGAGAAACGGAAAGAAACGAGCAAAGCTGATGTCTCGTAGAGAACGCCAAGAAATCGGGGAGTACATCAGGCAGAGCCTAGGGTTACTCTTCGTAAACATCGTGAAGTCTCTTGATGAAAGGGAGGAACGGGAGAGGAACTTCAAGAACCAGATGGCAAAGCCGCTGGAATAAGTTGGACGGTATTAGACCTTCCTTTTGGGTGTGTGTTTCTTAAGTTCTTTAGCCTTCTCCTTTAGCACGAGGGTCTGGATCAGGTTCTCCACGATGTCGAACACTCGGCCCACATCTTCTGCACTAGGGGTATGTGCTCGATGTGTGGCCGCGTATCCGGCATCAAGAGCCGGTTCGAGAATTTCCCTGTTTTTACTGCTAAGATATCCATCATTGACGAGCTTCTGAAGTTTCTGTCGGAAACCTCCAATGTCGCCAATCGTGGAGTTCATAAAAAGATCGACCAGCGCTCGTGCACCCATAAGAGCGAGACGCGTGCTGTTTGCATGGAGGGCAGTGTAAACTTCCTTCATCAGCGAACTAAATTCAGTCGGTAATTCATGATGCCAACGTGGTATCTGACGCGAGATCTGAGGGGGGTAGTAATCTGTCTCATCGAAATCTATATCCTCCGAGATCACGCGGCGTCGCAGGGTCATCGAACCGCAACCACGGCATTCAAGCAGCGTGTAGGTTGTGTACCAGTCAATCATGAACTCCGGATTATCTTCCGACTCCTTTAGTACTCGATTGGTCACAACCTCATGTCTTGTATGTCTGAGACACTGATTGCAGTGCACCCATTCGATTTTGTTCTCTTGCTCGTCAATCATATTCTGCGATTAACTTTCAATTTATTCTCGAAAGCCATTAATTCCTTATATCCACCACACACCTTAGTGTTCCCAATATTATAAAATGGTTTACTACAATACAGGCATTTTCTGTATTCACGAGGCCTTCCTTTTCTCTTTTCATAAACTGCCCAGCACCGATCAAAATTATTTCTGAAACTCCTACTCTGATAAGAAGTAAGTTGAAATCCCTTTTTGCTCAGCTTGTTTGCTAAAGTAATTGCAGCATCGCATACATCTCCTTCTCCAGCATAGTAGAGCGCTTGATAAAGACCATGATCATTGATCTTCTTGAGGAATGAAAGAAATTTACGGCTTCTATTTCTGGTTGCCCTGCGGATTGCCATGCGAATCACTTCCTTAGATTTAGATACTCAGTTACGTTTCCCAACAGCCTGAGCGCAGCAGATTAAGATATGGTGTTTATCGATGTGACTACTGAAAGAAATATACCTGGCATCTGTCTATAGGCGGTTCAGTATCTCGTGTCAAGATATAACTGTTATATATTGAGTACTTAGTCGCACAGTTCATTTCCTCTAGAGAAGGAAGGTGTTCCCTTGCATTCCTTCTCAAAATTTATTATTCAAGAACCCAGACCAGCATCGAAGGGTTCAAATGAAGACCCGACAAGGGTATCAACCAGAGGGGGGAGGTTGATGAAAAAGTCTAACAGCCCATCTACGTCAAAGTCCTCAAACAATGCAAACCATAAACATCTCGATGCACCAGCCCTTGAAAACTGGCTCTGGGAAGCGGCCTGTGTAATCCGAGGTCCACTGGATGCTCCGAAGTTCAAAGACTATATCCTGCCGCTGATCTTTCTGAAGCGCCTATCTGACGTTTTCGACGACGAGGTCTCACGATTGGCATCCGAGTTCGGCGACAAGAAAACTGCCGCCAAACTGGTAGAGCAGGACCACAAACTAGTCCGTTTCTATGTCCCAGAGAAAGCCCGATGGCAGAACATTGCGACAATCACGACGGGACTGGGGCAGTCTCTCACTGACGCTGTGAGAGCCATCTCTAGAGATAACCCACGCCTTTCCGGAGTCATCGATGTAACAGACTTCAATGCCACGGCAGCGGGTCAGCGCATCGTGGACGACGGGCGGTTGGCATCCCTAGTTCAAATCCTCAATAACCCGAACTACAGGCTGGGTCTCGATGATGTTGAGCCGGACATCCTGGGTAGAGCCTACGAGTACCTCCTTCGGAAATTTGCTGAAGGTCAGGGTCAGAGCGCCGGGGAGTTCTACACGCCACGAGAAGTCGCAGTGACTATGGCTCGCATCCTTGAGCCTCAGCCAGGGATGACCGTGTATGACCCCTGCTGCGGATCAGGCGGTCTTCTCATCAAATGTCACCTGAGACTACTGGAAACGAGAGGTAAACAACAAAACGGTCACCTCAAGCTCCCCTCTAGTGTCGCCCCTCTCAAGGTCTACGGCCAGGAGATCAATCCGTCTACCTTCGCTATGAGCCGCATGAATGCCTTCATCCACGACATGGAAGCCGAGATAGCGTTGGGTGATACGATGCATAGACCAGTGTTTACCGAGGGTGATGGCCGGTTGCGGCAATTTGACATCGTGACAGCAAATCCCATGTGGAACCAGAAGTTCGACGCCAAGACTTACGAGGGAGATACCTACGAGAGGTTCGGTCGAGGCGTTCCCCCCTCATCTACTGCGGACTGGGGCTGGGTGCAACACATGGTGTCGAGCCTGAAGCCTAACGGAAGAATTGCAGTTGTTTTGGACACCGGGGCTGTCAGTCGAGGGAGCGGCAACCAAGGTTCCAATAAAGAGAGGGACATTCGTAAAGCATTTGTTGAGGCTGATCTAATTGAGGCAGTATTGCTTCTACCCGACAACTTGTTTTACAACACCACTGCTCCAGGCATCGTGATGGTCCTGAATCGTAAGAAGAAGCACCCGGGAGAAATCCTACTCATCAACGCCAATAAGCTCTTCTTCAAGGGCCGCCCAAAGAATTTCCTTGAGGATAGCCATATTGAGCAGATCGCGAGGGCGTATCATGAGTGGAAAACCGAGGATGCTCTCTCGACCGTCATCACAAAGGAGATTGCAGCCAAGAACGACTATAACCTTGCACCAAGTCGCTACGTGTCAACTGGTGTAGAGGCCGAAGTGTTGCCGTTGGATGAAGCGGTAGTATTACTTGCAGAAGCTGAAGAAGAACGTCAAGAGGCAGATAAGAAGTTGGACGACGTACTAAGAAAGCTTGGTTTTGAAAGGTAGAAAAATGGAGGGGCTTACTGAATCCACATGGAAATACACTCGACTTGGAGATCTATTAGATGAAGTAGACACCCGTGTCCGGGACGTATCTGCTGACGAGGCTAAGAACTTAGAGGTGCTTTCTCTTACGAAGAATTGGGGATTGATTCCCCAGTCAGAACGATTTGACAAAAGAGTAGCTACGGAAGATATCTCAAAATACAAAATTGTTCAACCTGGATGGATCGTCTACAATCCCTACGTGATTTGGGAAGGTGCTGTTCACGCATTACGAAGAACCGAACCAGGTGTTGTTAGCCCAGTCTATCCAACATTTAAGAGAATCGAAGATGACGGTGGTTACTTAGATTTCATTCTACGAACCGATAAACTAATTACGGCTTACAATCAACTTTCTTCTGGAGCAGTGAATCGTCGCCGGTCAATTAAGAAAGAAGATTTTCTCGCAATCAAGATTGATCTCCCGCCTCTCAACGAACAACGTGTCATTGCTCAAGTACTTCGGACAGCGCAGCTAGCGAAGGAAACTACAGAAAAGGTTATTGAGGCTGCGAAGCAATTGAAGCAGAGTCTCATGCAACACTTGTTTACTTATGGACCAGTGCCATTTCGGGAAGCCGATAAAGTTGAATTGCAGGAGTCTGAGATTGGTTCAATTCCATCACATTGGGAAATCTCAAATTTAGGTAATTTGATTGAGAAACCGAAGTATGGCCTTACGGCAAGTGCTGCTTTAGAACAGGTTGGTCCAAAGTTTCTTCGAATTACTGACATTCAGGACGGTACCGTAACGTGGGAAAGTGTGCCGTACTGTAAATGTGACAAATCAGACTTCGAAAAATGCCGCTTGAAATCCGACGACATTATGGTGGCAAGGATAGGAGCGACAACCGGTAAAACCTTTTTTGTTAAGAATCCGCCCGTCGCTGTCTTTGCCTCGTATCTAATTTGCATTCGAGCAAAGGAAAATGTAAGTTCCGGCTATCTCTATCATTACACTAAATCTGATATTTATTGGAGGCAGATAAATGCAGCGAAGGGAGGACGGCTAAAAGGTGGTGTAAACATTCCCGTCCTAAAGAATTTAATCGTTCCTTTACCGCCTAAAGATGATCAACGACAAATAATAACTATGTTGGCTGCCAGTGATGAAAAATTGGCTAATCTGCACAAAAGAGCGCTCACCCTATCTGCTATGTTAAGTTCCCTTGTTCAGAACCTTACAACTGGTAAGATCCGTGTTAATACTCTTGACCTTCCCGAACTCAAGGAGTCAGCCTGATGCCCATCGGCGGTGAAAAACAAGCCGTGCAGAATCCGTTCCTCCGGTACGCCGAGGATGCGGGGTGGACCTACTTGAATCCCGAGCAGACTCTTACTCTCCGCCGTGGCGGCATCACGAGTCCCTTCTTAGACAGTATCCTTGTGGACCAACTCCAGAAACTCAACCTCGGTATTGTTGACCACACAAAGGCCGAGCAAGTCCGTGACCGCCTGTTCCGTGTCCGACCCAATGTTGAGGGCAACCTATCTTCCTGGGAGTACCTCAAGGGCATCAAAACAGTTTTCGTTGAGCACGAAAAAAGAGAACGAAACATCAGGCTACTCGATCCGGTAAACATTGAGGCTAATACCTTCCACATTACCGATGAGTTCACCTTCTCGAACGGTGTACCGCCTGACATCCGCAATGACCTTGTTCTTTTTGTCAACGGCGTGCCAGTGATAGTGGGCGAAACCAAAGCCTCCCACAAGATGGAAGGCATTGCTGAAGCCCTGGACGACATCCGTTACTACCACAAGAAGGGACCTGAACTTCTGGCCATCCTTCAACTCCACTGCCTGACTCACCTTGTACACTTCTTCTACGGGGCGACCTGGAGTCTCAGCCGAAAGGGTCTCTTTAACTGGCGAGACGAGCAAGCCGGGGATTACGAAACCCTGGTGAAGACCTTCATAGCACCCCGTCGTGTGCTTCGTGCCGTCACAGAGTTTATCCTCTTTACTCGCAAGGATGGGGAACTTGAGAAGAGCGTCCTCAGGCCCCACCAGATGCGTGCCGCCGAGAGGTGCATCCAGCGTGCTCTTGAGTCTGAGAAGCGGCGGGGACTCATCTGGCATACTCAAGGCAGTGGCAAGACATACACGATGATCACGGTCGCCAAGAGGCTGATAGAAGACCCTGCTTTCGGAAACCCCACTGTCCTTATGTTAGTTGACCGCAATGAACTGGAAGCGCAACTCTTTGGTAACCTAGAGGCTGTCGGATTTGGTCGCTGTGAGGTCGCAGGGTCGAAGAAGCACCTGAGAGAACTTCTGGGATCAGACCGGAGGGGACTCATCGTTTCAATGATTCACAAGTTCGATGACATCCCTGAGAAGATCAACACCAGGGATAACGTCTTTGTGCTCGTGGATGAGGCCCACAGGACAACAGGCGGTGACCTGGGGAACTATCTTATGGGTGCACTGCCCAATGCGACCTACATCGGCTTTACGGGGACACCTATAGACAGAACGGCCTACGGGAAGGGTACCTTTAAGGTCTTCGGAACGGATGACGTCAAGGGATACCTCGATAAGTACTCAATCAAGGAGTCCGTACAGGACGGCACGACAGTTCCCCTGCATTACCAGCTTGCCCCGAATGAACTCCTCGTAGACAGGGAGACTCTGGAGAAAGAGTTCCTCAGTCTTGCAGAAGCGGAAGGGGTCAGCGACATCGAGGAATTGAACAAGGTTCTAGAACGAGCGGTGACGCTCAGAAATATGCTAAAGAACGAGGAGCGTGTAGATAAGGTGGCTCGATATGTCAGCGAGCATTACAAAACAACCATCGAGTCGATGGGCTACAAGGCATTTCTTGTCGGAGTGGATCGTGAAGCCTGTGCCTTATACAAGGAGGCCCTCGACAGGTATCTGCCCCCCGAGTACTCCTCTGTCGTCATCAGTTCACTGGGCAAGAAAGACGTCGAGCGGTTAAGGAAGTACAACCTGAGTGATGAAGAGGAGAAGTCAGTCCGTAAGCTATTCCGCAAGCCAACCGAGCTACCCAAGATACTAATCGTCACCGAAAAGCTCCTCACGGGTTTCGACGCCCCGATCCTGTATTGCATGTACCTCGACAAACCCATGAGAGATCATGTACTTCTCCAGGCTATTGCCCGTGTGAATCGTCCGTACGAGGATGATGATGGTCGAAGGAAGCCCTGCGGCTTTGTGCTGGACTTCGTGGGTATCTTCGAGAAGCTGGAGAAGGCTCTGGCCTTCGATTCGCAGGATGTGGAGGGGGTCATCGAGGGACTCGATGTCCTCAAGGAGCATTTTGACCAGATGATGGGCAAGGGACGCTCTATCTATCTGCCGATTCCTGGTGACAAGAAGGGTGACAAGGCCGTCGAGGCAATCCTTGAGCACTTCAGGGACAAGGAGAGACGGGAAGAGTTCTACGAGTTCTTCAAGGAGCTGGAGGAGCTACACGAGATCATTTCGCCTGATCCATTCATGCGACCCTACCTGAAGGACTTTGAAAGCATGGTTTCGATCTACAGGCTAGTCAAAAGCAGCTACGACAGGGGGATCATCATTGACAAGAGCTTCCTCCGCAAGACAGCGAAGCTCGTGCAGGAACATACCCAGACACCCGAAATTAGAGAACCTCAGAAAATCTTCGAGGTGAGCCAGCAGGCACTTGAAGCCATAGCAAATGAGAACAAGCCTGACACGGTGAAGATTTTCAACCTCCTCAAGGTCATCGAACAGCTGGTCTCCAAAGAGGGAAGCCATGAGCCGTATCTCATCGGGATTGGCGACAAGGCAGAGCAAATAGCCCAGGCCTTCGAGGACCGGCAGAAGACCACCCTGGAGACACTTGAGGAACTCAGAAGGCTCATACAGGAGATCAACAAAGCCCGAGCTGAACGGAAAGAGACGGAGCTTTCACCAGAGTCCTTTGCCGTCTATTGGCTGCTCAAGAAGGAAGGTGTGGCTCAGGCTGACACCGTAGCCAAAGAAGCTGGGAAGGCCTTCGAGAAGTATCCCCACTGGCAGACCAGCAGCCACCAGGAGCAGGAAGTCCGCAAAGCCTTCTACAAGGCCCTCATCAATGCTGGGGTTCAGGGTGTCGTTGATCTGGCTCAGGGCATCCTGAAGATGCTGAGGAGAGCGACAAGATGAGAAAGAAAAGGGTCGAACGCAAGGCAACAAGTTGGAAACCCCTGGAGAAGGACATCTCAAGGGACATTCTGAAGGCCGAAGTGTTAGCCTGGGCAAAGCGCATCAAGGTGGAGCCGAAGGAGATTCACATCAGGACAATGAAACGCAAGTGGGGGAGCTGCTCTACAGCAGGCAGGTTGACCTTGAATGCTGAACTTCTGTCTCAACCTGCGGAATTCCGACGGCGGGTCATTGTGGAGGAACTGGTGCATATAAAAGTGCCGAACCATGGGAGGCTCTTTAGGTCGCTGCTGAGGGCATACTTGGGCAAAGGGAAATTATCAAAAAATAGCTCTGAGGTAAGCTAACAGATGTCGATAGAATGGCAAAAGCAGGTGGTAGACACGATAGAAATCAAATGCCCCTATTGCAATCATCAGGCCGCCCCACCTGTGTACCCATATTGTGAACACGTTGTCTTCGTGTATGTAGATCCAGCCGTCGATGACTATGGATTTGATTTTATAACGGTACCCTTCGCTTCGGTCTACTTGTCCAAGTTGAAAAAGACAAGGTCTATTCCGCTAGAGGAACGCGCAGTAACTCCTGAAGAGGAAAATCGGTTCCTGCAAGCAATACTGCCAACTGGAATCAAGCTGTTCAAAAATCTCATTTCAGAAGACCTTTTCTCGTCAGACGCAATAGTGTTTGATGTTAAAGAGGAGGGAGGATACTACCCTACCCGTGTAGTAGTTGCCTTTCAGGCCAGCCCTGCGTCAGAGTAATTCACGAAAGTGGGCGACTGTAGGACAAATCATTTGCTGTTTACCACGAAGCGTGACTTCTTCAAGTGAGACAGGTCGATATCGTAAACCAGTCTGTCTACAACCTGCTCTTTCAGCAACTTCGGTGAGTATCTCTTGCCGTACCTTCCGAACGTGATTGAACCCGTCGAATGACCCAGGAGTTCCTGCGTCGGAAAATGCTCGGCACTCACCTGCTTCAGTTTGTTCGACACCGTGTGCCGGAAACTGTGGAAGTCCTTCTTCCCCCCTGGCCCCTCGACAATGCCACAATGCTCCTTGTAGCGCGAGAACCATCGGGATGCAGCCTGACCGTACCCGTCGCGTCGTTTCTTCAGTTCCGGAAATAGGCGCGTCTGTCCCTCGCTCCGCAGTTTCGCCACGTAGTCGGGAAGGTTGAGATCAACCCGCAGAAAATTATGCAGGGGGACAAGCCGTTCACTTGAAGATGTCTTAGTGTCTGTCACCCCCTTCCTTTCTCGGACATCGAACACGTAGACCCCTTCGTCGGCTTCGTGTATGTCCTCCAGGTGCAACTGACAGATCTCGTTCAAGCGCATACCTGTAAATAAGGCGATTACCGGAAGCCAGAAACGGTACCCGTATTTGTGGGTGTCCTCCAGGTAATCACGGCTGTGGAAAATCTTCTTCAGGTCATCGGAGTCAAACGCCGCCCTGTACTCATCGGCTCGCTTGCTCGTTGGAAGCTGAAGCCCTTCAGCAGGGTTTCGATCCATGTAGCCGTTACGCACCGCCCATTTGAAAAGGGAGGAAGCTCGGTCCAGTTGCTTGTTGATTGTCGAAGGGTTCATGTGTTTCGTCACCCCTGCTGCGAGGACTTCCTTAATCGACTTGTCTCTGTAGGCTGGATTTTTCCTCAGGTTAGAAGGGAGCCTTAAGAGCGTCTCCTTGAAGTGACGCATGGTGACGTTACTGATGGCCGCCACTTGCACATCTCCAAGCACCTCCAGCAGAAGATGGAGAGACGTCATGACCTCCACTTCCGATTTTGGTTTCCATACACCTGCTCTTTTTCGCTCTTCAGCAAACTTTTCGATGATCTGTGATAACCTCTCTCCGGAATCAGGAAGTCGTGATACTTCGGAGAGAATGGCGGGGCCATCCTGACTGGCTTTCTTCATTGATGTCTCTTTTCCTAGGTCGTCTGTATAGTCCCCTGTAAGTCTGCGCTGCTCGACCTCCAGGAACCGTATATGGACCTTTAGAAGCTCCCGGCAGAGTGTTCCGTACGTCTCGCCTCCTTTTTCAACACCTTCTATCCCATGCGCTACAAGCAATTCGTCCACATGGGAGCTGATTTCATTGTAGTCGTTGAGAGCCAGCATCTCTCGAGCCTCCCCCTCCAGATACCAAAGTCCGAACTCCTGGTTCTCTAGACGTTCTCTCGTCCACGGCACAACTGTGGCGGCCCTGTCTGCTTCAGCCTCCTCCAATAGTCTGTTCAGCTCTTCCTGCATCAGGCGGTCTATGGTTTCTTTGGTCATCTCACCCATGAATTCCCCTTTTCTCATTCGGGCGAAGAGTGTCTTGGCGGTCTTTGCCAGCCGCATGGCCCGATACTTCGCGTCCGTAAGATCGGCCGTCTTGAGGGTATACCTCAGTTCCCTCGAACGGACAACCCTCCTGAGCCACTTGGGTATGCGTATCCTGAAGAAGAAGTGTGGTGATCTGGGCTGACGATAAAGGTAGGTCGAAAAGAGAGGATGCGCCATGATTTCAGCTCCGAGTGCCCTACTGTGTGCCCTACCTAGAGCTGAAATCCGGCTTCTATGGTTAAATCATCAGTGAATTCAATAGTATGGTGGAGATGAGGGGGATCGAACCCCTAACCTCCGCATTGCGAACGCGGCGCTCTCCCAATTGAGCTACATCCCCACAATGATCGTGACCTTGAAATATATCACGCAGGCTTGATCTGTCAAGGCCTGTTTCTTCCTCCTCACCCTTCAGAATATCCCCTCACAACCGATAGGATCATATTGTGAGCGCTAGCCAATAGACGGTCAATAGCTCCGCTTTTGGCCCTGTTCTAGCCTGAATGACACGAAGGGCACAAAATTTGCACAAATAGTCTTTACATAATAGAAGAATAAGGAGAGACGTAACATGGCGAAACTAGACCATCTTTTCAGGTTGATGCACGAACGAAACGCTTCGGACCTCCATCTCTTTTCCGGCAACGAGCCGGCACTGAGAGTCCGGGGGGACATGATACGGATCTCCAACGAGGTCCTGACAAACGAGAAATTGTCCGAGATGCTCTACGAAATTTTAACACCCGACAAGATCCGCTTTTTCGAACAGACGGGTGACCTGGATTTCGGTTACGAGGTGGATGGGCTTGCCCGTTACCGCTGCAACTACTTCATGCAGAAAAACGGCCACGGGGCGGTCTTCAGGGAAATCCCCAGCACCATCCTCTCCATCGACCAACTGGGCCTCCCGCAGGTGCTGAAACAGCTTGTCATGCTCCCGAGGGGTCTTGTCCTCTGCACGGGACCGACGGGGAGCGGTAAATCGACGACACTGGCCGCGATGATCGAGCACGCCAACCAGAACCGCAAAGGCCACGTGATCACCATCGAAGACCCCATCGAGTTCGTGCACCAGGGAAAACAGTGCATCATCAACCACCGGGAGGTGGGCAGCCATACCCAATCCTTCGCCATGGCCCTGAGGGCGGCCCTTCGCGAAAATCCCGACATCATCCTCGTCGGTGAGATGCGTGACCTTGAAACGACGGAGCTGGCCATCGAGGCGGCCAACACGGGGCACCTCGTCCTTTCCACCGTGCACACCATGGGGGCCACACGGACGATCGACCGAATCGTGGACATGTTCCCCTCCGCCCAGCAGGCGCAAATCCGGACGTCGCTTTCGGAGTCCCTCAAGGCCGTCATCTCCCAGGCGCTCTTCAAAAGGACTGACACGATGGGCCGTGTCGCCGGGCTGGAGATCCTCCTGGTCACGCACGCGGCGGCAAACCTGATCAGGGAAGAGAAGACCTACCAGCTTCTGACGGTTATTCAGACGGGAAGAAAGCTTGGCATGGTGTCCCTGGACGATTCCATCATGGAACTCCTCCAGAGAAGGTGGATCAGCGTGGAGGAGGGTTACGAAAAGTGTGTCGACAAGGACCGGTTCTGCAAGCTCCTCAAGTACACGCCCCCCGAGTGGTAAGTTTTTTCAAAATGTCTTCGGCCATCTCCGGGAGGCCCGCTTCCACGTACGCCTCGGCCAGATGCAGGGTGTAAAAGGGGTTTGCGGGTTCCTTTTCCACGGCTTTTTTAAAGGCCTCTACGGCTTCACCGGTTTTCTTTTCCCTGAGAAGGGACTTCCCGAAACGATTCAGATAGGCCGCCGCCGAGGAAGGACCCTTCCGCACCGCTTCGTCGTAAGCGTGACCGGCCTCCTCGATCTGCCCCAGCCTGACAAGGGCGTCCCCGAGATCACAGAAATAGAGGGCCTCCTCCGGCTTCTCCTGGATGGCATCCCTGAAGGCCGACACGGCCATTTCATGATGGCCGTAATGGCTGAGGGCAACCCCCCTTTTGTGGTGAACGAGTGATGCGCATTCCGGTTCGATGGCGATGCTTTTCTCATAAGCTGCCCGGGCGCGATCGAAATCCCCCGCGGATATGCAGGCGAGCCCCAGGTGGGAAAAATAAAGTGAAGACTCGGGATCCATAGCCGTGAGTTTCAGGAAGATTTCAACGGCATCCCCGGGTCGGCCGGCCCGGATGTAGGCATCCCCCAGAGTAAAAAGAAGAGCCGGGTCTTCGGGCTGCGCTTCCACCGCGCTTTCACAGACACCGACGAGCCGCTCGTGCTGTCCCTCCTGCCTGAAGATCCGGACGAGCTCGTCGTAGGCAAAACCCGTGAAAACCTTTCTCTTCAGTTCTTTTTCCAGGAGCCCTTCCAGGCACTCAACGGCATCGTCTAGCTTCCCGGCGTCCTTGAATGCCAGTGCCAGCTGGAAAACATAGGAATCCTCGCCCGGGTGCTGATCCACAAGCTTCTTGTAGAGGTCGATAGCCTCCGCGTGACGCCCCTCTTTCATGTACCGCTCGGCGAGCCTCTCAAATCGGTCTTTTGCCCCTGAATCGTGCATGTATTGTACAAACCTCCCGTCATTTCCAGCGGTCTATATCCCCAAAAAGGATTTCCCGCAATCCCCAAAATGAGCCTTGACAGCCAGGGGACGGGTATATATATTACCAAGTAGTAATATGGAGGTCCCGATGAAAGATTTTGTCAAAGTCATGAAGGCCTTGTCGGACACCAACCGGGTCAAGATGCTCAAGATGCTTCAGCACAGGCCCATGTGCGTCTGTGAGATTCAGGCTGCCCTGGGGATCGCACAGCCCACGGTCTCCAAGCATCTGAAGGGCCTTGAGGTAGCCGGACTTGTTGAATGCGAGAAAGACGGCCTCTGGGTCAATTACCACCTGTCCAGCGGAGCATCGAGCCCCTATGTGGCGAGCCTGCTCGGGAACCTGAGGCACTGGCTGGATCAGGAGCCGGAAATTGCCGGACTTATTGAGAAGACAAAAGAAATCAGGAGAGAAAATCTACGGAAGAAGTGAAAATCCATATTGCTAAATGGCTTTATGACAATCTGGTCTTTACGTTTTTTGCGCATTTTTTAATCATGCACATTGAAGGATATAAGTTATGCTGATAGATTTGATCGTCGCCGGACTGCTGGCGATTCAGGATTACGTGGCCACCCACGTGCTGACGTGCCTGATCCCGGCCTTCATGCTTGCCGGCGGCATGGTCGCCTTCATCAACCAGGAGGCGATCCTGAACCACCTGGGTGAAAAGGCGAGCAAAACAAAGTCATTTTCAATGGCAAGCCTGGCCAGTTTCTTCGTAGCTGCCTGTTCCTGCACCGTCATTCCCGTATCAGCGGGCCTTTATTTCAGCGGGGCGGCCATCGGCGTGGCCTTCATCATTCTCTGGGTGTCGCCCTCCGCCAACATCCTGTCCCTCATCTACACGGGAAATATCCTCGGCGGTGAGATCGTAATCGCCCGCATTGTCGCCTCTCTTTTGATGGCCTTTGTCGTCGGCTGGGTGATGACCCTGGCTTTTCGGAATGAGCCCCGGGAGATTGCCGCGCCTGCAGACATCAGTGCACAACACAGCATCATCTCAAGAAAACATCTTATTTTTCTTCTTCTCATTACATTATCCCTGCTGCTTCCAAACTACGTTGGACAGACAGGGCCATACGTTCAAAAAGTCATCATCTGGGGTATCGCGACTGTGATTCTGCTGGCTTACGGCCTGAAGATGCTTCCGAAAGAAGAAATCAAAAGCTGGCTGCGGGAGACGTGGTGGTTCATGAAGTTGATCTTCCCTCTTCTCATCGCGGGTGTTTTTCTCGTCGGCATCCTGGGGAAACTCCTGCCACCCGATTGGATACAAAAATGGTTGGGGGGGAATGGTCTCACAGCATCCTTTATCGCGACCTTCATCGGGGCCGTGAGCTACTTCGCCACGATGACGGAGGCCCCTTTCGTGGACACCTTGATGAAGCTCGGCATGGGCAAGGGGCCGGCCCTGGCCCTTCTTCTGACCGGCCCGGGGTTGAGTCTGCCCAACTGGATCGCCATCGCAAGAGTATTCGGGATCAAGAAATCCGTCGTGTACGTGATCACCATTGTGATTCTGGGGACTTTCGTGGGCTGGTTCTTCGGAAACTTTATTCTTTGAGGAAAGGAGTTGACCTATGAAAATCATCGTTGCCGGACCCGGATGTGCGAGATGTCAGGCCACTGAAAAAAATGTGATCGAGGCGTGCGCCCAGCTGAATCTCCCGGCGGAGGTAACGCACGTCTTCGACATCAAGGAATACCCGAAGCTCGGCGTGAGGGTCACGCCATCCGTCCTCGTAAACGGGAAGGTCGTCTTTTCGGGACGGCTTCCGACAGTGGAGGAAATGAAAAAGATACTTGCCGGTATTGAATAAATCCATGCCATAAAGAGGGGATGACATGTCCGATAAGCCGGAACAAAAACCGAAACGGATGATCCTGGCCTGTTCGGGGGCATCCAACGTGGGACAGCTTTCCAACCAAGCGGCGGTGGAGCTGACTCGAGAGGGCTTCGGCCAGATGTTCTGCCTGGCGGCCATCGGTGGCCACCTGCCGAAATTTGTCAACCATGCGAAGAAAGTACCCTCCATGGTGGCCATAGACGGTTGTTTCGTCGGATGTATCGGGGCTATCCTGGAGCATGCCGGGGTGCCGATAGGAGACTATATCGTCCTGACCGAACTCGGCTTCGAAAAAAACATGAATTCAAACCTGGAAAGCGGCGATATCGAAAAAGTGAAGCAGGTTGTGCGCAAAGGCATGACATACGCCCCTGCGTTCACAACGCTGAACCCTTCAGACGGCGACTGCTGCGGATCCTGAGAAGGATAACGGACCGGCTTGACCGGTAAAGACAAGAAATAAGTCAGATTGCCTGCCGGTCGTCCTTAAAGTGAGGAAACGAAATGCGAATAGGACGGTCTTTCCTCGGCGCATTCTGATTGTCGTGATGACAATATATAGAATATACACATTGATCAGGTAAGGAGAGGCGTGGTAAAGCTTGCGTGAATTGGTGGTTAACTAAACATGGATGAGAGTGAGAACATAAAGGATAGAAAGACGTTTTTACCCATCTTTCAGCCCGGTGTCTGCTGCGGAGATTTAGCCGAAGGAGAAGCGGAGCGTGCAGAAATCAAGGTTTTGAATATCGAATTGGTGGTTATTGATCTTTCGGTCTGTGCGCGATGTGTTCCGACTGGAGATCAATTGCAGAAGGCCGTGCAACTTCTCGCCCCTGTAGCCGAGGCACTGGGGGTAGAACTGAAATACCGGGCAATCGTTGTTCAATCCGAAGCTGAGGCGAAGCAGCATGCACTTCTAAGCTCACCTACTATACGGATTAACGGGCGGGACATCGCTCAAGATATTCGAGAGTCGGTATGCGAATCTTGTGGAGACCTCACCGAGAATAAAACCCTTGTTGACTGCCGTGAGTGGCATTACGCAGGAAAGGTATATTCATCTGCACCGCTACCCTTGCTCCTGGAAGCTATCATGCACGCCATGCTGAATATTGATAAAGAGCCGCCTGTACCGACTATTCCCCTCCAAGAATTGCCTGAGAATCTAAAAAAATATTTTGATAACAAGAAACTGGGCAGAAATTTGTGCTGTAAACTGTAACTTTTCGGTTGTTGCTGAACCTCCGCAGTTTACAGCCGCTCCAACACGTTTCAACACTATCGAATGATCTCAGGCTTTCCTAAAAGACCGGAAAGTTCTGCTCGGTTAACCCCTCCGTGATTTTTTCAACGTTCGTTTTTATATCGTCGAATTTTACCGTGGCTTCCCGAGTAAACCTGTTCACATCATCATTCAGAACACCTGGGATATTCTGTATCGCGATACCTGCACGGGTTACCGTTGCCACGCATTCGCATTCCATCGCAATTACCCTTTTGACTATTTTATCAGCGGCAAACACAGGCCGTGAGCCAATGATAAGAAAGATGACACTCACGAGACAGACAGCAGGGATATATTTCCTGTTTTGCATTTAAATCCTTCTCATATTTTCATCGTATTGAGGAACAGGGGCATCCACTGGATGTAGCAATTAAAAAATCGCTTTCAAAAAGCAGTCGTTATTCTCTCTGCAAAGGTTGCACATCCGGCAACAGGAAGATTCCTGGCTTTCATATAACTGCAAGAGCCGCTTTCCATGATAGTCGTCATAGACTTTCTGAAATTCATACGATCTGAAAGGCTCATTTGGGGAGAATGGCAAATAACTCCAGCTGACACCTACTCCCAAGTCATGCCGTCGTCTCACATCATGCCGTACTTTTTCAGCTTCTGGTGGAGCGTGCGGCGGGTGATGCCGAGCCTCCGGGCCGCTTCGCTCTTGTTCCCGCCCGTCTGATCCAGGGTCTTGAGGATCGTCGCCTTCTCGAGGGCTTCCAGGGACACCGCGCCGGCCTCTCCCGGCGGCAATGTTTTCTCACCGGGCTCTTTCAGCAGGACCGGCGTCAACTCCCCTTCATCGATGTACTCCGACCGCGTCAGAACGACCCCCCGCTCCACGGTGTTCATGAGCTCCCGGACGTTCCCCGGCCAGTCATATCGGAGCAGGCGGTCCATGGCCTGTGGTGTGAACCCCCGGACGCGCTTCCGGTTCTTCTCGGCAAACATCTTCAGAAAGTGTTCCGCCAGGGGCGGGATGTCGTCCTTTCGCTCCCGGAGCGGCGGCACATGGAGGGTCACCACGTTCAACCGGTAGAAGAGATCCTTTCGGAACCGGCCCGCCTCGATGGCGGCGGCGAGATCGCGGTTCGTGGCGGTGATGACTCGGACGTTGACCCGGATCACCTCCTCGCCCCCCACGCGGGTGATCTCCCTTTCCTGGAGAACCCTGAGGAGCCGGACCTGCATGGCGAGCGACATCTCGCTCACCTCATCCAGAAAGATGCTCCCGCCGTCGGCCTGGCGGAACTTCCCTTCCCTGCGGCGGCCGGCCCCCGTGAAGGCCCCTTTCTCGTGACCGAAAAGCTCCGACTCCAGGAGCGTCTCAGGGATGGCGGCGCAGTTGATCTTGATGAAGGGCTCCTCCCGCCGGGGACTGTTGTAGTGGATGGCCCCGGCGATCACCTCCTTGCCGGTGCCGGATTCGCCCGTGATGAGAACCGTGGCCTCCGAAGGGGCTACCTGGGCCACTGTCTCGAGTAGCCTCGTCATGACGGCGCTCCGGCCTATCAGGTTTCTGCGGTCGAATTGGAGCCCCAGGCTTTCCCTGAGGAGCCGGTTTTCCTCCCTCAGGCGGCTGTGCTCCATGGCGCGCTCGATGGCGAGCTTCAGTTCGTCGAAATCGAGAGGTTTTGTCAGGTAGTCGTAGGCCCCTTTTTTCAGGGCTTCCACCGCCGTTTCCACGGACGCATAGGCCGTCATGAGGATGACCGGGATAGCCGGGTTGAAGTCCTTGATCTCCCCGAGGGCCTCGATGCCCGAAAGGCGGATCATGCGGATGTCCATGAGGACGAGGTCGAAGGGCTGCCTGTGGACGGCTTCGACGGCGGCGCTGCCGTCGTCGACCTCCGATACCTCGTATCCCCAGCTCGCGAGGAGCGTGCGCAACATGGTGCGGTGGGCGAGGTCGTCATCGACAACGAGGATGGAATTTTTTCGCGTCATGATGTGCCTCCTGCGGGGGCCTCGTCGGAGACGGGAAGGAGCATGGTAAAGGTAGTGCCCCGGCCCGACTCGCTCCTCACACGGATCTCGCCGCCGTGAGCCTCGACGATGCGGTGGACGATGGCAAGGCCGAGTCCCGTCCCGGAACTCTTGGTCGTATAATAGGGATCAAAAATGTTCTCTAGGTCACCCCGCGGGACACCGGCGCCCGTGTCGGAGACATCCAGCCTTGCCATTTTCTCGTTGTAACGTCCGAGGGTGAGTGTGAGGTTCCCCCCCGCCTGCATCGCCTCGATGGCGTTGAGGCACAGGTTGAGGAGCACCTGTTTGATCCGGTCGGGATCGGCGAACACGGCCGGTGCCTCAGGCGAAAACTCGGTTCTGACGATGATCCCCTTTTTACGGGCGTGGACGTCGGCCAGCCGGACCGTGTGCTCGATCAGGGGCTCGAGCCGTGTCGGCTTTTTCTCTATTTCCATCGGTCGGGACAGGTCGAGGAGCTGCCGGATGACCCGGTTGAGGCGCTCGACTTCCTGGATCATGATGTCGGCAGTCCTGCTGTCTTCGGGGTCGCCGCGCAACTTCGCCTTGAAGTAGGTCGCGAAGCCCTTGATGGAACTCAGCGGGTTCCGGATCTCGTGAGCCACGCCGGCTGCGAGACTTCCGATGGAGGCAAGCCTCTGGCTGCGGGCGATCTCGGCCTTCAGCTGGCGGATCTCGGTGAGATCCCGAAAGAGAATCACGGAACCCTGGGGACGCCCGCCCTCTTCCTTGAGCGTCGTGGCGATCACCTCGAGGGGAACCGTCTTCGTCACGCTCACGCGGCATTCCGTTTCCCTCTCGATGACCCCTTCACCCCTTTGGAGTTCCCCGAGAATTTCATGGCAGGTGTCCGGCAGGACTTCTGCCGCCGATCGGCCTATCACCTCTCCCGCGGCCCTCCCGAGAATAGACTCCGCCCAGACATTGAAGGCCATTACTCTTTCGCCTCCGTCGAGAGCCACAAGCCCGATGGGCATATTTTCCACGAGGCTGTCCGAAAAGGCCTTCACGCGCGAGTAAGACGATCGCGTCGAGAGATAGCCCTGCGCAAGAAGAAGGGCAAGGATGCCCGCAAAGCCGGCCAGGACAAGGACGACGGCCATGGTGACGGTGGACCGTAAGTCCGCATCCCGCGCCGCCAGCACGGGTCCCATGTCCAGCCCCACAAAGATTACGAGGTCGGGTGAGTCCGTCCCCGCCGCCGCGCCGTCCCGGGAATCCCCGAAAGGTATCTCCGTCGGGGCAAATCTCCGGTAGACCTCGAAGGTATCGGTGCCCTCCCGGTTTGACACCTGACGCCACTGCACCTGCGTCAGACGTGAAGCATTCTCGAGGTCGAGTCCTGTGTCATAAAATTCGCCGACCATGGCCGGATCACTGTCGGCAAGAATGACGCCCCTCGTGTCCGTCACGGTCAGATAATCAATCCCGGGCTGCCTGGCCATCTCGATGAGAAGCTTCTGCAGCTGGAAGGGCCCCCATTTCATCCAGGCACCCGTGCGGGCGGAGGCCTCAAAGGACTGGATCAGGGCGGAACCCTGTTCAACGAGCAGCCGCGTCGTGAGTTCACGCTGTTTGTGTATACTCTCGCGGGCCATGAATACAAAAATGGCCGCGAGGATTAGCACGGTCCCTACAATAACCCATGGTGAGAGAAAGGCCCGTATTTTTCGACTACCGCCAGCACCCATGAATCACATCCTTCTTTAATATTTTTTCGCCCTTTCGCCTTGAGCCATTAGCCATGCGCCTTGCATGTATACTTTGTATACAAGTGTATACCACAACTGTATACTAAATATCCACTTTTTTCTTCGGTCAGCAAGATCAGATGATAACAAAATAGAATAATACCTATTATTATCAACATGTTACGAAACACAATCTCTTCTGGCACAGCCCTTGCCCATAATAAATGCAAAAAGAAAGTCATCTCGAAAGGAGAAAATAAAATGAAAAAGTTGATATCAATTGCAGCTGTCCTTCTTCTGGTGGCGGTTATGGCGGCTCCGGCCGACGCCTTCAGGGGAGGGAGAGGTTATGGCGGCGGTTCCTGCCTTAATTGCGCAAATTTTGAAAATGTTCCGGGTCTCAAACTGACGGCGGAGCAGAAAACCAGGATTGCCGACCTGCGAAGCGCCCACCTCAAAGATATTAAACCCCTTCAGGACCAGATGTTCAGCAAGAAGGGCGACCTGCGGCTTCTGTGGCAGGAAAAAAACCCGGATCAGGCCAAGATCACGGCAAAGCAGAAGGAAATCCGGGCCCTTCGTGATCAGATTCAGGACAGGGGATCGAACCACCGCTGGGCCGTCTACAAGGAACTCACACCGGAACAGCAGGAAACCCTGAGAGCCTACGGACCATCGGGCCGCTGTATTGGCGGCGGGTTTGGTCCCGGTAGCGGACGTGGCCCCGGTGGTGGACGCGGTCCCGGTGGCGGCCCCGGTCCCCGCGGAATCTACTAAACACTCCTTCCTTCTTCTGAGTCCAAGAATCACCCGGGAAGGAATCCCGGGTGATTCTTTTTTTACCTATCCGCTTTCCCGGCCTCCTGCTATAGATTCAATGCTTTCATTCGATGTCCCGCTGCTTATCTCTGCAGCGGGCCTGAAAAATCTTTCCATCCGTTTTTTATATTGAAAATAGCTTGTTTTTTGTAGTCTACTCCCGGAGAAAACTTCGCAGCCGAGCAGACATGGAGAAAAAGAAAGTCCTCTTTGTCTGTATCCACAACAGCGCACGGAGCCAGATGGCCGAGGCATTCCTTCATTCTGGGGCCGTGGAGCGCTACGATGTCAAGAGCGCCGGGCCGGAGCCGGGGTTGCCGAACCCCCGGTCGTCGAGGTCACGGCGGAGGTCGGCATCGATATTGCTAACAACCTTACGAGGAAGAGTGTCTTCGACCTTCTTCGCAGGGCGAGCGTTTCGACTGCGTCGTTCCGGTTCGCGATGAAGCCGGCCCGAAGCCTGTCCCGTCTTCCCGGGACCGGGCCGGAAAACCCACCGGGGCTCTTGCGACCCGGGGCGGATCGAAGGCAGCCGCGAGGAAAAGCTGGTGAAAATCTGGGTCATCCGGGATAAGATCCGCTCGAGGGTCCGGGAATGGCTGAGAGCGGAATCCTGAAGAGAATTCTGGACGCGCAGCAAGAGCACTGGGAACGGGCATTCTCGGAAGAGGCCGACTTCTTCGGCGACGAGCCCAGTAAGCCCGCCCGGAGTGCGGCCCGGCTTTTCTCGAAAGCGGGGTTCCGGCGCATCCTTGAACTGGGCGTAGGCCAGGGGCGTGACACCCTCTTCTTCGCAAGCAGGGGTTTTCAAACGACCGCGATCGACTACAGCCGCAAGGGTCTTGAAGATATCAAGAAGAAGGCGTCGGGGCTCGGCCTTTCGGGCCTCATCCGGACGGACCATCACGATATTCGAGAGCCCCTTCCCTTTGACGACGAAACCTTTGACGCCTGTTTTTCCCACATGCTCTACTGCATGGCCCTCTCGACGGCTGAACTCGAATCTCTCTCCCGGGAGATCGGGCGGGTGCTCCGGCCGGGAGGGCTGAACGTATACACCGTCCGTCACAAGGGGGACGCCCTCTTTGGAAAGGGTATCCATCGCGGCGAGGACATGTACGAAACGGGCGGCTTCATCGTCCACTTTTTCGACGGCGAAAAGGTTAAACATCTTTCAGCGGGATACGAAATCATCGGTGTCGATGAGTTCGAGGAAGGGGAACTCCCGAGAAAACTTTTCATGGTCACCCTGAAGAAAAACAGGCCGGGCGGGCAATGAGAATTCTCAATCTCCACAGGAGGGCAATCAACATCACCCTTTCACTGGCGGCGATCGTCCTCGTGATTCTTTACTCTGTCTGCGGCGATTCCTGCACCTACCTGCAGGGAACCCTTCTGGGGTTCGACCTGCGCTGGGCCGGCGTCGCCTTCATGGCGGTCGTGATGGTCATGAGTTTCCTCAAAAAGGATCTCCCTCTTCTGTTTCTCCTTGCCGCGGGCATCGGCGCCGAGGCCTACCTCGTGGGCTTTCAGGTATATCACGGCGTCTATTGCCCTTACTGCCTGCTTTTCGGCGCCATCCTCCTGATTCTTTTTATCGTGAACTTCAGGATGCAGAGGGTGCGGCAGGCGGCTCTGGGGATCCTCGGAGGTTTCCTCATCTTTTTGATCTTCTTCGAGGGGATGGCAGCGCCGGCCTACGCCGGCGACACCTTCGTTCCCTCCTTCGGGAGCGGGCCCGTTCAGGTCAGGCTCTACACCGACTACTTCTGCGGACCCTGTTCCGCACTGGAGCCGCAGATCGCGAAGTCCATCGAGGAGCTGGTGAGGCAAAAGACGATCCGCATCACCTTCATCGACACGCCGATCCACAAAGAAACCATTCTCTACGCCAGGTATTTCCTCTACGTTTGCGGCGAAGAGAAAGACTTTCGAAAGATCATGTCGGCGAGGCATACCCTCTTCGACGCCGCCCGGAGCGGGATCACCGATCCGCAGGGCCTGGAGGCCCACCTGGCAAAGGACGGCATCCGTTACAAGCGGATCGACGTGAAACCGACGTTCGACGTGTTCAACGGCTACCTGAAGGAAGAGGGCATCCGATCGACGCCGACCCTGACGGTCAACAAAGGCGGGAAAAGGGAAACCTACAAGGGTGTGCCCGATATCGCCCGGGCCTTGGCCGACCTCCATACCGCCCAGAAACGCTGACACCTAATGCCGGAGGTGCTCCAGAAGGATCTTGACACCGATCCCGATGAGGATGAGACCGCCGGCGATCTCCACCTTCCTGCCGAAGACCCTGCCCAGCCTCCCGCCGAAAGCCACGCCCGTCCACGTCATCGCGAAAGCCACGACGCCGATGATCACGCTCGGATAGAGAATCGCCTCTTTCAGAAAGGCCAGGCTCAAACCCACAGCCAGCGCGTCGATGCTCGTCGCGATGGATAGCATGAGCAGGGGGATTCCCCTCGTCGGATCGGGGGAGGCAAATTCCTTGCCGCCTTTCAGCGCATCCCGGATCATCTTGCCCCCGATGGCGGCGAGCAGGATGAAAGCGAGCCAGTGATCGTAATCTCGGATGAACGTCGATATGGTCTGACCCGCGTACCACCCGATGACCGGCATGATGAACTGGAAAAAACCAAAGGAAGATGACAGCCTGAGGGCGGGCACCTGTGAAGGGCTTTTAAGGGCGATCCCCGCCCCGATGGCGACGGCAAGGGCGTCCATGCCGAGACCGGCGGCGAGGATGAGAATCGAGAAAAAGCTCACGTTGCCACCGTCCCGTCTTCCCTTCCTGATCGGGACATCCCCCGAAGGTGTTCAAGGATTTTTTCAGCCGTCCTCCGGCTCATCCGCCCCGCGTCCATGAGTTCCTCCGGCGAGGACCCGCATATACCGGCGATATCCCCGAAACGGGAAAGGAGCATTGCTTTGCGCTTCGGACCCACGCCCTCGATATCGTCGAGAAGGGACCGCGTCGCCCTTTTTCCCATGAGCTTCCGGTGATGGGTGATGGCGAAACGGTGAGCTTCGTCCCTGATCCGCTGGAGGAAAAAATAGGCGGCGGGGTAACGGGAGATGTGGACGGGATCCTTCCGGCCGGCCAGATAGACGCGGTCCTCTTCCCTGGAGGCGCCCGCACGGGCCTTCGGGGTCCGGGGTCCTTTCCCTTCGCTATCCTGTGACCCCTTGGCGAGGCCGATGACATCGGGTCCCTCGATCCCGAGTTCCCTCAGAACGGAAAGGGCGATACCGAGCTGTCCCTTGCCGCCGTCCATCACGATCAGATCGGGCAGATTTTCCCGACGGCGGTATCGTCTCTCCAGCACCTCCCTCAGCATCGCATAGTCGTCGGCACCTTCCACTGCCCTGATTCTGAAATGCCTGTATCCCGCTTTCTCGGGTCTTCCCCCGGTGAAGGTGACCATGGACCCCACGGCAAACTGCCCGCCGATATTGGAGATATCGAAACACTCGATCCGCTCCGGTTGCCGCCTCAGGTTGAGTTTTTCCTTGAGGATCGTGAGGGCCATCTCCTCGGACTCGAGGTTCCTGTCCGTCTTGAAGGCATTCTCGGCGTTTCTTTCCGCCATGCGGAGCAGCCGGTTTCGTTCCCCCCTGAGGGGCCGCAGGATCGAGACCTTCTTCCCCTTTTTTTCGCCGAGCCACTCGCAAATGACGTCACGATCCTCGATTTCCTCGGACGCGATGATCTCCTCCGGGATGAACTGCTCCTCGCTGTAATATTGTTTAATCAGGGAGGAGAGAATCTCAGCGGGCTCGGCGGCCAGTCTCACGAGGGGAAACTTCTTCTTGCCCAGGAGGTTCCCATTGCGAATGTGCAGGGCGAAGACCTGCGTCAGGGAACCTTCCCGGTATGCCCCGAAGACGTCTTGGTCCCGGAAGGCCGACGAGGCGATGCTCTGCTTCTCGAGGGTCCGGTCGATGGCGGCGATGCAATCCCGGATGCGGGCGGCTTCCTCGAATTCCATGGCCCCGGAAGCGCGCTCCATCCGCTCGCGGAGATCCTGAAGCAGTGCGCGGCCCCGGCCCTCGAGAAAAGCGATCACATCCGTGACGAGCGACCGGTATTGTTCAGGGGTCACAAGCCCGCAGCAGGGTCCGAGGCATCGCTTGATCTCGTACTCGATGCAGGGCCGCCTCCGCTGCCGGAAGACGCGGTCGCCGCAGGTCCTGAGCGGAAAGGCCTGATGCAGGAAATGGAGGGTCTCCTTGGCCGCGAAGCCCGAGGGGTAAGGTCCGAGGTACCGGGCGCCGTCCTTTTTCACGCGCCGGACCAGCTGGAACCACGGGAAGGGCTCCCGGAGGTCGATGCGGAGGCTATAGTAGGTCTTGTCGTCCCTGAAAAAGACGTTGTAGCGGGGCCGGTGCTCCTTGATGATGTTGTTCTCGAGGATGAGGGCCTCTTTCTCCGTGTCGGTGACGACAAAATCCAGATCCTCGATCCGGGCCAGAAGAAAGGGAATCATCGGCCGGGTGTCCTTGCCGCCGAAATAGGAGCGGACGCGGCTTCTCAAGTTCTTCGCCTTGCCGGCATAGATGACTTTCCCCTCGCGGTCCTTCATGAGGTACACACCCGTCCGGACGGGGGCGTTTTTGATTTTTCTTTCCAGGAGGTCTGAAGCCATCTGTTTTTTCTAGCCTCTCAGTTCAAGCTCCATGTGAGAGAGCTCTTTGATCCGGTCGCGTATCACGGCCGCTTTTTCGAAATCGAGACCCCTTGCCGCACGCAGCATCTCCTCCCTCAGGCGGTCGATCATGGCGGGGATCTCCTTCAGGGTCACGTAGGGCGGCATCTCCTCGGCCGCGGCGGGAACCGTCACATAGTCGGCTTCGTAGATGGAGGCCAGCACGTTGTCGTAGGATTTTCGGATGGTCTCGGGCGTGATGCCGTGTTCCCGGTTGAATTTTCCCTGCATGGCCCGACGCCGCCTGGTCTCCTTGAGGCACGCCTGTATGGCGTCCGTTATTTTGTCCGCGTACATGACGACCTGACCCGACACGTTCCGGGCCGCCCGTCCGCTCGTCTGGATGAGGGATCGCTCCGAGCGAAGAAACCCTTCCTTGTCGGCATCGAGGATGGCCACGAGCGAAACTTCCGGCAGGTCCAGCCCTTCCCTCAGGAGGTTCACGCCGATGAGAACGTCGAATTTGCCCATCCTCAGATCGCGGATGATCACGACCCGCTCGAGGGTGTCGATGTCGGAGTGAAGATACCTCACCGAAACCCCGAGACTCTGGTAATATTCCGTCAGGTTCTCCGCCATCCGCTTGGTGAGGGTGGTGACGAGGACGCGCTCCCCCCGCTCCGCACGCTTGCGAATCTCGGCGAGCAGGTCGTCCACCTGGTGCGTGACGGGCCGGACGGAGATATCCGGGTCCATGAGCCCCGTAGGCCGGATAATCTGTTCCACCACCCGTCCCTTCGCCGCCACCAGCTCGTATGCCGCCGGTGTGGCCGAAACATAGATCCGCTGCTGGGGAAAGGCCTCGTATTCGTCGAACCGGAGGGGCCGGTTGTCCAGCGCCGACGGAAGACGAAAGCCGTATTCGACGAGCGTTTCCTTGCGGGACCGGTCCCCCCGGTACATCCCCCCGAGCTGGGGGATCGTCACGTGGCTTTCATCGATAATGATCAGGGCGTCCCCGGGGAGATATTCCATGAGCGTGGGAGGCGGTTCGCCGGGCTTCCGGCCCGTCAGGTGCCGTGAATAGTTTTCGATGCCCTGGCAATAGCCCATTTCCTCCATCATCTCGATATCGAACTTCGTCCGCTGCTCCAGGCGCTGGGCTTCGAGAAGCTTCCCCGCAGCCCTGAATTCCGCCAGTCGTTCCTCCAGTTCTTCGCGTATGGCTGCCACGGCCAGTTTCATCCGTCCCTCGGTGGTTACATAGTGACTGCCGGGGTAGATGTCGACCTTCCGGAGCGACCCCGTCTTCTTCCCCCGCATGGGGTCCACCACCGAGAGGGACTCGACCACGTCACCGAAGAACTCAATCCGGATGACCCGGTCCTCCTCATAGGCCGGGAAGACCTCCACCACGTCTCCCCGGACGCGGAAGGTCCCCCGGTGGAAGTCGATGTCGTTTCGCTCATACTGGATATCGATGAGCCGCCGGAGCACCCGATCCCGCCCGATGTCCTCACCCTCGGCAAGCGAAAGCGTCATCCCCGAGTAGTCCTCCGGCGCGCCGATGCCGTATATGCAGGACACACTCGCCACGATGATGACGTCTCTGCGCTCGAGGAGCGACCGGGTGGCCGAGTGGCGCATCTTGTCGATCTCGTCGTTGATGGCCGAGTCCTTTTCGATATAGGTGTCCGTCCTGGGAATGTAGGCCTCGGGCTGATAATAGTCGTAATAACTGACAAAATACTCGACGGCATTTTGCGGAAAGAGGGTCTTGAACTCGTTGAAAAGCTGGGCTGCCAGGGTCTTGTTATGTGCGATGACGAGGGCAGGCCTCTGGACCCTCGCGATCACATTGGCGATCGTGAAGGTTTTACCGGAACCGGTGATCCCCAGGAGAACCTGATGCCGAACACCCTTTTCGATTCCCCCCGCAAGACCGTCGATGGCCTGGGGCTGATCCCCTGCCGGACTGAAATCCGAAACCAGACTGAATCGGTTCATGGAAAGATTTCCGCTCGTGACCCCCCCGCGGGAACAGAGGGGACCTGAGGTATTTTCTGAACATTTACAGCGCCTTTAATATAATGAACCGCAGCGGGATACGCAAGTTCCTATTCCCCCATCCTGCCAAATTCATCTTGACATTAAAGGGTTATTATGTTTTAAAAGCGAACTTTACTATGTCTTTCTGAAGGGTTTCCATCATGAAAAAGACGTTGAAATGCGTATCGAATCTCAAGAGGAAAAGGACTCACGGCTTTCGCGCCAGAATGGCGACAAAAGGGGGCAAACTCGTATTGAGCAGGAGGAGAGCGAAGGGAAGGAAGCGGTTGACCGTATAGCGGGTCGTGAACAGCCCGGTGGTGAGCATTCCAGAGCCGTACGCGAGACAGAAACTCGAATCACTCCGCAAGCATGGAAAGCATAACATTCCGGAAAAACGAGAGAATCAGGAAAAGAAGCGACTACACGACGCTTCACCGGCAGGGGAAAAGGGTTCACGCGGAGCATTTCACCCTCATTTTAAAAAAAAATCCTCTGGGATGTCGAAGGCTGGGAGTCACGACCGGCAAGAAGGTAGGAAATTCGGTTAAAAGAAACAGGATGAAACGTCTCCTGAGGGAGTTCTTCAGATTAAACAAGGAAAAACTTCCTGATTCACACGATCTCTGGATCATCGTACGGAAGGATTTTTCAGCCTACACATACGATCAGGTGCGCGAGGCCCTGGAGAACATCCTCGGAGATAGACTGGTTGCCACATAAATGATCGACACGTTTCTGGTCAAAGTATCCACCGCCCTGATCAGGGCTTACCAGGTTTGCATCTCACCGTTTCTGCCCCAAAGCTGCCGTTTCTACCCCTGCTGTTCCGAATACGCCTTGACGGCCATCAAACGCCATGGGTTCCTCAAAGGACTCTACCTTGGCGTGACACGCCTGTCCCGGTGCCACCCCTACCATCCGGGCGGTTACGATCCGGTCGAGTAAGAGAAAGACAAGGAGGTCACGAATGCAGAAAAGGATGGTTCTCGCCATCGTCCTGTCTTTTATCATTGTCTTTGTTTATCAGTACTATTTCGCCAAAAACGTCGCAACGAAAAAACAGGAAGACGAGCAGAAGAAGGAAGCGGTGACGACGGAAAGGGGCATTCAGGCCCCCCGCACAGCCCCACCGGTCACCGACGCCAAGGCGGTGCCGAAAAGCCTCCCGGCCCAGAAGGCCCAGGCGGGCATCCGGGATATCCGGGTGGAGACCCCCCTCTACACCGCCGTCTTCACGACGAAAGGCGGCGCGCTGAAATCGTTTAAACTCAAGGAATACCGAAAGGAACTCAGCCGCGAAAGCGACCTCATCGAGCTGGTCCGCGTCCAGGAAGGCCAGCGTTATCCCCTCACGGTCGGGTTTTCCGAATCGAGCATTCCGATCCCGCCGGATCTGACTTACGAAGCGAACTCGGCGGCGCTCCAGGTCGACGAGAAGACGGGCGAACAGAAAATCATCTTCTCCGCCGTGTTCCCGAAGGCTGCGAAGGTGGAAAAGGTCTTCACCTTCTTCCCCGATAAATACGCCATGGACCTCGAGGTCCGGGTCCACAACCTCTCCGGCAACCCCATCGAGCAGAACGCCCTCCTCCACTGGAGTGAATTCCTGGATCCGAACGTGAAGACAGAAAAGGAAAACGAGGAGGGGATCGTCGCCTTCGTTAAAAAATCCGTCGAGCAGGTCGAGGCGGAAAAAATCGAAACGAAACGGACGCTCGGACCCGACGTGTCGTGGGGCGGTTTTGAGAGCAAATACTTCATCACGGCTCTCATCCCGAAAAAACCGACGCTGACCAGTTTTCAGATGGGAAAGGACGCCGGCGGGAGAATATCGGCAAGCCTCGAGGGGCCGAAGAACCTTATCCCCGTGGGCCAGGTCGGCCTTTTCAACTACAGCCTCTACCTGGGACCCAAGCAATACGAGTTCCTGAAGGCGGAGGGCATCGGGCTGGAAAACTCCATCAACCTCGGCTCCTGGATCAAGTGGCTCGCCATGCCGCTGCTCCTCTTCATGAAGTTCCTCTACAAGTACGTGCACAATTACGGAACGGCCATCATCATCATTACGATCCTGACGAAGGTTGTGTTCTGGCCGCTGGGAAACAAGAGCTATAAATCCATGAAGGAGATGCAAATCGTCCAGCCGAAGGTCAAGGAGCTCCAGGCAAGGTACAAGAACGACAAACAGGCCCTGAATCGGGCCGTCATGGATCTGTACAAGAGCCACAAGATCAACCCCCTGGGCGGCTGTCTCCCGGTCCTGATACAGATTCCCGTATTCTTCGGCCTCTACAGGGCGCTCCTTTATTCCATCGAACTGCGGCACGCGCCATTCGTGGGGTGGATCCAGGATCTCTCGGCCAGAGACCCCTACTACATCACCCCCGTCATCATGGGTGCCACGATGTTTCTGCAGCAGAAGATGAGCCCCCCGATGGGGACGGACCCCATGCAGCAGAAAATCATGCTGCTCATGCCTGTCATCTTCACCGCCCTGTTCCTGAATTTCCCGTCGGGGCTGGTGATCTACTGGCTCTTCAACAACATCCTGAGCATCGGGCAGCAGTATTACATCAACAAGAGCCATGCAAGCTGAGGTCAAGGCAATGACAAAGTCCATTGAAATCGAAGGAAAGACCATAGACGAGGCGATCGAGACGGCCTGTCAGGAGTTCGGTGTGCCGCGGGTGAAACTGAATATCGAGATCATCTCCGAGGGATCGGCGGGTCTCTTCGGCCTCGGATCGAAGAAAGCTAAAATCAGGGCGAGCCTCCTCACGCTCGACGTGGACCTGGGGTTCGCCGACGATAAGCCTGAAAGGCCCTCTGGGGAGCAGACCGTCAGGACAGAAGAACCCCGGGCGACAACCCCGACCCCGGCGGTTCACGACTCCGCCGTCAGGGCTCAGAAGCTGCTCGAGGGCATTCTCCAGAGGATGGGCGTGAATGCGCGCGTGACGATTCAGGAGGCGCCGGACGCCACTCTCCTCGTCGTCGAGGGAAACGACAACGGCCTCCTGATCGGGAAGCGGGGTCAGACCCTCGATGCGCTCCAGCACCTCGTCAACAAGGCTGTGAACCGGCAGGAGAAAGACAGGAAGCAGATCGTCATCGACACGGAGGATTACCGCAGGAAAAGGGAAGAATCCCTCGTTGCCCTCGCCGAAAAACTCGCCCGGAAGGCCAAGAGGACCCGCAAGGCCGTCACGTTGAGCAACATGAATGCCCGGGAGAGGCGAATCATTCACCTCGCACTTCAGGGAGACGAATCCCTGACCACCAAGAGCCGGGGCGAAGGCAGCCACAGAAAGATCATCATCCAGCCCAGCAGAAAAAAATAGCGCCTTGCCCTTTTGAATGCCGTGTTTTTGAAAGACACCATCGCAGCCATTTCCACGCCGGCGGGAGTCGGGGCCATCGGCATCGTGAGGATCAGCGGCCCGAAATCGGCGGAGATCGGCCGCCTTCTCTTCAAACCCCGGAGGTCGGACTGCCGCTTCGAAAGCCACCGGCTCTACCACGGCGATATCCTCTGCCCCCGCACGGGGAAAATCCTCGATGAAGCGCTCTTCGTTTTCATGAAAGCTCCCCGGACCTTCACCGGTGAGGATTCCGCCGAAATGCACTGTCACGGTGGACCTGTCATCCTCCAGCGGGTCCTGGAGGAAGTGGTGGAGGCGGGCGCGCGTCCGGCGGAACCCGGCGAGTTCACCCGCCGGGCATTTCTGAACAACCGTCTGGATCTCGCCCAGGCGGAAGCCGTCTGCGACCTCATCACGGCCAGGACGGAAGGCGGGCTGGAATACGCCCTCGATCAGCTCAAAGGGACGCTGTCCGGGAGAGTCCGGGAAATCCGTGAGGCCGTCCTGCAGATTCTCGTGCCGATCGAAGCATCCATTGATTTCACGGAAGAAGAGCTGGACACGGCGGATGACCGCGTGCGCCTTGCCCCCATCGACAAAGTCCTCGACGATCTCAGGGTCCTCCTGGACACCTACAGGGAGGGACGGCTCCTCCGCGAAGGTGTCTCCGTCGTCATCGCGGGAAGGGTGAATGTGGGCAAATCCAGCCTTTTCAACCGACTCGTGGGCGGAAAGCGGGCGATTGTCACACCGATCGCCGGGACGACGAGGGATCTCATCGAGGAGGGCATCAGTATCGACGGGCTCCCCGTCAGGCTCAGCGACACGGCCGGCCTTCGCGAGACGGACAACCCCATTGAAAAGGAAGGCATGGCCTTCGTCAGGGAGAGGCTCCTCGACGCCGATGTCGTCATTGTCGTCCTGGACGGAAGCGAGCCTCTCAGTCCAGAGGACGTGAGGATTCTGGAAGAGAACAGAAAACGCAATATCCTCCTGGTCATCAACAAGGCGGACCTGCCCCGCAGGCTTGCGGCGGAAGAGCTCGTGAACGACATGGAATTCGCGCAGCCGCTCTGGATCTCGGCAAAATACGGCGAGGGCGTCGACGCCTTGAAAAAGAGGATCTCAAATGCCGCGAGAGGGGGCGGAAGTCCCCGCACACCGGACACCGTCCTGACGGCCCTCCGGCACAAGGTGGCCGTTGAAAAGTCCATCGCGCTTCTTTCCAAGGCCAAAGAAGGGCTTCAGGGGGGGCTTTCGCCCGAGTATGCCGCTTTCGATCTCCGGCAGGCCGTCGAGAGCCTTGACGAAATTACAGGAAGGAATTTAAGCGAGGAGATCCTGGATCAGATTTTCTCCAACTTTTGCATCGGCAAGTAGGTCGTAAAAAAGGGCCGGGGACGCGGAGGTTCCGGCAAGGACCCGGTCCGGGTTTTTCCTGCTCATTGCATGCCTCTTCGGAAGAACTTTTAGTTGCGCGCCGGTAAATTTGGTGATAGACACAATAAATCCGCGCGGTTTGCGGCATTGCGGGGCGCCGCCGGTGGATGACCCCAGCCTTTCGCGTGTGTGCTGAGAGATGTCCCAGGAACAGGATTTAAAGAATATCAGGCAATCCAAAGGGCTGACCCTCGACGACATCGCCCGTCAAACAAGGATTCGAAGCGGGTTCCTCGAGGCCATCGAGGAGGGGAATTACCACCTCCTGCCCGAAAGATATTACGTGGAAACCTTTATCAAGGTGTACGCGGACGCCCTGGGGGTCGACAGCGCCCCCTTCCTTGCCCGGTACAGGCAACACCTCGAGCAGACAGGTGCAGCGACGCAGAAGGAACCCAGGCAAGCGATCAAAGACAGGGAGGCGAAACCTGTTGCCCGGCCCGTCCTGCCACAAAGGTATTACCGGCTGGCCGGGTGGGCTGCGCTGCTGGCCGTCGTCGCGGTCGTCATCGTCTTCATCCTCTACCCCCGGGAGACGGTCGTGGAGGTTTCTGCACCGCCTCTTTCGGCCGTGAAACCGACCGGCGTTTCAGAGCCGGAAAAATCGGCAACGGAAACCCCTTCGAAGGGCGAGCCGGCCGATAAGCCCGGGTCCGCCGGGGTGCAGACCGAAGCCAGGGAACAGGCGCCATCGGAGAAAGAGACGACACCGGTTGCAGCCGGGGAAGAATCGAAGAAGAAATACACGCTCAATATTGAAACACTGGAACTGACGTGGCTGCGGATCAAAGAGGACAAGCAGGCTCCGCGGGAGTATTTGCTCCAGCCCGGTGAAACATTGAACTTGCAGGCGGCGGAGCGGTTCGAAATCGATGTCGGCAACGCGGGCGGGGTCCAGCTCAACTTCCAGGGAAAGTCTCTGGGTGCACCCGGCAAACGCGGTGAAGTCGTTCACCTGGTTTTACCGGGGGAGAAAACCTTCTAGGGGATTTCAGGCCCCGAGGGTTTTTTGAAAATCACTTCCATCAAGGGGAGAAGAAAAATGTTCGGACTGGGAATGCCGGAGCTGATCATCATCCTCCTGATCATCCTGGTTATCTTCGGGGCCGGAAAGCTCTCAAGGCTCGGGGGAGACCTCGGTCAGGGAATCAAAAACTTCAGGAAAGCGATGAAAGAACCCGAAGAAACAGACAAGCCGGCTGAATCCAAGAAAGATTGAAGATAAACCCGCCTTGCCGATTTCAGAAGGGGACGTCGTCGTCGGCCGCCTGTTCCATGTCTGCGCCGGCGGACATGCGCTCATCGCCTCCGCCCTGCTGATCCCTTGACGGACCCCGGTCCAGAATCTGCATGTTGGAAGCAACGATCTCGGTCGTGAAGCGTTTCTGGCCGTCCTTGTCCTCCCAGGACCTTGTCTGAAGCCTGCCCTCCACGTAAACAAGCCTTCCCTTGGACAGATAGCTCCCGCAGATCTCCGCGAGTTTCCGGAATGCCACGACGCGATGCCACTCCGTTCTCTGAGCCCTTTCACCGCTTTTGTCCTTCCACTGCTCATCGGTGGCCAGCCTAAAAGTGGTGACCTGGGCACCGTCGGGCGTGTACCTCACCTCGGGATCCGCCCCCAGACGTCCGACCAATATGACCTTGTTGACCATTCAAAGCCCCTTTCGTCATCCGATTTTCCCGCGAATCATACCCGAGTCGGGGATACTTCGCAAACGAATAATAAACCCCGAAGGCACCGGCCCTCAAAGTCCGGGCATTCTTTGTTCCTCCCGAAACATCCATATTGACTTCGCGCCCTTAATCAAGTAGAAATGCAAGTGTTATCAATACGTTCATTTCATTTTCCGTGAGTGAGGAATGCTCCGATCGGCCCTTCTGGTGACCATAGGCACGGCGGTGACCGCTTTCTTTTCGGTTTTCTGCGTTGTCGTGTACCCTCTCCTGCCGAGGCGTGAAAAGTCGATCTTCTCCATAGCCCAGCTCTGGGCCATGATCATGCTCTTTCTGACCAGCGTCAAGGTGGAGGTGCGGGGCCGGGAAAACGTGAGCTACGGAAGATCCCAGATCTTCATGTCAAACCATCAGAGCGGCTTCGACATTTTCGTCCTGCTCGCCTACACACCGCGTTACTTTGCCTGGATTGCCAAAAAAGAGCTCTTCCGCATCCCCTTTTTCGGCCTTGCCCTGCGCAGGCTGGGGGCCATCGAGATTGACCGGAAGAACGTTGTTCGCGCCATGCACAGCATCGAGGACGCGGCAAGGATCATAAGGGAGGGGAAATCCGTCATGACCTTCCCGGAGGGAACAAGAAGCAAAGACGGTCACATCCAGCCTTTCAAGAAAGGGGTCTTTCATCTGGCCCTGAAGTCGGGCGTCCCCATCGTCCCCGTCACCCTGATCGGGACCCGCGAGATTATGCCGAAGACATCCCTGCGCGTGACCCCGGGTCAAGTGACCCTCATCATCCACCCCCCCGTCTGGGTCACGGATTACTCCGAGGCAACCGTGGAAGAGTTGATCGCAGAGGTGAGAAAGCCCATTGTCGACGCCTATTACGCCCATCGACCGGACCTCCGGCAGGACAGGGGTGCGGCGCCTTGAGCCTCCGGGAAGGAATCTCGCCGGGAATCATCCAGGGATTGACGGAGCCCCTGCCCGTCAGCGGCCCGGGGCATCTGTTTGTCGCGCAGAGTCTTCTCCGCCTGTATCGGGGGCACGTTGACTGCGGCGGTCGTCAGTTTCCTCACGCTGAGATTCTTGTTCCTGATGGTCAGGAAGCGGGACCCGGGTTCCTTCGGTTATTATTGCTGGAGCCTGGGTATATTGACCCTTGCGGTGACGGCTTTTTTTTGAGAAGGATAGTCTCGGACGGCCTGTTGGGTCATTCTTTTTATTCCGATGCGACTGAGCGGGATTCTGAATGGTAAGCTTTAAACTCGATACCAAGCGGGCGAGCGAGATTGCCGGGGTGATTTTTTTCGCCCTGTCGATTTTCCTCTTTCTCTGCCTTCTATCCTACCACCCGGAAGATCCCTCCCTTAGCCATTACGAAACCGTGAGGGACGGGATCCACAACCTCGGCGGTGTCGTGGGCTCCTACACGGCCGACACCCTCTACCGGTCCCTGGGGGTGAGCGCGCTGTGGCTCCCCGTCTTTCTGCTCCTGACGGCCTTCAAGGTCTTCCGCATGGAGGAATTAAGACTCAGACCCTCCTGGTTTCTCGGTCTCATCAGTTTGACCCTATCGACGGCGGCCGTCATTTCACACCTTTTCGGGGCGGTGGGGTTCCGGGGATACCGTTTCGATCTGGGCGGCATGTTCGGCACTATCCTCGCGGAGTTCTTCAACGGTTACCTCAACACCGTGGGGACGTTTATCCTGCTCTTCGCGGCCTTGGTGATCTCCCTCATCATCACGGTCGATCTCCCCGTCGTCTGGACCACCCGGAGGGCCGGCCAGATCACGGGCGACACGGCCTTCCGGTTCAGGACCTTTCTCGAACAGGGATGGGAGCGGTTCCGGAAAGAACGGCGGAGGACCGTCGAGAAAAAAGTCAGGCTGTCGAGGCCGGATCCCGTCATCAAGGTGGAGGAAAAGAAATCGCCGGCGGAGAAACCCAGGAAGAAAAAACCGGAGCAGGCGACCTTTGATTTCATCGCCGACAAGGCGACCTTCTCTGTTCCCCCTATCGCACTCCTCGACCAGGTGCCGCGGAAGGACACGAAACTGAAGAAAGAAAGCCTCCTCATGAACTCGCGGCTCGTGGAGAGGAAACTGGCCGATTTCGGCGTTGAGGCCAAGGTGGTGGAGGTAAAGCCGGGACCGCTCATCACGTTGTACGAGCTCGAGCCCGCCGCCGGCGTGAAAATCAACAGGATCGCAAGCCTCTCCGACGACCTGGCCCTGGCGCTGAAGGCCCCGAGCATCCGGATCATCGCGCCGATCCCGGGGAAGGGAACGGTCGGCGTCGAGATCCCGAACCTGGAACGGGAGCCGGTCCACCTGAGGGACGTCCTCGACAACGAAACTTTTCTGGAATCGAAGAACAAACTTTCCATTGCCCTCGGCGAGGACACCGTCGGGGCACCCGTCATCGCCGACCTGACCAAGATGCCGCACCTGCTCATCGCGGGCACCACGGGGTCCGGCAAGAGCGTCTTTTTGAACGCCCTCATCTGCAGCATCCTGTTCAAGGCCCCGCCCGACGAAGTCAAATTCATCATGATTGACCCCAAGCGGCTTGAGCTCTCCGGTTACGAGGGTATCCCTCACCTGTTGCACCCGGTGGTGGTGGACCCGAGGGAGGCCGCCTACGTGCTTCGCTGGGCCGTGGAAGAGATGGAACGCCGTTACCGGATCATCGGAGAGACGGGGACGAGGAGCATCGAGAAATTCAACCGCTACGTGGAGCGGGAGCAGGTCCAGAAAGACAAGCCCGCCCTGGACAAGCCGAAAAAACAGGGGGAGGAGGCTCCCGCCGATGACGACCTGCCTGCAGGCGGAGGCGGGGGGGGAGAGGGGAAGGACCACGCGAAACTTCCCTACATCGTCATCGTCATCGACGAACTCGCCGATCTCATGATGGTGGCCCAGCGAAACGTGGAAGAATCCCTCACGCGGCTGGCCCAGATGGCGAGAGCCGCCGGCCTCCACCTGATCCTGGCCACCCAGCGCCCTTCCGTCGACGTCATCACGGGCATCATCAAGGCGAACTTCCCGACGCGGATCTCCTTCCAGGTCTCCTCGAAAGTCGACTCCCGGACGATCCTCGATCAGCTCGGCGCTGAACAGCTCCTGGGCACGGGCGACATGCTTTTCCTGCCCCCGGGCCTCTCCAAGTTGAACCGGATACACGGGGCCTATGTCTCCGAAGGGGAGATCGGGAAGATCGTCGCCTTCATCCGGAAGCAGGCGAGACCCATCTACGATGAATCGATCCTCAAGTTCCAGCCCGAAACGGGCGAGGGCGACAAAGGGTCCGATGACTTCGACGAGAAATACGACGAGGCCGTCGAACTCGTCACGGACCTGGACCAGGCTTCCATCTCCCTGGTCCAGCGATACCTCAAGATCGGTTACAACCGGGCGGCGCGCATCATCGAAAAGATGGAATCCGAGGGGATCGTCGGGCCCTCCGACGGCGTGAAACCCAGAAAAGTCCTCGCCAAGAAAATGCCGCGCTGACATTGAAAGCCATACCTGTTTACCTCCTCAGTCTCGGATGCCCCAAGAACCTCGTTGATGCCGAGGTCATGTCGGCGACCCTTCTCGAAGGGGGCTTCCGCGTTACCAACCGCGAGAAAGAGGCGGAGGCGGTCATCGTCAACACCTGCGCCTTCATCCGGCCGGCCAAAGAAGAATCGATTCACGAAATTCTCCGCCTCGCGGATCTGAAGAGGAAAGGGAAGTGCCGCCATCTCGTCGTGACCGGCTGCCTCCCGCAGCGATACGGAAGGGAACTCTTCTCCGCGCTGCCCGAGGTGGATCTCTTCCTCGGACCGGAGGAGGTCCCCCGGATTTCCTCGCACCTCCTGGCGCTTCTTTCGGAACCCTCCCCGAAGCGAAAGCTCCATGTCCCCCGGCCTTCCTTCCTGATGACGGCGGATCACCCGAGGCACCCCTCCACGCCGAGTCACATGGCCTACCTGAAGATCGCCGACGGCTGTTCGAATCGCTGCACCTACTGCATCATCCCTTCAATCCGGGGAAGCTTCCGCAGCCGCCCGATGGAGGATGTCTTGCGGGAAGCGGAGTCGCTTGCGGCCCGGGGGGTAAAAGAGGTCATCCTCGTGGCCCAGGACATCACCTCCTACGGCAGGGACCTCAAAGAAAAGCCGACCCTCCCCGGTCTTCTGACCCGGCTTGCCGGGACGGAGGGGCTGCGCTGGATCCGGGTCCTTTACACATACCCGGCCCGTCTCACGGCGGACCTGCTCGAAACCATCGCCCGGGAGGACCGGATCTGCAAATACCTGGACGTCCCCGTGCAGCACATCGACGACGACATCCTCGCCGCCATGAACCGGAGGGGAACCGCCAAAGACCTGCGTGACAAGATTGCCCTGGCGAGGTCGATCGTGCCGGGCATCGCCCTCAGGACATCCCTCATCGTGGGGTTCCCCGGAGAGACGCGCGGGAAATTCCGGAAGCTCCTGCGCTTCGTGGAGGAGACGCGATTCGATCACCTCGGTGTCTTCACCTACTCGAGGGAAGAAGGAACGGCGGCCTTCGACCATCCACCGCGGATCAAGGAGAAGACGAAGATTGCCAGGAGGGACGCTTTGATGAAACTGCAGGCGTCCATATCCGCCGAAATCAACCGTTCGAAAGTCGGGACCATCAACGACGTCCTCATCGAGGGTAGAAGCAGGAACAAATCCTTTCCGTTCATCGGCCGCACCATGGGTCAGGCGCCGGACATCGACGGCGTCACCTTTGTTCGGGCGCGGGAGGCTTGCCCCGGCGAGATGCTCGCATGCCGGATCGTATCGGCGTCAACCTACGATCTCTTCGCGGAGAAGATCCCGGCACAACGGTGAAGGGCCTGCTAAAGATTTTTTTTGACCGACCGATGAGAAAATTAAAGAAAGTGCTTGCATAACAGACGGGAATTCAGTTAAAAAAAAATTGAACCTTGCGAGCGACGTGGAAAACGCGTGAGTCGAAACCCCGGAACAAAGAAAGGGAACACGTAACAGAGCTTCCCGCAAGGAGTTGAAAGGGTGCCGGTCAACATCCATCCGCAAGATCTGCCTGTCCTGCTTCTGCACAATGTCGATCCTGCATGGACAGCGGACGAAAGAAGAGCTTCCGTCGACGCGACTGAAGAGCTGGCATCCGCATTGAAGAACGAGGGACACCCTGTCAGGGCTCTGGCCGTCGTGGACCCCGACATCGTCTCCGTCCTTTCCCCTCACGACCCCGACGACGCCATCGTTTTCAACTGGTGCGAAGAGATCCCCGGCATCCCTCACAGTGAAGCCCGTGTCGCCGAGATCATTGAAAGCCTGAACTTCGTCTACACGGGGTCCGATCCCGAGGTCCTTTCCCTCTGTGAGGACAAACTCCGGGTGAAACATCTGCTCCGGGAGGCCGGGATCCCCACCCCGGACTACCGATTCTTCAAATCACCCGAGCCGAATGTCTGGCGGCACTTTCCCGCCATCATCAAGCCCTCTCATGAACATTGCAGTATCGGCATCACCCCCGATTCCGTCGTAATGACGGAAGAGGAGCTGCTCAGGCGCGTCGAGTACGTGATTGAAACCTATCATCAGCCGGCCCTCGTGGAGGACTTTATCGACGGACGTGAATTTCGCGTCTCCATCTGGGGAAACACCCAGCTCCTGATCCTGCCACCCGCGGAGATGGACTTCTCGGCCTTCGATGACGTCCGCGAAAGACTCTGCACCTATGACGCCAAGTTCGTCCCGGAGTCGGCGCATTACCGGAAGATCAGAACCCTTCTTCCCGCGCCCCTGACGGACTCGGAGCGACGTCGCATTGAGCGGGTATCCCGGCTGGCATACCGGACCATCGGATGCAGGGACTACGCCCGAATCGACATTCGTCTCCGGAACGGCATCTTTTTCGTTCTCGACGTGAACGCCAACGCCGACATCAGTGCTGATGCGAGCATGGCCTTTGCCGCCGAAAGCGCGGGTTATTCCTACGGCGCCATGGGCAGCTATATCGCAAGGCTGGCGGCCAGACGCCACGCCGTCTTTGCCCCGAGAAGAAGACGAAGAAGGGCGGAGGCTTTCTCCGCCATGACCGCGGCGGAATAATCCCATCTGAATCACGCGACATCCCTCATCGGCAGAATTGCCTGCCGCCTGCCGGTCCCGGAGCACCCCCTCAAGTTCCATCAGATCGCTGAGGCTTCTTTCCGGTAAATGGGTATGCCGGGAGCAACGGGGGTCAGGCGCAGGGGCACAGGGGGGAGCTTTTCCCCTTTTCCGATCACGAGGACGCCCCCGGTGGTGAGCGCTTCGAGGATCAAGGGAAGGACGGCCTCCCGGACGTCCATGCGGTAGTAAGTCAGGAGGCTGTTTCTGAGAAAGATGATTTGAAAGACCCCGTGTGGCGGAGGCTCCCGGGTGAAATCATGCCGTCGCCAAAGGATCCCCTCTTTCAGACGATCGACGACCCGCACGTGTCTGCCGTCCCCCGCATCCCTGAAGTATTCCATCCTCAGGGCCTCGGGCATTTCCCTCAGAACACTCCGGGGATACAGGCCCTCCATTGCTCCCGCAAGGCAGGCCGGGTTGGAATCCGTGGCCCACAGGGCGAGACCGGGAACACCGGTTCCCGCCCGGGAGAACCGGTCCCACAATATCTTGAGGCTGTAGACCTCCTGCCCCAGGGCGCATCCCGCCGACCACACGCGCAACTCCGGCCCCGCGTTCGGGACCAGTTGCGGGAGAACGCTTACGGCAAGCTCCTCCCAGACGGCCCTGTCGCGGAAAAAACGACTGACGGAGACCCTGAGCACTTCCTCCACGTCCCCGGAGAGCGAGGGGTCTTCCGACACCCGCTCGAGGTAGGCTTGAGCGTTTTCACAGCCCAGGCGGTGCATGTGCCGCCGGATCCGTTTCTCGACGCCCGTCCTCACCTTGCGGTACCCCGCGGGAGATCGCCGGAATTGCTCGAGGAGTTCCAGGAAGAGATCGTCTTTCATGATTTTTCAATTGTCGGCTGTTGAAAAACGAGCAAGCAGCAGGATGCGACTAAAACCGTTTATTCGAAAAAAGAATCCCACTCAAGAGCCCACGCCAAGCCTCTTTTCGAGTTCGAGCGCGATTTGCCCGACAAGATCATCCCGCGTCCTGACCGTCACCTCGACAACCGTCACGTCGCGGCGGGACTTGACGCTCCCGACGAACCCGCCCCCCTTGAGGGCGACACTGCCGAAGACGGGGGGCCCGGTATCGAGGAGGGCCGTAACGGACCGGACAAAGAGACCGGAAAAACACTCCATCTTTCCGATCTCGTCAATCACGCAGAGACGGGCTACACGGGTCTGCAGGAGCGGCAGGACCAACTTCTCAAAACCGCCGATGTCCACGCCGTAGCGACCCACCCGCCAGGGAGATTTAAACCGGACATGGGACAGGACGCCTTTTCGCCCGTCGAGGGTCTCAATCTCGAAACCGACACGCCGGCCCCCCTCCCGCAACTCCCCCGTGAAAAATCCGACCACCGGGACAGCCGGGGACAGTTCCCCGAGAACCTTTCGGATCAGCGTTGTCTTCCCCACGCCGGGAAGACCGGTGACCAGGATGTGCTTGCCCAAGATTTTCCCCCGGGCGCCGCCTGAGGCTGGACAGCGCCCTGATGATGGTTATCTTATACTACAAATAGATTGTGAATTTAACAGAAGGGGCTATAATAATTTCTCCCGATGACGGTTGGCAGGCGGAGGGGCGATCGCTTGCTCACCTTTTTTTCTTCCAGCCGCATAACCGGGTATCGCGATATACCGGCCTGAATGAAAGGGGACAAAGTGATGAAAGTCACAAGCGGGGCCTTCGATAACGGCGCCATGATCCCGGCCAAGTACACCTGCGACGGCGACGACGTTTCTCCGCCTCTGGCGTGGTCTCCGGGGCCCGGAGAAACGAAAAGTTATGCGCTCATCTGCGACGATCCCGATGCGCCCGGGGGAACATGGGTCCACTGGGTGGTTTACAACGTACCGGCGGGAATCACAGAACTTCCTGAAGATGTTCCCCCTGACAGGAAGCTCACCTCCGGCGCGATTCAGGGCGTGAACGATTTCCGCAAGATCGGCTACGGGGGACCCTGTCCACCCGGCGGGACGCACCGGTATTTCTTCAGGGTCTACGCCCTCGGCATCATTCTCCCTCTGGGTCCCGGCGCGACGAAGGAACAGGTTCTCAAGGCCATGAAGGGACATGTTCTTGCCGAGGGACAGATCATGGGGAAGTATAGCCGCTGAAGGCGGTCGGCTAAAGGCTCAAGGCGTAAGGCAAAAGGCCTGCGGCAGAGATTGTTTGCTAGTTCTTTTCCTTTAGCCTTTAGCCCTCAGCCCTATGCCTTCTTGATCTATGTTCGAACCCTCATACATCCGACTTTATCGTGAAGGCACCCTGCAGGTGCGGGCCCTGGAGGCCGTCGAGATGATGCGGGACTGTGCCCTCTGCCCGCGGGAATGCCGCGTCGACCGTCATTCGGGGGAGCGGGGTGTCTGCGAAACAGGGCGGATGGCGATGGTCTCCAGTTTCAACGCCCACTACGGGGAAGAGGCGCCGCTCGTGGGGTCCCGCGGTTCCGGGACGATCTTTTTCAGCGCCTGCAATCTTCTGTGCACCTTCTGCCAGAATTATGAGATCAGCCACCTGCGCGAGGGGGTTGAAGTGGAACCCGCTCAGTTGGCCGCCATGATGCTCCGTCTGGCCAAGAGCGGCTGCCACAATATCAATTTCGTCACACCCACCCACGTGGTCCCGCAAATCCTCGAGGGCCTCGTCGTGGCCGTGGAGAACGGGCTCCGGGTCCCGCTGGTCTACAACAGCGGGGGGTACGACAAGGTGGAGACCCTTCGCATGCTTGACGGCGTATTTGATATCTACATGCCCGATTTCAAATTCTGGGACGCCGAGGCGGCGACAAAGTTCTGTAACGCGCCGGACTACACCGAGTCCGCGAAGGCGGCGATCAAAGAGATGCATCGCCAGGTCGGTGACCTGGAGATGGATGAGGAGGGTGTTGCCCTCAGGGGGCTCCTCGTGAGGCACCTGGTGATGCCTGACGACGCGGCCCGTTCGAGGGAAGTGTTGCGTTTCCTGGCGGAGGAAATATCGCCGAACACCTACGTCAATGTCATGGATCAATACAGGCCCTGCGGAAAGGCGTCGGGGGATCCGTCGACCAACCGCCGGATCACCCCCGGGGAATTCGATCAGGCTATGGCCTGGGCAAAGAAGGCAGGGCTGACCCGCTTGGATTCGAGGCAGGGGGCCCGGCGCATCTTCGTCCGCTGAAAGGCCCCGATCACCCCGGGAATCGGAATATCAACACGGAGATGTCAGGAGGATTATAAAACGATGCCGATCTTCGAGTTTCACTGCGATAAATGCAACAGGGACTTTGAATATCTCGTCATGGGAAAAGACCAGGTGGCCTGTCCGCACTGCAAGGGCAAAAAGGTCAGGAAGCTTCTGTCGTCTTTCAGCCATTCAAGCGGGGGCAAATTCACGAGTTCCGCGGGTGCGGCGTGCGGCAGCTGTTCTTCCACCAGCTGCGGCCCCTGAGGGAAGTGAGACCAGGGCCGACGGGATTCGGCCGAAGGGATCGCGGCGGGAGGACTGTCATTTCCTGTCGATCAGCTCCCGGATTTTCTTCAGCATATTTTCAAGCCGGTAGGGCTTGGAGACGTAACCGGACGCACCGGCTTCCATCAGATATTTCACGGTCTGACTCGCCGCGTAACCGCTCGCAATCACCACCTTCGCCTCCGGGTTGATTTTCAGGATCTCCTGGAGGCATTGTTCCCCTCCCATGCCGGGCATTCCCAGATCCAGGATGACCAGGCCAATCTCCTTCCCCCTGGTCCGGTACAACTCGACCGCTTCCTCACCGCTCCTGGCCGTGAGCGTGCTGTAGCCGAACTGCTCGAGGATATTCACGCCGATGTCCAGTATGGTGGTCTCGTCATCCACGAGGAGAATCGTCTCGCCGCCATAGAGATGAACGTCACGGGCAGGTTCCGCGACCCTGCTCTCTGTCGTGGATTCCAGGGCAGGGAAGTAAATCCTGAAGGTTGTCCCCTTCTGCCGTTCGCTTTCGCAGGTGATGTGTCCGTTGTGGCTCTGAACAATCCCGTAGACGATGGACAATCCCAGGCCGGTCCCCATTCCCACCCCCTTGGTGGTGTAAAAAGGCTCGAAGATGTGCTCCAGCGTTTCCGGGGTCATACCGTGACCGGTGTCGGCGAGGGTCATCTGCACATACGCGCCCGGTTTGACGCCCACATGGGTTTCACAATATTTCTCATCCAGGAAGACATCCCTTGTTTCAATCCGGAACTTCCCCCCGTCCGGCATCGCATCCTTGGCGTTGAGGGCCATGTTGAACATGATGTGCTCTATCTGCACGGCATCCGCGTTGATCGGCTCCAGATAGTCGCTCAGGTCGAGATCCAGGTGAATCGCCTCCGGGAGCGTCTTCACCAGGAGTTTGTAGGCCTGGTGCAGGACCTCGTTAAGGTTTACGGGCTTCAGCTTGCTTTCCTCCTTGCGGCCGAAGATCAGAAGCTGCTTGGTCAGGAGGGCGGCCCGCTCCACGGATTTTTCCATTTGCACCAGGTAGTGCTGCTCGCGGTCGGTCAGGTCCCTCTTCATCATGAGGAGCTGCATGTACCCCGAAATGCCCTGCAGGTAATTGTTGAAATCGTGGGCGATGCCTCCGGCGAGTGTCCCGATGGCATCCATCTTCTTCACGTACTGGAGCTGGGCGTCCAGTTTCGTCTGCGCCGTGATGTCCCGCGCGAGGCACAGAAAGGCCGGTTTATCCTCCCAGCTGATCGGGGCCGCGTTGACCTCGACATGGATGATATCGCCCGTCCTGTTGAGCACCCGGAAAGAAAGGGTACCGGGCAGCGGCCCTCCGCCACCCGCCCCCCTGAACTTTTCCGTCACCCTGTTCCGGTCATCGGGATGAATGAGATCCGTGACGCGGATGCCGGCGAGTTCGCCTTCCGTGTACCCCGTGACCGCGGCCGTGAAAGGGTTGGCGTATTTCATCCGGTTGTCCTGAAGAATAAAAATGCCGTCCTGGGCGTGTTGGACGAGGAGACGGCATCGTTCTTCCGATTCACCCAGGGCCTGGACGACTCGCCGATGCTTCTCCTCCAGCGTCTCCAGATCCGCCACACGCCGGCGAAGATTTTTGAGCTCCGTCTCGAGCTGTTCTTTATCGTTCTGATTTACCGTCAATGCATTCGGCTCCCGGTGTTGATGTTTCCGCCTGGTTGTAAATGACTCGTCCTTCTCGCACCACCGCCCAACGGGACATCTTGTGGACCTCGCACTTCCGGGTGTCCATCAGGTGAACGACCTCCGTGCCGCGCGCCGTCAGGTAGTCCGATAGAATCCACCGGTGACAGCGAAAGGGCAGTGTCTCCGCGCAGAGAAGGCATACCCTGTTCTTCTGCACGATCTTCAGCAAAAGCGCAACACTTTCTTGAAAGCCCCCGGAGAGCATGTAATCGGCGTAGTTGCGGAAACTGTCATTCTTCAGCGCGGTGTTCGGCGACCGGTCCCCGAGGCCTCTTTTCCGAAAACCCCCAAGCGCCCGGCACCACAGGTAGGTCATGCCGAAAGAAGGGAGTTCGCCTTCGAGGTAGGTGCCGTTGAAATGGGCATGTCTTCTCGAGGCCGGGAAGGACCGGATATCCGCCACGATTTCGATCCGGTAATGTTTCAGGATGCGGATAAACTCCTCGAAGGGTTTAGTCCCGTGTCCGATGGTGTATACGCGTTCACTCAACGATTGCCGTCTCCCTACCGCCCTGGTTACCGGCGGGTCCCCTCATCGGGCTTTTGTTTTTTCTCCCCGGGGTCTTCTTTGCGATCGGCCGATGCCCGGAGCCTTCGCCACTTATCCAGCCTTTCCCGAAGGATCTTTTCGTAGCCGCGATCCGTCGGCCTGTAGTAGACCTCCCCGCGAAGGGCTTCCGGAAGGTATTCCTGGGGAACATAGGCATCATCGAAATCATGGGCGTACCGGTAGCCCTTGCCGTAGTCCAGTTCTTTCATCAACTTTGTCGGCGCGTTCCGGATGTGCAGGGGCACGTGCAGGGAGCCCTTCCTGTGAACGGCATCCTTGGCCCTCCCGTAGGCCCGGTAGACGGCGTTGCTCTTCGGGGCCGTGGCGAGATAGATCGCGGCCTGAGCGAGGGCCAGTTCCCCCTCGGGCAGACCGATGAAATCGAAGGCCTGCATGGCAGCCAAAGCCACGGAGAGAGCCTGGGGGTCGGCGTTTCCCACGTCCTCTGAAGCGAACCGGACCATCCGCCTCGCGATGTAGAGCGGATCCTCGCCCGCATCCAGCATCCGCGCAAGCCAGTAAAGGGCCGCGTCGGGATCGCTTCCCCGGAGGCTTTTGTGAAGGGCCGATATGAGGTTGTAGTGCTCTTCGCCGTCTTTGTCGTACTGCAGCGCCTTGCGCTGCAGGGCCGACTCCACCACCTCCCGCGTGGCCTTCCTCTCCCCCGGCGCCCGGTCCCGGACGAGGGCAGCCGTTGCCTCCAGGTTGTTCAGCGCCGTCCTTGCGTCCCCGTCGGAGGACCAGATGATGTGCCGGATGGCATCGTCATCGACCTCGATCCCGAGCTCACCGAGCCCACGGTCCCGGTCCCCGACGGCCCTCTGCAGGATCGTCCGGAGTTCGTCCTCCGTGAAGGGCTTCAGGACCATGACCCGCGTGCGGGAGAGAAGGGGTGAGATCACCTCGAAGGAGGGGTTTTCAGTCGTCGCTCCGATGAGGGTGATGAGACCGCTTTCGACATGGGGGAGAAAGGCATCCTGCTGGGCCTTGTTGAAGCGGTGAATTTCGTCGACGAAGAGAATGGTTTTGCGCCCGTGGTGCTTCCGCTGGGATTTGGCCTCGTCGATGACAGCACGGATTTCCTTGACGCCGGAGAGAACGGCCGAAAAGGATTCGAAATGAGACCGGGTTTCGCCGGCCATGATGCGTGCCAGGGTCGTCTTTCCCGACCCGGGCGGGCCCCAGAAGATGACGGAGAAAAGGCGATCCTCCTCTATGGCGCGTCGCAGAAGACTCTCCGGGCCCAGGAGGTGGGACTGCCCCACGAAATCCGCAAGGCCCTGCGGCCTCATCCTCTCCGCCAGGGGGGAAGAAAGCTTTTCCTTGTCTTCAAAGGGTTTACTGAACAGATCCATCCTTCAGAGGCTCCGGCCACCTCTCGCCGGCGCTGCGAGAGGGATGAAATTACCACGGAACCTTCCTAAAAACAATATCCCCCGATCCCCGCCGCGTGACTCAGGGCTTCGGGAATTTTTCAATCGCCCTCAGGGCCCGCTGGATCTCCTCATCGGGCAGTTCGTATTTCTCGAGCTGACCCGAGAGATAGGCGTCGTAGGAAGCAAGATCGATGATGCCGTGACCGCTCCAGTTGAAAAGGATGACCTTCTCCTTGCCTTCCTCGCGGGCGCGCCGGGCCTCCTCGACGACGGCCGCGATGGCATGGTCGGTCTCCGGCGCCGGGATGAAGCCCTCCGTTCTCGCCCATTTCACGCCCGCATCGAAGGTGTCAAGCTGATGATAGGCCCTCGCCTCTATGATCCCCTCCTTCACCAGGTGGCTGACAATCGGGGCCATGCCATGGTAACGCAACCCCCCGGCGTGGATGGGCTTGGGCACGAAGTCGTGGCCGAGGGTGAACATGGCCAGAAGGGGGGTTGTCATGGCCAGGTCTCCGAAGTCATAGGCGAAGGGGCCCCGCGTGAGCGTCGGGCACGAGGATGGTTCGGCGGCGATGATCGAGATCTTTTTCCCGTGGATCTTGTCCCGCACGAAGGGAAGGCTGATCCCCGCAAAGTTGCTTCCGCCGCCGGCGCAGCCGATGACCACGTCGGGGTACTCGCCGATCTTCTCCATCTGCTTCTTGGCTTCGAGACCGATGACCGTCTGATGGAGAAGGACGTGGTTCAGGACGCTTCCCAGGGAGTAGCGCGCGTCCTTGCCTTTCACCGCGTCCTCGATGGCCTCACTGATGGCGATGCCCAGGCTTCCCGGAGAGTCCGGATCTCCGGACAGGACCTTTTTCCCCGCTTCCGTCAGGGTGCTGGGGCTCGGGATACAGTCGGCCCCCCAGGTCATCATCATCAGTCGCCGATAAGGTTTCTGCTCGAAGCTCACCCGGACCATGAAAACACGGCACTCGAGGCCGAACATCTGGCAGGCCATCGCAAGCGCGCATCCCCACTGTCCGGCGCCCGTCTCCGTCGACAGGCGCTTCACGCCGGCGATTTTGTTGTAATAGGCCTGCGCCACGGCCGTGTTGGGTTTGTGGGATCCCGGGGGGCTCACGCCTTCGTTCTTGTAGTAAATCTTCACCGGGGCTTTCAGTAATTTCTCGAAATTCCTCGCGCGGCAAAGCGGTGTGGGACGCCAGAGGAGGTACTTCTCCAGGACCTCTTCGGGAATCCGGATGAAACGATCAGCGCTCATCTCCTGCTCGATGAGGTTCATGGGAAAGATGGCCGCCATGTCCTGCGCGGTGACGGGTTTTCCCGTCCCGGGGTGAAGCGGCGGGCGCATCGGCGTCGGCATGTCCGCCACGATGTTGTACCATTCCCTGGGGATCTCATCGTCGCGCAATAAAATCTTGGTGTTTTCCATTTCCTGTCCTCCTCTGGGCAAATCGCCTGAAATAAAAAAAGCCATGGGGTTTCCCATGGCCTGGAGACGAAAAGGCCATGGGGAGTTTCCGCCTCACCCACGGCCTTTTGATTCTCTGCAAAAAAGGCTATCCGGGCGGGCCTGCCAGGCGCCACCACCAGCCATAACTGCATAAGTATCGATTATTCATCATTTCTTTCACCGCACTCTTTTTATCCTGCTAACATAACGAAATCGCACTGTCAAGATGAAAATCACTGTCGCCGTTTCTCCGTCATTGAATTATAAACGGATTTGTTATATACATCTCACCGTTTCGTTGCCCGGGAACATGAAGGGCATCCGTCACAAGGAGGGGGTTTGATCTTGGAGAAAATCCGGGTAGCCATCGCGGGGGTCGGCAATTGTGCCTCTTCGCTGATGCAGGGGGTGGCCTACTACGGGGGCAAGTCGGTACGGGACGTTGCGGGGCTGATGCACTGGGACATCGGGGGTTACAAGCCCTCGGATATCGAGGTGGTGTGCGCCTTCGACATCGACCGAAGGAAAGTGGGGAAGGATGTGTCGGACGCCATTTTTTCCCCCCCCAACTGCACGGCCGTGTTTCATAGGAAGGTCCCGAGGAGAGGGGTTCGGGTGCGGATGGGGCGCATCCTCGACAGCGTCGCACCGCACATGGGGGCTTACGACCCGCGGTACAGCTTTGTTCCCGCCTCGGCGAAGGAAGCCACACAGAAGGATGTGGTCAGGGCCCTGCGGTCGTCCGGCGCCGAGATTTTGATCAATTACCTGCCGGCGGGTTCGGAGGAGGCGGTGAGGTTTTACGCACAGTGCGCCCTGGAGGCGGGGGTGGGCTTCATCAACAACATCCCGGTGTTCATCGCTTCGGACCTCCGTTGGGGGAGGCGCTTTGAGAAGGCGAACCTTCCGGTCATCGGCGACGACATCAAGAGCCAGCTCGGGGCGACGATCGTTCACCGGGTGCTGACGCATCTGTTCAACGTCAGGGGCGTGAGGCTGGAGCGGACCTACCAGCTCAACATCGGGGGAAACACGGATTTTCTCAACATGCTGGACCGCAGCCGCCTGTCCTCCAAACGCATCTCCAAGACGGAGGCCGTGCAGTCCCAGGCCAGGCACCGGCTGCCTGCGGAGCGCATCCACATCGGGCCGAGCGACTGGGTGGCCTGGCAGAAGGACAACAAGGTGTGTTTCCTGCGGATGGAGGGAAGACTCTTCGGCGATGTGCCCATGCACCTGGAAATGCGGCTCTCCGTGGAGGACTCGCCCAACTCGGGGGGAGTGGTCATTGACGCCATCCGCTGCATGAAGCTCGCCCTGAAGAGAAAGCAGGGGGGGATTCTCTACGGACCCTCGGCCTACTTCATGAAACACCCCCCCAGACAGTTCACCGACGAGGAGGCCTTCCAGATGACGGAGGACTTTATAGAAGGACAAGGTTCAGGACGAAAGTCCGGGGGGAAAGGAAAAAACAAAAAAGCCGGGACGGTCGCAGTCCGGAAAGGCTGAAATATCGCCTGACGACATCAACTCGAAGGAGAAATTTTCATGCGGATGAGAAAGACGGCGATTCTGGCGGCGCTGCTGGCCCTCTCCCTGATTTTTATGGCGACATCCGTCATGGCCGCTGAAAAGGTCGTTCAATTCAATGTTCCCGGGTGTAACACGTGAAGAAGCGCCGGCAGGGTGAGTTCCGCCTTGAAGAAGATGGACGGCGTGAAGGATGTGCGGATCAACATGGAGAAAGCCACGGCAACCATCGTATACGACGACACTAAAACTGCTGTGGAAGCCATGGCACAGGTCCTCAAAGACAGGGGCTTCCCCCCGAAAGGCAATCCGACATACCTGAAATGAGCCCGTCAGGTAATCAAGAGGTCAGAAGATGACCCCTTAAAAAAAGCCCCGGCACACCGCCGGGGTTCGTGTTTGAATCGGATTTCAGAAGCGCCGCGTCACCGGCCCGCCATCGGTCATTTCATCCCTTCAGGACCATCCCTGACGACGAGATAGTGTTCCCCGTCGATTTTCACTCTCAACCGGGTAAGCCGCCGGATGCCCTTGAGGGCGTCCAGATCCACGTTCATTAAACGGGCAACCTCACGGTCATTCGTGATCGACACGCGGCTCGATCGCCTCTCGCCTCTCGACATGAACATGCGATAATTATAGAAAGCCCAGCCGGCCAAAATGGCAAGGATGGCGATCGTGATCAGCCCCCCGTTCTTGAGGAGGTCGATGAGCGCCAGGTATCCCTTCAGGCCGAAGATCTCGTCGTAGATGGTCCGGACACCGAAGACCCACAGGACCAGCGTGAAGATCGGCAACAGGATGTAGACGTACAGCATCCAGAAGGCCACGGTCAAAAGGCTCTCCACGGCCACGCGCAGCCTGGACTTGGCCTGGTTGTCTACGATGATTTCAGGGTGTGGATTCCCCTGTCCGGGCTTTTCCACTTGACGGTAACTCCTCTTCCGACGGCGACGTTAAAAAATCCCTTGATGGCGGCCAGCGACGACAGGATCCAGTAGCCGGCCGGGTACCAGATGACGAAGAAATAGTACCGGGAGAGCGCCCTCTTCTCGTACCGGTAATCGATAATAAAGCTTGTCAAAAACTCCAGCAGGCACGCGAGCCCCAGGATGGCGCCGTACCATCGAGGGTAGACGGGACTCGCGAACACGAAGCCGACGAAGTTCATCTTCCTCTCTCCGGCCAGGAAAAGGATATTATACCCTTCGACGGCCAGGCCCGTCAGCACCGAGGCGGCCCACAGGACGACCATCAGCACGAAAGCGTGCGCCCACAGGATCCCGGTAAAATACTCGAGGTAAACCGGCACGATCCGCCGGTAACGGACATCCTTGAAAATATCGAAATGCTTCTTGAGAACCTCGACGCCCCCCTGGGCCCACCGAACCCTCTGATTCCAGAGTCCCTTGATGGTTTCGGGGACGAGGATCCAGGCGATGGCCCCCGGTTCATAGCGGATGTCCCAGAATTTCTTCTGAAGCTTCCAGGTGATGTCGATGTCTTCGGTCACCGTGTCGCTGTCGAAGAGACCGCAATCCAAAACGGCGCTCCTCCGGTAGGCGGCGATCACGCCGGAAACGGTCAGGACCTTCCCCAGGATCCGCTGGGTTCTCTTGATGAGACCGATGATGTTCGAATACTCACCGACCTGTATTTTGCCCAGGAGGGTCGTCCTGTTTCTCACCCGGGGATTTCCGGTCACGGCCCCGACGCGCGGAAACTCGATGAGGTGCCAGGCCATCCACGTGAGGACATCCTTTTCAATCAGACAGTCGGCATCGATAACGAGCAGGAACTCTCCCTGGCTGACCAGGACCCCGGCATTCGTGGCCTTGGACTTGCCGCTGTTGGGATCCAGATGAATGACCCTGAGCCAGTCCGCGTTTTCAGCGACCAGGCGATCCAGGATTTCCGCCGTTCTGTCGGTGCTCCCGTCGTTGACGACAATGACTTCGTAGCGTGGATACTTCAGGTCTTTGAGGGTGAGAATCGTCTCCTCGATGACAACCTCCTCGTCGTGGGCCGGGATGATGATCGAGAAAAAGGGGTGGTGCTTGAGATCGGGCACGTTTCTCTTTTCCCGCCGCACGCTGAAGAGCACCCCCCCGATCATCCACGTGATGCTCATGTAGAGGGGGTAGATGAATACAAAAAGTCCGAGGATTTCAAAAAAACCCATGTTCTTCCTATCGACAACCGCCGCCGACTTTTAATGACCGGACGCTTGCCCGGCGGTTCCGGGGTTTTCAACGATCGACCCGGTACCGCGAGGAGAGGATGGAAGCGATCGCGTCGACGTCGGGCTTGTTGAGAAAAACGTCATCCGGGTAATAAGCCACGTGACGGACGCCCAGTGCCAGGAGAAATGTCAGATCGTCCCTGATCGCCTGATCGTCAAGCCACTCCTTGTTGCCCCAGTCATAGGCCTGCAATTTAAAAATGACCCGATCAACCTCACCCTTGTCCGCAACCGCCCGATGGAGTTTTTCATACCAGCCCCTGGGTTTCGTAACCCCTCCCGTGGCGGCATAGGCCATGATAACGGTATAGTCATAATGCTTGAGGAAACGGTTCAGGTCCTGGGCAAACCATTCCTCCGCCCCGGGATTGGTGACGACCTCGCTGTAGATGTTCCGCGCGATGACGGCGTGAGGACGGTATCGCTTAACGGTCGCCGCGATCTCCAGGAGATACCGGTCCAGCGTTTCGGTCTTCAGCCGGATCCAGTTTTCCTTCATGGCGGCATCGCTTTCCGCCTGTGCCGGCCGCGGTTCGACGCCGTAGAGCACCCTGAACTTTTTGACGGCCTCGGGGTGAAAATCCTCCCTGTCATTGAGGTAGGCGTCATCCTGGAACAAGACGCCGTCGAAATCCACATGGGCCGCCAGGTCCCGGAAAATGGCCCGGGTTATGTCCAGGCTCCGCCCGTCGAAGGGGGACATGCGCCGGTACCAGGACCGGGACACCGTGACTTTCCCCTCTGTCATCTCACGGACCTTGAGCGCTTCGTTTTGCTCCCCGTCGGGCAATTCGAAGCTCAATGCCGGCATCCAGACCAGGACTTTCATCTGTCTCGCCCTCAGCCGGTTCACGGCATGACTCAAAAAATCCATCTCGACGGGCAGCACGCTGTTTGGGAAATAAAGGGACCGGATGTTCCCCGAACCCTCCGCGTCACAGAACCCCTGGAGAAATACGGTGTTGACGCCCAGTTTCAGAAACCGCTCGATGAGCAGGCCGAGGTTCCGGTCGCTCTGCTCATAGGACCCCTTCACAACGATCCTGTCCAGATCGACCTGAACCCCCCGGATCTGGTGCTTGTGCCTGAGGCCGCGCGCCATGTGAGCGTTGAAGATCGGGAGCCAGTCGATCTCGGATTCCATGTAGTGCCGGCTCAGTCGGTCGAGGTTCTTCACGTCGGAAAAACCGAAATCCAGTGTCATGATGATCTTGAAGCCGAGCTTCTTCGCCTCCTCGAGCCCCGGCGTGTTGTAGCTTCCGAAGGGCCAGGTGAGGATGGCGGGCCGAACCCCTGCTTTCGAACTCAGGATTTGTACGCTCACGGCAAGATCGTCCCGAATCCTTTTTCGAAATTCCTCCTCCGTCTCGTAACGCTTCTCTTCCGGGAGGTAGAGAAAAGCGAAGGGCGCCCGTTCGACATTCCCCTGGGGATTGGCGCTCACGAGCCGGTGGAGTTCATGGGAGTGAGAAGCAAGGGTCACGAGCCCCGAGTCAGCCACTTCCCTGATCTGCGCCCACGTCATGAAGGTCTTGTCTTTGTAGATGCCGACGCCCTGGTCGATCCAGGAGGTCACGACGGACAGCACGGCGGGACACTTGTAGAGGCGAAGCAGGGGATAGACGAATGTGTAGAAACTGCTGTAGGCGTCATCGAAGGTCAGGAGAACCGCCTTGTCCGGAAGCGCGGCCTCCCCCGCGGCTGCCGCCAGGACATCCCGGGGGTTGATGAAGGTGTAGCCGTGGCTTCGGAGATACTCCATCTGGTTTACGAAATCCCGCTGCGAGACGTCGTCCCTTTCGACGGCCGTCTCCGGGATGTCGTGATAGACGAGCGTGATGAACCTGTCCGCCCCCTCGCAGGGCCGGGCCGCCAGCAGGACAAGGACCAGGGACAGAAGAAGGCCGTTTTTAAAAAAACCACTGCAACTGGACGTACGCGCCAAGGACATGTGTGTAGTCTCCGTCATAAACTCTCATATCGTAGGACACATTCCAGGTCAGCTGGAGTGTCTTGGATAGCGTGATCAGCTGCTCGTAGGTGATTCCCGCGACGGGGTAGAAATCGTAGTCCGTCTGGTAATTCACCCCCGCCCGGGGATAGAAGCCGGAGCGCCATCTCTGGTCGTACCGGTGGTAATGGGTCCAGAAAACCGTCGGCGTCAGAAGCAGCGTGAAATCGTGTTCGGGGCTGAAATAGGGGACATCCTGGTCCGTGTAATGGGAGTAGTCGAAGAGAAATCCCATGCGGACCTTGACATCGGGATGATTGTATACGTTCTGGCTGTAGCGAAGGCTGCCGAAGGGATTGATGTTGTCATCGGACAGCCAGTTCGAACCGGCCGTGAGGCCGTACTCCCTGAGATCGCTCTCGGTGTAAGAAAAATCGAGCGCGGCGGTCTTTCCCGTTATGCCGCGCGCCCTCGCCCGGAGGGGGATGGCCAGGCTGAAGGAGTCGAACATGCCGGAGATCCTCAGCGGATCCGTGGGCCACCAGGTCACTTTCGTGTAGGACCCCGCATCCCCGCCTTCGGTATAATCAAAGCTGAAGGCCTGCTTCCAGTGTATTTCCGGTGTGACGATCCAGTTGAAACCCACTGCCGCCCGGTCCCAACTCTCACGGATCGTCTCCCCGTCGATATCCTGGGATGTCTCCTGTCGAAGGACCTGGACGTAGGGACGGAATGTCGGTGAGTAAGGGATCTCCAGCGTGGCGTAGAACCAGTATTCTTCCGCACCGTCGAACTCCCTGGAAAACCAGGCTTCAGGGACGAAGTGCCACATGTCTTCCGCCTTGAGACTCTCCCGGAGATCCCTGACGTGCAGGTCCGTGGGGTAGCGCAGGGAGAGCTGATCGGAGAGCGCGCGGGCCTCATTCTTGCGATTGAGATCGTTGAGGGTCCAGGCCTTCCCGATCTGGACCGTCTTGTCATTCGGATCGATAGTCTCCGCGACCTCGAATTGTTCCAGCGCCCTCCTGGGCCAGTGACGCCACAGATAAGCATGGGCCAGACCCGCCCTGAGCCCAGAGTCGGACCCGGCCTCTTTCAGGTAGTGTTCAAAGTGGGCCTGTCCTTCGGCGAGTTTGTCCTGGTAAAGCAGAAACCAGCCCTGGGCTGCGACCGTTTGGTTTTTTTCGTCCTCATATCTCTTTCTGGCCAGGATGTTCGGCGCCTTTTCGAGACCGCGCTTTTCCTGCTCCAGGAGGGCCTCGACCCGCTTGAACGTCTCAGCCGCCTTCTCCCACTCGCGAAGGTCCACGTAGGTGTAGAAGAGTCCCATCAGCGCGGTGTAAGGGTTATCGGGGTTTTTTTCGAGCGTCATCCGGTAGAAGCCTTCGGCTTCCTCGGGTCTGTGCAGGTAAAGGCAGGCGTCGCCGACAGCTTCGGTGACCCAGTAGGGGACGGCTTTGTTCTCTTTTTTCAGGATGTCATACTGCTGGAGGGCCTCCTCCATGCGATCTTTTTTTCTGAGGGCGGCGATGTAGTCCCACCGGGCCCGGTCATTGCCGGGATTCCTGGCGAGGATATCCTCGAGCTCGGCGATGGCGGCCTCGCTTTCACCCCACCGGAGCCGCATCACGGCTGAATCGATTCGCAGGGATTCCAGCGTGGCGCCGTCGACCCCTTCCTTTGCCCTGGCCATGCCGAGAGCCTCTCGATCGGCCCCGAGCGAGTCCAGGATGTAGATCTCCATGGCACGGACTGTTTCGGCCGGGATCACCCCCTCCCGGCGGGCCTCACCCCAGGCCTCATAGGCGCCGCGGACATCCCCGAGACGAACGGAGGAGTAGACAACCCCTTTGAAGGCCTCCCCGTCCTCCCGGTCATATGACCAGGCCGTACGGTAAAGGTCGCGGGACCTGGAAAAATCCCGAAGCTCGTAGAATGCCTTCGCCGCGTGGCGGGGGACATACCGGAACCCCTGAAGGCCCTCTTCGTGGGCGAGATAATAATCCGCCGCCCTCCGGTAGTTTTCCGTCCAGACGAGACAGAGAACGTAGTCGGCCTGAAGCCTGCGGTTTTCCGGCATCACCGTGATCGCACGCTCCAGGAGGGGGAGAGCCTCCTGGTTTTTCCCCTCCCCGATGAGCTGGAGGGCCTGTTGATATTCCTGCGTGGCCTCCGTCGCATCCGGGTTGCCGTCCGACCGGACCGGGGCAGGATGAATCGCAAGCAGCGTTAAAATCGCGATGAGCAGGAGAAGGGGTTTCCGAATCGAACCCGGCAGGGACCGGCCCAGAGAATCAAACAGGCGTGGTGCGAGACAAAAAAAGGGGGCAGATAAAAGGCTCTGCCCCCCCTGGTTTTCCAGGCAACCGGTTCCAGCGACAGGCACACCGCATAGGCCAGGAAACAAAGTGTTGCGCAAATTGAAAATTAAATTTTTCAGCCCAGTTGACCTCCCGCAGCAGTTAAAATTTTTCATTCGTTCTTTGCTCGCTTTTGTTGCACAAAAAGGAAAAAAAATCAACCGGCAAAAATAGGCTTTTGTGTTGGGTATATACATTGATCCGCAAACGAAACTCGCCAAAACTTATGTTTTTCATAACTTCGGCAGTATCACATTTGTTGTAATCGTTATTATAGTTGCATTTTAACAAAAAATCAATAGTAAATCTGTATCATTTCATGTAAGAATAAAGCATGATCTGTCCGCCGGGCGTGTTTGTTTCAGAGGCGGTTAAAAATCAAAATAATGATTAAATATCATATAATTAAATTGTAAAACAGATAAAATAAAACAACATTATTTTGATTGAATGCGACGTTTATATACATTTTCTGCTTCTTTAAATAAATTTTGTGATTGTTGATAACTTAAAAATTAACGCAGGAATAAATTATTTTTGTTGATAACTTTTTTGAATGAATTTCTCCGGGAACTTGTATCAAGGATGCCTGTGCGCATTATTCGGAATCAAGGTCACGGTGTTTCACAACCTCGCACTCCAGGGGATTCGAGTTACGGAGTCCCGGGGGGAGCCGGGGGTATTCAGACGTTGGCGGATTGCCTCAGTTTAAATTGCTAAATAGTTAATTTTTTGATAGTTATAAATTGCTGAGTTTGACCCGTCGGAAATCGAGGCTTCGGATGCTGCACTGATCGGCCATCTGCGCCTTCCGGAGCCGAGAATATATGATTGTATCCATTAACCAACAGAATCCGCAGGTGCGCCTGGTCCGCAGGACGGCAGAGGTCCTGAGAAACGGCGGCATCATCATCTACCCCACGGACACTGTCTACGGGATCGGCTGTGATCTGTTCAACAAGCGGGGCATAGAGAGAATTTACGAGATCAAGCGAAGAAGCCACAAGCAGCCCTTCAGCTTCATCTGCGCCGACCTCAAGGACATCAGCCAGTACGCCCTCGTTTCCAACTACGCCTACAAGACCATGAAGCGGCTCCTGCCCGGACCCTACACCTTCATACTGGAGGCCTCGAGGATGGTGCCGAAGCTGCTCCAGTCCAAACGGCAGACGACGGGCATACGGGTGCCTGACAGTCGGATCTGCCTGGCGATTGTCTCGGAACTCGGCCACCCGATCATCTCGACGAGCGCAGCCGTTGCCGACGAGGAAATTTTGAGCGATCCCGATGAAATCGACGATAAGTTCGGCCGTCTCGTTGACCTGGTGATCGACGGCGGCATTCTTTCGCCGGAGCTCTCGAGCGTCGTCAGCCTCGTGGACGATATGCCGGAGGTTATCCGTGCGGGTAAGGGGGATGTGAGCGAGTTTCAGTAAAAAAGGGGGAAATTCATGTCTAAAAAAGTAATGCTGATCAATGCCATCGACCCTGAAGTGAGCCGGATGGCCATCCTGGAGAATGGAAAACTTCTGGAATACAACATCCAGATGTCCGCCAAGGAACCAATCACGGGGAACATTTACAAAGCCGTGACCCTCAAGGTGGAGCGGGGTCTCCAGGCGGCCTTCGTCGACTACGGCGGCAAGAGGCCGGGCTTCCTTCCCCTTCATGATGTAAGCCCCGAATACTACGCTGACAGGGAAGGCGAAGGCGAAAGACCCGGGCGACCGACACTCAAGTCCGGTCAGGAGATCCTCATACAGGTCCTGAGGGAACAGAAGAACCAGAAAGGGGCCATGCTCACGACTTACATCTCCCTGCCCGGCAGGTATCTTGTCCTCATGCCCAACCGACAGAGCACGGGTGTATCGCGCAAAATCGAGAGTGATGCGGACCGGAAGCGCCTCGTGGCCTTCATGGAACCTCTCACCAAGCACCAGAAGTACGGCTTCATCGTCCGCACCGCCGGGCTGCACCGCAACAAGCAAGAGCTCTCCCGGGATTACTTTCTCCTGACGAAACTGTGGGAAGACATCCGCGAGAAGGCCGCAGCGGCCACGGCGCCGGCTCTCATCTACCAGGAGAGCGATATCGCCGTCCGGGCCCTGCGGGACTATTTCACCTCGGACATCCGTGAGATCTGGGTCGACGACGGCGAGAAGCACCGCAAGATGAGGGGCTATTTCAAGATGGTTTCCCCCCGGAACGTCAAGATGATCAAGCTTTACAACGAGAAGGCCCCGCTTTTTGACCGGTATCAGCTCGAGGAGCAGATCGACGCCATTTACCGCGAGCGCGTGGAACTCCGGTCAGGCGGCTACATCATCATCAACCCCACGGAAGCCATGACCACGATCGACGTGAACTCCGGCCGCGGATCCGACCGGCGGGACGTGGAGGAGACGGCTTACAGGACAAACAATGAAGCCGCCGAGGAAATCGCCAGACAGCTTCGGCTGCGGGATCTGGGCGGCCTCATCGTCATCGACTTCATTGACATGAAGGACCGCAAGCACATTGCCGACGTCGAGAAAAACTTCAAGAAAGCCCTGAGCCTCGACCGCTCCCGGATCCAGCTTTCGCGGATCTCCAAATTCGGGATCCTGGAGCTGTCCCGGCAGAGGAAAAAATCCACCATACAGGAAATCAGCCACACCATCTGCCCTTACTGCAAGGGCAGCGGCCTGAGGCCCGTCCTGGAGTACGTCGCTTTGAGCACCTACCGTAAGATCAAGGCGAAGCTGGCCGAGGGGAAATACACCTCCGCCAACATCGTGCTCCCCTACCAGGTCTCGGATTACCTGTTGAACCAGAAAAGGACGGAGCTCTCTAAGCTCGAGAGTATCTATGACGCCTCCATCCACATCTCGGGCAGTCCCGACATGCAGTGGGATGAGGCGAAATTCGAACTCGTCGAAAAAGAGACGGTCCCGGAACCAACCGCTGAAGCGCAGGGTACCGCCGAAAAACCGGCGGAGGCGGGTGCGGGTGTGACACCGGAATCCGCAAAGTCCGAACCCTCTCAAAGGCGGCGTCCCCGCCGGAGAAGACGACCGGGCGAGCGCGGCCGCAGGCAGAGACACGACGAGGGCGCCCAGGCCCAGCCGCAGGCGGAAGGGGGCTCAGAGCCGGCACCTGTCCCGCGGGAAGAACCCCCTCGGCAGGAGAACGGAGAGGACAAAAAAACCGATCAACAGCCTGGTCTGATCGAACGGATCTACGACATCTTCAAATCATAGGGATGCGGGTATCGGGGATAGAATCAAGGGGACCGGGTACAGGGAAAAGGGTTCCGGGCAAAGGATTGAGGTTAAAAGCAGACGACCATCGCAAAGAATAAAAAAACAAACCCCCTGTAAACATGAGCTGACAGGGGGTTTTCATTTCCTTGCTACTTCCCTATACCCGATACCCGAACCCCTGTTTCATTTTCCCTTCCCTAGCTCCTTCGATCGGAGCGTGGCGGCTTCCACGGCCGCGATGAGCGCCCCCCGGAGACCCTTCTGTTCCATCTCCTTTATACCTGCAATCGTCGTACCCCCGGGGGAGGTGACCATGTCTCTCAGCTCCCCGGGGTGTTTCCCCGTGGCCAGATACAGCTTCGCCGCTCCGAGCAGGGTCTGGGCGGCGAGTTTCTGCGCAATGTCCCTGGGAAGACCCATGAGCACGCCTGCATCGGAAAGGGCGTCAATGATGATAAAAACGTAGGCGGGACCGCTGCCGGAGAGCCCCGTGACGACATCCATCAGGTCTTCCTTCACGATCACCGTCACCCCGACGGCTTCGAAGATGGAGCGGGCCGTCTGCAGGTCCTCTTCGGTGGCGTTTTCCCCCGCCGCGAGAGCAGCAGCCCCTTCCCTGATGAGGGCGGGGGTGTTGGGCATGACCCTGACTATCCGCGTCCCTTTCTTCAAATGACCCTGGATGAAACCGATGGTGATGCCCGCGGCAATGGATATGACCAGCTTGCCCTTGTCGATGGCCGGTGAGAGTTCCTTGAGGACTTCGGACATGTTCTGGGGCTTGACGGCAAGGATGACGATGTCGGCATCCTTGACGGCCTTCCTGTTGTCGGCTGTGACCTGGACTTTGTGCTGGTTTTTGAGATGTTCGAGCCGAGCCGGAACGATGTCCGTCACGGTCACATCTGAGGCAGACAGGAGCTTTCCCGAAATGATCCCGCTGGCGAGGACTTCCCCCATCTTTCCGCCGCCGATGACGGCTATCTTTTTTCCCTTCATCCCTATTAATCCTCCTTTTTTTGTTTTCCTTTGAAAATCCTCAATATAGACGACGAACGGGCGTCAGATTTGCATAATAGCCTGACAGGATCAGCCACAGATGTGAGGGGTATTTCAAAAAAAGTTACAACATTCTAAAATCGTTCGTCTTTTCTACAACGGCCGGTTTAAAGATTACCGTCAAACCGGACGATGTAGTATTGGGTCAGAGTACGGGAAATATATGCCTTGACTTTTATTTCCTCAACATTTATTTTCACGAAACCTGAAAACTTCAATACTTAAGAGCGCTTATGCCCATGTTGGCCAAACTTGTCGAAATCACTGCCAGAATTCTTGACATAGGGCTCACGCTCTACATGTGGATCGTAATCATCCGCGCCCTTATTTCCTGGGTGAGTCCCGACCCATACAATCCCATCGTCAGGTTCCTTTACCGTGCCACTGAACCCGTCCTGCGCCCCGTCAGACGGCTGATCCCCTTGGGGAATATCGGTATCGATATCTCTCCCGTCATCATCATCGTTGTCATCTACCTGCTCCAGAGCTTCGTCGTGCGGAGCCTGGTGGAACTTGCTTTGCGGTTAAGGACCTAACGGGAGTTCGTGCGTGAAAGTCACACCATCGGACATCAGACAGCGGCAGTTCAAGAAAGTCTTCAAGGGATACGAACCCACGGAAGTCGCGGGCTTCCTGAAGTTCATCGCCGCCGAATACGAAATCCTCCTCTCCCAGAATGCCTCCATCACGGAGAACCTCGCCAAGGTCGAAAGGGAACTGTCCGACATCAAGGTCAAGATGATCCTCGGGCCGGGCGGCAGCCCCTCCGAGGGGGCCAGGGACCTCGCTGAAAAGCCCTACCACGAAATTGTCGGTGAGGCAAAGAAGAAAGCCGAGGAGATCCTGGATCAGGTCCGGCTGGAGGCCGAAGATCTCGCCAGGAAACTGAAGGGAGAGGCGGAAAAGACAGCGCAGAAGCACTATCAGGAGATCGTTGACAAGGCCAAGCAGTTCCAGCTGCGGACCCAGCTCCTGCAGAGCCAGACGGAAGAGTACCACAAGGACGTCGTCAACGAGGCGAAGGCCAAGGCGGATGAGGTCCTCAATATCGCCAAGGCGGAGGCCGAGCGGATCAGGTCCAAGCAGGCGGATGAGGCAGCGAAGGAAGCGGAAGCGAAATCCAGCGTCATTCTCTCAAAGGCCAAGGCGATGGCCAACGAGATACTCGACGCCGCCCGGATTGACGCCGACAAGCTCAGGAAAGGCGCCCTCATCGAAGGAAACTCAAACCTCGAGGCACAGAAGGATGTCATCATCGCCGAGGCCAAGGTCCAGGCCGACACCATCCTGAAGGCCGCCCGCCAGAATGCGGAAAAACTCGCCCGGGAGGAAAAAGAAAAAGCCCTGGCCGAGGCGCAGGCCCAGACCAAGGAGATGATCGCCGAGGCAAAGGCCAAGGCCGATGAGCTTCAGAACGCCTCCAAAAGCGAGGTGCTGAAGCATCTGGACAAAAAGAAACTCGAGCGGCTCAAAGAGGCGGATAAAGAAGTCGACGCGATCCTCGCGGAGGCCAAAGGTCGCAGCGAAAAAATCCTCCAGGCGGCGAGGGCACAGGCCGAGGAGTGGCTCGAGGAACAGAAAGCGATTCTCAAGAAGGAAGCACAGAAGGAATCCCAGCTCATCATCGAAGCGGCAAAGGAAAAAGCCGATGCCATGCTGCAGTCCGCAAGGAACGATGCAACCAAGATGAGCAAACAGCAGAGGGATGTCACTGCGGAAGCCACAGCCCAATCGGAAGGGATCCTCGCCGAGGCCGAGGCGAAGGCCCGCGACATCGTCAAGGCGGCACAGGCCGATGCCGAAGCAAAGGCCCGCGATCTCGTCAGGGCGGCACAGGCCGATGCCGAGGCGATCGCCCGGAAGCAGAAGGAAGAGGCCCTCCGTGAAGCGGAAAAACAGCGCAAGGCCGTCGTGGCCGACGCCGAGGTCAGGGCGGAAGAGCTTCTCAAGAAAGCCAAACAGGAAGCCGAAGCGCTCTACACGAAGGAGCGGGAAGAGATCCTGAAGGAGGCGGATAAGCAGAAGTCCTATATCGCCGAAACCAAGGCTAAAGCCGAAGAACTCCTGAGGCTGGCGAAGTCCAAGGCCGACAGCATCACCAAGAAACAGAAGGAAGACACCTCGAAGGAGGCGGAAAAGCAGATTGACGCCATTCTGGCGGACGCCAAATCCAGGGCGGAAGAGATGGTGAAGGCCGCCAGGGCGGAGGCGGACAAGCAATCCAAGGCCATCATCGCCGAGGCCTGGACGAAGGCGGAAGAGGTCCTCAACACTTCGGGCAGTTCCGCCGGCGCCATGAAAGAGGAAATTGAAAAACTCAAGAACCTCAAGAGCTGGCACGAAAAGGATTTCGAATCCTTCCTGACCTTCACGATCGAACTCATCGAATCCTGGAAGAAGGGCGCCGACAACGGCACGTCCGCGAAAAGGGCGGACACCGAAGCGCTCCGGGGCGAGGTGGAGAAGCTCAAGAACTACAAGAACCAGCTGGAAAAATATTTCGACTCCTTCCTGAAATTCAACAAGAAGCTTCTGGAATCCCGCAAGAAAGAAAACGCCAACTGGGAAGAATTCAAGTAAGATGATCCCGATACGAGAGACGGGGACGGGGGTGGTGTTCAATATCCGGGTGCTCCCGAAATCCTCGAGATCCGAGATCACGGGCACCCAGGACGACGCCCTCAAGATCAAAATCACGGCGCCGCCCGTCGAGGGCAGGGCCAACGAGGCCTGCATCGCTCTCCTCGCCGAGAGGCTCCGGGTCCGCAAAACGCAAATCTCCATCGTGGCCGGGCACCAGTCGAGAAAAAAGACGGTGGCCGTTTCGGGACTGACAAAGAAAGATATTGAATCCCTCCTCTTTTCTGGTAAATAGACCGACAAAGCACGGTCTCCTCGCTTAAGCCATTCCCCTGCGAATACTATGGATGCCACGAACAAACCCGGAGAAACCGAAAACGCGCGCGTTGCCAGAGCGGCCGGCGTCGTCGGACTGGCAACGATGCTGAGCCGCGTATTCGGCTTCATCCGGGACATGGTTGTTGCCGCCATCTTCGGCGCGGGCTTCGCCACGGACGCCTTCTTCGTCGCTTTCAGGATACCCAACCTCCTGCGGCGCCTCTTCGCCGAGGGCTCGCTGACCATCTCCTTCGTCCCCGTGTTCACGGAATACCTGAAGACGCGATCCAGACAAGAGGCCCTGGAGCTGGCCAATGTGGCCTTCACCATGCTTTCCGTCATCCTCGTCTTCGTCTCCATCGCCGGGGTGCTGCTGTCGCCGCTCATCGTTTCGGTGATGGCGCCGGGCTTTCTCGCAGCCCCCGACAAGTACGCACTCACCGTCTTCCTGACGCGCATCATGTTTCCCTATATCTTCTTCATCTCCCTCGTCGCCCTCTGCATGGGCATTTTGAACTCCCTGCGGCATTTCGCCTCACCGGCCCTCTCGCCGGTCATCCTGAACATCGCGATGATCCTGGCGGCGCTCTTCCTGCAGGACTTTTTCGAGGAACCCATCCTGGCGCTCGCCGTCGGGGTGATGATCGGAGGGCTTCTCCAGCTTCTTTTCCAGATCCCCTTCCTGGGCCGGCTCGGCGTCCACCTGAGGCCCGATTGGAACTTCAGGCATCCCGGGGTGAAGCGGATCGGCCTTTTGATGCTCCCGGCTGTTTTCGGTGCCGCCGTCTATCAGGTCAACATCTTCATCAGCACCCTGCTCGCCTCCTTCCTTCCCGAGGGGAGCGTGTCCTACCTCTACTACGCCGACCGTCTCGTCGAGCTTCCCCTCGGCGTCTTCGCCATCGCCATCGGGACGGCTGCGCTGCCGAGTTTTTCCGAACAGGCGACGAAGGGTGAATTCGGTGAGATGAAAAAAACCATCGCCTTTTCCCTGCGCCTCATACTCTTCATCACCATACCGGCCATGATCGCCCTCATCGCGCTTCGCGTGCCCATCATCTCCGTTCTATTCGAGCGGGGGGAGTTCGGTCTGCAATCGACGATCCTCACCGCCCAGGCCCTGCTCTGCTACGCCGTGGGCCTCTGGGCCTTCTCGACGATCCGCGTCATCGTCGCCGCCTTTTACGCCCTCCAGGACACGAAGACGCCGGTGCGGATCGCCATCGTGGCCCTCATCGTCAACACGGTGATGAGCGTCATCCTCATGTTCCCCCTGAAGCACGGGGGTCTGGCCCTGGCGACCTCCATTGCCTCCGCCGTCAATGTCGTCACTCTCTCCGTCATCCTCGCACGCCGGATCGGCCCTTTCCTGGATCGGGAATTCCGGATGTCCGTTCTCAAGTTCTCTGCCGCCTCCATCGCCATGTGGGGAGTCATCGAAGCGGTCAGTCGCCTCATGGCCTGGAGGGACGACGGTCCCTTCAACGAAAGGCTGCTCATCCTGGCCGCGGCGATTGCCGTCGGAGGCGCCACCTTCTTCATTGCCTCCTACCTGCTCAAAAGCCGTGAAATGACCCGTGTCATGGAGATCTTCCGCCAGAGGCTCCGCTGACGCGGGAAAGCGGGAATCCCCGCCGGAGAAGGCCCAGTCGCCTCATTCGCGAAGACAAAACGGTTGACTTCAACCTATCAAAATGATAGGTGAAAAAGACCTTTTCGAGGGGGAGAAGACCATGCTGGACATGAAATTTCTGAGGGACAACCTGGATCTTGTCCGGAAAAAGATGCTCGAGCGGGGTAAGGAGATCGATCTGGATCTCTTCGCCAGCCTGGACCGGAAGCGCAGGGACATCCTCCAGGAGGTGGAAACCCTGAGAAGCGAACGGAACAAGGTCTCCAAAGAGATCGGCGCCCGTAAAAAAAACAAGGAAGATGCCTCCGATCTGATCAGCCGGATGGGCTCCGTCTCGGACCGGATCAAGCAGCTCGAAGGGGACCTGGAGAAGACGGAGGAAGACCTCCGGAACTTCATGATGGTCATCCCGAACATCCAGCACGAATCCGTCGCCTACGGCACCGGCCCCGAGGACAACCCCGTTGTCCGCCACTGGGGCGAAAAACCGAAATTCGACTTCGAGCCCAAGGCCCACTGGGACATCGGCGAGGCCCTCAACATCCTCGACTTCGCCAGGGGCGCCAAGATCGCCGGGGCCCGGTTCACGGTGTACCGAGGTGCGGGGGCTCTTCTCGAGCGGGCGCTTATCAACTTCATGCTCGATCTCCACACCACCGAGCACCGCTACACGGAATTGCTCACCCCCTTCATGGTCAACAAGGACAGCATGACCGGGACGGGGCAGCTCCCGAAATTCGAGGAGGACCTCTTCAAGATCCAGGGCATGGACTACTACCTGATCCCCACGGCGGAGGTCCCCGTAACGAACGTCTACCGGGAGGAGATTTTGAACGAGAAGGACCTCCCCTGTCTCCACGTGGCCTATTCGCCCTGTTTCCGGGCCGAGGCGGGCTCCTACGGCAAGGACACCCGGGGGCTCATCCGCCAGCACCAGTTCAACAAGGTGGAGCTCGTGAAGTTCACCGCGCCCGAGACCTCCTACGACGAGCTGGAGAAACTGACCCTCGACGCCGAGGACATCCTGAAAAAGCTGAATCTTCACTTCCGGACGGTCAGCCTCTGCTCTGCCGATCTCGGCTTTTCGTCCGCCAAGACCTACGATCTGGAGGTGTGGCTGCCGGGACAGAACGTCTACCGGGAGATTTCCTCCTGCAGCAACTTCGAGGATTTCCAGGCCCGCCGCGCGAGCATCCGGTTCCGCCGCGAAGGATCCGGCAGGGTTGAGTTCGTCCACACCCTGAACGGCTCCGGACTTGCCGTCGGGCGGACCGTCGTCGCCGTACTGGAAAATTACCAGCAGAAAGACGGAAGCGTCGTCATCCCCGAGGCCCTCAGGCCCTACATGCGAGGGCTTGACAAAATTAAGCCGTAGGTTACACTCCCGTTACATTCGGAAGCAACACCCGGCGGCCTTTCAGGGGAACGCGGGGGATTTTCTTCGAAGGACCGGATTCAGTAACCCGATGACGACATCCCGGAGGGATGGCCGAGTGGTCTAAGGCGGCGGTCTTGAAAACCGTTAACCGAAAGGTTCGCGGGTTCGAATCCTGCTCCCTCCGCCAGAAAAAAAGAAAAATTCGATATATTCGGCGCGGAGAGTTGCCAGAGTGGCCGAATGGGTTCGCCTGCTAAGCGAATGTACGCCCTAAAAGGTGTACCGGGGGTTCGAATCCCCCACTCTCCGCCATTTCTATTTCAGAAACGCGCCCTTAGCTCAGCTGGATAGAGCGTTGGACTACGAATCCAAAGGCCCGAGGTTCGAGCCCTCGAGGGCGCGCCAGAAAAATCAAGGGGTTGTGGCTCGAAGGGTCACGACCCTTTGTTCATTTATGGGCCTTTTGTAACCATTTTGTAACCGTTCGAGTTGCTTTTCCCTGTATTCCTGGCGTCTTAACGCAGCAGCCTTCAGATCCTCAGATGACACGATGTTATATCGGTCAAAGACCGCTCTCGTCTTGTGACCAGATATAGCCATGGCAACCCTCTCCGGAATGCCCGCCCTGATCATGTTTCGAACGGCTGTCCTTCTTAGGTCATGAAAAAGCATTCCGGGTATGCCAGCCCTCTTGCAAGCCGCTTTCCATGACTTTCGAAAATCCCCTATCTTTTTTCCAAACGCATTGAAAACGTAGGGACAACCAATCTTTCTTTGACCCAAGAGCTTCTTCATTTCAACCCAGAGGTCGGGCTCCATGTAAATGGTACGACCTTCACTGTTCTTCGTCTCCCCAGGCTCCAAACGGACAATGCCCTGAGCCAGATCGATCTGCTTCCATGTGAGAGACAGGATTTCCTCTTTTCGCCACCCAGTACAATAGCCGAAGAATACAACTGGCCTCAGATACTCCGGCAGATACTCCATTACCAAATCGAAGCTTTCAGGTTCAAAGAAGCCCTTCCGGACATTGTCCTCTCTCAGCATAGGGATATGAGGAACCTGTGAAACTTTCGGGGGAGTACATTCCGCCCCAAGGTTGAACACGCGCTTGAGGGCAGCCAATTCACGGTTAATTGTTCCGTTCGCATAGCCCTCTTCCAGTCGCTTCTCGACGTACCTGCGAATCTCCGTGGTGGTTATTTGCGTAACCTTCATGCCTCCGAACCACTCACGGAGAGTCTTCACGCTATGCTCAGCTCTGATGATCGACCTCTTCTTGTTAATCCGGAAGTCCGTGAGATAATCATCAGCCAGTTCATCAAAACTGATGCGATCATAAACAACACCGGGTTGCTTTCCCTGTGCAATCTCGCCCTCGCGACGCTTCAGCAGGCGCTGAGCAACAGCCTCGATGTCACTGTGACTCGATTCACAGTACGGTTTTCCATTACGATAATACTTCACCCAATAAATTTTGTTTCGCCTGTAAATACATCCCATCGCTATTCAGCTCCTTTCCGGGATGATCTGCGCTTGACAAACTCAATGTCATAGCCGAGGTAGTCCGCAACAAGCTCAAGCCTATCCAAGGAGATGTTTTCGTCACCATGGAGAAACCTTGACATCTGGCCTTGATCCAGACCGAGGTCTTTACAAAGCCGGTATGCGGTTACCTTTTCCCTGTTTAGAATGTCTTTCAGGCGATTCCCCATCATGGTAAACGTATAACATATACTTGAGATATTCGCAAGTATAATATCACCGATAAGCTAATTTATTCCGTTCCACATACGCATCCAGATCGTTTATATCGACGTATATCTTCCTACAGCCGCCCCCCTTGACGACTCGTACCTCCCCTGCCCAGATAAGTTCACGCATCCCCCACACCGACCGGCCAAGGTAAACGGCGGCTTCCTTGAGATTATACAGGCGCTTGCCCGCCAGATTGCCCTTCGGACTGCCTGCAGGACTGCCCGTAGGACTGCCCATCGGATTGGCAATCCTCTGTACGTTCTGGACCCCTTTGTATTTGCCGTTCTTAGTCGCCATGTAACCAAACTGTAACCGCACTTGGGGTCATTAGGCCAAATTCGGAGTCAACTTTCTCAGTCAACAGGGCATCAAGTTGACCGGACAACAAAGGTAGTCAACTAAACTCAATATATCAATTATATTCAATAAGTTAGAGTTGTTGACCAGTCAATTTCTGCCATTTTCGCCAGTAGTTGACCACCACCCCCTATTAGGGGTGGTCAACTGGTCAACTTTTTGTCAAATAATCATCAACGTCTATGTGGCCGTACTTTGCTTTTCCTTCTTCGGTGAAACCTTCGTCCTGGTCCAGCAAGCCGTTGTCAACCGCCTTTTTCTTAATCCTTGAGACCCAGGCGGGGTTGCAACCCAGCGCTTTTGCAATGTCTTTTTGCTTAATCTTGTTTCCACACAAAGCTATGATGATATCGCTGCTTCTCGATCCCACGGATTCAGTTGTCCAAACCAATGATCCGTCCACGGTCATAAACTGTAAGCAAAAGGGCAAGGCCCCTTCACCATAAACACCACGAGCCTTCTCGAAGGTGATTTCGAATTTTGCCCCGTCTTCTGGCCTGTAACCCCTTGGACGAGATAACTTGATGGACGCGTCAAGGTTGTCTTCTCGGCCGGAGGTTCCTCGCTGGGTGCCGCTTTTCCCCGCGTGATGCACTAAAATAACCGCGATGCCCATCCAGCGAAGTGACAAAAGCCATTGATTGATCTCATCCCATTCCTTCTTGTCATTTTCATCAATCCCGGGAGTGAGGCTGGCCAGATTGTCGAAAATCACGACACCATAGGTCCCGGTTTCCCTTAAATGCTCGTAGATATCCTTACGCCATTTCTTGTCAGCCAGATTTGGTGTTGGCCACCCTTCGCGTTGCATTGCTTCAGCGGACAATATGTGAAGTGGAGCAAGCCTGGGCGATGTGATACCCTTGGACAACAACCTCAGCCTTCCCTGTAATTCCTCACTCGACATTTCACCATCGACATAGAGGCAGCCTGCCGGATTTTCGGAAGTCCATTTGCCTATCGAAAGCTTGCGAGTCAATGACAAGGCAATAGCGAGACACAGAAAAGTCTTACCTACACCCCGGTCGGCATATATAAGGGAGAGTGTTCCTGCGCCCAGCCACGGTTTTAGATACATCTTTCTGGTTGGCATGGCTTTCTGAATAAAAGATTCCGAGCTTATTATGGATTGGCGTATTGCCTCTATGAATCCTTTCTCTTTGATAATGGAGGGCCTGAAGATCCGGTCATCCAGATTGATCCTTGGCAGATCAAGAAAATCGTTGGCAGAATTGACACACAAGAAATCATCCAGTTTACTCGCTGCAGGAAGAGGAACAACCCACACATTCGCGCCTTCCTCTTCGAGTATAGATCCCAGCCTGTACACTGCATGAATTACACTTGATTTAGTCTGGAAATCGCCATCAGGTATCAATTCAACGGTTTTGCCTTTCCAGCGTACCGCTTTTAAATCGTCCATGAGACGAGTCACTTCTGATTCGTTATCCTTTTTCCCGAAATTCCAAATGCCACCCAGACCACATGTATTAAGTCCCTCCTGAATGCCCTTTAAGGCTTTCTTCTCACCTTCCGTGATCCGGATTACGTCTTTTTGTGAATCAAAGCCGTGGGGTATATAAAGATGCAGACCTGAGCCGGATTTTTGATAATACTTCTGTTGTCGATCATTCTCGTCTGGAATCGGAGGAAACAATTTGTATCGTGAAAAATCTTTACCGGGATAGGGAAATTTCAACATGGAATTGACACGTCGAGACTTTACCCCCAAGATCCTGCGGATTTGATCCGGAGGAACAGATTGGATATCCGACTTTCTGATGGTGTCTTCATTTAATCCCGACTTTTTTAAGTCAGCCAGATGTTCGGGTGGCATAGAAAGATGTTTTGCATCGGTTGCTGGCATAGAGAAGAACTCCTCCAGGGTAAATTTCTTGTAATCGAATCTACCGCTACGACTATGGGGTAAGGCCGATAACTTCCCCGTGAAATAGTTTCTTTATAACTGCAAATTTTCCGGTGTCGTCCAGAATGAAGGAGGGGGGTTTGGAAAAATAAAAAGGGGGATTATTTTACGCGTTACATGCAGAGATATTTTCTATAATCTCCGTTAATTAGGGCAAGAGCACCCTTGTAGAAATTTTCGCAGTTTCGCTTATCGAAGTAATCTGCGCTCATGCGGGTCCTCTTCCCAATCCTGACTTTTTTATAAGCGTTACACATCACGTATGCTATGTCTTCGTAGCTTAACCTACCGAGACTATTGTTTTGTTTGAGATCGTAAATGATCAGATAATACTTCCAGCGATCATCTCTGATCTTTGTCCTGTCCGGTGCCGTCCCGAATTTTTCAATCACCATCCTCAAATACGGAATGACCTCTCCATCCATGTCTTTCGGTCTGGTTTTTTTCGATATGCCAAAATACAGAGTCTCTTCCGGGTGAATGGGATCGGGTGACATTGCACACAGAAGATCGTGGTATGTCCGTACATGTCCAGCCATCTCCCCCGATTTTTCCAGTCCTATTATCAAGTCATATGGCATAAACTTGATTTTTCGCCTGCCGATAACCGGCTTATGACAATCCTCGAATTCACTGTATTTTATTTCGGGATTGGGGATGGCCCAATAATCTCTGTTTTCTGAGATTGGGTCACAGAGGTGTGCTGACAGATAAAGGCTGTCATCCCACTCGTCTACATCCGATATTTGGTAATTAACCCCGAGACCCACTTCGATATCGACGAGTGCACACTTGACAATCGATCTGCACAGTTCGCCAATCGCAATCTCGCCCGATGACTCCTGTTGTTGCGCCAACAACTTAAACTCGTTGAATTTTGCTTTATACTCGGTGGATCTCCTTATAATTTCCCAAAACCATCCGTTCATGTTCAATTTGTCCATGAACGAATAATCACTGTCTATACCTCTTGCCACCTGATTCAATAGATTCTGTTTTTTATTTCGCTTTTTCATCTTTGCTCTGCAACTTGTTATGGATATTATTGAAACATATTAGCACATTTGTTTACCAAAAGTGCGCTGAGATGCTTATTAATCAGCCAAATATTCAGCATGACATTCTGATTAAAACTTAACACTTGATATAATATCAATTAGTTATACATATTCCAGAAAATATAAATCACACTGATAAATGCTTAGGAAATGACAAATTTTAGACTAAATCGATACAGAAAATATCAACTTCACACTGATATCTCACCATGCTCAGCATCATGATCTGTTATGTAGCTCCCATTTCAACCGGACACTTCTCTCACTGGAAATAAGTTATGGTGCAAGCTATAGTGACCTGCCCCTATATCTGAACAGAGATTGACCTGACAGTAGGTGTCAAGTTCGGTATCGACTTCTTCCTGAAAGCAGGAATATTGCCTATTTGATATTGCTTGAACATTTCAATCACAAATCCTTTTGCAGTTCTTTTTGCTTCTGAGGTCATTACATTCTTTCTCCATAGTGCAGTGTCTCCATGCCGGCAGAAAAATATGTCGATACCACCACGTCCAGTTCGTCCTTGAGGTCCGAGCCCTCGCGGCCGGCGTAGCGGTCGAAGAGCGTCCGGGCGATCTTACAAAAGGCTTCGAGTACCACCGGGTCGAAGTGCTTGCCGCTGTCCCTCTCGAGGATATCCATGGTTTCTTCGAAGGTGAGTGGTTTCTTGTAAGGTCGGTGCGAGGTCAGGGCATCAAAGACATCCGAGACTGTAAAGATGCGCGCAGTGATCGGGATGTCTTCTCCCTTCAGGCCATGGGGATACCCGCCGCCGTCGAACTTCTCGTGATGGTACCCGACGACCTCGGTCCCCTCGCGGAGCCATGATGAACGCTGTACGATGTCCGTCCCCTTGTCCACGTGTGTCTTCATAATTGAGAATTCTTGCGGGTCGAGCCGTGCGGGTTTGAGTAGAATGCTGTCCGGGATGCCGAGCTTACCCACGTCGTGCAGGAAGGAGCCCTTGAGCAGGACGCGCATTTCTTCGTTGGTGAGGCCGAGAGCCTCACCGATGCGCGTAGAGTAGAGCATCACCCGGTAATTGTGGGCATCCGTGTCGCTATCGCGCTTGGCAATGGCGCTGCCCAGGACCGACAGGGTCTCGAGGTTCGCATCGAGCAGTTGAGTGGAATAGTCAGCCAGCCACCGCGCGAGCCGAAGGATAACCGGATAGAGCAGTGCAGACACGGCGACGGCTATCGCGATCACGATCAATGTGTTCCGGACCATCACCCTCCGCATCAACGCTAGTTCCTGCGGTGAAATCGCGAACATGCCCCGAACGAAGGCAGCCGTTTTCCCGCTTCGATCGACCACGGGGGCCGAAATGAAGACGAACGATATGTCGCCGATGCTTGTCCTCTGAACCTCGTCCTCGCCCGGCCTGGGGAAGGAAAAAGGACGGCTCGCCACGAAGGCCCTCACTCTATCGATATCCGGTTGGTCGGCGATCACCCGTTCGGCAAGAACTGTAGACCCAAGGTCATAAAACTGAACATAAACGAACCGCCCTGCGCGGTAGACTACGGGAGGATCGCCACGCCCGAGAATATATCGAAGTGCGGTAACGGCGTCCTCCTGCTGCTGTTCCATCACAAACCGTGCCTTTTCCAGGAGGGAGAACACCCCCCGCCGTCCCAGGTCAGCCACATCGCGCTCAAGCTGCAAATGCTGGATTCCATATGAAACCAGTCCCACAATAATAGCGATAACTGCTGTGGCAATAGAAAGCCGAACCACAAGGACCTGTCCAACGAACGTTCTTAGCGGATAGGTCTTCATGCGAAATCCTTTCCTCATCTCTGCGTCGATCGATAAGCTTTTATCGGTGTTTCCGCCCCATACTATGTACTGCGACTGTCATCTTATCAATTTTCACTTCTTATCCATACTGGACCAAGGTCCAGTGCGTATAGGACCAAAGTCCAATTTCCCTTCAACATTAAAAGATGTATGGAATGGGACAAGGGAAGGAGGATTTTCCCTGTTGCCGGTCGATCCTGTATGTAACCTCTCGCGCTGGATGACCCTCATCACCCCATCCGGTGCTCCAGCCGAGGAGAAGGCAGGTCACACTGTGATTCCGATTATCATGAAATCTCTATTCAACAGAAAAACGGACGATAAGGAATGCGACCACACAGGGTGATCCCCACCGACAAGGAACTGATGATCGACCTGCATACATGCCGGGTGCTCTTCAGGTAGTCAGGCGGATGTCCTTCCGTAGGAGATCCAACAAATAGTAAGAAGCAAAGGAAGAAACCATGCCTCGCTTAAAAGTGGGTGATCTGAGCATCAACTTTGTCGAGCACGGTGCCGGAGACAACGTGGTTCTCGCCGTTCATGGGAACCTCGGGTGTGCCGACTGGCTCGCTCTCGTGCTACCGCTACTGCCAAATTCAATACGGGTCATCGCTGCGGAGTGGCGCGGCTGCGGCGACTCGGACAAGCCCGAGCCAGCTGAGGACTACTCAAACTACTCGATGGATACGCACGCCCGTGACATGCTGGGACTCATCGATGCCCTCGGAATCAGTCGCTGCGGACTCTACGGTCACTCGACGGGCGGAATTATCGTCTCGCACATGCTGGCCATGACGCCGGACCGCTTCGGCAAGGTACTGATGCTCGACCCGGTCAGCCCGATGGGCCTGCAGCTCGCTCCCGGTCAGATCGGCGTGCTGACGCAGATGAAGGCTGACCGGGACATGGCCTTTGCGGGACTCGCCAGCGCGGCGCCTTCGTTGTTCCGACCCGAAACGATGGTCGCCGGTCAGATGCCGCAGTACGCCGATACCACGGCGCCAGCGCAGCGCGAGCTGTTCGAGAGGCTCATCGAAAAGACGCGGATCTTGTCCGACGGCATCTGGTTCGGTACGCCTCACAACCTCGCGCTCGAATGGGAATCGAAAGCGCTTGCCGCTAAAATGCCGCAAATGACACAGGAGCATCTCGTGCTCTATGGGAAGATGGATTACTGGATCCCGCGGGAGCACATCGATGAGATGACTAGACGCCTGCCAAACTGCCGGCTCGAGGTCTTTCCGTACGTCGGCCACTCGATGAACCTGGAAGTGCCGCTGCTTTTTGCGCGCATCTTCAGCGACTGGTTCTGTCAGGCCTGAGGGGAGAATACACATATGACATTCTCGATGGATTTGCCCGGATACTCGGCGGACGAAGACAGCAGCCCATGAAGCTCTGTTGAAATACATTTACGGCAGGCGAGTGACAAAAACAGGAAACGGTTTACGGATTGGAAAGGAGCAGGGGGTATGTTGAGATCTAAAATCATCTGTGTGAGCGTGATCAACGCACTCATCTTGCTGCTGATGATTGGTTTCGCCGCCGCGCAGCAGCCGCTCACCGCCCGTTCCGTCGTGGCGACCCTCGACGGTCTCAAGAAGACCTACGAGGTGCCGAACTTCCGAATCGGTGGCAAGTATGACGTCGCATCACCTCAAGCCTTTGAGAGAGGTGCCGGGGGGGGTGTGACGCTCGAGTCTCTCGGGACGAAGCCCGCGCGCACCGCCTATATCGCCGTGGGCACGCCGATGCGCAACGCGAAGGGCGAAATTATCAATGCGATCGTCATCAACTCGTACTACTCGGGCGACGCGACGGCGATGTACAGCAACTGGTTCGCGGGGCAGCCCGGAAACAGCTTCTCCGGCGGGGCACTCGTGGGCCCAGGGTTGCTCTTCGACACGAACCGCTACTACGTGATCTTCGTTGATGCCCTGGGGCTGTGGGGCGCCTCCAAGCCGTCCGATGGGCTGGGGCGCAAATTCCCGGTCTATAGCTACTATGACATGGTGCAGCTCAACTACCGGCTGCTTCGCGATCACCTGAAGGTCGCCCGCATCGTGCTGGCGACGGGCGTCTCGATGGGCGCGACCCAGGCCTACTACTGGGGCCTCATGCACCCGGAGATGGTCGGGGCCGTCATGCCGATCGGTGGGGCGACGGCAACGGACGGCGAGGGGCCGATGGCCGCCTGGACCTTCCAACTCGCCAAGGCGGCCCTCGAATCCGACCCGGTGTGGGTGGAAACGAAGGGCAACTACTACCACCTTCCCAAGGAGAAGCACCCGAACCAGGGTGTCGAGTATCACTGGTCGGTGCTGTCGCTCACGGGCTATGAGCTCGGCTACCGGCAATCGCTGGGCTGGGGGACGGTTTCGAAGGAGGTCTTCTCGTGGACACCCGATCCGCGCATGGGAAAGGATGCAGGCGCGAACCTAAAAAACCTGGCCAAGCTGTTCGACGCGGCCGACCTGTGGTACCGCGACACGGTGGGCGAGATCCACAACATTAACAAGCTGCTGCCCGGTATGAAACCGCGCACGCTCGTCGTGCACGTGGACAACGACCAGTGGCTCATCTCGGACAAGGCGCGTGAGGCGGCGCAGGCCATACCCGGCGGTCAGTATGTCGGCCTCTCGAGCCCGATGGCCCACTATGCCGTGTTCAGTGCACCGAACAAACTCCGGGACGACCCGACCTTCAAGACCTTCGTATACGACATCGGGCTTGTCAACGATCCCACGCGGGTTTGCACGGCGGCAAGCTACCGAAGCCCGCGCATCAATATGAAGCCCGATCCGACCAAATCTTTCTGGAAAGACGAAATGGTGCCGCCGTTCCCGGTGAAATACGCGAAGGTCAAGGACCGCCGCGGCATCGAGTGGGAGATCGGCTACATGGACGAATACTGCGGCAAGGTGAAGAACCCGCCCGTGCTCGTGATCGTGCATGGCAAGGGGGCCTTCGGGGCGCACTACGGCTTCCTGATCAAGTACGCCGTCGAGCACGGCTACCGCGTGATCGCACCGGACATGCTCCAGTGGGGCACCTCGGGCCCGGGCAATCTCGACAAATCCATGGCCCGGACGCTGGATGATGTCCGCGACGCCTTCCATGCTCTCATCGTCGGCAAGCTCGGCGTGAAGAAGGCCTGGTATCTCGGTCATTCGCTCGGAGGCCAGACTGTGCTCGGCTACACCCTGCGCTATCCCGGCGCCGTGCAGGGCCTCATTCTCGAAGGACCGGCAGGGCTCGAGGAGTACCCCAAAAACATCAAGATGGGCGACAGGGAACTGCCGCTCTTCGACAAGTCCTATGCCTACGACCTGAAGCGCTGGCACGAGGTTTGGGACCCCACGGGGCTCGTGCAGGCCGAAGGCTCGAAGGACGCGCAGAGCGTTCGGGACTTCTTCTATTTCAAGCAGCGCGACCCGAAAACGGGCGTCGTCAGCCCGAGCTACAGCGGCTACTTCAAGCGCGACACGGAGTACGCGCGGCTTCACACCGACCAGCGCATTGCGATGATCTCGGGCAATAAGCAGGAGTTCGACCAGTGGACGTTCATGTTCATCTATGACCTCTATTCGATCGCCTCGGAGCTTGTGAAGGACGACCCGAACAGTCTCTACAAGCAACTCACCCGGATCAAAGCGCCGATCTTCCTCGCCTTCGGGGCGCGTGAGCCCTTCATCCCCGGCACCGCCCTCAACGGCCTGACCGACCTTTCAAACGACATCATCAACCCCTTCGTGGCGCGCATGACGGCGGCGGGAAACCCCCCTGTGGTGAAGGTCTACCCGGGGGTGGCCCACTTCATCCACACTGATGTGCCTTACGAGTTCGCACGCGATACGGTTGACTTCCTGAAAACGCGACGGGTCAACGCCATGACCCCCGATGTGGTCGATGCGCTCGTCCACGGCGCTCAGGAAACAGGCGACGGCGGCGCCGTCCCGGCATCAAAACCCATAGGTCTGGCAAAGTGAGGTGCGCCATGAACGAACAGAAAAGGAGAACAGCCGTGAAGACCCGATTCGTGATTGTCCTTGTCGTTATACTGACAGCGGCACTGGCTGCGGGGTTTGCGATCGCCGCATGGGCCGACGAGGCGCCACAGAAGTCGAAACTGACCCCCATGTCCATGACACCCGCTCAGGACATGCATAAGAAATATTATGAGATCCCGAACTTCCGGATCGGCGGGACCTACAATCTGGATGCGAACCCGGATAGTTGGCGAAACGGCGGCGAGGGCGGCACTACGCTCGAGTCGCTGGGCGCAGGCCCCCTGCAGGTGGCTTATATCGCCGTTGGGACCCCGAAGCGCAACGCGAAGGGCGAGATCATAAACGCCGTGATCATCAGCACCTTCTATTCGGGTGACTCTACGTGGATGTACAATACCTGGTACGAAGGCCAGCCGGCGAACGCCTTCTCCGGCGGCGCTATCGTCGGCCCGGGGCGCGTGATCGACACAAACAAACACTATGTCGTGTTCCTCGACGCGCTCGGGCTGTGGGGAGCCTCGAAACCGTCCATGGGTCTCGGGCGCAAGTTCCCCCAGTACGGTTACATGGACATGGTTGTTGCCAACTACCGGCTGCTTCGCGACCACCTCAAGGTGTCACAGGTGGAGGTTGCGACCGGGTGCTCCATGGGTGCCACGCAGACCTGGGTGTGGGGCGTGATGTACTCGCCTAGCGGTTTCGTCAAGGCGATCATGCCCATCGGCGGCACGACGGCCTCCGACGGCGACGACCCTGTCGGTCAGTGGACCTTCCGGCTCGCCCAGGCGGCCCTAGAAAGCGACCCGAACTGGCGGGTCACGGGCGGCAACTACTATCACCTCCCGAAGGAGAAGCACCCGAACCAGGGTATGCAGTTCATGTGGTCGACGCTGCAACTCACGGGGTACACCTTCCCCGTGCGCTCGGCCACACCCTGGAAGACGCTTCAGCGAGAAGTCTTCTACTGGGAGCCCGAGGGAGAAGAAACGGCAAGCTACATCGCCCGCGTGAAGAACGAAGATGCCGTGGATTTCTGGTATCGTAACGCCGCGGGCTTCAGCTATAACATCAACAAGGAACTCAAACGCATCAAGGCGCGCACGCTCGTGGTACACGTCGTGAACGACAACTGGCTGCTGGTCGCAAACGCCCGCAAGGCGGCAGATGCAACCCCGGGTGCCCTCTTCGCTACACTTTCAGACCCGCAGGCTCACTACGGCGTGTTCCGTGCGCCGAACGTGTTGAAGGACCTGATCGGGGCCTTTATCGAAGACCGCTTCACGGCGAATTTGACGGGGATCGCGGGCGCCGGAAAGTCAGGCACAGCGGAAGCGGCGCCTGCGAAGCCGGCAGGACTGGCAAAATAGCCCCGGCACAGTAAGGAATGAAAGGAAATCGGCTTTGGCCATCATCAACCTGGAGAAACACAGCATACGGTATGAACTGGCGGGGCCGGAAGACAACGTCCCGCTGGTGTTCGTCAATGGCCTCACCCAGGCGGCGCACCTGTGGGGCGCCTATGTCCCCCAGTTTGTTGAGAAGGGCTATCGCGTGCTTACCTTCGACATGCTGGGGCAGGGGGAGTCCGACAAGCCGGTGCTTTCCTCCGATTTCGACCGCCAGGCCCGGACTATGACTGCCCTGATCGAGGCGCTGCGGCTCGAACGCCCCTTCGTGGCAGGGATCTCCTTCGGGGGGGCCGTGGCTCTGCGCTACGCCATCCTATTCCCCGACTCGCTGCGCGGCCTGGTGGCGATGGGGGCCTTCTCGGAACTAAACGGGCGGCTGAAGTGGATTGGTGGAAACCTCTATAGGGGGCTCGCATCCGTAGGAACGGAGTACCTCCAGAACTGGTTCATGCCTTTCAATTTCAGCGGCAAGTGGCTGGAAGACAACGCCGGGGCTATTCCGGCCATGATCCGCCGCGGCTACGCTCTGAACGATCAATATGCGCTGCAGAACATGATGGAGGCGGTGTCGAACTGCCCGTCCTTCTCCCATGAACTGCCGACGATCCGGGTCCCGACCCTGATCCTGAACGGCGAATACGACTACATCACCCACCGCGGGCTCCATGATATCCTGCGGGCGGGCATCACCCGGTCGCGCCTTGTGATCATCCAGCACGCCTGCCACGCCTTCACCCTTGAGTGCCCGGACGTGACGATCCGGCTGATCGACGACTTCATGGGGAAGGTATTGAGGGACGAGTGGCCGGGCGATCAGACCACCTGGGTTGCCAACGACGATCCGCTAGCCGACCCCCTCTACCTGCCCGTTCTCGGGGACCCGTTGCGGGCGATCCAGGCTGCGCCAGTATCAGGAGAGCCTTCGGTCGGCGCCCCGCGGGGGCGAAAACCGGCCCGAGGCGGACTCGAGAAGGAGGAAGAATGATCGTCGATACGAAAACTGGTGACCGGCTGGGACGCATTATCCTCGAACGAGATACACAGACCCGCATCAGCTGCTTTCTTATCGGCATCAAGCAGGTCAATGTCTGCGTCCTCTCCCGCATTGAGTTTCAGCCGATGGCATGGGAGCCCTTTGCCCTCCTTCATGGACAACTCTGCCGTGAGCTCGAATTAATCGGGCTGCTGCAGCGGGTCACGGATTGGTCCATGAACCCGACGGTGTACGTCCGAGCCGGTCTGTCCAATATGCAACACCTGGGTGACCTGCACTTTATCCGGTTCCTGCTGATGCCCGTCGCAATGGACACACAGCTTTATCGATACCTGGCGCTCACGCATGCCCTCTATGCTCACATGCGCTTCATTCCTCTACTACCCCTGGATATTCCTCTCGAACACCGTTTTCTCGTCTTTTTGCAGACGCTCGAGACTATCCACGGTCAGCAGATGCAGGCCCAGATGACCTTACTGCAGAAACTGCCTGTTCCCCTTTCGGATGAGGAACGGGAACGAATCATTGGGGAGGAAGGCCGTCGGGTCAGAGAGGTGTTTCGGCGATTCGCTGAGGAGATTGTCGGGGATTGACAGTCAGGCGGCAAAGGTCCCCGTATCAGCCGGGCGGCAAGCCGGGTAGACGCTTGGGGGATACCCAGCGAACAAATTTTTGAAAAACCAATCAGCGGCTATGCTGAAAGTCCGTGGTGTTTGACCCCGGGAGTTAAATATAGCTGTGATCAAAGATCCTGCGTCGGTGAGTCCATCATTACCGCCCGGCGCGCCTCCCTAAGAATCCTCAAGGCTGATGGCAAGAAAGTTGTCCGAACGACAGTCATACGCACTGTGCCGGCCGCATCCACTGCGAGCGAGACCTTCGACGGCAGCGAGGTTACTCTCTTTCCGTCAGTAATCCTCAATTTGGATAATCATCCCACACTGAACAGTAGTAGGTGAAACCTCCAAATAGGCGCAAGGACGTGCAAACTTTGAAAGGAAATAAGGACTCCTTCCTGAAACAAATAGTGGACAGCCTGAAGCGTTTTCTGTAGATTTCAAGTCGAAATGAATACGCAAACAAATGAGCGGGAAAAGATCGGGGACATGTTGGATGAGCGCTTGCGCTTCGAGCGCCTGTTGTCGGATATCTCGGCCCGATTCGTCAACGTTTCACCCGAGCAGGTCGATGGGGAAATCGAGAACGCCCTGAGAATGGTCCTTGAGTTTTTCCAGGTCGACCGCTGTGCGCTGCTTCGGATATTGCCGGAAAAGACCTTCTGGAGGATCACCCATGCCACCGCAGCAGAGGATGCACCGTCGGTTCCCGTGGGGACGCAACTTTCTGTAACAGAGACCAACCCATGGGCATACGACAAGCTAATCCTCAAACGCGAGGTGCTGAATCTTTCGAACCTTGATGATCTGCCTGCCGAGGCGAACGTAGACAAGCAAACCTGGATCGGATGGGGCATTCGATCCAACTTGAACATACCCATCATCGTTAGCGGGCCCGTTAATCATATTTTCGCCATCAATACGATCAAGCGCGAACGTGTCTGGCCGGGAGAAATCATTCCCAGGCTGCGTCTTCTCGGTGAGATCTTCGTGAACGCCCTGATGCGGCGGGATGCCGAGCAGGCCCTGCATGAAAGCGGGCTAGCTCTGGAAGAACGCCTGCGCTTCGAGAGCCTCTTGTCGGATGTTTCTGCGCGGGTCGTGCAGGCGTCGGCGGAGCAGCTCGACGGGGAGATCGAGAACGCCCTGAGAATGGTCCTTGAGTTTTTCCAGGTTGACCGCTGCGGCTTGATTCGAGCTTCGAGGGACCGGACGGCATGGCATGCTACCCATGTTGCTCATGCGGACGATAAAGTTTGGCGTGTCCCGGTCGGTTTCGACTTTCCTCGAACGAAAAACCCATGGGCATACGAAAGGCTCTTCGACAAAGGACAGGTGCTGGCCTTCTCAAGCATCGCAAATTTGCCGCCAGAGGCCCAAGTGGATAGGCAGACGTGGCTCGAACGGGGGACCCGATCATCACTGCTCATCCCGATAAGCACCGGCGAAGCCGTGGATTACGTGATTACCATCAATGCTCTCAAGAGAGAACGTGACTGGCCGGGGAGCTTCATTCCGCGACTGCGCCTGCTGGGAGAGATCTTGGTCAATTCCCTGGAGCGCAGAAAAAGCAGAACGGAATTGGAAGAGCAGCTCCGATTCGAGAGGGTTCTGACCGAGATCTCGGGGCGTTTCGTCAACCTGCGTGCCGACCAAGTCGACAGCGAAATCATGGATGCCGAGCGCCGCATCTGTGAATGCCTCGGCCTCGATGTGGGGGGGCTTTGGCAGTGGACGAACGATATGGCAGGTCCCCTCTTGCTTACCCATCTCTATGGAAGTGTGGAGGCGCCTCTTCCCGAACGGATGGACGCAGCGGACTACTTTCCCTGGTACCAGCAGCAGATGCTGGCAGGGTGCGTCGTTGCATTTTCCGCGGTGGAGGAGTTGCCGGCGGAGGCCAGACGCGACGCAGAATCTTACCGTTATTTCGGCATCAGGTCCAATCTGACCATTCCGCTGGCGGTCGGGGGCAAACCGCCCATCGGCGCCCTGGGATTCAACACCACGCGGGCGGAGCGCAACTGGCCCGAGGCGCTGGTAAAGCAGTTAAAGCTGCTAGCGCAGGTGTTCATAAACGCCCTCGCCCGCAAACGCGCGGACGAACAGATCAGAAATCAGATGGGGGAGATCGAGAGGCTCAAGCAGCGCCTCGAGAAGGAGAACATCGTCCTGCGCGAGGAACTCGTGCAGGAGAGGGGGTTCGGGAAAATCATTGGCAGCAGCGAAGCCCTCAACTACGTCCTCTTCCGTGTGGGACAGGTGGCCCCCACGGACGCCACCGTCCTCATCCTCGGAGAGACCGGGACGGGCAAGGGGATGGTGGCCAACGCCATCCACGGTCTCAGCCGCCGCAGGGAACGGCCCATGATCACGGTGAACTGCGCGGCCCTGCCGACAAACCTCATCGAAAGCGAGCTGTTCGGCCGGGAAAAAGGGGCATTCACGGGGGCCCACGCGCGGCAGGCGGGGCGATTCGAGGCAGCTGACGGGGGTACGATCTTCCTCGATGAAATCGGCGAGTTGCCGCTGGAACTCCAAGCGAAGCTCCTGCGCGTCCTCCAGGACGGCGAGTTCGAGCGGCTGGGCAGCGCGAAGACGGTCAAGGTGAATGTCCGGATCATCGCCTCGACGAGCCGGGACCTGAGGGAGGAGGTCCGTGACGGGCGGTTCCGCGAGGACCTCTATTACCGGCTCAACGTGTTCCCCGTCACGATCCCGCCGCTGCGGGACAGGGCCGACGACATCCCTGAGCTGGTGCGCTTTTTTGCGGACAAATATTCCAGAAAAATAGGCAAGCAGATCGAGACCATCCCGAAGGTCAACCTGAAAACCCTGCAAGCCTACCACTGGCCGGGGAACGTCAGGGAGCTCGAGCATGTCATCGAGCGCTCCGTGATCACCACCCAAGGCACAGTGCTTCAGGTGGCGGACCGACTGGAGCCAATCCGGGGCGGTGTAACGGGCGATTCGTCCCCGAAGGATCTGGCCGCCATGGAGCGTGAGCACATTCTCCGTGTACTCCGCGACACGGGCTGGAGAATCGAAGGGCCGAAAGGCGCCGCTGCAATCCTCAAGCTGAACCCGAGCACCTTGCGATCCCGAATCAAGAAGCTGGGCATTAAGCGATCCCCATAATCGATACCCGCGAAAAGCCTCCCTCGATATATCGCGATTCCGCGATATATCGAGTGTTTTTTCATTCCTTTCCGATTTTTCTCTCTCCAAAATTATCATTTCTTCAATAAATTCAGATTAATGCGAATACTGAGCTCTGCAATCGTCTGTGGAACGATAATTGGATTCCCAGTCAGCATCAGGTGCGTCGGTCTTCTTTTGCTTCAGCAATAAACAGCCATGCATAAAGGAGGGGGATGATGACGCTGACAATCGAAATCAGGTCCAAACCCGGCAAACTCAATGAACTCCTACAGACCCTGCAGGCGCTCCTCCCCACGATGCGTCAGGAAGAGGGATGCCTGGGCTGCCGCGTGGCCCAGGACATGGAGGATGGGGATCTCTATGTTCTCTCCAGCGACTGGGCTGGGGAGTCCAGTTTCGAGGGCTATATCAAGTCCACCAGCGGTGCTGTACTGCTGGGCGCGATCAGGACGATCGGGCAGTCCTCAAGAATCCAGTTGGGCAGTGACGCCAAGTGGGAAGGAGTCGAGGCCCTGACGGAAATCAGGCGAAGGGCCTGAACGCTCAAAACAGGCGGATTCCGTAACCGCAACAACCCGGCAATGCCGTTGCGTCAACAAAAGGGAGGAAACAACATGAAAGTGGTCATTATTGGTGGAGTGGCAGGGGGGGCGTCGTGCGCGGCGCGCCTGCGCAGGCTGGATGAAAAGGCTGAAATCATCATGGTGGAACGGGGGCCCTATGTTTCCTACGCGAATTGCGGGCTGCCCTATCACATCGGCGACGTGATCCCAAAAGAACCAAGCCTGCTGGTCGCGAGTGAAAACACATTCCGCTCGCAGTTCGCAATCGATGTCAGAACGCGTTGCGAGGCCGTCAGGATCTCGCCGGACAAGAAGACCGTGGACCTGCGCAACGTCAAGACCGGCGTCGTGACGACCGAGTCCTATGACAAGCTGGTGCTGTCGCCCGGGGCCGTTACGTTCCGACCGCCTTTGCCCGGCATCGACCTCCCGGGGATCTTCGAGGTCCGGACCGTGCCTGACGCGAGGGCGATCCGCGAGTGGATCGAGCGCGGTTCCCTGTTCCTCGCCGGGATGTACCGGTACTCGGGATACCAGGCCGTGAGGCCCAGGACGCGCGCGGTGGTCATCGGAGGCGGGTTCATTGGCCTCGAGACGGCGGAGAACCTCGTTCATAGAGGGTTCGACGTTACCCTCGTCGAGATGCTCGACCAGGTCTTGGCACCGCTCGATCAGGAGTTTGCGCGCGTTGTCGAAGGCTACGTGACGCGGCACGGGATGCGCCTCGCGCTCAACGACGGGGTGGCCGGGTTCAAGCAGGCCGCAAACGGTGTCATCGAAGTAGAGACGAAGTCCGGCAAGACCTACCCGGCGGATATCGTCATCCTCTCCCTCGGCGTGCGCCCGGACACCGCGTTGGCGAAAATGGCGGGCCTCGCGATCGGGGAGCGAGGGGGGATCCGCGTCGACGACCAGATGCGCACGAGCAACCCGGATATCTTCGCTGTCGGCGACGCAGTCGAAGTGAAGGACTTCGTCACCGGCCAGTGGAGCCTGATCGCCCTTGCGGGGCCGGCAAACCGGCAAGGCCGGATTGCGGCCGATGTCATCGCCGGGCGGGATTCCCGCTTCCGCGGCACCCAGGGCACCTCGATCATCGGCCTCTTTGGCGCGGCGGCCGCCTGGACCGGCGCCAGCGAGAAGACGCTCAAGCGGCTCGGCGATACCGATTACGAGAAGATCTACCTCTATCCGAATTCACACGCGGGGTACTACCCCGGAGCCAGGCCGATCGCCATAAAAGTCATTTTCAGGAAATCCGACGGACGCCTCCTCGGCGCGCAGGCGCTCGGCGAGGACAACGTGGACAAGCGCATCAGCGCGCTCGCCATGGCGATCCAGATGGGCGCGACGATCTACGACCTCGAGGAGGCGGAGCTGTGCTACGCGCCCCAGTTCGGAAGCGCGAAAGACCCCGTCAATTTCGCCGGTATGGTCGCAGGCGGCGTTCTGCGCGGCGACATGCCGATCCGCCACTGGGATTCCTACGGGGACGGGTTTCTCCTCGACGTGCGCGATCCTGTGGAACTGGCAGTGGAGCAGGTGCCGGGGGCGGTCAACATACCGCTGGGCGAGCTCCGGGCGCGTCTCGGCGAGCTTCCCCGTGACCGGGAGATCCTGGTCATCTGCCGCTCCGGCCAGCGAGCCTACTACGCGACGCGCATGCTGCTGCAGAACGGGTTCAACGCGCGAAACATCTCCGGGGGCATGCTGTCACGGTATCACGCACTGCTGCTGGAGAATTGAATGAAAGGGATCTCCGCGGCGATATATTGAAATGTGCCACGGATGACCCGGGCAGGGCAACAATATTTCTGCGTAGGGTTGTGGATGATGAGCATCCCGGATAACAAAAAAGGGAGTTGGAAGGAAAAGATCCTCCACGAGGTGACCGAGTACTGGATCAACGTCATCTATTTGACCCTCGTGTTCGCCGCTTTCACGCAGTACCGGCGATTCGTTCTTGCCGCCCACGACATCACCTACACGAATTACTGGGTGGCCGTGATCGAAGCTCTGATTCTAGCCAAAGTCATCATGATCGGAGCGGTGTTCCGCCTGGGTCGCGGCCTTGAAGACAAGCCCCTGGTTTTCCCAACCCTGTACAAGACGGTCATCTTCACGATCTTTGTTGGAGCTTTTACCCTCATCGAGAATGCGGTCAAGGGTCTCTGGAAAGGGATCGGGCTCATGGGAGGGCTCGCTGCGTTTTTCGAAAAAGGCACCCATGAACTGCTAGCCAATTCGCTGGTCGTGTTCGCGTCTTTTATACCTTTCTTTGCATTCAAGGAGTTGCAACGGGTGTACGGAGTGGACAAGATCAGGGCACTCTTTTTCTGGAGAAGGACGCCGGAATCGGTTGATGTGGGGGAGAGGGAGGCCATGTAAAACCGCCGTGGCGCACCGTGAATCGGAATACAACGTAACACCGAGAGGCGGCTATATCAGGGACCTGTCAGATATCGGACAACAATCAAATAAGAAGGAGTAACGAATGGCTACCATGACAATCAAAGGGAAGAAAATGAAGTCGGTGGAAGTGGACTGGAAAGAGTTTTACTACACCAAGCCAATTTGAAGGAGGATCTCATCATGAAAAAGACATTGCGTTACTGTCTTGTCGTGTTCGCCATACTGATTGCTTACACGAATACCTATGCGGCACCGGCAGACGAAGAGAAGAAGGTGTTTGCGGAGCTGTCGGCGCTCATTCCGAAGGACCGTATCGTGACCGTTGATGCCCTATACAAGAAGTGGCAGGAGGTCCAGGAGAAGAAGAGCAGGGCCGTTATTCTCGACGTCCGCACCTACGAGGAATTCGATAATGGGCACCTTCTTGGATCGAACAACATCGACTCGGGCCATCCCTATATGGTGCCAACGACCTGGCCGGACGCGAATACGGAGATTTGGGTGTTCTGTCGGACCAAGCATCGAGCAACGTACTTTAGTTCCTTCCTGTACCGCTACGGTTACAAGAACGTGTACGTTGTCGATGGCGGCTTCGCTGCATGGGCGGAGAAAGGATACCCTCTTTACAGCAATTATCTCGGCGAAATCAAAGTCGTCAAATACAACAAGGATCTCAAGGAGGAGTACCAGGTACGCCAACGCTGAGGGGATTTTCACATGTCCGGCGTCCGATGTTCAGGCATGCTCCACCGGGAGTCGCTGCGCGAGGAGCGAGCCGACGTCAAACCATGGCGCAACAGCAGCAAGCACAGCAGCAGCAGGCCCAGACGCAGCAGGCATCCGCCCAGCAGAGCGCGGGCCAGCAGGAGTACCTGAGGGCAAGGGGCGCCTGTCTGGAGGGTAAGGGCTACTCGGTGAAGTAGAGCGGCGGGGGCAAATCTGATCATATCCGCAGACGGACGATAAGGCGTCAACGGGCGTGGCGGTGCTTGCGCCTGTCCGTCCAACCGGCCGCGAGGCCACCTGAGATGCCTGCGGGGATTCATGGACAAGGTCACAGCGTTCAAAGAGGCGATTAAAACGGGCCTGGCCTTTGCCTCGGTCTTTGGCATCGCCATGCAGTTCGGCTGGATGAACCCGTACTGGGCCGGTTGGGCGGTGGCCGTCATTGCCATGACCACAACAGGCGCCTCGATCCGGAAGGGTGTTCTTCGCATCGTGGGAACAATCCCCGGATGCCTCGCAGCCCTGGCCATCCATGCCCTCGCGCCGCAGGACCGGTGGCTCTTCCTGCTCCTCACGTGCATCTGGGTATTCTTCACCAGCTACCTGATGGTGAGCCGGAAAAAGGATTCCTACCTCTGGGTGATGGCATGCTATGTCTGTTTGATCATCCTCCTGTCGGATTTGGAATCCTCGGAAAACATGTTCGAGAGTGCCGTGTTTCGTACCGTTGAAACGGTGATGGGGGTGGTGGTCTATACCCTGATCTCCGTTTTTCTATGGCCGCAGTCGAGCCGGGGAGTAATCCGGAAATCAAGCGCCGCGCTGGTGGAGGGCCTGAATGACATCGTTCACTCCTGCCGTGACGGGCTGCTCGACAGGCAGCTGTTTGTAGAGAGTTTCAAGGGGGTGCAAAGCAAAACGGTCCGGCAACTGGCTCAGTTCGAACAGTTCCTCCAGGCCGAAGGTTCGGAGAGCCATGAGGTCAGCGAGGTGAGCCATCTCTGGGAGCGCTTTCACGGATTAGCCACCGCCCTGCTTGAGACCGCCGGTCGGTGGCACTCAGGTTTTGCCGAACTCATCCGGGTTGACGTGCAGGCCGTCTTCCCCAACCTGCCGGCGTATTTCGCCGGACTCGATGCGAACTTTGCTGCGGTCTCCCAGGTGCTCGCGGGCCGTTTACCGGAGGATCTCCCGCGCCCCGTCAGCCTGGCGAATGACCCGGTCGCTCTCGAGCGACTCACCCCCTTCGATCGCGCCGCGGTCGAAGTCGCCAGGCAGGAGATGTCGCGCCTGGCGTTGCTGACGGCAGAATTGTTGGAATGCGCACTCGAACTGGAGGGCCGCGTTGAAACCGCCGGCGAGCCGGAGCCGATGCTCGTTTCCGGTGTGAGGGATCGGGCGGCAACCTTTCCCGTCCCGGACTGGGATCACCTGCGCAGCGCTGCGTTCGTGGCGGCGACCACCGGTGTCGGTTTTCTGATCTGGATTCTGTTCGACCCGCCGGGGCATTCCGGCTGGTTCCAGTTTTCCGGCACGATTGCCCTGCTGGTCGCCCTCGTCCCGCAGCTCAGGGCCAGCAAGCTGATCGGTCCCGTGGCGGTGACCTCGGCGGTCTGCCTGGCGATCTACGTCTTCGTCATGCCCAGGCTGTCAACCTTCCTCGGACTCGGCTCGCTGCTCTTCATCACCATGTTTCTGAACTGCTACTTCCTCTCGGGCATGGCGCGATTCTTTACCAGCATGGCCATCCTGAACATCCTTCAGATCCAGAATCACCAGGTGTACAGTTTCGTCGCCATGGCCAACGCCTATATCTTTTTCGTCATGGTCTTCGCCTACCTGTTCGTCATGTCCTACCTGTTGAGCTCGCCGCGGCCCGAGAAGGCCTTTCTGCGTTTGCTGCATCGGTTTTTTCGCAGCGCCGAGTTCCTGATGGCCCGGAAGGCGGCGAATCCCGTTCATGAATCAGTCGTGAACCGCTGGCTTGCGGCGTTTCACGAGCACCAATTGAGCTCCCTTCCGGCAAAGCTTGCAGCCTGGGGAGGATCCATTGATCAAAAACGGTTTCCCGACAACACGCCCGAACAGATCGAGGCCCTCGTGACCGGCACCCAGGTTCTGGTCTATCGCATCGAACAGTTTCTCCAAGCCGGTGCGGTGCGCCAGACGGAGCACCTCGCCCGGGAGCTCCACGACGACATCATGACATGGCATGTCGGAATACGGGATACGTTCGGAAGATGGGCCGGGAATCCCGAATCGGAGCCGGCCGCGGCGCTTGCGCAGCGGCTGGAGGCCGGGTTGACCCGTCTCGAGGGCCGGATCAAGGAGGCCCTCAACCGAGCCGGGGGGGATGTGAGCCGCGAGGAAGGGGAGAATTTCTTCCGATTGCTCGGCGGATACCGCGGCGTTTCCGAGGCGGCTCTGGCTTACGCGCAAACGGCCGAGCGCATCCATTGGGCCCGTTGGAGAGAGGAACGATTTTCATGAGCCACATTCCCAGTGAATTCACCGTGGGAGGCATCTACCTGCCGCCTTCCCTCGTGGCCGGCTGCCTTGGCGTTCTGCTGGCATATTGGACCTCCCGCGCGCTGAACCGCAGACGGCTGTCCCGGAATCTCTTTTATCCGCCCTTGGTTTTCGTGGCCTTCGCACTGCTGTACACAGTCATTATCGGGTATTTGCTAATACCGTTTTGACCGGGAGGAATCTTTGGCGATGAAATTCGAATGAAAACACATCATCACTGGAGGGATTGTACTCCTCGCGATCGCGGCCGTTCTCGTCAAGTACTGGACGCACCTGACAAACCCCTGGACCCGCAACGGACAGGTGCAGGCCCATGTGATTGAGATCGCGCCGCGCGTCTCCGGCCCCGTCGTCGTCGTGGCGGTGCAGGACAATCAGTTCGTCCGCGCCGGCGACCTGCTGTTCGAGATCGATCCGCGTACCTACAAGGCAAGCCTGGACCAGGCGCGCGCCCAGCTCGATCAGACGGGCGACAATGTCAGGGCGTTGACGAAACAGGTGGATTCGGCCAGGGCGGGAGTGGACGTGGCGCGCGCTTCCATTCAACAGGCCAAAAGTGCCATCGCGCAGGTCGATGCGGCGGTTGTGAAGTACAAGGCCGAGTACGATCGGCAACAGGAACTGTTGCCCAAGAACGCCACGTCGAAAAAAGCCGTCGAACGTGCCCAGGCCACTTACGTGATCAGCCTGGAGGAAAAGAAGGCTGCGACGGCCGTTCTCGTCCAGAGCGAGGCGAATCTGGTCAAAGCGCAGGCTGCACTGGCCGAGGTGCAGGCCAAGCTCGGCGCTCTGGGCGATGAAAATGCGCAGATTCGCCAGGCCCAGGCAGCACTCGATCAGGCGAAACTCAATCTCGAGTTCACGCAGGTGCGCGCACCGGCGAACGGATACGTTACGAATCTCCGCCTTTCGACAGGCAGTCATGTCGTCGCCAACCAACCGGCGCTGGCCCTCGTCGATACCTCGAGTCATTGGGTGGATGGCTACTTTAAGGAAAACGTCATCGCGCGCATCAAGCCCGGCGATCGTGCGGTTGTCATTCTCATGACGTACCCCGATCGGCCCATCGAGGGAGTCGTAGACAGCCTTGGCTGGGGCATTTATCAGCAGGATGGCAGCACGGCGGGAAACCTCCTGCCGCGGGTCAGTCCGACCTTCGAGTGGATCCGGTTGGCCCAGCGGATCCCTGTTCGGGTCCGTCTTCTCGAGGTGCCGGAGGACATCAAGCTGCGCATCGGAACGACGTGCTCGGTGCTGGTCAGAACCGGCACAGCCGCCGGTCGACAGGACGGATCCCGCGCGTCTCAAGCCAGGTAGGGGAATCTGCATGAAACGGGCAGTCAAAATCATCAGTCTTCTCGCAGGGTTCAGTTGCTTTCTCGCCGGCTGCATGGTGGGTCCTGCCTACAAGCCCCCCACGGCCCCGGTCGCAACGCAATGGTCCGAATTTGAGGATAATCGCCTGAAGACGACGCCGCCCGTGGAACCGCGCTGGTGGAAGGACGCCTTTCAGGATGCGGTCCTCGACCGGCTTATCGATGAGGCCGTGGCGGGCAACCTGACTCTCCGCTCGGCCGGGCTGCGTGTGCTGCAGGCGCGCCAGGTCCTCCTGATCACAAAGGGAACTCTCTTTCCTCAAGAACAGTTTGTCGGTGCATCCGCCGCGGTGGTGGACCCGGGAGCAGGGGCTGGGTCGTCACAGGCTTACAGCCTGAACTTCAACCTCACGTGGGAAATCGATGTCTGGGGGCGAATCCGGCGTCAGATCGAGTCGGCGTCGGCGGCCCTGGACGCAACCCTGTCGAGCTACGACGGGGTCCTTGTGACCTTGATCAGCGAGGTCGCCCAGACCTATCTGCTCATTCGCACCACCGAACAGCGGCTCGCGGTTGCCAGGAAGAACGTCACCTACCAGGAGGAAAGCGTGCGCATCAGCCGGGCGAAATTCGACGCCGGTGAAATCAGTGCCCTTGATGTCGAGCAAGGTCAGACACTCCTCTCCAACACGCGGGCCTCGGTGGTGCTCCTGGAGCAATCCCTGCGCCAGTTCAAGATCGCGCTTGCCATTCTCCTCGGCCGGTTGCCGCACGACCCCACAAGGGGGCTGGGCACGCCCGGAGCGATCCCGGCGGTTTCGCCGGTGCTTGCGGTCGGCATGCCGCAGGACCTGATCCGTCGCCGCCCCGACATTCGCGCAGCCGAGCGCAGACTGGCGGCGCAAAGTGCCCAGATCGGGGTGGCCGTGACCGACCTCTATCCGCAATTGGCTTTGGGAGGCGTGATCGGCCCGACGGTGAACACGGCGACCGGCCAGGTGTTTGCAGACCTCTTCAACTCGGGCTCTGTCGCCTACAACTTCGGGGGTTTGGTGCGCTGGAACATCCTTAACTACGGACGAATCGAGAACAACATTCGTCTCCAGGATGCGACCTTCCAGCAACTGTTCGAAGATTACAGGCAAATCGTCCTCCGGGCACAGGGCGAAGTCGAGAGTGCCCTGGTGGTGTTCTTTCAATCGCTGTTGCAGCTCAAGGAATTGCAGCAAGCGGCTGATGCGGCGCAGCGGGCCGCCGACGTCTCGATGGAACAGTACATGGAAGGTATGGTGGATTACAACACCGTTGTCAGCACCCTGAGAACCCTCGCTACGCAGCAGGATCAACTCGCCTCCATTCGGGGGGCCGTAGCGGTCAATCTCGTCGAGGTGTACCGATCGCTCGGAGGCGGCTGGGAGGTCCGCCAAAGCGATAACGCGGACGATCTGATCCCGGAGGAGACCAAGGCGGAAATGAGAGATCGCGGGGACTACTGGCCGGGCAAGGATTGAGAACGCGCGAAATGCCGTCTCGAAGGAACAGTTTCTCGGCAAGAACAACTCAGCCGTCGACGACCGAACGGGGGTTGTCTCTGCCTGCGATCGGTAATGCATGGGAATAGGCCCGGATGGCGTTGCAGGCCATCGATGGGAACCATGCGTACGAGGTTAGACGGAGAATGCAGGCGGAAAGAACCTCTACGGCCGATGCGCCCTGGTCAAACGAACGGCACGACGCGTGAGTAAGGCGCGTTTTGTTGCAAGCCCGCAAATGAATGCAAGGAAGGAGTACTTTGATGGCTACGTTCAACTCCTCGCAGGAGCTGACCCGCACAACGCTGTCCCTGCTCTTCATCGGGGTCCTGATTGCGGCAAACTTCTGGATTCTGAAACCGTTTCTGCCTTCCCTCGTCTGGGCTGTCATCATCGTCGCGTCCACCTGGCCGGTCCTGCTTCGTATCCAGTCGGCTCTGGGCGGCAAGAGGGGTCTGGCCGCGGCGGTCATGTCGCTGCTGCTGCTGGCGCTGCTGATCGGTCCCGTCATCGGGGCCGTATTGACCATCCTGGAAATTCCCGATCGTGTGGGCGCGCTCATGAGGTCCCTGGAGACAGAGGGCTTTCCCCCGATTCCCGAATGGGTGACGGGGATCCCCTTCGTCGGGCAGAAGATTGCCGAGACCTGGGGAAAACTGGCCTCAGCCGGGCGAGAAGACCTCGCGGCATACCTGGCCCCCCATGCGGGGACGATCTTCAACTGGCTTGCCGACCGTGTCGGTGGACGGGTGATGATGATCGTCCAGTTCCTGCTGACCGTCATCATCGCCGCGATACTTTACTCCGGGGGTGAAACTGCGGCGGATGCGGTGCGGCGCTTCGCACGCCGTCTTGCCGGACAGCGCGGCGACGACGTGGTCGTCCTGGCCGCCAAAACGATCCGAGGGGTGGCACTTGGTGTCGGCCTGACTGCCGTCATCCAGACCGGCCTCGGGGCGGTCGGCCTTGCCGTGGCCGGCGTGCCCGCGGTCACGGTGCTCACGGCCGTCATGTTCATCCTCTGCATCGCGCAGCTGGGTCCGGCCCTCGTCCTGTTTCCGGCTGTGGGCTGGCTGTTCTGGAGCGGCCAGACCCTCTGGGGCATCGTGCTTCTGGTGTGGTCGATCATCGTCGTCGCCCTGGACAACGTCCTGAGGCCCGTTCTCATCAAGAAAGGCGCCGACCTGCCGCTGCTCTTGATCTTCGCCGGCGTGATCGGGGGTCTCCTGGGGTTCGGGATCATCGGCCTCTTCATCGGACCCGTGGTGCTGGCCGTGACGTACACCCTGCTGGGTTCCTGGGTCGGCGACGCCCCGGTGGAGACCCACCAGGGGCATACGGGGAATCCGCAGGGGATGTCGTAATCATGCCTCTGTCGAGCACAGCGCTCTCGATCCCTTCCAGGTTCTCCGGCTCGGATGGCTTCAGCCGTGACAGAGAGGGCAACGGGGTCCTCATGAGACCGCACACGAAGCCTAGAGTCTGAAAGCTCGAAAGGGTCTTCCACCCGCGACAGCAGAATCGGGTTGCACGTTGAAGGGCATGAAGACTATACTTGCTGCCGTCGGATCGGTCATGGGGATCGCGGTTTCTCCGGAACAAACGGAGACTTGCACGCTTCCATCATGGGGTACATCATGAGGTTCTTAATAGTGAAGGAGGGAAGAGTTCGTGAATCCTAAAGTTGCGATCGCGTGTCAGGGGGGGGGCAGCCAGACGGCCTTCACGGCCGGCGTGCTGAAAGCCCTGTTCGAGAACAACATTCAGGACCGCGTCGACATCGTCAGCCTGAGCGGTACATCAGGGGGGGCGATCTGTGCCTTTCTCATCTGGTACGCCCTGAGGAAGGGTGATGATTGCGTCTGGAAACGATTAATCGATTTCTGGGAGGACAATACCGCCCAGACCCCTCAAGAGCGTATCTTCAACGACTCCATCATCAAGCATCAGGTGTGGACCAGCAAGGGGATAATTCCCCAATACAATCTCAGCCCGTCCGGCCCTCTGGTCAGAACCTGGGTTTCCCTTGCCACCCTGGGGATGCGGCGCCGGTTTGTCGACCTGAAAGAATTGCTGGCAGCCCACATTGATTTCTCGGAATGCGCGGCCTGGGGTGCCCGGCCGGAGCCGCCGATCCTGATCATCGGCGCGTGCAATATCCTCAGCGGACGGCTGCACAAATTCAATTCCCGTCATGAGCCGATGAGAATCGAGCATCTCCTCGCATCCGCCTGCGTCCCCAGTATTTTCCCGGCAGTCGTCCTTGATGAACAGGCTTACTGGGACGGCCTTTTTTCCGACAATCCGCCCATTGATTCCATGCTGAACCTTGATTCTGTCGGCACCAACAATCTGGCTCAGGAAATCTGGGTCATCAAGATCAATCCGACGACGAGCGACAGGATTCCGGTGTCACCCTTTGATATCACCGATCGGCGCAATGAACTGGAGGGGAATGTCTCCCTGTTTCAGAGCCTGCGCGAAATCGAGGATCTCAACCGAATGCTGTCGAGGGGGGCATTCAGGGAAGAATTTCTGGCAGAACGGGATATACGGGGACCCGTTAAAATTCCTAAACTATTTCCGGAAGATCCAGACCAGCCCTACCACATCCCCGTCATTGAAATGTCCGCCGATCTTGCAAAAAGCCTGACCTATGAAAGCAAACTGGATCGAACTCCGGAAAACATCAACCGACTCATCCTGGATGGCGAAAAACAGGGGCAGAAGTTCATCGAAGCCAGACTCAGGCAAATGCGATGATGCCTGATCAAATCCGGGGATCGCCCAGCCATGTCCCGGTCTTTGAATATTGAATGATCCATAAACGATATGCACCGCTGCCCGGCTGGACCAAAGTCCAGTTCAGATAGGACCAAGGTCCCATTTACCAACGGATTGGAATGATGTACGAATCCTTCCATGAAACGAAACATCCCTCAGGAGGGGAGCAAATGAAAAGTTATAAAGTCGAGGGTCTCGAAGATGTAGGGGCCATTCTCTACGGCATAGTGGTGAGATATGACAAGACCGGCTTTGCCGAAGCTCGTCTGGTTCCAAAGGACCTGAAGGCCGCCCGTCACATTGTCGATGGTTTCCTGAATTATGTGAGGGGCCGACATGAACGGCGAAAGGTTCTTTTCAACCGCCTCAGCCTGGTCTTTGAAAAGGGCCGTGGTGATCAGATCGGGTCGTTCATCCTTGGCATGGGGAAGCCGCCGGCCAAGAGTAAAAAACCATCGCCCCGGAAGAGGGCATCGAAATAGAGAAAGCTCATCGCACAGGCGGCATAGTCGGCGAGGATATTTCGCACGAACCCTTTTCGACAGCTCAATATGAAATCATGGGAGAAAGTTGTCTTTACTAACAATGAACCGCAGAGTCATTTCTGACCCTGCGGTTCGATCTGTTCCGTCTGCGATGTAAGAGGGGACTGCATGAAGAAGAAAGTATGGAGATGGTTTGTCGTCCCGCTGTTTCTTGTCATGGCGGCAGGCTGCGCCCACTGGCCCGAAACGCCGCGGTTTGAGCAGGTCGGCGCATCCGGCTACCGCCCCGCTATGAGCCGCCCCGGCCAGTCCGACGATTGGATGGTGGTTCTCGCTATCTCCGGCGGCGGCATCCGTGCAGCGGCGCTTGGCTACGGCGTCCTGGAGGAACTGCGCCGCACCGAGGTAACGGTGAATGGCGTCAAACACCGCCTCCTCGACGAGGTGGACATGATCTCGGCGGTCTCGGGCGGCACGTTCCCCGCCACGTATTACGCCCTCCGCGGCGAGAATACGTTCGAGGAGTTCGAGGAGCGGGTGCTGTCGCGCAACTTCGAGATGGAGCTGGCGAAACGCATCCTCCTGAACCCGGTCAACTGGTTCCGGCTCCCGTCCGGGACCTTCGGAAAGTCGGATCTCTTCGCCGAGCTCTACGACGAGACGGTTTTCGACCATGCGACCTTCGGCGACCTGCAGAAGGCCAACGGGCCCTACATGATCATCAACGGCACTGATGTCACCAGCGGCGCCCGGTTCAGCTTCACGCAGGACCAGTTCGATGCGATCTGCGGCGATCTGTCGCGGGTGACACTGGGGCGTGCCGTCGCCACCTCGACGGCGCTGCCGCCGCTGCTCACGCCGATCACATTCGAGAATCGCGGCGGGACCTGCGGCAGAAAAGCACCGGCCTGGCAGGCCGCTGCCGAGGCCGCTGTCGGCGAGTCCGAGACGCCGGGTCGGGCCCTGCTCCGCGCACGCGCACTGCAGACCTACGAGGACCCTGCCCGCCCGTACGTTCACGCCTTCGACGGCGGTCTCTCGGAGAATCTCGGCCTGAGCGAGGTGATCAGAGCCTTCGAGATTATGAAAGTCGACCCGGGTGAAACGGTACTGCCCGGTCTCCGCCGGGCCCGCAAGCTGGTGGTCATCGCCGTGAATGCGCTGCGCTTCCCCGAGGTGGATTGGGACCGCTCCCCCGCGCCTCCGGACAAAGACATACTGACGGACCAAATGTGGTCGATCCCGGTCGACCGGATAACCCTCGACACGGTGGAGCAGGTAAACGAGAAACTGGCCGCCTGGCAGGCAGGCGGTCCGGAGCGTCATGCCTATTTCGCGCTTGTCACCTTCGACAACCTGAAAGACCCGGCCGAGCGTCTCTATTTCAAGCAGGTGAAGACCCGGTTAACCCTGCCCAGGGAGCAGGTGGACCGGTTGCGCGAAGTTGGCGGCAGGCTCCTTCGCGAGGCGCCCGCCTTCCAGAGGCTCCTCGCTGACCTGCAGAAGGAAGGAAAATAATGCGGCCCCTCCAGCACTTTTCCACTCTTATGTCAACTGATACAGACTGTAGCTAAAATGTAACTGTCAGAACCTAAAATAACCCAACAAAAGCCAACAAAACCCAAAATGACTGTTATAAGTGCTCGAAATATAAACAGTTAATAATGATGAGAAATCGCCTGAGTTAAGCTTCCGTCTACGAATCCAAAGGCCCGAGGTTCGAGCCCTCGAGGGCGCGCCATAAAATCAAGGGGTTGGCCGTAAGCCACAACCTCTTTTTCAGCTATCAGAGCTAACTGAATATCTCCGTATTCCACCACACCTCGATAGTTCGTATTATGAGGTAACCGATCGAAATGCTAAGAAAATTGACCTAACCCGCGCTATGCGCGCTATTACACAAAGCCCGTCGAACTACAAATTCGCAGCTAAAACGCAAGCCCTGATCAATGGATCAACCCAGACTAGAAAGGAGTGCTACTATGAAACATTGTGATAGAAGAACGTTTCTTAAAACAGCGGCCGTAGGTGCGGGGTCACTTTCATTGCTGGGATTCGGCATGGGGAATGCTGAAGCCCTGCCCCTGCCACCACCTAAAAAATGGGATGAAGCGGCAGATGTGGTTGTTGTGGGAGGTGGTGGAGCAGGATTATCAGCAGCAACGTGGGCCCGGAAGAGTGGGGCTACCGTTATTTGCCTGGAAAAAGCACCCACAATTATGGCTTCCAGCACAGCCGTCTCAGCAGGCGGATTTGCTGCAGCCGGTACGTCGAGCCAAAAAAAGCAGAACGTCCAGGATTCCGCTGAACTTCTTTATAAAGATATTATGACTTTTACCAACAATGAAGCTGACCCTGCCATTGCAAAGATGTATTCGGAGCAATCTTTAAAAGGATACGAATGGCTGATGGACTTGGGTGTGCCGCTTGTACTGCTCCAACATGTGGAAAGTCACTCAGTCGCCAGGGAGCACTGGCTCAATGCCGTACAATTAATGCAGCTCGTTGAAAAGGATGCGAAGAGCAAGGGGGTCGTCCTTCATCTTGATACTGCGGCCAAGAACCTGATCATGAACGACAAGGGAAGAGTAATTGGAATCCGTGCAAAAACGAAAAAAGGGGAAATTAATATCAAGGCCAAACGTGCAGTCGTTCTTGCCTGCGGAGGTTTTGCTGCAAATTTGCCTCTGTGTGGAGAGTTTGGCGGACCGGAGTTCCGCACGGTTGAAACCTTAGGGGGAAAAGGGAATGTCGGAGATGGTTTTCTGATGTCACTCCCACTAGGGGCCGCAACAAAAAACATGTATGGTGCTGTAGTCAATGAAAACTTGGCCATTGCATCCGCCGCGAATGTTACCTTGCCCCAGGTTGTCTGGGACGGAGCCATCCTGGTGAACAAGAACGGAAAGAGATTCATGCGGGAGAGCAGAGCCTGCTTTGAAATGGGCGCCGAGACTATCGCTCAGCCGGACCGTTCCGCTTATATCATTTGGGATGAAGGTATGAAAAAATCGCCACTGACTGGTCGGAAACTCGCCCGCGAGGTGACGGTAAGTGGTGGACCATCTAAAGCAGACAGCCTGCGGGAACTGGCGGCCAAACTGAAAATCAACCCTGATCAGCTGGAAGATACCGTAAAAAAATACAACAGCTATGTTGATAAGGGAGCCGATCCGGATTTTGGCAGGTCAACACTCTCCGGCACGGAAGGGAAGCCCATAAAATTAGATAAGGCTCCCTTCTACGGTATTCAGATCTTTGCAAAATCCTACTGGACAAAAGGCGGATTGAAAACCGACAATCGCTGCCGGGTCGTTGATTGGGATAATAAAGTTATCCCCGGATTGTATGCTGCCGGCGAAATCATGTTCGGCAATATGAGTTCACGGCTGCTGACCATGGGAACAGGGGTAGGCGGCGCAGTTACTTTCGGTTTGAATGCGGGACAAAATGCCGCAGGCGAAAAAGCGTGGAGCAAGTAATTGCATTCTCAAACACGAAAGGAGAATTTTAATATGTTTCAGAAGAAAATAGACAGAAGGACGTTCATCAAAACGGCTGCAGTAGGAACAGTTGCGGCGGGGACATCGTCGATATTGATTAAAGATGTCAACGCCGCTCCCGTACCAAAAAAATGGGACAAGACGGCCGACATCATTATCATCGGCGCGGGAGCCGCCGGGCTGATGGCTGCAATACAGGCCACTGCAGCCGGGAAAAAGGCTCTGATCCTTGAGAAAGCGGGTAATGCCTTTCATTCCAGTTCTACCATCAGCGGAGGCTATTTTGCTGCTGCCGGGACCAAGGCGCAAAAAGCCGCCGGCATCAATGACAGCGTGGAAAAAATGTATACTGACATTTTGAGGTTCGGCGGATTCATGAATTATCCACACTTGTTGCGATTGTTCTGCGAGAATGCCGCGGAAGCGTATGATTTTGTCTACGATAACGGATTAGCATTTCTGCGAGTCGAGCCTACCGGGGGTCACAATACTCCCCGGGCCCACAGATCCAAATCGTTCACGGGCCGTGATTATATCGAAACGCTCTTGAAAGTGAGCCAGGACAAGAAGATTGAAATACTGTACAACTCGAATGTGGAGCGCTTGTATTATGATGAAAAATTGGAAAAAGTCGTCGGCGTTGCGGTGAAGTCCAAGGGTAAAAAAAGCAATGTGAAGGCCAATACCGCCGTTATCCTCGCGACAGGTGGATTTTCGGGTAACGTCAGGAAATTGGATAATTGGATTCCGGCGTATGCGGGAACCGGCGTCGTAATCGGGGGAAGCGGCAGCGACGGAGAAGGCATCATGATGTCCGTCCGTGACGTGGGCACACCGACCACACACATGCAGTACAGCGCCACGTACCCCATGGGAATTGAATCCGGCAAAAGGTCCGGACCCATGGCCCGTTATTATTTCTGGACGCCGCGTGGAGCGATCATCGTTAACCAGGAGGGGAAGCGGTATATTGATGAACTCACGCCTGCAACCAAAATGACGCTGGAACTGGCGAAACAACCCGGGAAGGTTCATTATGTTGTGTTGGATAGTGAGATGTGGGAAGGCGCATTAAAGCAGTATGACGCCGGGGTCTTGTTCTGCCTGCCCAGCTTGAGCATGGATCGGGTCAACGAAGAGCTCAAGAAGGAAAAAGTACTGTTTAAGGCCGACAACCTAGAGGCCGTGGCCAAAAAGGCAAAAATTGACCCCAAAAACCTTGCAGAAACGGTCAGCAAATATAACCAGTTTGTGGATGATAAAAAGGACGCAGAATTCGGAAGAAAGACATTGCCGGCCAAGCTTCAGAAAGGACCTTACTACCTGGTTAAAATGACATTCTGGACCTGCCTGACGCTGGGAGGTATTCGTGCGAATGACAAATTGCAGGTATTGGATTCTTCGGACAATGTGGTCAAAGGACTGTATGCGGCAGGTGAAGCCGTCGGCGGTGTGCACGGAGACACGTATCTGTTCGGATGCGCTTTCGGTTGGGCCCACACTTCCGGATGGGTTGCCGGCAAAAATGCTGCCAAGGGTTAGCGTTTGACGTCAGGAGGTTGAAAGATGGCAACAAGAAATCTTTTTAACCTGATTTTGGCAGTGCTGGTCCTTTTGTTGTATGCGGGTGCCGGAATTGCCCAGCAAAAGTATGAGGTCATGGATGCACACGGTAAAATGGGGTTATCCTGTTCGGTATGCCATGGAGACAAGAACCCACCGCAAGCTCCTGAAACATCGGCGTGTCTGACATGCCACAAGAGTTACGCTGAGGTAGCCGCAAGAACTAAAGCCTTGAAGCCCAACCCTCACGATTCCCACAAAGGAGAGGTGGCCTGCAGTGATTGCCATTCAACGCATGGAACTTCGAGGCTCTCCTGTAACGATTGCCATAGCTATACAAACTTCAAGATGAAATAGGTTCTCATACGGCCATGCGAATGTAAAAGCAGGGACTCAGGAATCAGGTCGACAAAACCCCCTTTCGCCTAGAAAGGGGGTTTTTGTTCGAGGCAAGGGTCTGAACACGGGATCAGAACTTGCTTCTTGCCTTAACGCAGAATAACTGGTTCGAGCCCTCGAGGGCGCGCCAGTAAAATCAAGGGGTTGGCCAACTTCGTGGCCGGCCCTTTTCTTCATGGTGTCCATACCGGCGTCCATCGTCCCCGGAACCAGCGTCCTCAGTTCGGCGTCAGCGACTGTGCTGCAGCGCCTCAAGGTGCAGAGGAATTACTTCAAGGCCATGGGGAGGATAATGCAGCAAAAAGCCGAATGACTCTTTTACATATCAGGAGAGTTCCGCAGTCAGGTTTTGGAAAAAATGGGAGCCTGGAAATCAATACCCGTGTATTTTTTAAGCGATTCTGATAAAGGATAATCACTTCCCGCGGAGTCGAAGAAATTTTGAAAGTCGATGTGCCGGGCAAGGCGGATGATGGCGCCATCGAAACCGAAAAAGAAAACGCCCCCTGTAAAAGGCCGCAAGACTTCCGCCCGACGGGTTGATGCCTCGAGGGCCAAGCTGAGTGAGCGGGTGAAGGAACTCACCTGTCTTTACGGCATTGCACAGATAGCCTCGAATCCCGATCTTCCGATTGAACGGAAGCTCGCGGATATCGCACGGATACTGCCTCCTGCCTGGCAGTATCCCCGTCAGGCTTGCGCCAGGATCACCATCGACGAACGGGTCTTTCAGAGCCCGGGATTTCGGCACGGGGCGCGCCGGCAAACCGCCGAAATCCGTATCGGGGGCAGGAACAGGGGCGCCGTGGAAGTTCATTACCGGGACGGGCGCGGCTTTCCGCAAGTGCACCCGTTTCTCGATGAAGAGCAGAACCTGATTGATAATATCGCGGGACAGATCGCGTTTATGATCGAGCATGAAGAGGCCAGGGCTGCCAAGACCGAACTCCGGGAACAGCTGATCAGGGCCGATCGTCTGTCCGCCATCGGACAACTTGCCGCCGGCGTGGCTCACGAGCTAAACGAGCCTCTGAACACCATTCTGGGTTTGGCCCAACTTGTCCAGAAAATGCCCGGCCTGCCTGCCCAATCGCTTACGGATCTCGACAAAATTACGGAAGCTTCCCTTCACGCCCGCAGCATCATCCGGGAACTCCTGGTTTTCGCCCGCCAGGGCAAGCCCGGAAGAGCCCAGGTAAACCTGAATCGCATCATCATGGATGAACTGGCCCTGTTCGAGGCGTTATGCGGCAAATCCTGTGTGGAAATCAGGCGCATCGTCGATCCGGATCTGCCCGAGATTACAGCAGATAAATCGCAAATTCGGCAGGTCATCTCCAACCTGATTGTCAATGCCCTGCAGGCCATGCCCGGGGGGGGTGTGCTCACGCTTCAGACTTTTTTCGACGCCTCGACGGTTTCCCTGGCGGTCGAGGATAACGGGATCGGCATGAGTTCGGAAATCAAGGAAAACGTGTTCATGCCCTTCTTTACCACGAAAGATGTTGACCAGGGCACCGGTCTCGGACTTTCGGTTGCACACGGCATCGTGACTTTACACAAGGGGGAGATACGCGTCGAAAGCGAGAAAGGAAGAGGGTCCCGTTTTTTGGTGACTTTTCCCCTGCGGCAGAAAACCGCACTGGAGGAAGAACCAATATGAATGTACCCCGGAATAACAGTATCCTGGTCGTGGACGACGCACCCACCGCGCTCAATATCATACAGCGCAACCTCGAGTCGAAGGGCTATCGGGTCTTTACGGCCTCCAATGTCTCGGATGCCGTGAAGATTCTGGAAAAAGCTCCTATGAACCTCGTCATAACGGACTATAAAATGCCCAGGGTCAGCGGTCTGGACCTGATACGGCACATACGGGAGAATTTTTATAAGACCGAGGTGATCATGATCACGGGCTACGCCTCCGTCAAGGGTGCCGTCGAGGCCGTAAAAATGGGGGCGGAGGAATATCTTCCGAAACCCTTTACCGATGACGAGCTTTTCTTCGCCGTGGAGAGGGCGCTCAACAAGCAGGCACTGCGAAATGTCGTGATGGCTGATAAACCCCGCGAAACATCCGCTCCCCACGGCATCATTGGCAGATCGAAGTCCGTCCGAAAAATGATGGCGGAGATCGAAAAAGCTTCCAAATCCACCGCCACGGTGCTCGTGCTGGGAGAGAGCGGCACGGGCAAGGAACTGGTTGCCCGGGCCATTCACTACAGCAGCAGCCGGGCATCGGCTCCGTTTGTTCCGGTCAACTGCGGGGCTATCCCGGAAAAGCTTCTGGAAAGCGAACTCTTCGGCTATGTGAGAGGGGCCTTTACCGGCGCGCATGAGTCCCGTGCGGGGTTCTTCCAGACGGCTGACGGCGGGACCATCCTGCTCGACGAAATCAATGAGATGAGTTCCCCCATGCAGGTGAAGCTCCTCAGGGTGCTTCAGGACAAACAGGTCTGCATGGTCGGCGCCAGGAAGACCCAGAAGATCGATGTCCGCATTATCGCTTCGAGCAACAAGGATCTGAGAGGGCTGGTCCATCAACGTATTTTCCGCGAGGATCTGTTCTTCCGGCTGAACGTCATTACGATCACCGTGCCTCCTCTGAGGGAGAGGCGGGAAGATATCGCCGTTCTGATCGCCCATTTTGCCGGAAAGTTCGCCGAAGAGATCGGGAAGAGCGCTCCCGTCTTTTCGGACGAGGTCGTGAAGAACCTCATGGGTTATTCCTGGCCGGGAAATATCCGGGAGCTCGAAAACCTCGTCCAGCGTCTCATCGTCATGACCGACGGACGAAAGGTGGATATCCCCGACCTGCCGTCGGTCATGCGTTTTTCCGCCACGTCGGGATCGGTCCCGTTCCGGCCGCTTGCCGAAGAGGAAGCCGCCTATATCCGGAGGGTCCTGGCAAGCGTCGGCGGCAATAAATCGCGTGCGGCGGAGATCCTGCGTATCGACCGCAAAACCCTCCGGGACAAACTGAAGCTCAAAAACGGCAAAACAACCGAGACGGTCAAGAAAGACCGATAGACAGAATTTATGGGGAATTCCTCACCGGTTGAGGAAAATTCCCCCGGTCCATGATTGTTTTCCTCCGTCTGCATTGACTGCCATCATCGCCCGCCGCGCCACCCTGCCCTCTTTATTCATCCTTAAAATTCAATGACTTCCTTCCGGCCCCTTTCGCTGGTTTTTATCACTGCCCATATGGCGTGAAGTTTGCCCTTGGCAGGGGTACAAAAATCAGGAGGGCGTCATGGACAAAAACTCATACGGGCTGTGTTTGAACTGCGCGCATTACCCGGGTTGTTCACTCACGCCCGAGAAAGGCGGCTCGCGGGGTGTCCGATTTTGTGAGGAATATGAAACCCTGCATCTCCCGGCTGCCACTCCCTCGCCCGGAATTTCTTCAGAAGGGCTTGTTCAGACGCCCACCCCCAGGGTCCTGGGCCTTTGCAGCAACTGCGACAACTATCCGACATGCGGGTTCGCCAAGCCGGAAGCAGGCGTTTGGCACTGCGAGGAATATCGATAGGTGAAAAGAGAGTGGCCTGAAAACGAGACCTCTTGCAGGGAAAGGAACAGTCATGACCTCTGAAGCGATTGAAAAAATTATTGAGGATCATGCGGGAGAGGAGGGATTGCTCATCTCGATCCTGGAAGATATCCAGGACAGATGCCGTTATCTTCCGGAAGAAGCCTTGAGAACAGTAGCCCTCAAGACAGGGCGGAGCCTCGCTGATGTTTACGGCGTGGCCACCTTCTATAAGGCCTTCAGTCTCAAGCCGCAAGGAAGGCATGTGATTTCAGCGTGCCTGGGCACGGCTTGCCACGTCCGTTCCGCTCCGGACATTGTCGATGAATTCAGCCGGCAACTCGGCCTGAAGCCGGGTGAAACGAGCGAGAACGGAGAATTCACGTTCGAAACGGTCAATTGTCTCGGCACATGCGCTCTCGGCCCCATTGTGGCCGTCGATGGACGTTATTTTTCCAAGGTCGCACGAAAGGACGTTAAAAAGATTATCGACGCCGCGAAAGCGAATTTCATTGAAGACAGCCCGTCAGAGGGTCAGGGCGAGTTCCCCGCGGATGTCGTCTGCCCTCATTGCGGTGTATCATTGATGGCCGCGGGGAAGGAAGCCTTGTTGCTCGAGGCATCCCTGGACGGCAAACGGGCGCAGATGCGGATTTCCGGCCTCCTCGGGCCAGTCCGGCGACACTCGGAGCGTGATGTTCCTCCGGATGCCCGCGTGAGCTGCGCCTGCCCGAGCTGCAAAACACCGATTGACGGCAAGGCGATCTGCCCGGAATGCGGTGCGCCGATGGCGACCTTCGGCGTTGATGGAGGGGGATCGCTCCTCGTTTGCTCACGCTGGGGATGCGCGAACAGCATGCTCCGGCTGAGTGGGCCCGGTGTCCCGGCGTTGGTCCGTCGATAATCGGTTGCGGTTCAAGCCTTTAATGCATTATCTCCATTTAAGTCAGACATCACTCCGGACAAGGCAATGAAAGAAAACTTATCCCTTCAAGAATTCAACTCTCTGCGGAAGCAAGTCAAGGATGTGTACCCCCCCGATGTTCCGACGGTCGTCATTCCCGCCGGCACCTGCGGCCGCGCGAGCGGAGCCCTCAATCTCGTCCGGGCCGCCGAGCATGAGATCCTGAGGCGGCGGCTCCAGGAAACAGTTCGCCTGAAGGTCACCGGTTGCCACGGCTTCTGCCAGATGGAGCCATCGGTGCTGATCAGCCCGGAGGGCACGTTCTATCCCAAGGTCAAACCGGCGGATATCCCCACGATCATCGAAGCCCTGCTCGCCGGCCGGCCGGCAGCCGAGCTTCTCTATCACGATTCGCCCGACGGCGCCGGGATCGAAAAACAGAACGACATCCCTTTCTACCGCGGCCAGAAGAGACTTCTGCTCTCCCGGAACGAAAACATCGACCCTCTCGATCTCTACGATTACCTGAGAGCGGACGGTTACGCATCCTTCGTGTCGCTTGTTTCCCGGGGAGATCCCCGCGCGGTCATCGAGGCGGTTAAAACAGCCGGTTTGAAAGGCAGGGGCGGGGCCGGTTTTCCCACCGGGACGAAATGGGAACTGCTTGCCGCTCGCAAAAACGGCAGCGACAAATACATCGTGTGCAATGCCGATGAAGGCGATCCCGGCGCCTACATGGACCGCAGCCTCCTCGAAGGCAACCCGCACAGCATTATAGAGGGCATGCTCATCGGAGCCTTCGCTACCGGCGCCGATCGAGGTGTCGTTTATGTGCGCACAGAATATCCCCTCGCCATCAGGCATCTGGATAACGCAGTCCGACAGGCCCGGGAAACGGGTCTCCTCGGCAAAAATATCCTCGGCTCGGGCATGAATTTCGACATCTCAATGGTCAAGGGGGCCGGAGCCTTCGTGTGCGGAGAGGAGACGGCGCTCATGCGCTCTATCGAAGGAAGGATGGGAGAACCCCGACAGCGGCCGCCCTTCCCGGTGCAGAGCGGGATCAACGGCAAGCCCACTCTCATCAACAACGTCGAGACCTGGGCCAACATCCCGGTCATCTTTGAGATGGGCCCGAAGGCCTATGCCGCCATCGGAATCGCAAATACCGGGACCAAGATATTCAGCCTTGTCGGCAAGATCAAGAACACGGGCCTCGTGGAAGTGCCGATGGGCGCCCCCATCAGGGACATCGTTTACGAAATCGGCGGCGGCGCCTCGGGAGCTGCCGCTATTAAGGCCGTCCAGACGGGAGGTCCCTCCGGGGGGTGTATTCCGGCCCGCCTGTTCGATCTGCCGATCGGCTACGAGAGCCTTTCCCGGGCCGGGTCCATCATGGGGTCAGGCGGGATGATTGTGATGGACGAAAACACCTGCATGATCGACATTGCCCGGTATTTCATGAATTTCCTCAAGGGTGAATCATGCGGCAAGTGCTTCTCCTGCCGCAAGGGCACCCAGCGGATGTACGAACTGCTCGACGACATCTCGGCCGGCAAAGCGACACCGGGGCATCTAGACCTTCTGGAAGAGCTGGCCCTGGTGCTCAAGGACGTGGCGATGTGCGGATTGGGGCAGACGGCCTCGAATCCGGTTCTCTCCACGCTCAAGCACTTCCGGGACGAGTATATCGAACATATCGATAATAAGCGTTGCCCCGCAGGGGTGTGCAAGGGGCTCATCAGCTTTACTATCAATGAGCGCTGCACCGGCTGCGGGGTCTGCCGGAAGGCCTGTCCGGAAGAGGCGATTACGGGGGAAAAGAAAAAGCCTCATGTCATCGACCTGGAACGGTGCAGCCGGTGCGGGTCATGCCGGAGCGTGTGCAAGTTTGATGCAATCGACGTGCGATAATACGATGTTTGACTGACACTCACCCAAAAGGACATGAAATGGTTAAACTGACGATCAACGGCTTGGATGTGAGCGTGGAGCGGGGAACGACGATCCTGGAAGCAGCGCGGTTTTTTGGTTTTCCCATCCCGACGCTGTGTCATCATGAAGGGCTTTCTCCTTACGGTGCCTGTCGGCTCTGCGTCGTGGAGATCGGGAAAGAACCGAGGACGAGACTGGTTTCCTCCTGTACCTACCCGGTGGAGGACGGACTCGTGGTGAGGACCTCGTCGAAGCGGGTGGTGCGGGCGCGCCGGATGATGATAGAGCTCCTGCTGGGGTCCTGTCCGCAATCCAAGGTCATCCAGGACCTGGCTTCCGCCCATCATGTCTCCCAACAGCGTTTCAGACAGGAACACGACGACTGCATTCTCTGCGGTCTGTGCGTGAGAATCTGCAAGGAACAGATGATGGCCGGGGCCGTGGGCTTCCGGGGCCGGGGGGAGGAGCGCAGTGTGGGCGCCCCCTTCGACAGTCAGTCCGACGCGTGCCGGTTATGCGGCGCCTGCATGTATATCTGCCCGGCATGCCAGCTCAGGTGCACCTTCAATCAGCCGGAAAAGGCCATCTGCGGCGGCTGTGCGAACCTGAGTCCGCCCTGTATCGAGAAGGAAAAATTCGACGACATGATGTGCTACATGTCGCCCTGCGTGGCATGCGAAATTAAAAAATGACCAAGTCCAGAAAGGAGAAAGATATATGTCTTTTTCAAGAATCAACACATCCAGCGCGACGCTCACAAAGAACAGAACGGAAGAGTCCATCACACCGTCGTCGGGCATGTGCGTCACCTGCATCGACGGCTGTATCGGCATGTGTGAAATAGGGAAATCCGCATATCGCGGCCACGAGGTCATCTATCCTCAGCCCTTTGGCGTGATCACCACGGCAGCCGAAAAACACTATCCCGTCGATTATTCGCACTTCAACATTATGGGCACAATCGTCGGGGCACACGGTATTGAAGCCGACAGCGACAAGGCCATCTTCCCGGCCGTCAATCTCGAAGTGGTTATCGGCCACGATAAAGGCATCAAGTTCCGTCTCCCCTGGCTGATTTCCGGCATCGGCTCCACCAATATCGCCAAAAACAACTGGGAGGGAATCGCCATCGGTTCCGCCCTTGCGGGAACGGGTCTGACCATCGGCGAGAATGTCGTCGGCATGGATCCCGAAACCGTTTTCAAAAAAGGAAAAATCGTAGATACCGTCGATTTAAAGCGCCGGGTGAAGCTCTACACGGATTATCAGAAAGACGGCTACGGGGCGATTATCGTGCAGGCCAATCTGGAAGACGGCCGTTTAAAGGTTCAGCAGTATGCCATTGAGAAACTCGGGGTTCAATGTGTTGAACTCAAATGGGGCCAGGGCGCCAAGGACATCGGCGGAGAGGTGAAAATCAAGGATTTGAAAAGGGCCCAGATGCTCCAGGACCGCGGTTACATCGTTATCCCGAACCCCCACGATCCCAACGTGATCAAGGCCTTTGAAAGGGGCACCTTCAAAGAGTTCGAGCGACATTCCCGCGTCGGCATGGTAACCGAGGAGTCCTTTGCAGCGACCATCGAGGGGCTGCGCAAGGCCGGGGCAAAATACATCTTCCTCAAGACAGGCGCCTACCGTCCCGTCGATCTGGCCAGGGCCATCAGCTTTGCGTCAAAATACCGGCTGGATCTGCTGACCGTGGATGCCGCCGGCGGCGGCACCGGCATGAGCCCGTGGCGGATGATGAACGAATGGGGCGTCCCGCCCGTGGAACTGCACACCCTTGTTTATCAATACGCCAAAAAGCTTTCGGAAAAGAAAAAATACCTGCCGGCCATTGCCGTCAACGGCGGGTTCACCTTCGAAGACCAGATTTTCAAAGCCCTGGCCATGGGCGCGCCCTATGTAAAAATGGTGGGCATGGCGCGGGCCCCCATTGCGGCGGCCATGGTCGGAAAAACCATCGGACAGACCATCGAGGCGCAACAGATTCCCGTTTACGTCGAGCGCTTCGGCAATTCCAGAGACGAAATTTTCATCACCGCCGGCGAGCTGCGCCACGAACTGGGGGACAAGGAATTCGAAAAACTGCCGACTGGCGCCATCGGTCTTTATACCTATTATGAAAGACTGGCCCAGGGGCTGCGCCAGTTCATGGCCGGGAGCAGAAAGTTTTCCCTCGAGCACATCAGCCGCAACGACATCGCCGCCCTCACGCCCGAGGCGGCGCGCATCAGCGGGATTAATTATATTATGGATGTCGACAAGGAAGAGGCCTCACGTATCCTCAATTTCTGAAATGCTCCAGAAACGATTCCCGACCTGCTGACGTCCGTGAATCGTGAATTGGGGTCACCGGGCGGGACCAGGGTCACCCATGAAAACGGCCGTCAACCCCGAGGCAAAGTCATTCTGTAAAGGCCGCTCCGGGATCTCTTGGTAACGCACATGGCTGCACCGCCCGCAGAAGAGTCTGTGGCATTCTTCAGGAATGACCACGTGCCGCTTAGGCGGCTGGTCCGTAGAGACCCTATAAATGATACTCTCTGCTGTCTGCAGCCTTTTTCATGATATCAGGTCTGTTTTCTTGGCATGATGTCCGAGAATACACCGCCACTTAAAGGCCCGAGGCTCGAGCCCTCGAGGGCACGTCATGTTAAAAAAAGCGGGACAATGATTTCAATGTTCCCGCCTTTTTACTGCCCTATCGCTTTGAGCGACTGCTGAATTATCACCGGCCCCCGGTAACCTTGAGAATCTGTCCAGACACATAATCCGACAGGGGCGAGGCGAAGAAGAGAATAGCCCTTGCGGCCTCTTCTGCCGTGCCCGGTCGCCCCAAGGGGATCACCGATTTGAGGGCTTCGAGGCCCACTTTGGGAATCCCGAGAGCAATTTTTCTGCCTTCCCGCTCGATCGTTTCCGCCCCGTCCTCCTTCGCCTTCGTGAGTCTCGTCTCTATCCAGCCGAAGGCTACGCAGTTGACGTTCACATTGAACACACCCCATTCTTTCGAGAGCGTCTTTGTCAGACCTATGAGTGCTGCCTTGGCAGATGAATAATTGGCCTGGCCGGGGTTCCCATCGGTGCCAGAAATGGAGGAAATATTGATGACCTTCCTCATCACTCTTTTCCCCTCCTCCTTTTCCCTCTTGGCGTTTTCCCGGATATAGGGCGCCGCGGCCCGAAGGATCCTAAAAGGAGCCTTGAGGTGGATGTTTAAGATAGCATCCCACTGCTCATCTGTCATCTTGTGGAGGAAGGCGTCCCATGTGTAACCCGCCACATTGGCAATCACATCGATATTTGAACCAAAGGCATCAACGGTGGCTTGAACCAACCTTTCGGGAGCGCCGGATGCCGTGATATCGCCAACAACGGCAATGGCCTGACCGCCCGTGCTTTTTATTTGGCCGAGCGTCTCATGGGCTGGTTCCTCATCCAGCTCACTGATGGCCACTTTGCCGCCTTCTTCTGCAAAGAGCAATGCCGTTGCCTTTCCGATCCCTCTGCCACCGCCAGTCACAATACAAATTTTTCCATCAAGCATTTTTTTCATCACTTTCTCCTTTAAATAAACACCTGGAATTGATTGCCGCCCGATCCACTATTTGCTCGGAAGTAATCCTGAATTCCCTGTTTTTTTATCCCAGGCTGTTGCGATGCCTCTAATGGGTTTGCGTTCAATATTTCCCATATTCACTCTTAACTCAACTGATACGCCCCAAAGCAGAATCGGTTTCTCTCCGTTCACGCGAACGGGCGGGTATGCGAATTTTGTCCACAGAGCAAGACACACACTTCGGGCAAGACTTGTGGTCAGATACTAACCTGAAACAGGACAGACTGTAATTAAAATGTAACCTTCAAGGCCAAAAATAACCAGCAGGACTCGAAACGACCTTCGGAAGTCTTCGAAATATTACTACCTTAAAAACATAGTGAATCGCCTCAGTTAGTTTCCCATACAATCCAAAGGCCCGAGGCTCGAGCCCTCGAGGGCGCACCAGAGAAACCAAGGGTTATCGAAATGAGGATAACCTCCTTTCTATTTTTGACGAAGAGTTTCCTGCATCACAAATAAGGCACTTCCGGAACAAAATTGCACATAGTCTTTTAATAATCGGCCGATTTCACGCAGGAATCAGCTATGAAAAAATACCCTCGTCTTTTTACGGCAGCGTCGCTGTGGGTTTAGAATTGTCTTGACTTCCGGCAGTAACTCCCATAGGCTGCGCCCTCCGAGCCGCCCTGCATCGCATAGGTATAAAAGACAAATTATCTGTCCATGGAATAAGACCGATATGCTGAAAAAATATCGCTATAAACTCGCGGGCCTCGTCCAGGGCCCCCTATACTATTTCATTCGCTGCTACAGCTGGACATTTCGGCTCCACATCGAAAATGAGAAGCCCTGGCAAGACTATTTGAAGCGCGGTGGCCGGGTCCTGCTGTGTTGCTGGCACCAGCAGTTCTTCGCGGCGATTCGCCATTTCAAAGCCTACTCCGTGCATCACCCTGCCTTGATGATCAGCCAGAGCGAGGACGGAGACGTCATCGCCGGGATCGCCGAGAAATCGGGCTGGCATGCGGTGCGCGGTTCATCTTCACGAAACGGAGGACAGGCCCTGAAAGAGATGGTGGGGCGGCTGAAGCGCTCGGGCCTTGCCGCACATATTGTGGACGGGCCGAAAGGGCCTGCCGGGATCATCAAGGCAGGCGTGGTCAGCCTGGCTCGCGACACAGGGGCCGTCGTCGTACCCCTGTATGTCACGTCCGACCGTGCCTGGTACTTCAACAGCTGGGATCGCTTCATGCTGCCGAAGCCTTTCGCGAAGGTGTCCTTGCGATTTGACAAGATGATGGATCTGACCACGGGACAAGACGAGGAGGCATTCGAGAGGCACCGTCTACAGCTCCAGGAGACCATGCTGCTTAACCTGACCCCCTGAACGATACGTTTACTCCTTTCTCGCTTTTGCCTCAATCACCCGGAGAGTCTGCAGCAAAAAATCTTCCATGAAAACGATTCTGAGCCATGCGGGAAAACTGCTCTACTTTATGATGGGCTGGCGCTTCGAGCCGCTTCCGCCCTACTTTTCAAGGAAGCACGTGATCATCGGTTTTCCCCACACATCCAATATGGACACCGTTCGGGCGTTCACGGGCTTTCGGATCATCAAACGGACCGGGCACATCATGATCAAAAAGGAGGCTTTTTTCTGGCCGTTGTCCATTCTACTTCACGCGCTTGGCGGAATCCCGGTTGATCGCAAGGCCCCACAGGGCGTCGTGGAGCAGATGGTCGACGTGTTCAACGCCCGCGACGCGTTTCTCCTGGCCATCATGCCCGAAGGAACCCGCAAAAAGATACGGACGATCCGGACCGGCTTCTGGCATATCGCGAAGGCCGCGGATGTGTCGATCATCTGCTGGTACCTGGACAATGAAAACAAGACAACCCGATGGCTGGGCCAGATTATCCCTGGTGAGGACAAAATGGAAGACCTAAGACGGATCAGGGATCTCTATGATAAGGCCGGTTATCGATTTCCACTGGAAGCTGCTGATCAGTCGTGACGAAGGCTTGATGCAGCCGAAAATTGACAAATGACAGCTTGAGTCATTAGAATGAACTCCCCAATAATGATGTCGGAAAAAAAGCAAAGAGGATCAGGTTTATTTGCCTGGCAGGATGTCTGAGAATACACCGCCGCTTAAAGGCCCGAGGTTCAAGCCCTCGAGGCGTGCCAGAGAAACCAAGGGTTATCCGATTTCGGACAACCCCTTTTGTTTTTCTGGCTAATGTTTCTGCCTTTTGATATCAACGTCAGGTAAGTTGGCTTTCGAAATGTGAAGTCACATTTATTTCAGTTAATATTTATGTTTCCCCTTTCCTTTGCCCTTCCCTTTACCTTGACCATAACCATTATAGAGATCCTGTCCTCTCTTCAGGGCATGGAATTCCTGCGAACCGGGCTTGATCCCCAGGTTTTTCGCTATTACACCCCAGCCTTTCCCTTTTCCGGAGTTATATTCCCTCATAACTCGATCAGGTGGATACCCCGACATTTCTCCAAGCCGAAAAACAATGTATGCGTCCGCCGGGTTTGACACATTGCCCAGCACGGCACTGATCTGAGCATCTCCAATGTGAAAGCGAGTCGCCAGCCTCGCACGGAAGCCTGAGGGGTCTGCCTGGGCCTGAACATTGAAACCATCGACCCAGCCGAAATCCTTGGCTGCAATTGCTATTGATGAAAAGAGAAGAACAATCAGTGCAACATCGATAACTATTTTTACTTTTTTCATCATTGCCTCCTTCTGGCTGTTTGAGGATATATATCGGATAAATATATAATGAAGTTGATACAAAAATATGGTCATAAACAGAGCCGGAATCACAATATGATCGGCTTTACTGGGCACCCGTAGAATCAACAGGTTATCCAAGGATAGGATAACCCTTTTTTTGTTTGGCTAAAGGGGGGCTCGCTTTGCCAAATTCCCCCTCAGCGAAGATATTTATTTTGATGTTAAATGTACGAAATTTGTGTCATCTTTCATTAGCAATTGAACGGGATAGAACGGATAATCCTGCATGTAAGCGGAATCAAGAAACAGTTATTTTTTATCAGAGGGGGATGCATGAAGAAGATGACATACGGGTGGTTCTTGGGCGTCTTCCTGTTCCTGACATTGATGGTGACGGCCGGCTGCAGTTACACCGGGCATGGACCGGCAATTGTTTCCCCGGGGAAGTATGCAATGGGAGGAGATATGCCGCAGGAAAAAATATTTGATACAGGCAAAGTGAGAATAAATTATCTGGATTCCGGCTCTCCATCGGTCGAACCGCTGGTCATGCTCCACGGGGGAGCCTGGCGCTGGCAGGAGTACCTTACGCTCATTCCGAGCCTTTCTCAAAGGTGGCATGTCTATGCCATGGACCTGAGAGGCAACGGCCGATCGGGATGGGTCGCCGGGCACTACCGCATAGAGGATTTTACCGAAGACATCGTGACATTTCTAAGACAATTGGATGCGCCGGCTGTCCTCGTGGGCCATTCCCTCGGCGGGGCGATTGCGCTTATGGCAGCCGCACAGTGTCCGGAAAAAGTGAAGGCCCTCATCATTGAGGATGCTCCTTTGGACATAAACATCTACAGGAAATTCGTCGACTCGAGCCGGGACATGTTCAATCTCTGGCTGGATCTGAAGAAATCGGCATCATCTGAACAAGAATTATCCCTTGCCCTGGCTGACAGGTACAAGGATTACCCGGGTGTGACCAGTCAGTGGATACAGTTCTTTGCGGGATGCCTGTGGGCGCTTGACCCGACGTATTTCGACGCGTTGCTTTACGACTTTGACGGTTTTTCCAGGGGATATGGTGCTGAAGGGATCATGGCGAAGATCAAGTGTCCCGTCTTGTTCATTCGGGGAGAGACAAAGCTTGGGGCCGTCATGTCGGATGACGAAATATCCTGGCTGAAACGGAATTACAGCAACGTGAACTATGTCCAGATCGATGGTGTAGGCCATCTCCTGCATCTGGAGGATCGGGGTCAGACCCCGGTACTGAATGAGATGATGGCATTCCTCACGCGCATCCCGAAATAACAGGGCCGATGGGCGAAAGACGAATTATCCTAAGGTCCGAGGTTCGAGCCCTCGAGGCGCGCCAGATAAATCAAAAGGGTTATCCGATTTCGGATAACCCCTTACCCGCGTCAGGATCACCTGACTTGATTCAAATCCCAAAGGGCCTGCAACCTGTCATTTCCCTCCTGCTCGTGAAGGATCTATTTTGATCAACAGCGGTGAAGATCTGCGAATCTGAAGGCGGTCGGCTGAAGCGTTTTGTTGTAAAAGGGATGTGCGTCAGGCGGACGTGTTCGATCCCCGGAAGACGGGGTGTCGGGCGGCCGCCAGGTTGACGATGCGGCTGCCCATTTCACCGTAGGAGTAACCGACTTCAGCCGCAGCGTAGGTCATCGATGTCCGCGGGTTGATGTCGGGATTCGGGTTAACATCAATGACGTAGAAGACCCCGTTGTGATAACGGACATCGATGCGCCCGTAGTCCCGGCAGCCCACGGCCTGGTAGGTGGCCAGGACGATTCGCTCAAGTTCGGCCTGGGCCGGGGGATCCAGCTCCGCAGGCACGCACAGGTCGATTCCCTCATAGAGACGGGACCCGGGAGAATACTTGGCTTCGTAGGTAAAAAGCCGGTCGCGTATGTCGGTCAGGTCGCAGTAATCAATCTCTACCGGAGGGAGCGCGGAAATCTTCCCGTTGCCCCAGACCGCATCGTGAAATTCACGCCCGTTCACGAATTCCTCGACCAGGGCGGGTTGCTTGTGCGTCTCCAGAATGAAAGCGATGCGTTTTTCGAGCTCTGCCGTCGACATGACGACGGATTCGGGAGAGATACCGATGCTGCAGTGCTCATGGGCGGCTTTGACAATGGCAGGGAAAATGTTCCAACTTCCGACCTCGGGAGCGTGGAAGACTTCCCAGGACGGTGTGGAGATATGCGCTTCGTCGAGGATGCGCTTGACCCGGGGCTTGTCGTAAGACAACGAGAGCACGTCGTACGACGAACCGGTAAAGACGAAACCCAGCTCTTCCATCACCCTGACGACTTCCGGCTCGCTGTGGGGGACGCCGGGAAGCTCCTCGCACCAGTTGAACACGATGTAATCCCGGGGATCAAACGCGCTCAACCGGTCAGCCAGGCAACCGTCTTCTACCGCCACAACCTCGATGGGATGACCCAAGTCCTTCAAGGCATTGCCGAGCGTCAAGACTTCCTGTTCAGTCTCCTGCCTGTCTTCCGGTGCCCATTCCGGGTTCATGTTGTGGAGGAGGAGCACGGGCAGGTTGTACCGCAGATCATCCACGTTGTTCCCGTTTTGCCGCCTGGTCGAAGGGCCCTCGTCTTTCCTTCCGGGTCCTCGGGGCGAAATTATTTTTTCCGATATTCTTTTCCGGGGCCCGCTTTATGTGCATCAGCAACTCCCCGAATTACGATCTCACCTGCCTGGCAATGTCCCGATGACTCTCTATGCAAAAAAAAAGCCACGACTGATATTCATCAGATGGCGGCCCGACCATCGACAAGTCCTCCGGAAATTTCTTCCCGGACCCTTTTGCCTTCCTGATTTTATTGAAAAGTAAAAAATCTACACTTATTTGTCAAGATAAAAACGACGTAAACTTCCGACGCATTCAATCACAACCCCGTGCTGACCGGAGATCGTGTCAAGGTATCAAGATGCGATGTAGCTCTGAGTCAGGATTTTTGTCTTCGCCATCTCGGACAGGACATGATGGTCAGAAAAAATACCCTTCACTTTGCGCAGGCTGACCAGGTCATGGTATGAAGACGGCAGGGATTGAACCGCATAATACTCTGCTTCCTCTTCGTCAACAAACAACTTGGCGATCTGATTTGCAAGAAAAAGTGCGGCGAGATATTTCTTGTCTTCCTCTTTCATGGAAAGACAGCTTCTGGAATAAAAGGAAGGAAAATGATGTGTTTCGATCAACCTCAAGGTCTCCTCGGAAAGACCACACCCCTCGAAAGCAATCCGTCCTATGACAGCGTGGTTGATACCCAGGAGCCTGTCTTCACTGATAATGCATTCCTTTTTACCGAAAGGCAACATGAAATCATCATCGATCTGCTTTTTTCGAATGACCCCTGACATGACGAATTCGCCAATGTCATGCAACAGCCCCAGCGTGTAAAGTTTTCCTTTGTTCAACCCTTCAAACGCATCCGCAAGATAAACAGCGCAACGGGCCGTCAGGACCGAATGCTTCAACAACGACCTGTAAATTGGGTTTATCTGTACCTGATTGCCGTAAGATTGCTCGGAAACCATATTGTAGAACAGTATCGATTTAATATTGATCAGCCCGAGCACGGCAAGAGCATGATTGATGGAATCCATGGCCATTCGTGATCCGAAGTACGCGGAGTTCGCAACCCTCAGGATTTTGTTTGAAAGCACAGGGTCAGAGGAGATTCTCTTGGCTACTCTCGACATGTCGACATTCGGATCATCAAGCATCAGGAACATCTCGTAGGTCGAGGTCAATCCTTTTATTTCTCCGACTTGCCATCTTATCGAGTCGACGGCCTCCCGGCTGAGTCCGCTCAGCTCATAAGGCATATGGGATTTCGATTCAACCGCTTTATGGTTTGATGTTATGTAGTTTAATCCTTCCAGGACAGTTGATTTCAGCTGATCCATATTCTCTGTCTTTTCTGATTTTGGGCTCGTCTGCGTGTGGGCAGCCGTTCTTGCAGGCTGCGGCTGTTCTTCAGAGGGCCTTTTACGATGTTCCATCAAATCGTCTTTTTTAGATTTGCCATTCGCTGATCCCAGCAGGAATATTGCGAGGCCGATAAGGAGTGCAAAAATGAAAACAACAAGCAATGTCATGGGGGTTCTCCTTTTATACCGATATCATGCGATGCGTATTGATTCCTTGTGATACCTGTTTTCCACGAACCACCCGTGTGTGCAGAGAGAACAGGGCAGATAAATGGAATTCAGACACAGTGCCTTGAAGAGGTTTTCTTGAAATCTGCGAAACGGACATTTCTCCCGTCTTTCATTTCCGTCTTTTCTTGAACTCATCATGGGCATTGAATGTGCCACGAAATCACTTATTCATATCGTTAATGATTTCAATGGGATATAAAAAATCCCCGTTTACAGGCTCCTCATGGAAATATTCCAATTTGGATCAGAGTCGTCAGATTGTAAAGAATATCAACAAGTTGTCTTATTGATCCATTTTGGAGTGGTCGACGCCGGCAGGCAGCTGACACGGCGGATTCGGCGCTGACGTACCGCAGACTGATTTTTATCGCGAGGATGAAATTGAAAGGCCCGAAAATCACAGGGTTCGCCACAGATCGCAAGCTTGGGATTTCAGATATCTGCATTAAAAACCGATATGAGTATCAAGAACACTCGGAGTATTTTCACCGTGCAGCCAGCAGAAAATACCAGGACCCCGATAAACATGCCTCTGGGCCAAGCCCTGCTCAAGAAGGGGATACTGACCCAGGCCCAGCTCGATGAGGCTCTGGAAATACAAAAGCAAGGGAAAAATCTATATTTGGGAGAGGTATTGCAGCATCTCGGCGTTAATCAGAACAAGATCAATGAAACCCTGGATTTTATCAATAAAAGAAAGAAAATCGGCGATATATTGATTGATCTCGGGTTGCTCACCCCCGAGGGGCTGGAACGCGCCCTAAAAGACCAGAAACTCATTCAATCCAAAATGGGCACCCGAAAACCCCTTGGTATTCTGTTGTTTGAGTTGGGCTTGATCAGCTATAGTGATTACATGACGGCTCTCTCCAAGCACTTTGCTATTCGGATCGTCTCCCTGGAAGGCAGCCGGGCAAATCCATCTTTGCAGGACGTGCTGGGCAGGAAATATGTCTGCAAACACGAGGTGCTGATTCTGGAAGACGACGGGCGCACCATAAAGATCGCACTGGGAGCACCAACGACCTTCCTGATGCAGGAGATCAGAAAATCGATTCCGCCTCATCGGGAGATCGTCTTCTTTTTGGCCCACCCCATGGAAATAGCGGCTGCATACAAGGTGATGTACGACCCTTTCTCTCAGAACCGTGACCGATGATCCCTGCTGATCGCTACTGAAGTCGCCCCTCAACCCCTCCTTGGCTTCTGCCTGTCTCGGAGCCTCCAACTGACCTTTCCGCGGAAATGAGGCCATCGAGCGTGAATCCCTCACCCGCCTTTTGATCGGCCTTTTTTTGTCCCGAAATCCTGAGTACGCAGGGCAATCCTGCTTCAATCCCCGCCCCGGAGACCTGCGCACACACCCCCCCGGTCACCGCAGATCCGTACCGTGCAAACCGTCACCACGTCATCCAATGTCTTAGGATGTTTTAAGACATTTAGAAAAGCAGAATCCGCTTACACCCGATGGACACCCGATTACATCTGCAATATTTTTTTAGAAAATTCGCATCAACGAGAAAGTAGCGGGCGAACAGATATCAGCATTCCCATCCGCTTTGTTTAGCCCTCCTTTTTGACAGCTTTTTACCTGTCTGTTTTGTTGAACCAACTTTTCAATATTACGTAACATATTAAACTTGCGTTATTTTCTTTCGGTGCGGCCAGAAGCACGCCGAAGCCGGGTCAAAGGAGTTGTCGGCGGCTCGGCCGGGAGACGACCGAACGGGAAAGAGTCCGCCTCGGCGTTTTTCAATGGGAAGGAGGTGATTGCGATGGTCATACGGGTTTTTTAAGGTTCGCTCTCTTCAGTCAATCCATTTTTAAAGGAGGGAATATGATGGAAAGAAATCGAATAAAAAGTAAGCGGAAAGGAAGCGGTTTATTCGGGCTTGGGTGGCGCGATCTTCTCATCGGCGTAAGCATTGCCATATTTATTGCGGCTGCGATCATGCTCGGGCATGCCGTCGCTCAGTCGCAGAGCTATGCGCTTTCGCCGATAGAGGAGTTGGGCAAGCGCATTTTCTTCGACAACATATCCATACCCGAGCGCATGTCCTGCGCGACCTGCCATGACCCGAAAGCCGGAGGAACGTTGAAGAATTCCGGTACCAACCTGCACCAGGTCGGAGTCACAGGTGCAAACCCCCATACCGCGGGTGGACTCAAGCCCCCTACCAACGCCTACGCGAGCTTCATTCCCAAATTCCAGCCCTGTGCTGTGGGTTTCTTCGGATACTGCGGGGGGAACTTCTGGAATGGCCGCTCCGAGGGCAATGACATTCCATTGTTTGCGGGAGCCGCAGGGCATGTCGGTGACGAGGTCTTCGAAGTCGGGGGCTTCCTCGACCCCGGTCTGCAGCTTGCCTACAGCGTGTACCTTGGACCGGTGGCCGATCAGGCCTTGAACCCCTTTGGGAACCTCGTCGAGCAGAACATCGAGAGGGAAGGCGTATGCCGTCATGTCGAAAAAGCGAAGTATGCCCCGCTTTTCAAGACCGTCTGGAAGGAAGCGATCGACTGCTCGTCTGCGGGACTTGACAAGAGCTTCAAGCGCATCGCCGTATCCCTCGCGGCCTGGCAGGCCTCCACGGAGGTCAACTCCTTCAGTTCGAAACGCGATATCGTTCTGGCGAAGGATGCGGACGGAAAGTTCCCCCTGGACGGTTTCACTGCCCAGGAAAACCTCGGGCACGACCTGTTCTATAATACTCTCCCCATTCCGTTCCTGCCGGAAGGCACACCTCCTGTCAACGTGCGGCCCTTCCCGAACCTGCCTGTCACCAACTGCTCCTTCTGTCACTTGAGCAGTACGGTCGCTCCCGACGGAACCGATCCGGTGGAGCGCTACACCGATGACGCCTATCACAATATCGGGACACCGTTCAACCCCGAGATCGCGGGCAGCCCCAATCCGAACCCGATCCTGGCAGACCATACGGGCGCTCTTGATCCCGCGGCCATACCCGGCCCTGCCACATTTCTCCCGCTCGGGTACGTCAAGACCCCGACTCTGCGCAACGTGGACAAGAGGCCCGGCAAGGGTTTCACCAAGGCCTACACCCACAACGGCTGGTTCAAGAGCATGGAGAGCATCGTTCACTTCTACAACACGGCGGACGTTAACCCTGTCGGTTCGAAGCTGCACACCGTCACGAGATGTCCCGATGGTATCACGACGGAAAAGGATGCGCTTGCGAACAACTGCTGGCCTGCACCCGAGTATCCCGATGTCCCGGGTCTCGCCATCGGTGCTATCTTTGGCAACCTGGGTCTGACCCCTGAAGAGGAAGATGCGATTGTAGCGTATTTGAAAACGTTTACTGACACCTATACCCCCAAGGAGCCGAAACCCTTCAAGCGATAAGGTTTCCCCGGTGGGCAAAACAGAGGGGAAGAAGTGTTGTCCACAGCGTCTCTCCCCATCGGTCAAAACCCCGGTTCGAGCTCGAGGGCGCGCCAGAAACATAGATGAGTTATGGGCTGCCTCATGCGAGGCAGCCCTCCCGAATTACATCTGGTTCTTTTTGCGCATCAACCCCTGACAAAAAGGCCGTCGACTATTTTCGGGAAGCGGCCTGCCCACCTTTCCGGCCAATAAAAAAGCCTCATCCAGCAAAGGGCGGGAAACTGGATGAGGCTGTCACAAGGTGGGTGAAGATATATCTATACTCCCTTGCGGCTCGGCACCTCAAAGTAGCGCTGCATGGCGTCCATGATCGCATATTCGAGTTTTTTTCTCGGTCTTTCCGAGTCGCTTTGGAAGTAGCGGCGCATGGTGTTGATTATGCTCCGTTCCATCCTCCTGCTCCTGATCTTTCCGGCGTCTTTCTCCTCATAGTCGGCTGTCAGCATTTCCATACACTTCCTCCTTGATACGGAAGTTATCTTCGCCTTATCCAGCCATTTTCCTGTGGACTGCCATGAAATATTCATGGAACATATAGGCCAGAAAGTGCGCCTGCCTCCAGTCGCAGGAGATCCCCGCAAATGCACTCGGACCGCCTCCGGGTTCTTCCCAGAAATCAAGAACGTCCTGAAGCCGGACAGTCCTGATATCATCACCCAGGAATCGTATACTCAGAAAATCACGCCCGGCGTCCGTGACAAATCCAGGAAACTCGCCGTCAAACAACTCTGATAGAATCAGCCTGTGTTCATCTTTCATGTTCCTGAACCTTCATTGGATTCCCTGCGCGATCTATGCCTCTCTTGCCCTTGATTACTTACAACAACGTCCTGTCCCATGGAGGTTCGGGTGAGATCTCTCAACTGCCGGTCCGGTCAGGGGGACACCTGGGGGTGAATTCTCCATTTTACATGTAAAGCGATACCGGAGACCTGCTCGTCGCGAGTTCGTATGCTGTTACCGACGGCCACTCCGTTTGGGCGGCTGACCGCTGCAGACTCTTCATCAGCACGTTCTTGCAGGTTCGGCATATCCCGTGTGAGATTTCGTGTCCCTCACCCCGCTTGCCCATATCTTCTTTGCACCAAGCACAAACAATTTTCATAACTTTTGTGTCTCCTCCAATGCAAATGAATCTGCTTGCATCAAATCATCCCTGTATTTTATTCCGCAATTACCGTTCCATAATGATTAATAGATCCGTAACTGCTCGATATGGCTGACTCTTACGACATATTGCTTATCTGGAAGAATCAGAAGAATCAGGACCATTTGCAGGATATTCCCTACAGTTGAAGTGGTTCAAATCAGGTAATGACCTTGAAATATACGAAAAACCGGGCGAAGGGTTATTCAGTCACCATTGGAGGAATAACCCTTCTTTTTGTATTCCGGTCACAAATGACGCCATCCAAACTTCAGAGGGCGTCTAAAAAATCCACTTTTGGACTCTATAAGTTTCTGATTGCGATTATTCTCTGACCTAGGGCGGGGTCATACCTGCACGGCGAATAATCCGCCTGGAGGGGGTTCTTTCCCGATAAGAGGCATTGCCGGTTTCACGACGGCGCCATTCAATCAACAAGAAATTTTCGCCGAGTTCTTCGCTTGTGCGGATGGTTCTTCCTTATTGATCAATCTTTAGACCTTTTTTGCTTGTGAAATCTGCTATCTTTACCCATCCGTTTTTGTTCTGAATGTATAGTTGATTCGATCCCATCTAATACTTTTTTCGTATTTTTCTCTAATACTCCCCGAGGGGAAAATGGCACTTTCTTCCGATTGACTTGCCAACAGATTAGAGCTAAACGTAACATATGAAACAAATATATTAGATATTCGTTTTTTGCATTTAGATCAGAGGGAAATTACTGACTTTAAAAGTTAAAATGATAGTTTTTCAATGAAAAAGGGGGGCAATACTAAACATGAAAAATTTAAGCATTTTCAAGATCCTCAGCACTGTCTGCCTGGTACTCCTGTTTCTGGCGTGCGGCGGAGGTGGAGGTGGGGGTCACCACACCCCGATTTCAAAAGATATAACATCATTCACCATATCGGCCATACCAGGCTCAAATACGACAATAGGTACGAATACTATTACGGTCCAGGTTCCCTTTGGAACGGATGTAACAGCCTTGGAACCGACGATCGTTCATAACGGAGCAACTATAGACCCGGCATCCGGAGTGGCGCAGGATTTCAGTGGCGGCCCCGTAACCTACACAGTTACCGCGCAGAATGGCTCGACAAAGGTTTACGCGGTAACGGTTACGGAAGCGCCTAACACTGCCTGCGATATAATCACATTCGCTATACCTAGTGGGACAACCCAGCCAATACAGCCAAATACTATCACAGTCCAGGTTGCTTACGGTACGGATGTGACAGCCCTGGCGCCGACGATAACTGTTTCTCCGGGAGCCACTATAGACCCGGCATCCGGAGTGGCGCAGGATTTTACAACCCCGCAGACCTACACCGTTACAGCGATGGATGGCGTGACACAAAAGACCTATAAGGTAACGGTCACGGAAGCACCCAACACTGCTGCCGAGATATTGACATTCGCCATATCAGGCTCGGGCGGTACGGTAGGTCCGAATACTGTCGCAGTCACGATGCCCTACGGTACGGATGTGACAGCCCTGGCGCCGACGATAACTGTTTCTCCGGGAGCCACTATAGACCCGGCATCCGGAGTAGCGCGTGATTTTACAACCCCGCAGACCTACACCGTTACAGCGATGGATGGCGTACACACAAATACCTACACGGTAACGGTCACGGAAGCGCCCAACACTGCTGCCGAGATATTGACATTCGCCATATCAGGCTCGGGCGGTACGGTAGGTCCGAATACTGTCGCAGTCACGATGCCCTACGGTACGGATGTGACAGCCCTGGCGCCGACGATAACTGTTTCTCCGGGAGCAACTATAGATCCGGCATCTGGAGTGGCGCGTGATTTTACAACCCCGCAGACCTACACCGTTACAGCGATGGATGGCGTGACACAAAAGACCTATACGGTAACGGTCACGGAAGCGCCTAACACTGCTTGCAATATAACCTCATTCACCATTTCAGGCATAAACGGCACAATAGGTCTGGATACTGTCACACTTCAGGTTCCATTTTGGATGAGTTTAACAGCCTTAACACCGACAATAGCTGTTTCACCGGGGGCATCGGTAGTCCCGGCATCCGGAGTGGTGCAGGATTTCAGTGGCGGCCCCGTAACCTACACAGTCACCGCGCAGGATGGCACAACGACAAAGGACTATACGATGACGGTAACGGCGGCTTCTGCTCCCACACCGAAATACGCCTATGTGGCAAACCAAGACAGCCATAATGTCTCGCAGTTCACCATCGGCGCGGATGGCTCTCTTGCGCCTATGGCCACACCGACAGTTGGAGCCGGGTTCATACCGGTAGCCATTACGGTAGACCCTTCAGGTAGGTTCACCTACGTGGCAAACTACGTCAGCAACACTGTTTCACAGTACACGATCGACGCGGACGGTTCCCTCACGCCCATGGCCGTACCCACGGTTGATACCGGGTCAGGGCCCGCAGCCGTCACAGTTGACCCCACAGGTCATTATGCCTACGTGGCAAATTGGGGTAGTGACAACGTCTCGCAGTACACGATCGGTGCGGACGGTTCCCTCACACCCAATGGCACTGTTGGTACTGGAAATCAGCCCTACTCCGTTACGATCCATCCCTCGGGCAATTATGCCTACGTGGCAAATGCTGGTGATGACAACATCTCGCAGTACACGATCGGTGCGACCGGTCTACTCGAGGCCATGGACCCGGCTACGGTTGATGCCGGGGATGGACCCCGGTCCGTCATGGTCAACCCTTCAGGCGGGTACGCTTACGCGGCAAACGTCGACAGCAACAACATTTCGCAGTACACGATCGGCGCGGACGGTTCCCTCGCGCCCATGGCCACTCCAGTGGTCCCGGCCGGGGATGGGCCCCGGTCCGTCACGGTTGACTCTTCCGGAAGATATGCCTACGTGGCAAACTACGACGACGATAATATCTCGCAGTACACGATCGGCGCGGACGGATCCCTAACGCCCATGGCCGTGCCCACGGTTGATGCCGGAGATGGGCCCCGGTCCGTCACGGTAGACCCCTCCGGAAAGTATGCCTACGTGGCAAACTACGTTGTCCATAATGTCTCGCAGTACACGATCGGCGCGGATGGAGCCCTCACACCCATGGTTGCGCCCACGGTTGGTGCCGGAATCGGGCCAGCAGCCATCGTTATTACTGTGGGCTACTAAAATCAGGAACGGCAATAGATGAAAAGATGTTGGTTCTCCCCGGGGAAATGAAATTGAGAAAAAAGATTCGGTGAAGATTACTCCATAGGAAGGCAAGAGATAATATAAAAAGTTACAAACGGCAAACTCGAGGCAGGGCCAGGAATGGTCCTGCCTCTTGTGTTTTTGGGGGTGAATTCGCTCGTCCGACGACCCCGGATCTTCCACTTCAAGTGGCTGAAATTCAAATGAGTCTTCTTGTCTCAGTCAGGAGGTGTGTCGAATGCGGACGGATGACGTTGAAGCTTTACGGGATCAAGGACCGCTGAAACAAGCCGCCACTGCGCAGGCAGGACTCATTCAGACTGCAGCGATTTGATAAACGCGTCGGCCTCGGCGATGGAGCTTTCCATCTCTCGAACTAGGCTGTCCACGTTCGTCTGGATGTTGACCACTTCCCCGCTCAGTCCGGCAATGGCCCTGGCGTTCAGGTTGTGCTTCATGAAAAGGACCTGATCGCGCAGGGGGACCAGGGTGGGTTCAAGCTTGGCCTCGGCCTTTTTCATGGCCCTGATCATCTCATCGTATTTCTTTTTTGTGACGTCGTATTTCTTCTGGCTCGACTTCCGCAACGTGTCACTGGAGTACTGCTTGATTTCCGAGCGCCACTCGCTGAACAGCGCTTCGGACACATCCTCCACGGCGGTGATCCGCTTGCGCACCTCGGCAGCCTTGGACTCGCTCTTTTGCAGGGTCGCGTTGAGCTTGTTGTACTCCTTCTCCAAATCGCCGCCTTTGAAGTTGACGACGCTCTTGTACTGCTCCATGGCCGTCAGGAATTGCTGCCTGGTTTCATTCTGAGTGTCACGCGCCGCCTTGACACGGTCCACCATGATGTCGCGCTTGTGAACGCCCATCTTTTCCATCGTTCCGTAATACATGGTGTTGCAGCCGCCGAGCCCGAGGATGACGGCGGAAAGAACGAAAAGTAGAATTCTCATGTTGCTCCTCCTCATGTTGTTGTCCGTTGCAAACACATATCACATGTTGTTTGTTAATCAAAAGTGAATTGCCGGGAAGAGAGGGCCTGCTGGTAGACCGTCTCTCTCAGGATCTGAAACCACCGCTGAACGGTGCCCTGGTGCACGGACGTCTGGAAGCGCAAACGATACGCCGGTACGCCGAGGCAAAAGAACGCTACCAGGCGGCCTTTCCAATACGAGGGAATCCGGGTCTTGGTCCATCTCGGTTGACTGAACCTTCGGGTCAGGCCGCAGATGCTGCAGCGCAGTTTTGTTCCGGAATTACCTTACTTTTTACCTTGCAAACAACACAAAAATAATGTATATTAGCAATTACGGCTAAGTTTTTCTCGTTTCAATGCATCCCCCAGGTGTAACGGGTAACATTAACGCGAAAGTGTAAAAACGCTTTAAACCGGTAAGCATTCCTTTTTTCAAAGAAGAATCGGTCAGAGAAAAGGAGGCGCTTCAATGAAACGGTTTATCAAATGCGTCCTGGTAGCAGGGATCGTAATGGCTTTTGCCACGGGAGCAAATGCGGCGATCTTCAGCCTCCAGGATCCCGTACCGGGGCAGATCCCGAATCTCGGTATCAACAATTTTATTCCTACGCTATTTACCGGACCACAGATCCCCGGATATTACGGTGCTCAGGTCTATGTGGACGCACCCGCTGGGACAACATTCTTAGCCGAGTTCTTTGGTGCGGAAGCGGGCTATCAAAACACGTTCCTTGTGGATGGGGTAGAGTACTTCAACCATCCAGGCGGGACCATCATTGCGCCGAATATCTCATCGCCGCTGGACACCTTCTCGATAAGCATAGATAGCAGCTTTACTGGCCTGGCACCGTTCAGCTTCGACGTCAACTCAGGTGCGGGTTCGGTTGCAAACGGTTCCAATCCGGATGACTCTGCCGGAGCGGCTATCGGACCCAATTTCTTTGCAAGCTTCAATCCGTTTGCTGTTCCTAACGGTGAGCTTCCGACCGGCAACGTCCTTTATCTTTTCCTGGATGACGGCGGAGCAGGTCCTGACGACGACCATGACGATTTCCTGGTTCGGGTCACGGCAACCCCGGCAGTGCCCATACCCGCAGCGGTCTGGCTCCTTGGTTCCGGCTTGATCGGGTTGGTTGCGGTGCGAAGGAGGTACAAAAAATAGTCATAAACAATGGTTTTAAAGGGGGCAGGTCAATTGACTTTGCCCCTTTTTTGTTGATATTCATTACAACAAGCTTCACTGCGTCACCGAGAATCTCGTGAATACCATTGATATTTTTGCCTTTTCACCCATTCTCACTTGAAATCATTCATTCTTTAATATAGCTTGATATGTCCGATACTAAATAAACGCTGTGGTTTTTCATGTATAGAAAATATTACGGTTTTTCCGAAGACCCTTTTCAGCTCAACACCGACCCGCGCTTCTTTTACATGAGCAGGCATCACCACGAGGCCTATGCCCATATGATCTACGCCCTCAACGAGTCGAAGGGTTTCACGGTCATCACAGGCGAAATCGGCACGGGCAAGACCTCGCTCATCCAGTTGATGCTGGCTCAGTATCGCGGCCGCACGCGCACGGTGCACCTCTTCAACCCCAAACTTACCTCCCGGGATTTTTTGAAATACATATGCCACAACCTGGGTCTGAAGACGGAGAGCCCGAGCATGGAGCCCCTGTCGAAGGGCGATCTGCTCACGCTGCTGGACAACTTCCTGCGCAAGTGTCAGTCCCTCAAGGAGCGTGTCGTTCTCATTATCGACGATGCCCAGGCGCTATCGCCAACGCTCCTCGAAGAGGTGCGTCTTCTGACAAATCTGGAAACCGCGCAGGGCAAGCTCCTGCAGGTTATCCTGATGGGCCAACCCGAACTGGAAAAAGTTCTGACCGACCCGCAGTACCGGGCGCTCAGGCAGCGAATCAGCGTTCGTTATCGCCTCCAACCTCTCAGGCATGAAGAGACGAGGGAATACATCGAGCACCGGCTGAAGGTCGCGGGAAACCGCAGCAGGCGCATCTTCAAACCTGCCGCCGTACGGCTGATCTGGGAATTTTCCCAGGGGATCCCGCGTGTCATCAACACCCTGTGCGACAATGCCCTGGTGATTGGATACAGTTCCTCCCGGAGGGTCATCGACAGAAAGATTGCGAAGGAAGCCATCCGGGATATGAGTTATTTAAAGCCGAATGTCGGCACAACTTTTCGCTGGCGGGCCCTTCTCTACGCGGTCCTGGGCATCTTAGCTGCCGGCATCCTGGGTTTCGGGGTGTATATGGTTTTGAAATGGTACCAGGGTGTGGCCCCCGCAACCACTGTTGAAGAGGCAGTCGAACCTGAGACAGCCGCCGTGATAAAGGGCCGGCCCCTGTCGTTCCTGGCACAGCAGTACTATGGGTTCGTCAACCCAACGATTCTGGACATCCTTCTGGAGAACAACCCACACATCACCGATTTGAGCCAGGTGCCCAGTGACGAGCCGGTGAAAATCCCCCCGCTCAACGATGAGTTCTTTCTGGGAAAGGAACCGGACGGGAAATACCAAATTTATCTCGGCACTTTCGATGACCTGCGATCCGTTGAGACCCTGAGGAAAGACTCGCTTCTTAAAACGAGGATGCTCAAGGCCGAACTCCGGACAGTATCGAGTGACATCCACTGGTACCGCCTCACCGCCAGCGGCTTTAAGTCGAGAGAGGAAGCCCTGCAGGTACTGGGTAGCTTGAAACGGCAGGGGGCTCTGCCCGCCTTTGCCGTTGCCCGCTGAAACTCATCTCACCTTTCCTCCGACCCGGTTTCAACATGGGGAGACAAGACAAAAAGAAACCCCCGGCTCCTTTTTGAGCCGGGGGTTTTTCTCCATGCGCGGCAAGCGATACTCTACTGTGTGTCTTGTCGCCTTAAACTTCCTTCTCCATCCTTGTACGCGCGATACCTGCTGGCCATGTCCTTCTGATCGGCACGGTTCAGGACAAACCCCAGTATCTTCTTCCGGGGCAGCAGGTCCAGGGCAAGCCTGACATCTTCAATCGATGTCGAGCCCGCCCGGACTACCAGGATGATATAGTCAACCTGGGGGGCGAAAGCCAGGGCATCAGCCCCCGCCAGCACCGGCGCGACGTCGAAAAATACATAGCGGTCGGGATAGCGGTTTTTGAGGTCTTTCACGAGTTTCTTCATCCTGGGTGAGCCGAGCAGTTCGCTGCTCGTAGTGACCGATCTGCCGCCCGAGATGACGGTAAACTTCTCCACACTCGGCCATACGATGATATCGGCGAGACTTGATTTGTTGAGCAGGTAGTCAACCAGCCCCCTGTCGCTCTCGAATCCCAGGTACTCGCGGACCTTCTGCTTGTGCAGATCGCTGTCCACCAGCAGCACCGTCTGGTTGTATTCCTTGGCGAAGGTGAAGGCGAGGTTGATGGCCGTGAGGGTCTTGCCCTCACCCGGCAGGGCGCTCGTGATCATGATGGTCGTCCCGCCCTGTCCGCCCGTCAGCTGAAGGAGCTTGGTACGCAGCACTTTGTACGACTCCGCCTCATAGGACCCGCACAGATAACCGACGCAGCGGTTCGACATGAGCCCCTGGGGATCGAGCGTGACCGTCCGGGACCGGGCGTAAGAGGGCGAAACCCAATCCTCACTGTCCGAAACTTTCTCATGCTCCGATTCCGTGGGCGCCTGTTCCGATTCCGGCTCAACAGGCCGGGGCGGCGCGTAGGAGGGTGTAACCGAAGCCTTCTTGTCCGCAACCTTCACAGGCTCCGGAAGCGAAGGTACCTGTTCCGGAACGACTGGCCTGGGCTCCGTGTAGGATGGCGCAGCCACACCCACCTTTTTTGCTACCTCTACAAGCTCCGGAGGCGGGGGCAGGTGCATCTCCTCGTGGTATCTTACGATGGCGGCAACCCTTTTACTCCGCTTTTCCTTCTTCTTGAACAACCCACCCAGCATGATATTCGTTCTCCCACCCGCCTGCGTCAGCGGCTACTGAAAACTTGAACACTGGTTTTTATGCTGAACACTCCGCGTCAGCGGTCCCTTAACCACTTAACCCTTAATCACTTAATCACTTTTTGTTTTCCCTTAACCACTTGAAACTCGCCGAAGGCGATACTGAACACTGAACACTTGAAACTTGAAACTGCCCGAAGAGCATACTTAACCACTTCACACTCTCGCCATTAGGCGAGTCGAACCAATGGAACAGCTCTTTTACCCCATCCTTCTTAAAATCTTCGCCCACAGTACATCGAGATCCATCACAAAGAAATGAAAAACGCCGGCGAACACCACGGCCGCCAGGGCAATCCCGATTAAGATGAGGCCTATTTTCATCCGGCTCTTTGCCGCGCCCTCCGTTGTCACGATGTCGGGGATGACGGCCAGCACAGGCAAACCGAGTGCTTTCGAAAGCGCCCCGGCAGTGCGGACCGACTGATCGCTGAACTCCTTGAGGGCGGTTGAGCACACGCCGGCACCGATCCCCAGCACCAGGCCGATAAAAATTATAGCGGGCCTGTTCGGCTGTACGGGCTTCTCGGGCAGCCTTGCCGCGTCGATCAGCGTGAAGCGCTCGCCCATCTGATCTTTCTCCAGGCCGGAGGCTGTCTTCGATTCAAGGTACTTTTTCGAAATGTCGTCATACTTGACCATAAGGTTGTTGCGCTTGGCGAGTAATAGCTTGTATTCCTCTTCAACCTTGGCCGATGAGGCGATTCGGCGATTATAAATGTTACGCTGTGATTCAGCGTCACTGATCTGCAGTTTCACAGCCTTGATCTCGCTGCGGATGCTCGCCAGCTGGGCTGACAGGGTCACATGTGTGGGGTTGTCCGGTTCTGTGGGGTTCTTCCCGGAGGTCCTGAGCTTTTTCTCCAGCTCTGCGATCTCAACCTTCGTCTTTTTTACGTCCGGGTGCTTGTCGGTGTATTGGCTCTCCAGGCTCTTGAGCCTTGTCTGCAATTCCTGTAGGCGGGTATTGGACGGAACGCTCGCCAGCTGTGTTTGCAGGTATGTCTCCTTCTCTTTGAGTTCCTTTAGTTGGTTTTTGAGCTGGGAGATAGTCAGTTCGATCCGGTCAATAGACTGGTAGTTATACTGTGCCAGTTCCGGCAGCGCGTTAACGTTTTTCTGCTTGAAGTCGGCAATCTGTCGGTCGATCTCGGCCATCTGCTCCTCGACGGCCTTGCGTTCGTCCTCCATGAATCTCGTGGCGCCTTCGGTCTGCTGTTCACGCACCCGCAGGTTCTCCTCGAGATAAAGTGACGTCAGCACATTGGTCACCTGCTGGACGACAGCGGGGTTCCGGCCCTCGTAGGATATCGAAAAGGCAATCGTGGCAACCGTCTTCCTGCCCGCGCGCCGGTCGATCACGTCTCCACTGATCATCTCTAACTTGATGTCCTTGCGCATCTCGCCGATGATTTCTTCCATCGTTTTCTTCTGCCGCAGGTCGGAGTAGAGATTCAATTTATTGATGATCTCGGTGAGGCGCGTCGTGCTCATGATGCGCTGGTTGATGGTCTGGAGGCGATGCTCGGCATAGCTCGAAACCGTTGTCATGACGTATTCGCGGGGAATTTCCTGATCCTCGATTAGGATGGTTGAGGTGGAGCTGTATGTCGGGGGCCAGGTGTAGGCGACAATCATCGACAGCAGGAAGATAGCCACAGCCGGCCAGATGAGATAGTGCTTCCGCCGCTTGATGATGGCGATCACATCGCCCACTGTCTTTATTTCCTGCCCCATGCTTATCCCGAATAACAGTTTGTTAGTTATTTAGTTATGCTGAACCAATAGAACTAATAGAACCAATGGAACTAATTGAACTGTTTTTTACTAAACCTTGAACTCCGCTTCAGCGGATAACTGACAAACGAACAAACCAACTGACGAACTGCCTTTATTTTGCTGAATTTCTTCGCTGATTTTAATGTTTAATCTATCGCCCGATCACAGTCAAGAAATAAACCGTTCATTGGTTATCTGGTTATTGCGCGCAGCGTAATGAAATAACAAACTAACCTTTTTTTCACTCGAAACTTCACCTTCTCAGAAGGCGTAAAACTTTGAACATTGAACCTTGAACATCGAACCCCGCTTCCGCGGTCCCTTAATCCCTTAACCCTTTTTGTTTTCCCTTAACCACTTAACCCTTAATCACTTAATCACTTTTTGTTTCCCCTTAACCACTTAAAACTTGAGCGCTATTTGAGAGCACTTAACTCTTTCGTCGCTTCTTCTTTGCCATGAAACTCCTTCCCCGTGGCAAGGGCCTTTTTGAGATACTCCTTCGCTTGAGCCGTTTTGCCCGCCTTCGAATAGGCCATCCCCAGGTGGTAGTTTATGGCCGGATCGTCGGGGGTCTTTTCCCTGGCCAGTTCCAGGTATTCGATGGCCTTTGCCGCATCCCCCTTTTTGTAGTATATCCACCCCACCGTATCCAGGACCGAGGGTTCCTCGGGACGCTGGGTCAGCGCTTTCTGGGCCATCGTGAGGGCCTTGTCCATATTCTCCCCTGCCTCGGCCATCAGGAATGCCTGATCGTTCAGCGCCACCCACAGGTCGGGTTTTCGCGATAGAACCCTTTTGTAAGTATCGATAGCCTTCTTGTACTCCTTCCCATGGATGTATATCTGGGCAATCGAAAGGTAGGCTCCGAGGTTGTCGGGATTGGTCTTGATGGCCGACTCCAGCTCCCCGATTGCCGCGTCCTTTTTCCCCTGGACGAGAAAAAGCCTTGCCAGGTTGTTGTGGGGTGCCGGCCAGATGGGCTGCAGCTCAATTGCCTTTCGGAAGCCTTCCTCGGCCTTTGCGAAGTTACGCTGGGAGAGCTGGATCTCTCCCAGAAGGTTGTAGGCAAAGGCGTCCTTCGGGTTTTTCGCGATCCGCCCGTTTGCGAGTGCGATGGCGTTGGCGGGCTTTTTCGTTCTCACGTAAGCCTGGGCCAGCATTGCCGCTACGACGTCGGCCCTTGGGTTGGCCTTCAAGGCCTGTTCCAGCTCCGTCACGGCCCTGTCCCAGTTGCCCCGGGCTATGGCCACCCCGACCGTCTTCACATAGCCTATGGGGACGTTGGGTGCCTTTCGCTTCGCGTCGGCGAACAGTGTCTCGGCCCGCTTGAAGTCTCGCGCGGCCATGGCCAAATCACCCAGGTCTACTATCGTCTCGAGGTCATTAGGGTTAGCCTGCAATACCATCCGCAGGGCGGCCTCGGCCTGCTTCATATTCCCTTGCCTGGCATACTGCCGGGCCAGCGCCCGGTTCAGATCGCGCGACTTCGGATCAATCCGCAGGGCCGCCTTCAGGGTTTCCATGGCCAGGTTCGATTCCCCATTGTGGGCGTGTGCTTCGGCTAACCGGATGTGGGCAGGAATGAACTGCGGGTTGTCCGTCACGACGGTCCGGAAGTCCGGGATGGCGTTTGCCGCCTCGCCCTTCAGCAGGTAGACACTGCCGCGGGTGAAGAGTGCGTCGGTGTTCTTTGGGCTTTCCTTGATGATCTCGTCGGCGTATTTCTTTGCCTCGTCCAGTTCCTGACGGGCAAGGTATATCTTGCCGAGAGCGTTCTTAACCCGTATAGCCTCGGGGCTCGTGGCGTCTTTCGCAAGACCCAGGCATTCTTTCAGCAGGGTCACGGTCTGGTCCACCCGCCCCGTGTTGGCGTAAAGCTCGCTCAGAGCGAGGCGGATCTTGACACTCCTGTCGTTCTGCTGGAGGCCTGCCTTGAGCTCGCGCTCGGCCTCGTCGATCCTCTTCCTCTTTAAATAGAAGCTCGCTACCTCGAGCCAGACCTCTTCCTTCTTCGGGTCGGCCGCTGTTAAGGCCTTCAACGCCTCTGCCGCATCGGCCGTTTTGCCGCTTTCCCAGTATACTTCGGCCAGTGCGGCGCGGAGGCGCACGTTGCCGGGATCGATCTCTATGGCCTTTTTGACGTCGGCCACCGCTTCGTCGGGGCGTTTGTGACGGGCGTGATAACCTGCTAGCGTCATGTATAGAGGGGTATATTTGGGGTTCGCCTCGATACCCTTTAAAAGGGTGCTCTCTTCCGCTTTCGCATCGCCTGCCTGCCGCAAAACGAGGGCCAGCATCAGGAAGACTTCCGGGTTTTTAGAACCCTGGCTGAGGAGCCTCTCCAGTGTTCCCCGAGCCCGTCCAAGGTCATTTTTAGCCATGAAGATGGCCCCCTGCAGGAGGTTCCCCTCCTCATTTTTCGGGTCCTCCTTCAATACAATATCCGCCTCCGCTTGCGCCTTGTCCAATATACGGCCCCCCAGGTAGATCTTGCCTAACTCCACGTGGGCCTTCAAATGCTTCGGGTCCAGATCCACTGTTTTCTTGAAGGCCCCAAAGGCCCCGCGGGGGTTGCCCGAACTTATTTCGGCCATACCCAGCATATAGTAGGCCTCGACATACTTCGTGTCGATCTGGATGGCGTTTTTGAATTCCAGCTTTGCCTCCTTGTACTGCCCCTTTTCGTAAAGCTCCTTGCCCTTGTTGAAGAACTTGAGCTTCTTCTGCTCCGGCCCCCCGCAACCAAAAGTAAGCGTCAGTGCCAGACATAGGCTCACAACTGTCCATAGCCAACTTTTCTCTGTCTTCATGTGTCTCCTCGGCTGGTTTTCAAATTTTTATTTATAAGACGCAATGAATGGGATTGATGGAACCGGGTAGGATAAAATGTGGATAGTCACCAGGACCTGGTCTGTTTTCTGTTATCTCCTGCCGCTCTTGACAAAATCGGCTTTCGTCAATTCCGTATCCCTCAATATTTTGGCAAACAGACCCGGCCCTATTGTTGCTCCCGAGTGAATCGGAACGACCGTTGCCCTGCCGTCAGGGTGTCGCAAAAAAGCGTGACTTACCTTTGCCGCTTGACCTCGAATCCGTTTTTCTTCAGAACATCGATTATCGCCCTGCCTGAAAATGCGGGGTACTTTCTCATAGGGCGATCCTTTGCACTCCAATCAGATTGGTCTTTGTGCGCCGGCCTTTGTAGACCTCAAGACAAAGGGAAATGGCCTCGCGTGTCCTCTCGAGCAGTTCGTCCATGGATTTAGCCTGCGTGTGACAACCCGGCAGTTCAGGAACCTCGGCTACGAAATACCCTTCCTCGTCCTGCTCGATAATGACCGTGAATTCTTTTTTCATATGTTGTTCCTCTGGTATTCGAAGTGTGTATTCTATAGAATATTCTCTGTGATTACAAGCACTATGCTCTTTTCAATTCCTTAACCCTTAAATCTTAACACTCGCCGAAGGCGTAAAACCTTGAACTTTATACATTGAACATCGAACCTTATTAGTTGAACCAATCGAACTAATAGAACTAATAGAACGTTTTTTTAATCACTTGAAACTCAACACTCGCCGAAGGCGTAAAACCTTGAACTTTGAACATTGAACTTCGAACCTTTTTTAATTGAACTTTGAACATTGAACGTTGAACATTGAACTCCGCGTCAGCGGTCCCTTTCCCTTAACCACTTAACCCTTAATCCCTTAATCACTTTTTCTTTTCCCTTAATCCCTTAATCACTTAACACTTCTCTTAAACGTCCTGATCATCCCCTGAAGCATGCGCAAAATTTACTTCAACTCATCAACTAATTCCATCTGAACATGGGAGGATATTGCCTGAATTCTTGAAGCGATGTAGATTTGCGTTCTCAGTTCTGCGGCCGATCCCTTGGCAATATGCAAATATCGGATATACTCCGCTCGCGTATCGCGCTCAGCCCCTTCTGCAATATTGGAGGCGATCGAAACAGCAGCACGTGTCATTTGATCTTTGAGTCCAAAATCTTTACACGTTTTCAATTCCTCATAAATCCTTACAGCCAGATTGCTCGCTCTCTTCCATACATCCAAATCTTCAAATGACCTATATGCCATTATTTTCTTTTCTTTCTAAAAATTTATTTACGTCGACCCTTAATCACTTAACTCTTAACCCTTAATCACTTTTTCCACTTAACCACTTAATCCCTTAATCACTTTTTATTTACCCTTAAAACTATAAAATCCCTCGTACGCTTACGATTAGCAGCATTACGATTGTTATCCCGACCAGCGCTGAGATGTTGCCCCTCAACTCCCCGAACAAAACTTCATACCCGAAAAACAGCGCGAGGATCTTGGGGATCACTCGCTTCACAGCCTCCCCGGGGATCATCTCTCTCGGCAGGATCAGCACTGCCAGGACCAGGACGATAACGATGAAATCCATGGGCGTCATCCGGAACCCCCCCTTGCGACCCGTAAACTTGAGCGTCGCAACAGCGAAAAACGCAAGAACAATATAAAAAAGGTTGTGCAGCTTTGCGACTTGCGGGTCGAACCAGTGAGCAGTTCCCAGTTCACCGGCATAGACCAGGAGGGGAATGAAAATGTACAGGCAGGGCATGAACACCCGGCTCAACCATTCTTTCCTGTAAAACCATACCAGGATCAAAAACACCACGATAATACTGGGCAGTATTGACAGGTATAAAGGGACGCTCGCGGGCAGAAATGCAAGAAAGATCACAAAAGCGGTGAGCCCGAAATACACCACTCTGAAAGAGAAGCGGATGGCCACCCGCGTGCTGCGCAATTTTCTCAACCTGCCCTTGATGACCTGGTCGACGAGGTCGAAACGCCAGAGCTTCCACCCCGTCCTGTCCGCCGTTGTGAACAGCCACAGGACCAGTGTCGCGAAGATGCCGTAGCTCAATAGAAGGAACCATTCCGAGTAAAATCGAAAGAACCAGGCAAAGAGGATGAGCAAGACCTGGATGACGTATATGGTGAACACCGCCTCCGTGTGATAGAAACCCAGCCTCAGGAGGCGGTGGTGAAAGTGCTGCTTGTCCGCCGAGAAGGGCGAGCGGCCCTCGGAGATCCGCAGCGCCATCACGGACAGGGTATCCAGGACGGGGAAGCCCAGGAGTATCAAAGGCAGAACCGGGCTCAGCGGGCTTCCCTGCGTGAGCATAATAGAGAGAGCCGCCGCCGAGAATCCCAGCAGCATGCTCCCCGTGTCGCCCATGAAGAGCGAGGCGGGAAAGGTATTGAACCTGAGAAACCCGAAGAGCGTCCCCGCCATGCTCAGCGCGATGATCGCCACGGTCTTGTTTTCCACCTGGTAGGCCAGGAAGCTGATGAAGAGGAAAATCAGAAGCGATATGCCCCCCGCCAACCCGTCCAGCCCGTCGGCCAGATTGATCGCGTTTGTCACCCCCACCACGACAAACACCGTCACGATCGTGGCAAGCCAGCCTGGAAAGTCCATGTCTCCCGGCAGAAGGTTCCCCACGTCCTCGATGACGACCCCGCCGTAGAGGACCAGGACCAGAGCCGCAGCCACCTGGGCCATGAACTTGGCCCGGTAGCCGAGGCCCTTGAAGTCATCGTACATCCCCGCGGCAAAGAGGATTGCACCCCCCGCGAGAAGCGCGATCACCTCCCGCTCCATCGGCACCCAGAGGAAGATGGGGCCCAGGGCCGCCAGTCCCATGGCCATGCCCCCGCAGCGCGGGATGGGCACCGGGTGGACCTTGCGCGGCTCGGGCATGTCCAGCGCGTTCACCCTCACCGCCACCCGGCTAAACACCGGCATCAGGGCAATCGTTACAAAAACGGATAGAAGTAATGTAGACAAAAAAATCATTAATGGATATTTAGCATCTTAATTTCACGCATTATTTGTGTTACACATATCTGGCATGAAAAACAAAGTTGAGGCTATTCATGTCAAAGCAAAACATAACTATCAGCGTCGACAGCGAAATAATCAAAAAAGCCAAAGTGCTTTCCGCCAAGAGGATGACTTCCGTAAGCCGTCTGCTCGGCAGGGAATTGGAGCGCCTGGTCGCGGAATCCGAGAATTATGAGAAGGCGAAGAAAAGGGCCTTGTCCGACCTGAAAAAGGGTTTCCACTTTGGCGGACGCATTGTGGCTGCCCGCGAGAAATTCCATAAGCGGTAAGATCTTTGTCGATACCAATATTTTAATCTACGCACACGGTCTCGATGCCGGGACCAAACACGACAGAGCTTCATCAATCCTGGCCGGCCTCTGGGAAGAGCAAACCGGGATTATCAGCGTGCAGGTACTGCAGGAATTCTACGTGAACGTCACGAGAAAAATCCCGCACCCCATTTCCCCCGCTGCGGCACGGGGCATCATAAGAAATTACCTCGCGTGGCGAGTGGAGACAAACGACCCGGCAACAATTCTCCTGGCATCTGAAATCGAAGAACGTAACCGTCTCTCGTTTTGGAATGCCATGATTGTCGCGTCAGCGTCTAGGGCCGGCGCTGAGAAGATTCTTACGGAGGATTTCAGCCACGGGCAGGTTCTCAAAGGAATGCTGATCGAAAACCTTTCACCTAACCCCCCGCTGTCTTCAAGCAAACTGAACGAATAGAACAAATAGAACCAATCGAACTAATAGAACTGTCTTTATGAACGAATCGAACTGACAGAACTGTATTTGGAACTATTTCTTTAGGTCCCTGTCCAGGTACGCAATAAACCCGTTGATCTTCTTCCACACCCCATCTGCCAGCAATTCGAGTTCCTTCATCTCCTCTTGAGAGATATATCCCTGATCGAGTGCTACATAGCAATGGCTAACCGTCTCTGCGATCGACGAGCGTGCGTAGTCCAGGAATTTCAAAAAGTCCTTTTTACTGCTTCGATGGAAACCCTCCGCGATATTCGCCATTGACGAAACCGCACTGCGTCTTACCTGGCCGACTAATTCAAAGTCCTTTTTGAATTGCTCTTTCCGTGTCAGAAGATAGACGCGGCCAACCAAGGCCCTGGCCGCTTGCCAGCATTCAATATCCTCAAACCTTTTTATCGTCCCCACTTGTCTTTTTCTCTATCTCTTGTTTTTCTTCGAACGGACAGAACCAATAGCACTGTTTTTTATTTAACCTTGAACATAGAACATCGAACATTGAACTCCGCGTGAGCGGATGAACCAATCGAACGGTTTTTATGAACCAACAGAACCAATAGAACTAACAGAACCAATGGAACGGTTTTTATGAACCAATAGAACTAATCGAACCAATAGAACTAATGGAACCGAATTTTTACTTCGGCAAATATTCGTTTAACACCGGATTAACTTCTTTAATGAACTGTTGCAATCTGACTTCCGCCCGTTCAGGTGACTCATTCGCATAAACCGGCGTAATCACCCGCACCAGCGCCCCGTCGGTCCTCTGCCGTGTCAGGGCGTCCCAGAAGGTGTAGAGCTTCAACTCCCAGGCATTTGTCAGTACGCGGCCGCGGGCAGGGAACCAGAAATAGACAAGGTTTTTGTTCTCGCCTTTTTCCATGATGGCGCGGCTTACCGTCATCGAGCGGCCGTCGGCAAGGGCGACTTGCGCATTCCCCGCCTGCCTGAACAGCCACCCGCCCGCGGGCAGGCATGTTTCCGGCGAGTGGATCGACTGGTTCTTCCTCTGGCTTTCATACCATGCCACGTAGAAATCGACACGCTGACCCGATATATTTTTGTAGTCGATGTTCGTGTAGTCGTTCAGGTCCAGCGACGTGATTAAGTCTTGCCCCATGAACTGTCGTGTCCCCTCCCATGAACCGACCGTGAGCGGGAACTGGCTGAAAGACTTGCTTGCCGGCATCTTCTCCCTGAATTCCACGCCCATGGAAATGCCCAGTGTCAGGATGAGGAGCACCGCCGCGACGATGAACTGCAGCGGTGAGAAGAAGGATTTCGAACCGCCCTCTCCCGGCTGCAGCAAAGAATTCAACGCATGTGACGGTGCGGGCCTTGCAAAGAGACTTTCAGACGGGCCGGGCGCGATGCGCCTGAGCACCCAGATCTCGGCCAGCAGCACGCCCAGGGTGAACATGAAGATGAGCCAGCCGGAGAAGCCGTGGAAGAACCCCTCGGCCGCTGCCGCGCCCCAGTACTTGTAGATGATGCCCGTGAGGGCGATCCGCAGGCTGTTGGTGATGATCGTCAGGGGTATGGTCGAGAGCACCAGCACGAGGCGCTTCCACAGGGCCGCCCGGTAGAAATAGGCCAGCAGGATGCCCAGCACGAGGAGCGGGAAGAGGTAGCGAAGTCCGCTGCAGGCATCCACAACCTGGAGCTGCGTGAACCCCAGGTCGATGACATTCCCCTCCCGGTAGGCAGACAGGCCGTACAGGTGTATCAGGGCAACACCCAGCTGGGAGGAGATGAGCTTGAGGCCGAAGGTGAGTTTCGTGTTGAGGAAATTCGGCAGGGGAAACATGGTCAGGGCCATGAAGAGCGCGAAGGCGATGACTTTCAGCTTCCGCCACCCGATGTGCATCCAGAAGATGCCCACGGCCACGAGCCACGAGGAGATGTAAAGGCTGTACATCTCCCCCGCCAGCTCACCCACCCAGAAAAGGAGGAGGCCCGGGATGAGGAAAAGAAGGCCGCCCCACGACGGGACCGCCTGTTCCGCCGCCAGTTCATCCTTCTTCTCCCAGATCAGGTAAAGGACGACGAGCGGGATCAGGTAGCAGTAGTTGTAGTCTTCCCTCGGCCAGTCTCTCTGGATGAGCCAGGTATAGGCGGAATAATACATCCCGGCCAACAATGCCGCATACAGGACAAATTTCACAACCCCCTGCGGTTTCATATCAGTGAAGGTTTTCAAAATACTTCTCCTTATTTACGAACCAATCGGCCCATTCTGTTTCATCTCGAAGCGTAATACAGGGAATCTTCATCCAATAGGCTTCCTTCTGCATTCCACCTGAGTCTGTAAGAAGAAGCCTTGCTGATGTTACCAAGGCAATTATATCGAAATAACCAACAGGATCGATTGCTCTGCAATATAGCGTGAAACTGCGGCGGCTTTGATAAACTGAGGCCGAGCGCCGATGATGGTTGCTATTTTCACCTGATTGTGATCAGCCATTGATTAGTCTCAAAAAATCCGCTTATAGCCGACGAAATTTCTCAACTATCAAATACACTAAGAAATTAACAAGCTGCAACTGCCTCTTCCAGCGTGATGGTTGTTTGTATAGTCTGTACAACCACTCAAGGTTATTGTTTACCATGAAATCCGGCGCCCGCCTCGCCCTGCCCGCCAATACATCTAATGCACCACCGCAGCCGATCATAAAGGTGTGATCAAGCATATTTTTCATTTTACAGGCCAGCAACTCCTGCTTTGGCGAACCCAAGCCCGCCAGTGTCAGTTGAGGAGAAGCTGTCTTAATCACATCTAGTATTTTTTCTTCACCTTCAAAGCCATTAAGGCGGCCAACCAGTTGAATGCCGGGATAACGTTGTTTAATTGTATCGTAAGCTATCCTGTTCACTTCTTCCTCGGCTCCCAGGACAAAAAGCCTCCACCTGTTGGCATTGGCAAGATCAAGTGCAGTTTTTGGCAGATCCAGCTTTACACTTTTTTCCCCGTATAACCATTTCAAGGCCAGGACTGCTCCAGCCCCGTCCGGGTAAGGGAATGAAGACTGTTCAATCGCTTCGCTTAGCTCAGCATCACGCCTGTAGCGCATGATTTTTTCGGCATTGATGGCAACGGAATATCCATAGCCATCCTTGTTTACCGCCTCGGTGATCAACCTATGCGCGGCATTTACAGAACCTACAGGTATGCAGGGGCAACCAAGCAGCCTATATTTTTCAGTCCTTGACATTGTAAATCAATGCTTCCCCAAAAGATCATCATACGCACGCCTGATCCTTTTCGCTGCGTTCGCAATATCCATCATCTCGAGGCACTTGCTGTTATCCAGGGAAGTGCGGTGTTTTATTCGGGTCAAAAGAGCAGTCACCGCATCTGCGATGGTCTTCGGGTCCCTGTCCGGCACAACTACTCCAAACTCCACTAACTCCGCCCACTCCTTTACGTCACCCACATCGACGGAAACAAACGGTAGTTTTGCCGCTATGGCTTCTTTTATGACGGTGGGAGATCCCTCGGATAAAGATGTGAGAAGCATAACGTCGCAGTTCCAATATACTTCCGGAACCTTTGCGCGGTCTATGTTCACCAGATGAACTTCCTCTACTTTATTCCCTCTCCTTTCCAGTTCCTGACAGGCAGCCTTAAAGAGGCCATAGTCTTTTAATCTGTTTACGGGGTTGGATGGAAACAATACTTTGAGTTCGCCAGGTATTCTCGGAATCGGCTTGCTATCATAAGACGATGGCAGTGCGAAATCCTGCACTCGGATACCGCACGGAACCACCTCGCCATATCCGAGAGACTCTCTGAGCTTCGGAGAGACGACGATTACTTTTGATGTTCTAGGCGCTAACAGTCTTGAGATGTGCTTGGTCGGATTCACCAACAGATCCGAACCATGAAATGTGACAACCACGGGAGCACGGACGAAGAGGGTAGAAATTAGGGTCAACCCGAAATGAGCATGGACAATGTCATACCCCCCCTTTTTAACGATGGCAGGCAGAAGCGGTATCTCTCTCAGATACGGCCATCTTGGTCTTTCCCCTTCAATTACGCGTACGTCTATTACCAGATCAGGGTAGCATTCCCGTAGTGACTCGACCTGTTCCTTGACAAACATGCCCCGGGTCGGCCTGATATCAGTCGGATAGAGATTAGTTGTTACGAGTACTCTCATTACCTTCACGCCACCCTGTAGCTGAAACGGCGAGAAGAACTGCCTATTGAATAGAGGGGAACGTCAAGATCTCCGTTATCAGACCGGAAATTCAACCCGTGAAGACACATCATAACGGCTTCCGATTAACGGGGATTAAGATGAAATGGAGGGCTTTATTTTTGATTTTGAAAATTTTTTATCTGGTTATTGAGTGCCGCGCCTGAATCCTGTGGGCGCCCGGAGAGAACTGCTGCCGGTCTTTGATTCAACATATTCATAAGCCCCGATGCTTGGTGGGTTGTGCACCGGCTTGCCGGCATAGTCAGTTGACAGCCCCAAATTAACACCAGCCCATTTTGCAGGCGATGAAGAGTTTATGGTAAAAATTCCCCTTGGTGCATTGGTGAAAAGTGGATCAGCAATACGTGAACCAACCAAATCGTATCCACGGTTTTTCCAGGTAATAAATGTCATTCCCGTTACACCAATTTGAAAGCCCCATTGATCAGGTTTGCCGTAATATAAATTATGGTCGAATGTCAGTGTTCCAGAATCCTGATAGCTACTGATATTTACATAACTACCGCCAGATCGCATGATATTATTTCTAACAATCCAAGTCCCCGTCAGTTTGTTTGGCATTCTAAAGCAAGCACCAATATTACTAGCCGCATATATCGTGTTATTTGCAAAGTAATTGGTTCCCGTAAGAGTATTAGCATCCTCAAAATTGACACTAAAAAATGATTGAACATTATATGCTTCAGAATAACTCATTACATTATAGGCGATGATATTGTTTTCATAACCGGAGGCCCCATAGCCTGACATATATATTGCAGGGCTAAAATGCCCTGTAAGTTTATTCCTTAGTATTTTGTTCCCCGAAGTTGCTCTTGCGGAAGTGTTTTGGTAAATATAAATTCCCCTCGTAGCATACTGACTCCCCAATGAAAAATTTTGCGAATAACTTACGGTAATTTTATTGTCTGCGATTGTGCTATTCTGGACATCCTGAAACGATATGCCCTCATGATCAGAAAACCAGTATAAATTCATCAATGCGTCTGCCCAGGTCATTGAATCGCTTATGGCAGCATGGTTGATGATAGTATTGTTTGTAATTGAAAAATTTTTATTATACTGTAGCTTTGTTTTATTGTTCTTGCTGCCTGACCATGCGCTTATTCCACAATTGCAGTAATCAATCAGATTGTTGTAAATGGTCACATCTGACTCAACACGGTCATTAAGAATATCACCATATATTGCCCAATATACCTTGTTGAAATTATTATCGTGTATTGAAAGGCCGGATATATCTACGTTGGCATTCGTTTTGTCTGAGCCGTGTCGTATTCCATACCAGCACCTGTTGAAAGTTAAACCGTAAATCGTAAGGTAACTTTTGTTTCGTATGTCCATCCCGGCAGGAGTAGTGCCGTGTACAAATCTAAGGCTGTGCTTTGCTGGTGTTCCAGAAGTAGGTTTATAATAGGTTAATCCCTGGCTGTTGTTATAACCAAACCAGTTTCCATCAGAACAAACCGTTGACGAAGCGACTTTAAGCGGCACGTCGTTCTCCCACATAACCCAGGGACGAACCGATAATTGTTTCGTGTATATCCCAGTACCCAGATCCGTCCAGCCTGAAGATGAGTCGAGATAACTGACATCTATGACTGGGGTTTTGCCATTTGCGTTTCGATAAACGATGGGATGTCCCCTCGTGCCGGTGGACGGGACAATTATGCTGGTCTTATAGACACCGCCATCATCGCATAAACAAATAACATCATCCGGCGAAAATATTTGAGAGTTATGCGTAGCAACCGACATAGCCGTTGATGCGGAAGAACAGGACGTTGCTGCTGCCTTGTTCGAAGCCGTACCATCAGCCCTCATGTAGTACGTTGCCCCCCAGACCTGCGAAGCCCACAAAAATATTCCTAATATCAATAATAATTTCCTCATATTATTCTCAAACCTCGATGACGAAATATTTCTTCTTACTGAATCCGGAGATTAAAAGCTTCAGTTACCACTGTAATTATCGACTTATCTGTCATGAACCCCTAGTTTGTATTCAAGCATTTACTTTCAGGCTGGTACGGAACTTCTCGTTAGATTACTCTGCTCCTGTGATTTCAGTTTCGCCTATCATCCCCTCCGGGACAGTTTCCTTGTGCACGGCATGGCTGCAGAAGTAACTGTACCAGATTACAGACCATATGACGTTGAAGTACCACCTGTTGGCATTCATGTGATCGGTCATGAAGTTTACGGAGATCGCAACAATAACTCCGAGCCCGGCAAGGTACACGGCGAGCGCGGCAGGGTCATTAATTCTGCCCTTTCTCACACGAAAGAAGGAAATCAGCAGACCCACAACGAGATAAGCATAGGCGAGTCCACCGATAAGGCCATAACTTACAGCGTAAACAAGGTATTCGTTATGAATAAAAGTTTTGACCTTGTCGCCAGCCTTCATAGTCATGCCGACGCCTTCGGGGTGACGAAAGATTTGTTCCATGGCACGCATCCATAGCCCAATTCTATCTGTATCCGCTTTCACAATACGGTGCTCGTAACGTTTTTCCAGGTATTGCTTTGTGCTCCGTGGGGACAGCCCATATATCAATAACACCATGCAGAAAATGGCAACTGCCGATACGAGAGCTTTTGTCATATTGACCTTACGAAATTGACTGAAAAATATGACCGCCAAGCCGCAAAGGCACGCAAAAATGCTTCCGAAACTGCCAGTTGCCAGAAGAAGAAACACGTTCGAAGACAAACACGCACCCGCGAGTAACCTGTACGTGCCCTTAACCTGGGAGATAGTCACCGCGGTTGACGCGCAAATGAGGGCTGCCAGTATAAATCCAACATCCGTTCTCACGAAACTGACAAAAACCCTGCCTAATTTATATACGAGGAACCCTTCGGGGAGGCTATCAATGTGCAATGAGGCTTCCCACGCGTTAGCCACGGTTCCGAACAATTTTGTTGATATCAGTATCAATGTCGACGGAAGGATCAGGCAAAACAACAGGCCCTTGAGGTTCGCCAAGTGATCCCGACTCTCCCCCACTCTCAGGTAGACCGCAGGCAACAACAGGAAGGGCGCAAAAAATAAATTATATGCTAATGTTCCTTGCCGCCCAAAACTGCGCGCGACATCGCCGGACACCCAGTTTATCGAACTTGTAAGAATTCCAAGCACCGCCAGAATAGCCGGCACGTAAATCCATTTGGGAAGCCTGAACAAATACCGCGGGCTGAAAACTGCAAACCAGAGGGCAAATATGAGATTGCAGGTGAACTGATATCTGGACACAGCAATGGGAACCGCCGCCGAAATCGAGACCAGGAAAATCCAGGGATAGGGAGATTTCCTCCAAAGCCAGGTCATAATAAACGAAAAAACGAGGAAAGAAATAAAGAACGTGTATGACTTACCGAGCAAGATGGATGCGGCAATGATTGCCATACCCAGGAAAAACGCAATGACGGGTTTCTTTCCCTCAACCTCCCGGAAATCGGAGGCGGGTGTATCACATGTGATGCTTGAAGGATCACTCACCGCTTGAACAACCCGTTCATTCTCAAACATTACAACTCACGCCTCGTCAAAAGGACCAGATCCACATACGCTGCCATGGTTCTGGCGGCGCGGCCTAGTAGAGACCCCACTGCGACCGCGAGAAGCCCGCCAATCGCGGGCAACAATAAATAGGTCGCTAAAGGGAAAACAACCAATCCCGCGATAACGCTACGACCATAGAGCCACGGCCTGCCTGTGGCAAAAAGGGTATTCATCGGCAAAAATGCTGCCTGCACAACGGAAAACCAGAGGCAAACCTTCATCACCGGAATACCGTCAACATATTTTGGAATGGCAAATGGAACGAAAATATCCAACAGAAATGAACCTGAGAAAGCAAGCAGGATCATGATTCCAGTGAGCCCTGCAGTCACCCAAGTGATCCGTGCGTTGGCTTTGCGCACGCTCCCATCCCGTGCGAGGTCAGTGACAACGCGCGGCATCAGGACCTGCCCTATAGCCGCAGGCAGGGTGTTTACCGCACCCCTCATGACGGCTGCTATCGTAAAGAGCCCCAGGGCAGATACACCGCTCAGGGAGAGCACCAGGGCGCTTTCGGTTGCAGTCCAGAAGGATGTATAAAGGTTACCCCAGAAACTGAAAGGAAGTCCTATCTTGATAAGCTCCTTTAGGGCTTCGGTATCGAAGCGATAGCTTACCCTGAGTGGCCTGTTTCTGTGGTAAAGCCAGACTGCTAGGAAAGACGGGAAGGCCACGCGCGCGCAGAGGCCATAGAACCTCAGGAACGGCAAGAGGAAGACCATGCCGAAAGTCAGCCCCGACTGGGCCACCTGGATCCTTGCCAGGCTAACAAAATGATGGAGGGTGCGGTAGGTCGAAGTGAGATAGTTGCCGTAAAAAACCCCCCATGCAAAAATGGCTTGAGAAAGCCAGCCAAAAACACCAAAGAAATCGTGGTGGATTAAGCTGTATGTAGCACAACATACAAACCCAAAGGAGACAATAGACGATATTAAAAGATTAAAAGCCCCGCCCGTGGATACAAGTGTGTCAACCTTCTCCGGCATTTCCTTGCCGACATAATATGGAATCTGGCGCCAGAGCCCGTCCCAGGTGCCAAGGTGCAGAAATATCAGGTATGTTAAAGGGATTGTATAGGCACGAAATGACCCGGTCTCCTCGGGCCAGAGAAACCGGGCAACCAGCAAGCCGCCGACGGCGGTAAGCACTGTTGACACGATGTTGCTGCTGAACAGGGCTGTAATAGATCGGATGGTCTGATGGTTTTTGGATATCCTTGCGCGTACATTTGTGATTTTCTTTCTAAGGATCGAAATGTCTCCCGACGTCACACCGTTTGTATCTGCCTGGTTGACTTCCATCTATGCGATCATACGTTCTCGAGAAACGCGAGCAGTGCTTTTCCCTGCAGTTTGTAATCAAAAAACGATCTTGCCGTTTCACGTCCCTGCACGCCTATCGCCTCTGCAGATTCTGGTTTAGAAATAAGGTACTCAGCTGCCTCGCATATTTCCGTGCTGGAACCAGGTTGTACGAGCATTGCATTCTGTTTGTGTACAAGAAACCTATCGACGTCGGAAACCCGGGAAGCAATGACAGGCTTGCCGGTTGCGAGAAACTCGCCCAGCTTGAACGGGAAGCCGGCGTGCGCATACCCGAGGTCCACGCGGGTCATGCAATGTATATCGCTGTCGTTCAACAGGGAATAGTAGTCCTTATCATCCAGATAACCCTTATATTCTATTCGATCTTTGTATTGCGATTTCTCCAGGCGGGCAGAGAATTCCTTCATGGCCTCCCTTTCGCCCCTACCTGTCAAAACCAGGCGAAGGTTCTTGTACCTTTCTGCAAGCCTGTCGAACGCATCGAGAAGGACGGGAAGCCCGTCCTTCTTGCCAAAGGTGCCCGCGTAAAAAAGCGATACGGTTGATTTCATCCTGCCTGGTTTTTCAGGGAAATGCTCCATGTCCACAGAAATAGGCATGTAGTGAATAGGCACCTTACCCTGCGTGAATATTCTGCACTTTGCTTGAAGGTGAGAGCTGATGACGATGATCCCCCCTGACAGGTCTTTGATCCGTGACGAAAAAAAACTCGCAAGACTGCCCCTCAGGTAACCATAGAAGGAGCGGGAAACCTCTTTTGCCAAACCGTAGTCCTCAATAATATCAAAAACAATCTTGTACCCGAGTCTTCGTGAATAATTTAAAGGCACGACACTGTCAAAAAACAGAGGGCCATAAAAATAGATCACATTCTTGTCATCAGGCCGGAAGGCCTTTTTTAATGCAGTACATGTTTTGTAATAAAGTATTGGCAGCGCTACAAACATCCTGCTCCGGAAAAGGTCCCCCATGATGGTCTCATAGGGTGTGCCCTCGTGCACTCCCGAAAGGATGTTGTGCTCGGAGGATTGACGTTGGAGGATGACTCGAATCGATATATCAGGATATTCCTTAAGCGCGTTGATGGCATTCTGGATTCGCTTTGTCCCTGCCATGCCATGGGGATAAGTGAATCCTCCCATGAAGACAAGATTTATCTTATTGGTCACTCCCTAGCCTCGATTGATGCGTATTGATTTCTTTGAGGACCTTCGCGGGTATGCCACCGGCAACAACATTTGCGGGTAACGACCGTGTCACCAGGCTCCCTGCCGCGACAAGGGTGTTTTCACCGATGACGACGCCCTTGAGCACAGTGACGTTAACACCCAGCCAGACACCTTTGCCGATTTTCACCGGTGCATCAGGACCAGTGCGTGGATCATCCGTGTGCCAATCGGTATCAGTGATCAAAGTGTTAGCGCCGCATCGCACATTCTCAGCAATGACGATCTTGGACGCACAACCGATAACCGTTCCACTGAAGCCGCAACCTCGTCCTATACTAATTTCAGCGCCTTCCTTTACTGTCGATATTATGCAGGGACGATCGATACCCATGATGTTGGAGACAGTTGAGGAGTTGAACCTGCAGCCCGCGCCAATTGTGATCCCACTGCCGGGATGTCGGCGAAAGCGGGGAGAGCCTCTGAATTCGCAACCCTGCCCCAGATTCACACCCCACCAATGCGCAGCCAGCTGGGCCCAAAACGTATGCCATCGTGTTAGCACAATGCAGCGGAGGGCTTCCGCCATATGGGGGAGGCTGTCACGATCCACCTGTCTCATATCATTGTCTAACTCTTAGGTTACTCATCAAAAGAGATAAGGATTCGTGGTTGCATCAGGCGCACTTCCTGAGTACATTTTCGTACACTGTCACCACTTCACGAATGATTGATTTGGGATTGTGCCGCCTCGCGGCAACCTCGCGTGCTGGGTTACGCAGCCGTTCGACTGGCCCATAACTTTCGAATGCATCCCGCATTCTAGCTGCACGCATGGGTGGGGCATCTCTGTCCATCCTCTATCAGGCTGGGTTGTTCGACATTGCAAGTAGAATTACAAGGTATGCCTCGGGATTAGGAAACACATCAGAAGGCAATTCCATCCTGGCAAGGAACATATGAGTTTTTAAAAGAAAGCCCTTTTCTTAAACATAAGCGTACCATCCCAATCATAAAAAGCGCTTAATAACTTCCAGAACTTGCTCTTCCGTCACTATGCGGATGCAATGTTGTTTGGAGAACAGACATTCGTCGCTGCATGGAGACATAGCATTATGGGGCTGTATAAAATATACCTGATTACCAATAGGCTTGAATCTTTCCGGAGAGTATGCTGATGAAGGCTTCCCGCCATAGGGGTGCGACGAGACTACAATTGTGGGGCATACGATGGCGGCAATATGCGCCAAGCCCGAGTCAGCACCCAAAAAAAGAAGGCAATTTTTCAACAATATGTATATCTGAGGAAGGGAAAGCTTTCCTGCCAGGTTTATAGCATTACAGTTTGTGTCTTCCGCAATCCGCTGCAATACATCGGCTTCCGCGACGGAGCCCAGCAGAAGGCATCTCATTTTCTTTTTAGCGAGCTCCTGGATTATCCTTTGATACCTCTCAATAGGCCAAAGCTTTCTCCCACTGAAAGCAGAAAGACCAACGGCAAATATTTTTTTATTTTCCAAGCTCATCGCTGACATGAAACTTTTAACTATGTCATCATCCTCATTGTTTACCCATAATTCCGTATGTGTCTCGCGCGGAGAAATACCCAATGCCTTTATTATGTTAAGCCCTCTAATAGATTCATGAGCGACGGAGGGGGTCGCTGGGACCACATGCGTGAGCAACAGATCGCAACTAAAGTCATATGCTGCCTTTGTCCAAGTGGCTTTTCGAGTATAGCCAAGTCGCACTGGGGCAGCCGAAAAAAGCTGCAGTAGTGTAATCCAATCCCTATCGAAACCAAAGCGGGGATTAATTGTGATATTGGTTTTTAAGGGGAGAAGTTCCTTATGTGCAAATCGCAAAAGCGCAAGATATTTTCTCAAGCCTTTCTCCCTGGCGGTGATATCAGCTGGGAGACAGATAACATGGTCAACATAAGGGCACCGGAGGGCCAAGTCGAGAACTAACGTAGGGACACATAAAATAATCTTATATTCTGGTCTGTGTCGTCGCAATTCACGCAGGAATGGTGTAGTCATCACAAAATCGCCGATACCGTCGCTACGAAAGACCAAGATCAATCGCTCATTGGGTCTTTCATCTGGACGATAGAATAACCGGGCCAATAGAAGGCTAAAGATCACTAGAGGAGGCATCAGCAGACGGTATTTCGTAAGCCGCAAAGCCAATCTGAAACGGCTTGCTCTGAGCCGGAAATAATACAAAAGTGACGACTTAATCATTATACGGTTTGCATTGAACGCGTTCGAATAGATAGGAAGTGGTAAGTTACTTCCACTGCGATGGTCTTAATTATGACCTCCTTACTTTTTTAAAATCATTATGTTTACTTCTATCACCTATCTCTGCAAGCACCGAAAAATCATCGCTTTGATATCCTCGTATCAAGGATTACATGACACTATCGCGTTAGCTTTACTTCATAAAGATAAGGGATGTTCCCGGCCACGTGACGCAATAGATTTATGCAATGACTTCTTAACGGTCGGTTGCTGTAAATCCTTTTTCCCAGAACAGTTTCAAGTTGGTGCTTCGCATAATACACGAACGGTATTATTACGAACGATGTAAAAATTACAGTAACGATACTTAAATCTTGTTAAATTCGGAGAATATTCCTTTAGAGCATCTGGCGAATCATATATTTTTAGAATTTCTTCTATCGTGATTCAATATGGCTTTGATGTGGCGATTAAGCCTAAATTTAAGCGACGCATAAACTCGATAGAAAAAATAGACTGGTTGCGCACCCATAATATGTGCACAGCTGCGCAGCAGAGTCGTGCATACGTTATAGGTCCGCTTCGCAAGTAGATTCTCAACATCGGTGCAGTCTCTCTGTGCGACTTTACCTTCGTGATTGACTATATCTTCCATCATCGCACGGATGGCTTTCGGGTGCTCGCCCGAAAAACGCTCCAGCCAAGAAATATACTGATAAGCGTTATGCACCCGATACGGTTTTTCTAGACGAACGTAGACAGACTCACCCCATGTGTCGATTGAGTTATTTAAACGATTTTTATAGTACACGATTTTGTCTAATACCTGGTGCGGAAACAGGTGGGAATAGTGGTACATGTATATCTGCATACGTTTAAGATCGCTTGCTTGCAGCCAGTATTTTTTTCTAAGGTCTGTTCCTTTTTCGTCCAGTACGGTTGCTGGGCGATGGGTTGCATAAGTATAGCCGGGCTTCCAGGCAAAAAGACGAGGAATCTGATCATGTTTGTCACGAATGTGGAAGAATCCGTCCACTGTATAATCAGGACTGCCCCAAAAAGTGGTCACCGGGAAGGATACCATGTCGGGCCTCTTGGTGCGAAGAAGTCCCATCAAACGCGCCACTTGCTCCTCGTGGTAGAACTCATCTGAATCGATTTGCCATAGATAGTTCCCGGTGGCCCTCTTCGCGTACGCCCTTGACATCTCATCCTTTTCCGGCCAGAACCCGTCCGCATATCCCTCATCATCAGCGGTAACGATTAACACTTTATTCTCTGGATCCAGTTCACGCTTGAAGCGATACAGCAATTCCAGAGTCCCATCTGTGGAATGACCGTCGGGCCTGGCTATGGCAGCCGATGACTGGCAAGCCCCTTCGACCACGATAATCTGATAGGCAAAAGGGTATATGGATGTCAGGTTATATTTGACGAACGGCTTACCGTTGAAAACGATCATCCCAAAAGTGAGCCTGATACCTTCGTTAACCTCACGCACGTTTTCCGCTCATGCTCTCAAAAATAATACTTTACTCTACAGTGAGTAAATTTTTGATTCTGTTCTTAATTCTTTTTAATAATGATTTGTCTATCCAGGTTTTGGCACAATGATGAATCCCATAGGACACTCCTTTAGCTATTATTTCAGCATACTCATTATCGCTTCCTGGATTTAAAGGGTGAAACACTTCCCTTTCCGGTAAAATATAGTCCTGCAATTTATCTTGATAGGAATAAAATATCCTTGTTAAGAGTCCTGGTCCCGTTATGGCTATTTCAAGCGGCGTGTCTTTTGGGATATATGGCTTATCTAACAACGTTTTAAAGAATTCCCCATAATTACGCGGTACTTTAAAATCATCTATTACGTATTTCCAAAAAGGGTGACCGGGAGCCGAGCCGAAAATACAATTACCAAATCCATCGTACGCGTCCCCGAAACTTTTGCTCCTGTTATAAGGAAGAACCAGACCATAATCCAGCAGGTCAAAAGGCTTAAGCATTTCATAATCCAAATCTAAATAAATTCCGCCGATCCGGTACATTATAAAATACCTGATCATGTCAGCCCGCATGATATTACTGGGCAAACTTATATAAGTACTATAAAAATCCTGGAAATACTGTTTAACGAATGTCAAATTGTCTTCATCTGTCCAAAGTTTATATTCCCAGTCGGGATGCAGTCCTTTTACTTTTTTTTGAAACGGAATAAATTCCTTCGGCACGTCTTTGTTTTTCCAAGTCTGGTGAATAATTTTTGGTATCATTTGTTTTGTTTCACGGCATGCAAATAAAATCAATTATATATACTTTTTCAAGATGCGGCTAACCTTCCTAGCACGTTTTACAACCGGCCTGGCGAACAGCGATCTAAACGCCTTGAGGTCCATATTACCTGTCATGGTTATGCGAGGCAAACAATATATATCGGTTTTGTCCGGACGCATATCTCCCCCAACGATTACGGCACACTTATAGCCAGAGGCCTTCACGGCATTGACTACCTGACTCGACCATTGGCCCCATGGGTATGAAAAAGCGTAGAAAGATTCACCTAGCAGGGTTAGCCTGTAACGAGAATCACTGAGTTGACGATGGAGGTCCTCATTGTCCAGGATTGTCAGGTTTGCGTGTGTGGATGTGTGACTGCCAAGGCTGATACCCTTTGCCTTTATGTAGCGAACTTCATCCTCAGACATGAGTTGCACATCCGTACCATATTCTCTCCATGATACTCTTTTCCCGAGCATATCCGTGACAAGAAAAACTGTTGCAGTCGCTCTGTGATCAAGCAATATGGGCAATGCATTGGCAACAAAGTCCTGGTATCCATCATCGAACGTCATTACTACTTTTTTTGTCAGAATCCTGTAATCACGGGTCTGGATCGACTGTAGCAAGAATGAAAGGGAAACAAAGTCGAACCCGTGTCCAGAGAGCCAGGAGATCTGCTCCCGGAAAGCGGCGACAGACATAGAGTAAGGGTCATCCGAATTGTCAGAAATTGAATGGTACAGCAGTATGAAGGGGCCGACTCTGAAATTAAACATTATTAATATATACCCCCAATCTGATAACCGCCGGTAATCGTTTTTCTACTCGAGACCCTCTCTCGGAGGAGAACGAAGAAATCCGTTTCAATGACTCACCACCATTCGCCCTTTTTCATCCTTACTAACGCCCACTGCTTCATTCTGCAGGAGTCCATTATATATTAGACCGGACCTTTGAGCTTTGTCTTGCGCCGCCCTAAGCTCGTTTGCAAATTGAACACCCAATTCCGGAGTATCCATAAAGTCGAGATGCGAGGCGGGGTTGATTATAATTTTAAGCCTACCCCTGGCGATATCTTTCCAGCCGAGTTCCGGTTCATTGTAAGGCCACTCGTCTCCTGCCGGCCCTCGAAAGAGGGTTAAATGTCCGAGATAGGGCTGCGGCATGTAGCTGTTTATGGCCTTATTGTGGCCTCTCAATAAATACCACTCCCGTAATTCGAGAGGGACGGGCCGCTTCGTCAGGCGGAAAAAACCGATTCTCAGGGTGCCTACCCTGTTGGTCAAGTATCGATGTATCCGTTTCAAAATATAAAGAGGCAAGGGGTTTTGTTGCGCCAGAACATCAAATTGTGTACGGGATACGCGCATCAAAGTTCTCCAGTAACGATACCCACGCGATCCCGGCCCAATCGTGTCGAAAAGCGCAAGAAGTGCCACCTTTTCACCCTCCAGCATAAGCTGCTGGGCAACTTCAAAGGCAACAGTCCCGCCGAAAGATGCCCCACCCAGGAAATACGGGCCGGAAGACTGGACAGAGCGAATTTCTGCTATGTAGTGGCTGGCCATTTCATACATGGAAGAATGAGGAGGCAAAACCCCGTCGACCCCCCTGGCCTGAAGGCCATAAACCGGCTGGTCCGTTTCCAGATATTGGAGCAGGCCGAGGTAGTTGAGCACATTACCGCCACCCGCGTGAATGAAAAAAACAGGCGGCCGGTTGCCCTTCGGCTGGATGGGTACAAGACTCCTCCATTGCTGATCCTCGGTAGAAACCCCGGGCACAGATTTTCCGGAAACGGAGGTCGTGGCTCGACCGGGATCGAGGAGTTCAGCAAGGGCCCGGACGGTCGGCGTCCTTAAAAGGGTGGCAAGGGGCAAGTCAAGTCCGGTCCATTTACGGATACGGATGAAGAGCCTCACCGCCAGAAGCGAATGCCCCCCCATATCAAAGAAATTGTCGTTAACGCCTACCCGCTCCACACCCAGAACTTCGGCCCACATCTCCGCAAGCGTTTTCTCAACGGGGGTTCGCGGAGCCACGTATGTCGGCTCCAACTCGGGACGTGTTTGCTCCGGCAACGGGAGGGCGCGGCGATCCACTTTGCCATTTGGAGTCAGGGTAAACTTCTCCAGCATAACGAATGCAGTGGGAACCATGTAATCCGGAAGCTTCCTGCTCAAATGCTGGCGCAGCGCGCCGGCAGAGGGTATTTGGCCCCCCTCCGGGATAATATAAGCTACCAGCCTCTTTTCACCGGACCCATTATCCCGGGCCATAACAACAGCCTCTCTAACCACCTCATAGTCCTTCAGCACGGATTCGATCTCGCCCAGTTCGATCCGGAATCCGCGAATTTTTACCTGATCATCCATTCGCCCCAAAAACTCAATATTCCCGTCGGCCAGGTGAAGCGCCCGGTCCCCCGTGCGGTACATGCGGGCGCCTGCCTCATTTCGAAACCGATGAGCAACAAACCGCTCGGCGGTCAAATCGGGCTGGTTCCAGTACCCGCGCGCGACGCCGTCCCCGCTGATGTAGAGTTCGCCCGGCACGCCGACGGGTACCAGCTCTTTTTGCCCGTCAAGGATGTACACCTGCGAGTTGGGCAGGGGGCGCCCCAGGGGCAAAGTCCCCGAAGAGGTGTTCGGCACGCCATCGACCCGGTAAGTGAGTACGCCTACGGTGGTCTCGGTCGGCCCGTAGTGGTTGAAGATCATGCAGCCGGGTGCGACCCTGCGGAGGTCCTCGACCCAGTCGCAACGAGACGCCTCGCCGCCGAGGATCAGCCGGCTGCGAGGTATCAGTTTGTGCGGATGCGGCCCGGTCAGCAGAGCAGCCAGGTGTGCGGGTGTGATCTTGAGGCAGTCGATTCGATGGCGCTCGAAGTAATCGGCCAGCGCCGTCGGATCCGTGGATCGATCCCGTGAAATCACATGCAGGCACCCGCCTGTGAACCAGGACGGGAAGACGACGGTGTTACCAAGGTCTGCCGCGATTGTCGACACTGTCGCGAAATTCCATCCGGGCTCGAACGCCAGCCGCTCGCAGACGCCCCACACATAGTTTAGGAGCTGCCGGTGCTCTACGGCAACCCCTTTGGGCCTGCCCGTTGAGCCTGATGTGTAGATGACGTAGGCAAGGTTTCCCGCAGTCGCCCCCCCTTCCGGGTTGGTGTCCGGCATCCCAGCTACGGCTCCCTGGAAATCCGGGGCATCCAGATAAACGACCTCTGCTTTAATCCCCGGTATCATGGCTGCCAGATTCTGCTGCGTCAGGATCACCGGAGCCCTTGAATCCTCCGCAAGGAATGCGAGCCGCGCCGCGGGTAAGTCAGGATCCATGGGCACGTAGGCCCCGCCGGCCTTGAGTATGCCCAGCAGCCCTACTATCATCTCCAGGGTGCGCTCCGCGCAGATGCCCACCAGCACTTCCGGGCCCACACCGAGCTTTCTCAGGTAATGGGCGATCTGGTTTGCTCTGCGGTTGAGTTCCCTGTAGGCCAACCGTTGTTCCTCAAAAACCAGAGCTATAGCATCCGGGGTCCGCTCCGCCTGTTCCTCGAATAACGCGTGGATGCATTTGTCCCGGGGATAATCTGTCTGCATCGCATTCCATTTAATCAGGAGCTGGTTGCGCTCAGGCTCAGTCAATATGGGTATCTCCGCGACACATGTATCCAGGTTTTCCGGAATGTTTTGAAGGATTGTCTGCAGGTGCCCCAGCATTCGTTCGACGGTGTCTTTAGTAAAGCGCCCTTCGTCAAATTTGATCTTCAATATCATTTCATCATCGTCATACCCATTCAGGGTCAGGGGATAATTCGTGCGTCCGCGAAATTCGAATTCCCTGTTTACCCACTTGCCGCCCTTCGCCCGCATGTATGAATCAAGGTAATAATTTTCAAAAACAACAAGACTCTCAAAAAGAGGAGTTCCATGCGTCACATCGCTCCACCTCTGAATTTCGTAGAGAGGGGCGTGTATGTAATCGTGCATCTGCGAGTGTTGTTCCCGAAGCTGCTTCAGCCAGTCAATCAGCTTCATTTGCTTCCGTATCTTGACGCGCACGGGCACTGTGTTGATCAGCAAGCCGATCATGGACTCCGCACCTTCAATTGAGGCTCGCCGGCAGGATCGTGTTGTTCCGTAGACTACATCCTCTGCGTCGTTATACCGGGACAACAACAATGCCCAGGCACCTTCAATCAATGTGTTCATGGAAATATCATGACTTGAGGTTAGACGCCTAAGCACAGACGTTAGAGATGCGGGGATCCTGACCTCCACAGCCGCCCCCCCACGTTCCATGGCACTTCTTTCAGTAGCCAGCAGAGCGTCAACCACTAAAGAAGTGGGCGAGGTAAACCCGGCTAACTTTTCCCGCCAGAACTTCTCGTCTTTTGCCAGGTCCCTTTCTCTCACCCACAGGACATAATCCCTGTATGGTCGCGGCAAGGGCAGATCAATATCACGATTTTCGACAAACGCTTCGTAAAGTGTGAACACCTCCTCGAGAATCAGCGGAAAAGCGCGCCCATCCAGCAATATATGATGGAATGACCAAATGAATTTATATTTATCGTTACCAAGCTCAAAGAGGGCAAGGCGCATCAGAGGGACCTGGCCTATGTGGAAACCTTGTGACCTGTCCTTCTGAATGTATGTTTCTATTCCCTCTTCCTGTTCATGTGCGGCCAAATGCTTCCAATCGAAGCACTCCCCCTTGAAAGGAACGTCCGGAATCACCACCTGTCTGGGCTCGCTTATGTCTTCCCACTCAAATTTTGATCTCAGGACTGCATGACGTTCAACAACCCGGGCCCAGGCACGCTGAAAAGATTCTACGTCAAGCCGTTCATGGATACTGCAGATAATCTCCTCAATATCCACTCCAGAGCCAATGCTCGCCAGGCTGTGAAATAGCATCCCTTCCTGGAGAGGGGAAAGGGGGTAAGTTTCATATTTAGATTGTTTATTCACTCAGATGCCTCTAGACCATCAAGCCTATATGTGTACTTTGAAAGAATGCACGCCGGAGATCATTCCTTCTGTCGAATCGCTGCTTTAACCCGGCCATTGCCAATACTGAACTTCCCGATTGCTCCCTTCAACAACAAAAGAACCCGCAAATCCTTCGGCAGGACTTACTTCCCCTATTGTCCATCTTGATGATTCATTTGTGGTACCCGATGTTCCTGAGAACGCCAATGTCTTACCCGGATCCGCAGATACATCGAACGCGTCTGGAGGATAAGACAGGCCATCCCCTGTTGCCTTCAGAAGTGCTTCCTTTCGGACCCACAGATTAAAAAACCTTTCTCGTTTCTCACTTTCAGGCAACGCGCCCCAAGGAGCTCTGTCTCTTTCCGAAAAGGCTTGTTCGGCGATCAGATCCATCTCAGGCATTTCGCGTATGTACTCAATATCTACTCCTACTTCATGACCGCAAGTGAATACGTAAAGAGCTAATCCTTCCGAGTGAGACAGGTTGAACCGAATGTCTGTATTGGAAAATGCATTCTTCAGTCTCGGTTTACCATTTTTTTCGTAATAGAATTGGAGCGTACTCGGCTTAATACCCAGATACCCCCCCAGGATCAGCCTTAGTATCCCACGCGCTGCGATGAACCGGTTTCTGTCTCTCTCAAAACGAAACCGTTCAGCCTTCATGCTCTCATCGATAGAGAGCGTTTCTGCGAGTTCCCGGACACTTCTGCCCGGCAGGTCAAGAGTAGCTCGCCAGATATGTACATCCTGTTCTCCCAACCGAAGCCGGGTAGGCGGTACATTCCATGCGCCTGGCGGGAGCGAGCGTTCAGTAGTCTCTGAAACGGGGTTCAAGGCTCCACAAATGATTTCAACGTTCAAGGTTCTACACCTTCAGTGAGTTTTGCTCGTACCAGGCAATGGTTTTCTGCAAGCCTTCACGGAATCCCGTCTTCGCCTTGAAGCCGAATTCCTTCCTGGCCTTTTTGGTGTCCAGCATTCGGCGCGGCTGGCCGTCGGGCTTTGTTTTATCCCACGTGACTTTACCTTTGTATCCTGTCAGCTCTACAATCAGACTGACCAAATCCCTGATGGATATTTCAAAACCGGCGCCGATATTGATTGGTTCACTTTTATTATATTTTTCCATGGCAAGGACGATCGCCTCTGCCGCGTTCTCTACATAGAAGAACTCTCGAGTGGCTTTGCCGGTGCCCCAGACGGAAACCAAGGGAATATGTTCGACGTTCGAAGTTCGAAGTTCAATGTTGGAAGAGCCACGGCTAAAGTTCGATGTTCTACCTCTAATTTTCGAGGTTCGAGGTTCAATGTTACCGCTATCGCGGAGTTCAAGGTTCGACGTTCGACGTTCAACTCGCCCATGGGCGAGAGTTTTCAGTTTCAAGTGTTCAGTATCCGCCAAGGCGGAGGATCGACCTTTATTGTTCAAAGTTCTATGTTCAAAGTTCAAAATTCTTGTTTCAGGCTGAGAAAGAGATATACCGAAGTGGTAAAGAACTTTTTGAATGGTTTCGGGCGAAGAGGTCTTGTTAATCAAAAGTTTCTTGCCATCGATTAAAAACTCGTTCTCCCTGTTGAACTGGAAATCCCTGACGATTGCCTTCATGTCGCCTGCAGCCAGCAAACCGGCAAGGTGGAACTTCCGGATGAGGGCCGGGATCACATGGGAAGATCTGAAGCTGAAATTGTCTCCCGGGCCGTAGAGGTTGACAGGAAGGAGGAAGATGGAATTGAAGCCATACTGCCGGCGGTAGGCCTGAGACTGGACGAGCATCATCTTCTTGGCCAGGCCGTAAGGCGCGTTCGTTTCTTCCGGGTAGCCGTTCCACAGGTCGTCCTCCTTGAAAGGCACCGGGGTGAATTTCGGGTAGGCGCATATGGTGCCGAGCGCGACAAATTTATCAATTTTTCTCAAATATCCTTCGTGAAGGAGCTGGACGCCCATCATGATGTTTTCGTAAAAGAGGGACGCGGGATTTTCCTGGTTGAAGCCTATGCCCCCCACTTTTGCGGCAAGGTGGAGGACGATATCGGGTTTCGTTGTTTCATACATCCGTTGTACATCTTCGATACGGATCAGGTTGTAATCGGGCAGGTCCGCTACCTCGATACTTTTGTAGCCTTTGGCCTGCAGATGCTTGATGAGGTGCTTGCCGAGAAAGCCTTTGCCACCAGTTACCAAAATCTTCTTGTTCAATGTTACACCCATAAAAAAATGTTCAAGGTTCGGCGCCACGAAGTGGCGAGTGTCAAGTGTCAAGTTGCAGGTTTTCAGCTATAGAGACTGTTTGTTGCTATTTGAACTAATGAACTAAGGCACTAAAGAACTAATAAACCGCTTCCCAGTTAATTTTTTTACTTAAAACTTAATCACTTAAAACTTAACACTCTGCCATAGCAGTTAAAGTGCACTGCCGTTTCTCTGGGGGGTGTAGCCCGCGTCGACGAGCGTTTTTTCTTTCTTGGCGATTTCAAAATCGCTTGCCACCATCATATCGATAAGCTGCTCGAAGGACACTTTCGGCGACCAGCCCAACTTCTTACGTGCCTTGGTAAAATCGCCCAGGAGAACGTCCACCTCCGTCGGCCTGAAATATCGGGGGTCAATTGCCAGGTGCTTCTCGACATCCAGGTCAAGCTTCTGGAACACCCTGTCGAGGAATTCCCGAACGGAATGCGTCTCCCCCGTGGCAACGACATAATCATCCGGTCTATCCTGTTGCACCATGAGCCACATGGCCTCCACGAAATCGCCGGCATATCCCCAATCCCGTTTCGCCTTCGTGTTGCCGAGATAGAGTTTGTCCTGGAGGCCGAGCTTGATGCGGGTTGCCGCCCGCGTGATCTTGCGGGTTACGAAGGTTTCCCCTCGACGCGGGGATTCATGGTTGAAAAGAATCCCGTTACAGGCGAAGATCTTGTAAGCGTCACGGTAATTTCTCGCCAGATGGTAAGCAAACACCTTGGAGGCCGCATAGGGACTCTGAGGCTGGAAGGGAGTTTGTTCGCTCTGGGGCGGCGGAGCGGTGCCGAACATTTCGCTTGACGAGGCCTGATAGAATTTTGTCTTTATACCACTCTTGCGGATAGCTTCCAGGAGTCGCAAAGTCCCCATACCCGTGATGTCGCCGGTGTACTCCGGCATATCGAAGCTCACCCGGACGTGGCTTTGTGCCCCGAGATGGTAGATCTCATCGGGCCGGATGGCGTGAAGCAGGTCGGTGAGTTGTCCCGAGACGGACAGATCGCCGTAGTGCAGGTACAGACGGGGGTCGGGGTCATGAATGTCCCTGTAGAGATGATCGATCCGGTCTGTGTTGAAGGTGCTCGACCGCCGAATCAAGCCATGCACTTCATACCCTTTGGCAAGGAGCAATTCCGTCAGGTACGATCCATCCTGCCCTGTTATCCCGGTGATGAAAGCTCGTTTCATATAAAAGTTCCTTAGTTTGTTAGACTCGCCTAATGGCGAGAGTGTTAAGTTTTAAGTGTTGAGTGATTAAGTGTCCGCTGACGCGGAGTTCAAGGTTCGACTCGCCTAATGGCGAGAGTGTGAAGTTTGAAGTGATTAAGTATGCCCTGAGGGCAGTTTCAAGTATCAAGTGTTCAGTATGCGCTTCGCGCAGGGCTAGTTTCAAGAAACAAGACGGTTATACAAAGGGGCTGTAGATAAGAAACCAGATTATTTTCGCGTATTCGCTGGCGACCCAGCGGACCTGCTGCGCGTCCATGAACCAGAAGTCGCCCGGAATCGATTCATAGCGGGTGGGGACATACCGAACAGCGAGGCTGTCCTTGAAGATCTTCCCTGCAATCAGCTTGATGCGCCGCATGTGGTAGGGAGAACTGACGAAGATTGCCGATTGGATGCCGAGACCCTCCATCATGTCACGGGCGACCAGGGCGTCCTTGTGGGTGTCTTCGAACCAAGAGGTAGTTTCAAGTTTTAAGTTGGAAGTCTCAAGTTTGGAGTCAATATTAATTTTGTCGAGCTTGCCGTCGGGGTTGCGCTTATGAATTTGTCTTCGGCCGGGGTTAATGAGGTATTCGGCCAAGCCTTCCCGGACCAGTTGATGAGCTTCTTTCTCCCGTGTTCCCTTCTCATTGCCCGGGAAAATCACCACGGCATCGGATTCGACAGGCTGGTCGGAAACGACGAGATAGGAGGGGGCGTAATAGACCGACAGGGCCAGGATAAGGACGACGCCAAGTATGAAGACAGTTCGGTGGTTCAAGACGCTACGCGCAGGGTTAAGGGATAAAAAACGGTTCGATTGGTTCTATTAGTTCCATTAGTTCTATTGGTTAGACGCCGCAGGGCGGCGAGTTTTAAGTGTTAAGTATGCCCTGCGGGCAGTGTTAAAGGTTAAGTGATTAAGTGTCAGCTGACGCGGCGTTCAAGGTTCAAGGTTAGATAAAAAACAGTTTGATTGGGTCGGGTGGTTCATGTTTTTTCCTGAGCAACCCTCTCGTGCAGCCAAACCTTGATGAGCGCCCCGCGATCGATGCCTATGCGTTCCCTCACCGCATCAATCTCCCTCACAAGCGATTCCGGGACATCAAGAGTAATGCGTATTTTTCTGCCAGGGCGCGCCATCTTAGCCTTCGAGAGATCCACCAGATCGTGGATATCTTCTCCCTGGTCAAACCTTTTGTCGAATTCGGCTGCCGTCTTAGCCTTCTGTTTTGCCTTCATAGAGTTTCACCTCCCTTGCCCTGGCGCGCCGGACCGATATTATACGAATTACATCGTGTCGCATCGTGTATATGGCTGTCCAAACCTTATCTTCGATCGCGGCTATCAGAACCCATCTGTCTTCAGAAGGAAAGGATATCTGGAGTTCCAACCTCCTGTCATCAAACCACAATTTTTTAGCGGTCTCAAAGTCAATGCCATGCTTTTCCTTGTTCGAAATATCCTTTCGAGGGTCCCATTCAAAGTTCATGCTGTCATTTATTATACATCACAAAACCAGATATGCAACATATATTGATATATTTTACGTAGAATGCCTGAAGGGCGGAGGTTCGATTAGATGCTCGACGTTCGACTCGCCTGTGGGCGAGAGTTTTAAGGGTTAAGATGTTAAATTTTACGGATATTTAGATAAAGCTCCGCTCTGTCAGTTACAGAAATTGATGAAAAGGCCTGTACTGACTGCACTCAAAGGGGTGGAAACGATGCCAAACTGGATGGCTTACAACTCCCCTGCTGCCGGGTTGGGTTCGGATGGTTTACCCGGCCTTTTTGAACATATGCCAGATGCGAAAATATACAGGATTTATCGCAACTTGCAACATTTTTCATGCAATTTTGTATGAAAGACGGTTAAATGACGCCTTCAATGAATTTGAAGTTTCAAGTGTTCAGTATGCGCTTCGCGCAGTGTTAAGGGTTAAGTGATTAAGTGTTAAGGTTCAAGAACCGTAATACAGAACAAGGATAACGAAAAAAAAGAAAAGGCAGGGCGAATGCCCTGCCTCCTTTTTATGACTTCTTAAATTGGCTTATGATTTACTTTTTCATTTTCCGGCGCACTGCTACTAACCCCAAGAGGCCCGAGCCCAGGAGCCACACGGCGCCTGGGATGGGGATTACCGTGGTGTCCGGCACACCAAGCCAGCCATATGAAGTCCAGTTGCCTGTAACGGCCGTAGTCGGATCTTCCAATGCATAGCCGCTGTTCCAAGCATCAACCTGGCCGTCCTTCAGAAAGACATCGCCCCAGACGGGCGTCCTGTAGGTCAAAAGGGTTACTGTGGTCAGGCTTCCGCTCTGGTTCCCGTCCCACTTGATGCCGTAGATATTAGAGAGGGTCCCGTCGACCGGAGTGGCAGAACCGTCAGGTCCCACTTCCCAGCCAGAGGTGGTGCCACTTAAAACATCGCCTTCCGCGAAGCCGGGAGAAGTCTCAATTGTTATGTGGCTCAGTACCTGCGCTTCGCCGCTGTTGGTGTTGAAATCGTAGGTGTAAGTGAAAAGGGAGCCTGTCTGATCGATGGACCAGTTCAGAACCGCGTTTGCCCAATAAGCGGAATTCGACCTCACCAGATTCCCATTTCCTGCACTGAGTGTGCCGCTTGCAATGAGAGCCGCAGAGGCGTTAGTGGCGCTAAATACCAAAAAGACAGCCGCGGCAATGACTACCAGCGTCCTTAATGTCCTGGTCTTCATTATCAACCTCCTTTACAGGGAGACCCCCTTTTTTATTCATGGCAATGCTTCTTTTTAAAACCACCCTTATCTATAAACAGGTCACGACTTTTAAAAAATGCTGGAAAGAGTTAGTTCCGTTAGTGCTATCAATTCGAAGAAGGCCTGCCACTTTTCAACTATTTGTGGAAGGTTTTTATCGTTATGATAAATCAATGAAAAAAGCAAACAAAAAGGAGGCAGGGTGAAAGCCCTGCCTCCTTTTTGTTGACCATCAAATTGGTTTATGGTTTACTTTTTCATTTTCCGGCGGACCACCAGCAAAAACAGGTTCTGTTAGTTCTATTAGTTCTGTTGGTTCTATTAGTTCGAAGAAGGCCTACCGCTTTTCAACTATTTTTTGAACCTTCTCCTGACTGCTACTAACCCCAGGAGACCGGAGCCCAGCAGCCACACGGCGCCGGGGATGGGGATAACCGTGGTGTCCGGGACCAACACCCACGCTCTCCCCTCGTTGTCAATAGCGTTGCCGTCGGCGGGCAACGACAGGTTAGGGATACCGAATCCGGTGTTGTAGGCAAAGACCTCTGCACCCGGGGTTTTTCCGTCAACAGCATAAAAGTCGCCCCACATCGGGGCCCGATCTGTCACGATCGTCCATCCCCAATATGCTGAATCCCCCAGACCCTCCCACTTCATTCCAAAAATATCTCCGGGGATCCCGGGGTTGCTGTTGCCCTGGCTCTCGCCATTGTAAGTGTCCAGATCGTAGCCCGCTGTCGTTAAAGTGGTGTTTAGGTTGTTCAACTCGAACGTGGTTGACACCTGGGTGATGACGTGGCTGATGTTCTTTACACTTTCGTTCGCCATGACATCGAAAATGTATTCATAAGTCCAGTACCCCTGGGTGGTTTCATTATCGACCGTCCATCCAAGTATGGAACTTGTATCCGCCCATTCATTGCTGGCTTGAAGGCCAAAACCATACGATATGTTCCCGGTGTAAATTGCACATGGACCTTGCTGGGGAAAACCCAGTAACAATATAGTCACTATGAGTGCTATCTTTTTCATATATGACCTCCTCCTGCAGGTTTTCTGCAACATCAATTTTCAGGGTTTTCGTTTTCTTGTGGATGGGTAAGTGTTTGAAACATTACACAATCAAACGAAAAACGCAATACCAAAAAGGATGATTTTTATCTAATACAAAAGTATTAGCTCATCTAGTCTCCCGTGCCGATTTTAAACAATTTCAAGAGGATAGGGAAACATTGCAATTCCTGACGCGGAGTCATAAGTAACGCCTTAAAAAGATCCTTTCGGATTAAGGGATTCAGTCACTGCTTCGCGAATCCCCTGAACCGGAGCGGGCCGTCGGGCCGCTCAGGCGTCGACGAGGACCTTGAAGCCGCCGTAGACCATCCGCCTGAAATCAAAGGGCATGTCCTTCGGCTCGCCCATGCCTTCCATTTCCTTCATCACCTTCGCGTTGACGCGATCACGGTGGGCCCGCGATTTGAACACGACGAACGAAAAGACCACCGTCTCGCCGGGCTTCAGCTTCATCATCCGCGGGAACGGAATCCCCCATTTCGTTTTCAGGTCGTCTCCGACGCATTCCTTGTAGTCGAGCGCGCCGTGCCTCATCCACATTTTTTTGCCCAGCCGTGCCATGCGGGCGTAGCTCTTAAGGTTTTTCTTCGGAACGGGCAAAACATAACCATCCACGTATCGCATAAATCCTCCTTCTCAAGGTTTTTCCATTATGGGTTGATTTGTCCCTGCTTCACGAAGCTGCCCTGTGGTGAAAGGCTGAAAGAAAAATCACCTCATCCGCTAGGAGGAGGGGGGACGCGGACGAGGTGATCATCAAGGATTATATATCAATTATGTGACTTTCACAGAATGATCCATCGGGCACAGGAGGATTTTGCCCCTCTAAAAACCTTACCCGAACGGGCAGCCTTAAAGAAAGGGGGTCGCAGATCAAAATCCGCAACCCCCTGACTTCGGCCACTATCCCCTGTCATTCTATTGTTGTTGCTGCGGCGCGATTTTAATTTCCACCCTTCTGTTTCTCTGACGCCCGGCCTCGGTTTCGTTGGTGGCCACGGGCAGGGTCTCCCCATACCCGACGGCATCGATACGGCTTTCGGCCACGCCGCGCTGGACCAGCAGGTTTTTTACCGAATTGGCCCGCCGGATAGAGAGGTCCTGGTTGTACTCATTGGAGCCTACACTGTCGGTATGCCCTTCCACCCTCACCAGGGTCTGAGGGTATTGAGTCAAAACACCCGCGACCCGGTTGATCTCTGACTGGAGCCCCGGTCTCACGACCGTGGAGTTGGTATCGAAGGTGACATCGCCTTTGAAAGTGACGGCGAGGAGATTGCCTTCCCTCGACACGGCGGCGGCCTCCGACTTGGCCAAAGCCTCACGCATGTCTCTTTCCTGGTTGTCCATCATCTTACCGACCCCGGCGCCCCCGAGGCCACCCACGGCCGCCCCGATGGCCGCGCCGATCAGGGTCCCTTTGGTGTCGCGTCCAATCACCTGGCCGGCAATGGCCCCGGCGGCCGCGCCGCCTGCCGCACCGTAGATGGCGCCTTTCTGTGTTTTTGTCTGCGTTTCAGGCGCCGCGCAGCCTGCCAAAATGAGCAAAAGGCTGAGAAAAAAGGAAATGCTTGCTTTGGTCATTGTCTATTCTCCTTTGGAAAATGGTTTGTCATATTTTAATCCATCCTATCATGAATTGCATTTATTTTTTTTCCGGCCCGATATTCGAGCAATTAACAATGAAGCGAAACCGCCTGTTTCAAGGTCAGGGTCCGACTACAGCTCACCTTCTTTCCCGACCGGGCTTCCACAAAACCTCCTTGACATAAAGAGGCGATTTTACTATCGTCCCATCTCGAGTCCATACGGGACGTCGTCCGCACCATCATATTGAAAAACAGTCAGAATTAGATGAAGCAGCGCACTCCACCTGTGAAAGCCGGAGTCTTTCCGGCACAGGTGTGATTCAAACCATTTAAAAGGAGGAGGTTACCCATGGTTTACTGCAAATCCCTTATGAAGCTTTTACTTGTGACAGCAGTATCTGTCGGCCTGATCCTCGGCTTCTCACCGGGGACAACCCTCGCGCAGGAAAAGGTCATCAAGATCGGCACGATCTTCCCCTTGACCGGGCCCGTGGCAACAGCCGGACAGCGCTGCAAGGCCGCGGTGGAGACGGCAGCGGAGATTATCAACAACAAGCACCCCAACATCAAGGTGCCCCTGGCGAACCAGGAGGGCATCCTCGGGGGTTACAAGATCGTGCTGGTGCACACCGACAGCCAGGGCAAGCCCGATGTGGGCAAGGCCGAGGCCGAGCGCCTGATCAACCAGGAAAAGGCATGGGGTCTCATCGGCGCCTATAACAGCTCGGTGAGCATGCCGGCGAGCCTCGTGGCGGAGCGCGCCAAGAAGATCTTCATGTGCGGCGCCTCCAGCTCGGCGGCGCTGACCCAGCGCGACCTGAAATTCTTCTTCCGCACGGCCTCCACAGACGAGGTCGAGTCCCACGAGTTCGTCGAGGTTCTGAAGTGGCTCAACAAGACCCAGAAAAAGGCCAACCTGAAGACGCTCGGCATCATCTATGAAAACTCCGTCTTCGGAAAGCACGCGGCCGAAGAGGCCAAAAAGGCGGCGGCCAAGGGCGGCTTCAACGTCGTGGCCGACGTGCCTTTCAACCCCGGCGCCACCAACCTCGACAGCGAGGTGCAGACCCTCAAGTCCAAGAACCCCGACGCGCTCTTCGGGGCCGTGCTTGGGGCGGACTACTCCCTGATGGTCAAGACGATGAAGAAGATGAACTGGATCCCCAAGGCGTCCCTCAACTACTGCAGCGGCTACCAGGATCCGGTCATCGCGAAGCAGCTGGGCGACGACGCCAACTACTTCATGGGATCGACGGGGTACTCGCCCCAGTTCGCCGACATCATGCCCGCCGTAGCCGAGGTGGAGAAGATCTTCAAGTCGAAGACCGGCGGCGTGCCTTTCGACAGCGACAGCATCCAGGAAACCATAGCCCTCCTGGTCCTGGCGCAGGCCATCGAGAAATCCAAGAGCCTCGATCCCGAGGTGGTGGCCAAGACCCTTTACGCCAACACGTGGCCCTCCCCGCTTTCCCTGAGCGGCAAGGTGGCCTTCGTCCCGGGCGGCCAGAACAAGCAGGCGCTGAGCATCGTCACGCAGCTCCAGGGCGGTGAATACAAGCGGATATTCCCCAAGGAGAAGGCGAACACGAAGGTCATCTTCCCCATGAAACCCTGGGACAAGAGGTAAACAAAAACGAGCCTAAAAAGGGGACTGTCCCCATTTTCCACAGGGACAGTCCCCGCGAACCGGTGCCGGGGGTCTTCGGGCCCCCGGCACCTTTATGACCCTCAGAACCCCTATGGACACCCTGCTTCAAGTGCTGCTGGACGGCACGCTCAACGGCATGCTCTACGCCCTCGTGGCCGTCGGCCTCTGCATCATCTGGGGTGTCATGGACGTGATCAACTTTGCCCACGGCGAGTACGTGATGATCGCGATGTACATCACGTACTGGCTCGGGTTTCTGGCAAACGCGGACCCGCTCCTCTCCATGTTCGCGGGGGGCTTTTTCATCTTCATCCTGGGCGCCCTGACCTATCGACTGATCATCAAGTACACCGTGGGTAAGCCCCCGCTTTCGGCCCTCCTGGCGACCTTCGGGCTCGCCATGCTCCTCAAGAATCTGTGCCTCAACAGGTTCACTCCGAATTACCGAATCCTCTCCGACACGTGGCTGGGCGACAAAACCTTTCAGCTGGGGACACTGATAGTCCCCGTTCCCCAGCTTGTCACCGCCCTCCTGGCGCTTCTGGTGATCGGCCTTATTTTCTATATGATCCGCACTACGCGATTCGGCTGGGCCGTCCAGGCCACCGCCATGGACAAGGAGGCGGCCGAGTTGATGGGCATCAACACGGAGAAGATCTACATTCTCATCTTCGGGATCGGCGGCGCCACCGTGGGCATCGCCGGGGGCGTCATGCCCACCTATCTTGCCGTGCACCCGGAGGTGGGCACCATGTTTGGCCTTATCGCCTTCATCTGTGTCGCCATGGGCGGCTTCGGCAGCATTCCGGGCGCATTGATGGCGGCGCTCCTCGTCGGCATCGTGGAAGCCCTCGCCGGCTACTACATCGCCCCGGTCTTCAAGTACGTGGCCGTCTTCGGGCTCTACCTCGCCGTCGTGCTCCTGCGGCCGAAGGGCATCTTCGGGTGGTAATGCCATGAATCAAACTGCGCAGACGCGAAAAAACCTCTTCTGGCTGGCCCTCGTGGGTCTCCTGGCTCTGCTTCCCGCCGTACCGGCGGTCACGGCCAACTCTTTTCTCATGCACGTGCTGATCCTCATCCTGCTCTACGCCGGCATGGCCCAGGCATGGAACATCATCGGCGGGTACGGGGGACAGACGTCTTTCGGCCACGCCGTTTTCTTCGGCATCGGCGCCTACGGCGCGGGCATGGCCGTGGTCACCTACGGCCTGAGCCCCTGGCCCGGGGTGATCATCGGCATGTTGGCGGCCGCCGTGGTGGCTGTGCTCATCAGTTACCCCTGCTTCAAGCTGAGCGGCCACTACTTCGCCATCGCCACCTTCGCCATCGTGGAAATCTTCAACCGGGTTTTCCTGGTCTGGTACTGGGTGGGCGGCGCCCTGGGGCTCGACTACCCGATCGTGGAGGAGGGGCTGAAGAATTTGATGTGGTACGACACCAAGACGGGTTATTACTACTGCGCCCTCTTCCTCTTTGCGCTCATCTTCGGCATCGTTCGCCTCATTGAAAGCCACCGCTTCGGTTACTACCTTCGCGCCGTGCGGGCAGGTCAGGAGACGGCCGAGTCGCTCGGCGTCAACTCGACGGCCGTAAAGCTCGGGGCCATGGCCCTTTCGGCGGCCCTTGCCGCCCTGTGCGGCGCCTTCTTCGTGCAGTACAACCTTCGTGTCGACCCCGGCATGGTCATGTCGCTCGACATGTCGATGAAGTTCGTGCTCGTCACGATCCTGGGCGGCGCCGGGACGCTTGCCGGCCCGCTCCTCGGGGCGGCGGTGCTCGTGCCTCTGCAGGAGTACACGCGAGCGCTCTGGGGCGGCCTGGGCGGCGGCGTGGACCTCATCATCTTCGGCTTCCTGATTATCGTCATCGTCGTGAAGCAGCCCGCGGGCATAACGGGCATTGCCCGCGAAATGGCCCGGCGTTTCGGCAGGAAGCCCTCCGCGGAAAAAGGAGGTGCCTCCCTTGGCGCTGCTTGAGATACAGGGGGTCACCAAGAAATTCGGCGAACTGGTGGCCTGTGACCGCGTGAGTTTCGAGGTGGAGAAGGGGCAGATCGTGGGGCTCATCGGGCCGAACGGCGCCGGAAAAACGACCCTCTTCAACTGCGTCTCCGGCCTCTACCCGGTGACCGCCGGACGGATCTGTTTCGACGGCACCGAGATTACGGGGCTTCCCTCCCACCGGATCGCCCGCATGGGGGCCGTGCGCACCTTCCAGGTGGTGCGGCCGCTCAAGGACATGACGGTGTTCGACAACGTGCTCGTGGGCGCATTCATCCACGGCGCAGGCGGCGCCGGGGCCCGGGATACGGCCGACGCCTGCATCCGGATGTGCGGCCTTGCCGATTTCGCCGACAAGTCTTCGGGAGACCTCCCCATCGGCGTCAAGAAGCGCCTCGAGCTGGCGCGCGCCCTCGCAACGAAGCCCAAGCTGCTCATGCTCGACGAGGTCATGGCGGGACTCACCGTCACCGAAGTCAAGACCGCCCTGGAACTGATACGGCGCATCCGCCAGAACGGCGTCACGCTGCTGATCGTCGAGCACATCATGGAGGCCATCATGCCCATCGCCGACAAGGTGGTGGTGCTCGACGGCGGCATCAAAATCGCCGAGGGTCCGCCCGTTCAAATCAGCAATGACGAGCGCGTGATCTCCGCATACCTCGGCGCGAAGTTCAGCCGCCGCATGCAGGCCCGGAAGGGAGAAGGCGCCAATGGCTGAGCCGATCCTAACCCTTCAGGATGTGCACGCCGGCTACGACGGAGTCCCGGTGGTCTTCGGCATTTCCCTGGAGGTCATGCCGGGCGAACTGGTGGCCGTCGTCGGCGCCAACGGGGCCGGCAAGACCACGACCCTGCGCGCCATCGCGGGCCTCAACAACCCCCTGCAGGGCAACATCCGCTTCGAGGGCCGGGACATCTCGCGGCTGCGGGCCCACCAGACCCTGGCCCTCGGCATCAGCTACGTGCCGGAGGGGCGGCGTGTCTTCGCCAAGCTTTCCGTCGAACAGAATCTGTCGCTGGGGGCCTACACCGAAAAGTCAGACGCCGAGATCAGGAGGCGCCTGGAGGAAGTGCTCGATCTTTTCCCTATCCTGCGCGAGCGGTCGCGGCAGACCGCGGAGACCCTGAGCGGAGGCGAACAGCAGATGCTCGCCATTGCCCGCGGGCTGATGTCCCGGCCCAGGCTGCTCATGCTCGACGAGATGTCGCTGGGCCTGATGCCGACGCTGGCGGAGAAAATGATGGAGACCATCCCCGCCATCAACCGCAGCGGGGTCACCGTGCTCCTGGTGGAGCAGATGGTCCAGGAAGCCCTGGAGATCGCCCACCGCGGCTACGTGCTCCAGAGCGGGCGCATCGTTCAGGCGGGCAGCGCAAAAGAGCTTCTCGATTCCGAGGAGATCCGCAAGGCCTACATGGGGATGTAGGAAGGTCTCCCGTCGGATCCTGAGACAAAAAGGGTTACGTTTTTTGGAACGCAACCCTTTTTTCATTCGGGCAGCTGGACCACGTGAGATTGCCTCAGGGCTCTTGACGGTACAGGGGGAAGATCCGGTCCATGGGTCCTGTCGGTGTGGTGGGGCGAACCCCCTCCGCTTCTTTCTCGCTGACCGGCTTCGGTTGCGTCCCCCTGGCCTCGACTCTTTTCTGGCGGTACTGCACGTAGAAGTCCCGCATGGCCACGTAGGGATCGATGGCCGCATCCTTCAGCGCCTCGTAGTCCCCGATCCTCAGGGAGGTATCGTTGATGGCCTCGTAACCCCTGACGGCCGTCCAGACGTACCAGGGGTCGAGGTAGGAGATGGGGTAGGTGAAATAATCGCCGACGCGCCCGAGGGTGTCCCGCGGGCTGGAAGGCCCCAGCACCGGCCAGACGATGTAGAACCCCTGACCAACGCCGTAGAACCCCAGGGTCTGGCCGAAATCCTCGTCCTGGGCCTGGAGATTGATCTCCTCGCTCGACGCGGGGTCGAAAAACCCCGCCACGCCGATGGTGGTGTTGACCCAGAAGCGGAAGAGTTCCGTGAGCGCGCCCATCGGGTTTAACTGGAGCAGGCAGTTCGCGAGGCGGACGGGGGTCCAGAGGTTGGAGAAAAAGTTGCTGACGCTGACCCTCGCGGGCTCGGGGACGACCTTGCTGTACCCTTCCGCCACGGGTTTCAACACCCAGAAGTACAGACGGTCGTTGAAGTGGTACATGGCCCGGTTGAAGGGCTCGATGGGATCGGCGATCTTTCCCACGTCGACCTGCGCCTCCTCCTCCGGGTAATCGAGGCTTTCCTCCTCGTCGGTATAATCGCCGTACGGCGAGGGCTCATCCGGCGCGTTCACGTCCGGAGGCTCCGGTGTCGCCGCGTTCGAGACCAGCCGGATCTGAAGCGACTCGGCCTGCGGGTCCGGCGCAGAAACGGCCTTTGGGCCGTGGGCGCAGCCCGTGAAAAGAAGGGCAACCATTATAGCCGGAATCCAGATGAGTTTTAAGAAATGCAAAATCTCTTCCGTCCTTCGTGGAATGTGAGCTATCGCGACGGTCCTATGAGGCCTTCACCTTCTTGCGCAGGATCTCGAGGAGTTGCTCGGGCGAGTTCTTCGCCAGGATCTCATTGAACTGGGTGCGGTAATTCTGTACGAGGCTCACGTTCTCGACGACGACGTCGTAAACCCTCCAGGCGCCGCCGCTCAGGATGACCCGGTACATGATGGGAATTTCCTTCGAGGACGTGATGATCCTCGTGTGGACCTCCGCCAGGCTGGCCGATACGATGACCTCCCTGTCAAAAACGATTTTTTCGTCGGTGTAGGAAAGGATCTTATCGGCGTATGCCTTTTCCAGCACCTGGTGATAGAGATGGACGAACTCCTTTCGCTGCGCCTCGTTCAGCTTGTTCCAGTTCCGGGCCAGGGTCCGTCTGGAGAGCTCGACTTCATCGAACATCTCGTCATAGATGACCTCGAGCTTCTTCTTTTTGATCTCCTTGGCCGAGGGGGCCTTGAGCTTGGGATCCCGCAACACATCGAGCACCCTGTCGGCATTGACCTTGACCGTGTCAAGGGGCGCGCCGGCGTAAGACAGGGAAGCCAACATGAAAAATATCAAAAGACCCAATCCGACGAATCTCATTTTCATCACTCATCCCTCTGAAGAGTATACCCTGCCTATTCTTTTTTCTCGTCTTTTACGTCTTTCACATCCCCGAAGGCATACTTGCCGACGAGATCCGCAATATCCACGGCCGGCTGAGTCTGGGTGATGGTTCCGCCGGGGTCGAGGACCGACCCGCCTCCGCCGGGGTCGATACTGACATACCTGTCGCCGATCAGCCCTTCCGTCTTGATGGAGGCGATGGCATCGTCGTAGACCTTCACGTCTTTCTGGATCTTCATCTCCACCACTGCCTGCAGGTTCTCCTGGTCCATCCTGAGCGATTCCACCTTGCCGATCTCGATGCCGAGCATTTGGACGGGGTTGCCGGCCCTCAAACCGGATATCGAAGTGAATTTCGCGTAGAGCGGATAGGTCTCGTCCCCGAAAAGAGACACATGCCCGAGCTTGACGGTCATGTACCCGATGACGGCAATCCCGAGTGCAACAAAGATGCCCACGATGGTTTCCATGGCGTATTTTTTCATTTTCTCACCTCTATATTATGAGTCGCACCGAAGCCGGGCGACTTCCTTCTGCTGTGCCTTCGCCGACTCGATGACGGAGTCTATGCCGGTAATGGGCTGGCCCTGGGCAAGTCCGACACGGATGGTGAATTCGACACACTCCCCCGAGGACGCCCGCCTGAGGGCTCGCGCCGAAATATCCTGTATGCCCTGCCCCTTGAAATCCTCGACAAAATCCTTCACGATTTCGCCGGCCTCGGCGAGGTCCGCGTAGGGAAGGACCGTCACATATTCGTTCATGCCGCGTCGGGCGGAAAAGCCCCCGACGGCGCCGAAGTGCCTGTCGATCAATACGCCCATGCTCCGTATGGCCTCCTGCGCGGCTTCGTGGCCCAATGAGGCAACAACGCCGTCCATCCCCTCCAGCGTGAAAATCGCAAGGACATAGGCTTTTTCCGAAGTATCCCGTTTCAACTGGGCATAGTACCGGACCTTGAACTGCCGCTTCGAGTAGAGACTGGTCAATTCCTGCTGAAGCCCTTCCAGGCTCTGGATGACCTCGTCCTTAAAAGGGTGCTCGAATTGCTCGAGTTCCTCCGGGGTGCCCTGAAAAACGATCTTTTGCCGGTAGAGGGCGAGAATACGGTTGGAAATAAAATACACGTCGGGAATCTCGTGGCTGACCAGGATCGCCGTGAAGCCGAAGCGTCTCTGGTATTCGGCAATCCTGCCCAGGATCGCATTTTTCCGGACCGGATCCTGTCCGGACGTGGGCTCGTCGAAGAGCACGATCCGGGGATCGGTGACGAGAGCCCGCGCCAGGGCCACCCGCTTCTGCATGCCGCCTGAAATCTCCGACGGATACTTGTGGATCGCGTCGCCGAGTTCCGTCTGCTCGATCCGTTCCATGACCCTGCGATCAATTTCCGCCTTGCCCAGGTTGGTGGTCTCCCGGAGCGGCAGGGCGACATTATCATAGACCGACATGGAGTCGAAAAGAGCGTTATCCTGAAACATGTAGCTCATCCCGGCGCGACATTCATTGAGCTCGTCCTTGTCCATCTCGTTGAGGGGTTTGCCCCTGAAGAGGATGTGCCCCTCGTTCGGCTTGAGCAACCCGATGATATGCTTGATGAGCACGCTCTTTCCCGAGCCGCTGAGGCCGATGATGGTGGTGACCTGCCCCTCGTAGATCTGCAGGTTCACGCGGTCGAGGACCGTCCGCGGGCCGAAGCGTTTGGTGACATCTTTGAATTCGATCAATGGTGTATCCATTATCTCCTCAGATGAGAAGGGATGTCACGATGTAATCGGCGATCAGGACGAGCACGCAGGAAAGCACGACGGCGGACGTCGTGGCCAGACCCACCGCCTTGGCCCCGCGGCCGTCCTCACGCATGTGGGCGAAATACCCCTGATAACAGCAGACAAGCGCGACGATCACGGCAAAGACCACCGCCTTGATAAAACCGTCGGTGACGTCTTTAAAGTCCAGGCTATCCTGCACGCGATAAAAATAGGCGCCGGGATTCGCCCCGAGGAGCAGCACGCCGGAGACGTAGCCGCCCAGGATGCCGACGAGATCAAAAACAGCGGTGAGGATGGGAAAGCTGATGATCGAAGCGACGATCCTCGGGCTGATGAGATACCCGAGGGAGTCAATCCGCATGGTGTCCAGGGCGTCAATCTGTTCGGAGATGCGCTCGATACCGATCTGCGCGGTGATGGCCGAGCCCGCCCTGGCCGTGATCATGATGGCTGTGAGCACGGGCCCCAGTTCCCTGACCAGCGAAAGCGCCACCAGCGTGCCGAGGGACCCCTGTGCGCCGAATTGGCTCAGGGCGTGGTAGGACTGAAGACCCAGAACCATCCCGGTGAAGAAACTCACCAGCATGATGATGAGCAGAGAGCTCGACCCGATGTAATAAACCTGCTCAATGATCTTGGGGAGCTGTTTGGGACGGAAAACCCTGAGGCACGCCAGGAACAGAAAAATGGTCGATGCCCCCATGTGGTTGACCCAGTCGATGAAGCCCCTGCCCAGTGTGGCGAAGGGCCACGTCAACAGGGAGACAAGCCGTCCGCCTCTTGCCTGTTCAGCACTATTTTCACTGTTTTCATTCAGCGACATACACCGCACACCCTTTTCTAAAATCGGCGTATTTTGTTCTATTTCAAACAATAAATCCACCGAATTTTTCAAAAGTCCTGCTGCCTGCCGGACTTCGACGCAAAAGGGCGCGCCGTAGAGCAACTCTCCAATTGACAACCCCTTTAAAAAAGTAATAGTTTCAAGCCGTCTTTCATTTTCTTCCGACCATCTTCTCAAAGGGGTTCCGAGCGAGCCGGTGAGAAAGCAGCCGAAGATCACTGTGGGCATCATGGACCGCCGGGCGGAGGTTTCGGGCTGCCTGAACGGGGTTTTTCACGGCGATGTTTTCGGCCCCCTGTCGGGATCTTTCACGGCGACGGCCGCTGAAGAGGGGGTTGTACTCACCGATTCGTCCCACCGGAAAATCGCCTCTCTACCGCTGATCCGCCTCCGGGCACGGGAAGGATCCACCTTCACGCTTTTTTCCGTGACCATCGGAGACCGCTTCCACTGGGAGAAAAAAGAGGACCAGACCTTTCGGGGTAACCTGGCCCTGCGATTACGCGGGGAAAAGACGATAGCGGCCGTCAATGAAATCCCCCTCGAGGATTATCTTGCAAGCGTCATCGCATCGGAGATGAACGACGCGGCGCCGCCGGAATATCTCAAGGCCCACGCAATCCTCTCGCGGAGCTGGCTCATGGCCACCCTGGAAAAAAAAAGAAAAAGGGGGAAAAAGCCTGCGGCAGGAAACGGGTCGTCCGCCGGGACGTTCATCCGCTGGTACGACCGTGAGGACCACGACCTCTTCGACGTCTGTGCCGACGACCACTGCCAGCGTTACCAGGGGATCACCCGGATATCGTCGGAAAAGGCGCAGCGAGCCGTCGAGGAGACGGAAGGCCTTTGCCTGACTTACAAGGGCGAAATCTGCGACGCCCGCTATTCCAAGGCGTGCGGGGGGCTCACGGAGACCTTCTGCACCGCATGGGAAGATCGGGATGTCCCTTACCTCAGAAGCGTCTCCGACGCCTCCATCCGGCATCGGCCGATCCGGACGGAAGAGGAGGCCGCGGCGTGGGTCCTCTCCCATCCGACGGCATACTGCAACACAAAAGACGAGGACCTGCTCGGCAGGGTTCTCGCGGTCACGGACAGGGAAACAGGGGACTTCTTTCGCTGGAAGGTGGCCTATGCCTCAGGGGAGCTGGAAGAAATCCTGAGGGAGAAATCGGGTCTTGACCTGGGCGTGATCCAGGACATCACCCCCCTCCGGCGCGGCCCGTCGGGGCGGATTTCGGAACTGAAAATTACAGGCTCCAGGACGAGCATCACCGTCGGCAAGGAGCTCGAGATCCGGCGCTGGCTGTCACGAAGCCACCTCCTGAGCAGCGCCTTCGTCGTCCGGAAGGAAACAGATGCCCGCGGAAAGTCCCGGGGTTTCGTTTTCCACGGTGCGGGTTGGGGGCACGGTGTGGGGCTCTGCCAGATAGGCGCCGCCGTGATGGCCGAAGGGGGGGCACAGGCGGAGACAATCCTGAAACACTACTTCCGGGGTACAGGCATCCGGAAAATCTACTGAGCTTGAAAGAGGTCATGCCCGCGCAGAAACCATCATCACGAAACCCCTGGACCTGGGTCCCGACGCTCTACGTCGCCGAAGGCCTACCCTATGTCATGGCGATGACGGTGTCGGTCGTGATGTACAAGCGGCTCGGCATATCGAACACCGACATCGCCCTTTACACAAGCTGGCTTTATCTCCCCTGGGTCATCAAGCCCCTCTGGAGCCCTTTCATAGACCTCTTCAGGACAAAGCGCTACTGGATTGTCCTGATGCAGCTTTTGATCGGGGCCTCCCTCGCCTGCATCGCCCTCACGGTCCCCGCGTCGCGCTTCTTCCAGTACACCCTGGCCTTCTTCTGGATCATGGCCTTCAGCTCCGCAACGCACGACACCGCCGCCGACGGCTTCTACATGCTGGGGCTTCCACAGCATCACCAGGCCGCTTTCGTCGGGGTACGGACCACCTTCTACCGCATCGCCACCATCGCCACAAAGGGCGGGCTCGTCATATTCGCGGGCTATCTCGAGAGCAGCGGCCGCGACATTCCCGCGGCGTGGTCGATCACCCTCTTCGCCGCTGCGGCGGCCATGGCGGCATTGTGCCTTTACCACTTCTTCGCCCTCCCCTGGCCGGCGGCAGACCATCCGGCCTCGAGGCGCACCTCGTCGTCCCTGCTCGAGGAATCCCTCCACATCTTCGGCCTTTTCTTCAAGAAGAAGGACATCCTGACCATTGTGGCTTTCTTCCTCTTCTACCGGCTTGCCGAAACGCAGCTCGTCAAGATCATCGCGCCCTTTCTGCTGGACCCGCGCGCGAAGGGGGGGCTGGGGCTGACCACGCACGAGGTGGGCGTCGTTTACGGCACCGTGGGGGTCATCGCCCTGATGGCGGGGGGTCTCCTCGGCGGGTATGCCATCTACCGGAAGGGCCTCAAGTTCTGGATCTGGCCCATGGTGTGCGTCATGCACCTGCCGAACCTTGTTTTCGTCTATCTCTCGCAGGCCCTGCCGGAGAGCTTTCATCTGATCAACATGGCCGTCGCCGTGGAGCAGTTCGGCTACGGCTTCGGGTTCACGGCCTACACGATGTTCATGATCATGGTTTCCGAGGGGGAATACCGGACCGTGCACTACGCCCTCTCCACGGGGATCATGGCCCTCGGCATGATGATCCCGGCCATGTTCAGCGGGTGGCTCCAGGAACAGATGGGCTACCAGAACTACTTCCTCTGGGTGATGGCCACGACGATCCCCGGTTTCATCGTGACGGCACTCGTCAAGATCGACCCTGAATTCGGCAGGAAGAAAACATGAAGCGCGGTTTGAGCAAACGCCGGTTCAAAACGGCCTTCATCCTGGGCGCCGGCCTCGGCACGAGGCTGCGACCCCTGACGGAAGCGTGCCCCAAGCCCCTCCTGGAAATCGGTGGCCGCCCCATCATCACCTACGCCATGGACCACCTCCTGACGGTCGGCGTGGATCGGTTCATCGTGAACACCCATTACCGGCCGGAGGTCTACCGGGAAAAGTTCCCGGCAGGGTCGTGGCGCGGCGCGCCCATCGTCTTCCGCCATGAGCCCGTTCTCCTGGACACGGCGGGGGGACTCAAGAACATCGAAGACCTCCTGGAAGAGGATGAGGCGATTCTCTGTTACAACGGGGACGTCATCACCGATCTTCCCCTGGACCGGCTCCTGGAAGCCCATGGGCGTAAACGGCCGGAGGTAACCCTGGCCCTGCGGAGCAGCGGCCCGCTGCTCAACGTGAACATCGACGAGGACGGTGCGGTCTGCGACCTTCGCCACACCCTCGGGAAACCCGGGACCCAAAGCTGCCTCTTTGCAGGCATCTACGCCGTGGAGACCCCCTTCCTCCGGCACCTCGAAGCCGGCAAGATCGAGTCCGTCGTGATGCCCTTGCTCCGGAGAATCAGGGAGGAACCGGGGGCCGTGAGGGGCGCCGTCATCGACGAGGGCGCGTGGCACGACATCGGCTCGCCGGAAGAATATGAAAAAATAAAAAAACTGTGGCACGACGGGGCGGCAAAGCCCCATGAAGAGGGCTTGAAGGCCTTTGCCAGGGAGGCACTCGGACTGGCCGGGGACGCCCCGGTGAAGCTCCATCTCATACACCGGGGGGGATCGGAGCGGGACATTTACCGTGTAAACGTTCAGGCGGGGCGTTTCATCCTCGTGGACTATGACCCCGCACGCCGTGAAAACGCCCTCTACGCGGCCATCGCCGGATTCCTCCGGGGCATCGGCGTTCCCGTCCCCCGCATTCTCGCGCACGACGGTAACCGCTGCTTCATTCTCGTGGAGGATCTGGGGGAGAAGGACCTATACGCCCTCAAAGACGCAGGCCGGCAGGAGAGAGTGGCTTTCTACCGCAAGACGCTCGAGGCCATCCGGAGGCTCCATGCCTTTCCCGTGGATTCCTTCCCCCTTCAGGACGTACCGCTCATGGAGCCCTTCGGGCCTGATCTTTACCGGTGGGAACGGACTTACTTCCTGGACCACTTTGTCCGAAACGCCTGCGGCATCGAGATCGAGAAGCCGGCACGGGAAAAGCTGGAGACGGAACTGGAGGTTCTCGCCGGCAAACTCATGGCGGCGGAGCAATCACTTGTCCATCGCGATTTTCAATCCCGCAACGTCATGATCCGAAACGGCGAGCCTGTCCTCATCGATTTCCAGGGAATGAGATTCGGCACCTTCTTCTACGACCTGGGGTCCCTTCTCTGCGACCCTTACATGGCATTGGCCGACGAGGAGCGGCTGGATCTCCTCGCCTTCTACCACGGTCTAACGAAGAACAGAATGGACTGGAGGGCCTTTCGGGAGATGTTCTGGAACGCCTCGGTGCAGAGACTCATGCAGGCCCTCGGCGCTTACGGGTTTCTGGCCCTGAGGAAAAACCTCGGGGGCTTTCTCGAACACATTCCCGCCGGACTTCAACTCCTCCGCCATGCCGCGCGGCAGTCCGGAACGCTCCCCCGCCTGGAAGAACTCCTGTACCGCTGCCGCGACGGCCTCGTAAAGACGGACATATTATCTCATCGGTAAAACTTTTCATTCCATCCCTGAAATGTGATATATTGAAAAACGTAAATTGCACAACTTCCTGATAAGAGAATTTCCCCCTTCAAACCGCGCATCCTTCGTTCCCCGGATGCCGATTTGGGGGTTGTTTTTTCGGTCCGTCCCGCAGCCTCAAATTCTGAAAACCCGCAGGAGGTGACCCATGAGCCGCTTCAAGAAGATCCTCATCGGTCTTGCCGTTTTTCTGGCTCTGATCGGCATCGCCGGATTCTTCGTCCTCCCTCCCATCGTCAAGCCGATGATCCTCGAGAAACTCACCGAAGCACTCCACCGGGAGGTAAGCCTGGAATCCGTCCGGATCAACCCCTACACCCTCTCCGTCAACCTGAAAGGCTTTGTCGCCAAGGAAAAGGACGGAAAAGCCAATTTCATCTCCTTCGATGATCTCTACCTGAACGCGGAGTTGATCCAGTCCATTCTTCAGAGGGCTGCCGTTGTCAGGGAAATCCGCTTCACGAACCCCTACATCCACATCGCCAGGAACGCGGACGAATCCTACAATTTCTCGGATCTCCTCCCGAAAGAGGAAAAGCCGAAGGAAGAAAAACCTCTGCCCCGTTTTATGATCCACAACATCCATGTCGTCAACGGGAGCGTGGATTTCTGGGACGGGCCGAAAGACACGAATCACACCGTGAGGGAGCTCAACGTCTCCATCCCCTTCGTCTCCGATCTCGCTTACTACATCGATGACTACACGGAGCCGAAATTCTCGGCCGTCATCAACGGCGACCCCTTCAAGCTGGAAGGGAAGACGAAACCCTTCAAGGATTCACTCGAAACGACCTTCGACGTCAACATCCAGGACCTCGACATCCCCTATTACGCTAAATACATTCCCGTGAAGACAAACTTCAAGATAGTTTCGGCGGTCGTCGACACAACGTCGAGCCTCTCTTTCACCCGGTTCAAGAACAAGCCGCCGGTTCTTAAGATCACTGGTGACGTCGAACTGAGAAATACCGCCATAGATGATCTGCAAAACAACAAGATTATCCGCTACCCCTCCCTGAAGATCACCATGGCTTCCGTGGAGCCGCTCGTGCCGGCCATCCACCTCTCAAGTTTGGCGTTTCAGTCGCCTGACATCGTCGTCCGGCGGACTAAAGAAGGAGAACTGATCTACCCCAGACCCCTCGTCAAGGCCGGGAAAGAGCTGGAAAAAAAGGCTGAAAAACCGTTGTCCGCGAGGATCGATTCACTCAAGATCGAGGGCGGGAAAATAACCTTCATCGACATGGTCCCAGAGGAGACGGTGACGATCAAGGTCGATCCTCTGAATTTCCGGGGAGAAAACCTCTCCACCGCGCCGGGGGCCAAGGGCACCATAGACCTTTCATTGACCGTTGATCAAAAAGGGACCGTCTCCGTAAAGGGTCCTATCGGCATCGAACCGGTCGCCGCCGAGTTTGACATCGACATGAAAAATTTTGCCATCCGGCCGTTCCAGCCCTATTTCACCGACAAAGCGAGAATCAACGTGACGCGGGGGGGCATTTCCACGAAGGGGACCCTCAGCGTCGTCCAGGGTAGCGAGGGTTCGCCGACAGCAAAATACGCCGGCAATGTCCTCGTCGCCGACTTTGCCTCCATCGACAAGGCCAACGCCAACGATTTCCTCAAATGGAAGTCTCTCTTCTTTGATCAGCTCGATGTCGGTCATAACCCGATGTCCGTCAACATCAAGGGCATTGCCCTGTCCGACTTCTACGTGCGCTTCATCATCAATCCCGACGGCACGAGAAACGTGCAGCAGATCTTCGGCAAGGAAAAGGGGGAAGAGGAAGAACCCGGAAAGGCCGAAAAGCCCGCGGAGCCGGCAGCCAAAGAGCCCGGACCCGCGAAGGCCGCGGAGGTTCCACCGAACATCAAAATCGGCAAGGTGACCCTCCAGGGCGGGACCATCGACTTCACGGACAATTTCATCAAGCCGAATTACACGGCGAAGATGCTCAACATGTCGGGGAGCATCACCGGGCTTTCCTCCGAGGAAATCTCGCGGGCCAAAGTCGATCTCAAGGGGAACCTGGGCCGGGGGTCTCCCATCGATGTCAAGGGCACCATCAATCCCCTGATCAAGGACCGGTACGTGGACATGAATGTTTCCTTCAAGGACATCGAACTCAGCCCCGCAACGCCCTATTCCATCAAATACCTCGGGTACACCATTGCAAAGGGGAAGCTGACTTTCGACGTGAAGTACCTGATCGAGGGGAACAAGCTGACGGCCCAGAACAAGTTTTTCTTCGATCAACTGACCTTCGGGGACAAGGTCGAAAGCCCCGACGCCATCAAGCTCCCCGTCACGACCGCCGTTTCCCTGCTCAAGGACCGCAACGGCCAGATCAACCTTGATGTTCCCCTCTCGGGCAGTCTCGACGACCCGAAATTCAGCATCTGGCCCATCATCTGGCAGGTGATCGTCAACCTCATCACCAAGGCCGTCACGGCCCCCTTCGCCCTCCTCGGGTCCCTCTTCGGGGGAGGCGAGGAGCTCGGTTACGTGGAATTCGGGCCCGGCAGTTCCGACATCACGGCGGCGGCCGAGAAGAAATTGGACGTCCTCGTCAAGGCCCTCGACGAAAGACCCGTCCTCAAGATGGACATCGAGGGTTACGTCGATCCGGAAAAAGACACCGAGGGACTGAAACACGCCATGCTCGACCAGAAATTAAAAGCGCAGAAACTCAACGATATGATCCGGAAGGGCGAGCCGGCCGTGCCGGTGGAGGACGTTGTGATCACGCCGGCGGAATACGAGAAGTACCTCACCCTGGTGTACAAGGCGGAGAAATTCCCGAAACCGAGGAACATCATCGGGATGGCGAAGACTCTCCCAGCCGCGGAGATGGAGAAGCTCTTTTTGACGAACGCCAAGGTGAGCGACAGCGACCTGAGACTCCTCGCGTCGGAGCGGGCTGAAAGCGTCAAGGAGTATCTCCTCGAATCGGAGAAGATCACGGCCGATCGGATCTTCGTCGTCGAACCGAATTCCCTCTCTCCCTCGACGAAGGGGAAGGCGCTGCAAAGCCGGGTGGAATTCAAGCTGAAATAGGCTGCAGGGTCATCCCCCCGAAGTTCAGCGTGCCTCAGACGGCGGGATGTGGTAGGATCCCGCCAGCCGATTCATCGCCGGGGAGAGACGAGCGTGAAACCCCTCACCGTGTTGATCCCTTTCAGCCGGGAACCTTTCTTTAAAAAAATTCTGGATGCTTTTCTTGCCTCCGATCCCGTCGAGGAGGTGGCGGTTCTCTGTCCAGAGGAGGAGCCGTTTTCCAGGGACCGCTGCAGGCGGATTGCCTCTCAGGGTTTTTTTTCGAACCGGACCATCTCGTTCATTTCAGAGGCCTGCAGGACGCCCTGGCTCCTTTTCCTCCCTCCCCCTTCGAGAGACATCCGCCTTGCGGGCAACACCCTGAAGCGATTATGCGACACCGCCGTAAAAACGTCCGCCGGCGTGGCCTACTCGGACTTTTATGACCTCGACGGATCCCGGGAAATTTACCACCCGCTCAACGACTACCAGCCGGGGAGCGTCCGCGACGATTTCGATTTCGGCCCCATGGTGCTCTTCTCCCTTGACGCCGCCCGGACGGCTCTCGCGAAATACGGGGACACCCCGGAGGTTGAACATGCCGGCCTCTACGACCTCCGCCTCAAGGTCTCCATCGACCACCCCGTCCACCATATCCGGAAGGCCCTCTATGCCTCGTCCGTGCCGGATGGGCCGACGGGCGCTCAGAAACTCTTCTCCTACGTCGACCCCCGAAACGCGGCTGCACAGAAGGAGATGGAATCCGTCTTCACGGATTATCTCAAGAAGATCGACGCCTATCTGGCGCCGGATTTCAAGGAGGTGGAACGGGTCCCTTACCCCTTCCCGGTGGAGGCAAGCGTCATCATCCCCGTCCGGAACCGGAAAGAAACCATCGCCGGTGCCGTGAAAAGCGCCCTCTCGCAACAGGCGGACTTCCCCTTCAACGTCATCGTCGTCGACAACCACTCGGCGGATGGGACCACCGCTGTCCTGAGGGACCTCGCGCGGCGGCATTCCGCCCTGAAACACGTCATCCCGGGGCGGCGCGACCTCGGCATCGGCGGGTGCTGGAACGAGGCGCTCTTCTCCGAGGCCTGCGGGCGCTACGCCGTACAGCTCGACTCCGACGACCTCTACAGCGGCCGCGACTCGCTCCAGAAGATCATGGATCTTTTTCGCCAGGGCGGTTTCGCCATGGTCATCGGCTCCTACACGCTCGTGAACGCCGACCTGGAGGAAATACCGCCGGGCCTCATCGACCACCGGGAATGGACCGACGAGAACGGCCGCAACAACGCCCTTCGCGTCAACGGGCTGGGGGCCCCGAGGGCATTCAACACGCACCTCATGCGGAAGATCGGGTTCCCCAACGTCAGTTACGGCGAGGATTACGCCGTGGCCCTGCGCGTCTGCCGCGAGTACCGGATCGGCAGAATTTATGAAAACCTCTACTGGTGCCGGCGGTGGCCGGGCAATACCGACGCATCTCCGGGCATCGAGGAGACGAACCGCAATAACGCCTTCAAAGACGAGGTCCGCACAGGGGAAATCCAGGCCCGTCAGAAAATCAACCGAGGAGTGTAGACAGGTAAAGTGGAAATCATCATTCGGCCCTGGTTGAAAACCGACCTGGAAGACCTTCGCAGAATCACCTGGCTTTCCTGGCTCAGCGCCTACTCGAGCTTCATTCCCGAGACGGATCTCAAGGCTTATTTCGACATATACTACGAACGAGGGGCTTTCTCGGCCCTTTTCATCGACCCTTCAGCGCATGGCTGCATCGCAGAGGTCGGTGGTCGCGCGGTCGGCTACGCCAGGACCCACTTCAACAGGAAAGAAAAACGCCTCTACCTCACCGCGTTCTATCTTCTGCCCGACGTCCAGGGCCGGGGGATTGGAAAGCGACTCATGAAGGCGGTGGAGGAACACGCCGCCGAAAGACATGTCGGGGAAATCCTCGTCGGCGTGATGGTTCAGAACGGCCGGGCGCTTCGTTTTTACGAAAAAGCGGGTTTCCAATTCACACGCGAAGAACCCTTCACCATGGGCAAAACGACGGTCAGCCACTTTGTCGGCTACAAGAGGACGGGAAGCAGACAGAGAACCCCGGCAGAGGGACGAAAGATTCTGGCTGCCTTCGAGGGTGGCCCGAACGAACGCAGCCTCACGGACCTGTGCCTCGACCTGCTCTCGGGGCAGAAGCGCCAATGGGACGATTTACGGGAAGGTTACGAGCAGTTGAAGACAGTCAAGGACAGGGAAGTGCCGTGCGGGGGTTACACGGTGCACCTCCAGTTCAATCCCGCGAGGATCAAGAGCAGCACGGCCGTCCTGAACGCCGAGGCCATCCGGAACCGTCCCTGTTTCCTCTGCGTGGAAAACCTCCCCGGGCCCCAGGCGGGGGTCCTTTATCGCGAGGCGTTTCTGATCCTGTGCAACCCCATGCCCGTTTTTCATTTCCACTTCACGATCTCCCACATCGACCACCGGGCCCAGCTCATCGATCCGAACATCCGGACCCTCCTGCGGCTCGCGGCGGATTTCGGTCCCGCCTGGGCGATACTCTATAACGGCGCCGGGTGCGGGGCTTCCGCGCCGGATCATCTGCACCTTCAGGCCGGCCCCTCGAAGACGATGTCCATCGGACCGGAAATCGAAGAAGAAAAAAGACGGGTTTTAATGAAGGAGTCGGACGGTGTCACCCTCCACCGGGCGATAAAACTGGGGCGGGAAGTATTGGTCCTCGAGGGCGATGATCCGGAGAGAATGGCTGACGCCTTCCGGGGACTTACGGCATCCCTCAGGAAAACGCTGGCCATCGCCGAGGAGCCGATGCTGAACATCGCCGCTTTCCTGAAAGGCGGCCGATGGCGTCTTTTGATTTTCCCCCGGCGAAAACATCGTCCGGACGCTTTTTTCAGGGAAGGCGCCGATCGGGTCGTCGTCAGCCCGGGGATCATCGACATGGCCGGTACCGTGATCACCCCTGTGGAGAAGGATTTTCAGAGACTCGACGCGGCCGCGGTGGAGAATATCTACAGGGAAGTCTCCCTCGACGAAAAGGCCGTCATAAAGGCCATCGAAGCCATGGCATGGTGACATTCAGGAAACCCGCGCCACCAGGACCCCCGTGCGCCCGCGGCTGCGCGAGAGGTAGCGGTGCAGCGTCTCTCGCGACAGAACGACCTTCCCGTGCACGCTCGAGGCGTGAAGCAGATGGATCCTTCCGCGCACCCTCGCCGCGAGACCGACGTGTTGAACATCGAGTCCCCCCCGGCTCGTCGCGATGGCTATCACATCGCCGTCGCGAATCCGCCCCTCCAGTCGTCTCAGGGCCCTCTTCGGCACTACGGACAACGTCCTTCGGCTGAGCGTTCTCTCGACGGCAAGCATCCTTTTCATGTTGTTTTCGTCCCTCATCGCGGGATAGGCGTCCCGGTGCTCCGTCATGTATCGGATGTTCATCCGGACCCGCCTCCCCCCCGCCGCAGACGTGACATCCCTCAGGAAACCCTTTTTCCCGTTGTCGTTGATCCATTCTGAAAAATAGTGAAGCCTCGAGGGGTATCCCCTGAGGCGGCCCCCGCGATACCGGATCTCCCGGAGCAGCTTCTCGAAACGTGCGAAAGATCGATCCTTCGATTGAAGAAGCCGGGTGAGGGCCACCGCGTTTTCAACGAAGGTGAAGCAGTCGAACGCCCTCAAGTTGACGACGAGGCGCTCGGGCCCCCTCGATTCGAGTGTGCCCGAAGCGTACGGCGCCCCGAGGAAGAATCTCCCGATCTCGAGCGTGAGACGCCCCGGCGGCGACGGCGGGACTTCTTTCCGGGCCAGCGAGCCGACGAGTCTTTGCAGAACCCTGACGTCCTGAAGCCGATGTTTCAACAAGCCCTCCTTCCCCGCGGAATCATTCACCCGACTTCCGGCAGGCTTCTTCAATCACCCGCCGGGCTTCATCCTGGATCCTTTCAAGATGCGCCCGGCCCCTGAAGCTCTCCGCGTAGACCTTGAGGACGTTCTCCGTCCCGGAGGGCCGCACGGCGAACCACCCGTTTTCGGTGACGACCTTCAGCCCGCCGATGGAGGCGTTATTCGCCGGCGCACTTGTCAGCCTGGCGAGGATCTTCTCCCCGGCTATTTCATTGACCGACAGGTCATCCGGCGAGAGTTTCCCGACGGCCGCCTTCTGTTCCGGAGAGGCCGGCAGGTCCACCCGTTCGTAAAAGGGGGTCCCGAACATCCCGGTCAGGGCCTCGTAGTGTTCGGCGGGGTCCCGTCCCGTAGCGGCGGTGATCTCCGCAGACAGCAGAGCCATGATGATGCCGTCCTTGTCCGTCGTCCAGACCGCGCCGTCCTTGCGCAAAAAGGCAGCCCCGGCGCTTTCCTCGCCGCCGAAGCCGCAGGTTCCATCCATCAAACCCCCGACGAACCACTTGAAACCGACGGGCACTTCGAAGAGCTTCCTGCCCAGGTGCGCGGCCACGCGGTCGATCATGCCGCTGGAGACGAGCGTCTTGCCGACGGCGGCATCCTGCCGCCACCCTCGCCTGTTGCGGAAAAGGTACCAGATGGAGACGGCCAGATAGTGATTGGGGTTCATGAGCCCCGCGCCCCGGGTCACGATGCCATGGCGATCGCAGTCGGCATCGTTGCCGAAAGCGATGTCGTAGCGATCTTTCAGGGCGATGAGCCGGGCCATGGCGTACGGCGAGGAGCAGTCCGTTCGGATCTTGCCGTCATGGTCCAGGGTCATGAAAGAAAAAGTCGGATCGACGTGCCGGTTGACGACGTCGATCCGAAATTGATATCGCTCCGCGATGGAATCCCAGAAGGCGACGGACGACCCGCCCATGGGGTCCGCGGCAATCCGGATGCCCCTGTCCCGGATGACATCGGTTTCGACGACGTTCTGCAGATCTTCCACGAAGGGCCTGACGTAATCGTGTTCGTGGGTGGTGGCCGCCCGGCGTGCTTTCCCGAAGGGAAGGCGTTTCACCTCTCCAACCCCTTTCCTGATGAGATCATTGGCTCTCGCCTCCACCCACCGGGTGATGTCCACATCGGCCGGACCGCCGTGAGGGGGGTTGTATTTGAACCCTCCGTCCTCCGGGGGGTTGTGGGAGGGCGTGATCACGATCCCGTCGGCCAGCCCCGACTCCCGGCCCCGGTTGTACGTGACGATGGCATGCGAGATCACCGGTGTCGGCGTGTGGCCGCGTCCTTTCTGTATCATGACATCCACGCCACAGGCCGCCAGGACCTCGAGGGCCGTCGCGAACGCGGGTTCCGAGAGGGCGTGGGTGTCCGTACCGAGAAAAAGCGGCCCCGTGATGCCCCTGGAGGATCGAAATTCACAGACGGCCCGGCTGATGGCCAGGATGTGATCCTCGTTGAAGCTCCTCGAGAAAGATGAGCCCCGGTGTCCCGACGTCCCGAAGGCGACGTGCTGAAGCGGATCCGACGCATCGGGGTGAAGGTCGTAATAGGCGCTCACCAGCTTCGGGACATCGACCAGCATGTCCGGCGGCGCCGGCTTCCCGGCCAGGGGGTGCAACATTTTCAGGGCCTCCGTTGCCTGTTGTATGAGGAAAACTTGTAAGATCTTCCGGAAATCTTTTCAATCTGAAATATCGGGGTACACCTTTTCCATCGAGAAGGGCTTGTCGTCTTCGCCTTGAAGACGGGTTCGTTGAATCCCGATTGATCTCGGCAGTCAAAAGCGATATAGAATTTCCGGATCATCTCGGGACACAGGAGGAATCATCGATGCGGGCCCTTGCCGTAACCCTGCCTCTTTTATACGGGCCGGAAGACATCAGACGTTACCTCGAGATCGTCACGGGAAAGACCGTCTATCTAACGCTCATAGAGGACTCCCCCTCCGTTGTTTCCTGGCGCGAAACACCCGAGGGGGACTTTCGTGTCCGGCTGCACCGTATCCTCCTCGGCGCCGGCGAGGCCGTCATAAGCGAGGTAGCGGAAGGCATCAGAAAAGACAGAAACCGGTTCCCCCTCATCCGCGAATTCATCCGCCGAAACAGGGAGGACCTCCTGCGATACAACGGCGGAACACAGAAGGTCTGCACGAAGGGCAGGGTCTTCGAACTGGATAAAATATACGCGGACATCAACGGGAAATATTTCGGCAACCTCGTCACCGCCGTCATCACCTGGGGCAGGAACTCGAGAAGAAGGGGCGTCCGGCAGCGGACCCTGGGGTGTTACGACGAGAGGACCGGCGCCATCCGGATCAATCCCTGCCTGGACCGGAAAAAAATCCCGCTTTACGTCATTGAAAATGTCGTGTATCACGAAATGCTCCACGCCTACCTGGGCGTTCAGACCGTCGACGGGAGGCGCAGGATGCACACACCCGGGTTCAAGCGGATGGAGCGGCGCTTCCGCGATTATGAAAAGGCCAGAAAGTGGGAAAAGGATCACGGTTATCTCTGAGAAAACCGGCGGGAAAGCCGATCGGCCGGTTTCGGTACGGCAGCCGGGGAACCATCAAAGGAGGATGAAATGAAGCTGCAGGATCTCTTCAGGCTCAACGGAAAAGTCGCCATGGTCACGGGGGGCGGACGGGGGATAGGCCGATTCATTGCCATCGGTCTGGCAGAGGCGGGGGCGGACCTGGTCATCGCGTCGAGAAAGATGAAAAACCTCGAGACGACGGCCGAAGAGATACGGAAAAATTTCGGTGTGCGCGTCCTTCCGGTGGCGTGCGACGTGGCAAAAGAGGAGGACATCGAAAGGCTCGTCAGCGCCGCCGCTGAAAAATTTTCACGCGTCGACATTCTCGTCAACAACGCCGGCGCCACCTGGGGGGCCCCGACGCTCGACTTCCCCATCGAGCGATGGGATCAGCTATTCAACGTGAACGTGAGGGGCGTTTGGATCCTGACCCAGAAAGTCGCCCGTCTCATGAAGGATCAGGGCGGGGGAAACATTATCAACATCTCCTCGGTCATGGCCTTCCGGGGGTCGGACGAAAAGGTTCACCCGGCGGTCCCCTATAACTCTTCAAAAGGGGCCATCAACCTGCTGACGATGAACCTGGCCGTGAAGCTGGCCCCTTACAACATCAGGGTCAACGCCATCGCCCCCGGTTACTTCCGGACGGACATGATGAGCTACATCGAAAAGCCTGAATTCAAGGAGCAGTGCGAGCAGATGCTCAGCCTGATCCCGATGAGGAGGATCGGGGACATCGACGACATGAAAGGGCTTGCCGTTTTTCTCGCCTCCGACGCTTCGGCCTACATGACCGGCCAGGTGGTGGCGAATGACGGCGGTTATCTCGCCCGATAGGACACAAACAGAACACAAGCACGAAGCGCGCCGCGGGGACGCTTCGGAAAGGGGATCACCATGTCGGAGAAAAAAAACGACCTTCCGGAGACCTTCTGGAAGTGCGAGAATTGCGGGTACACCTTCGGGGGGGATGCACTTCCGGAACAGTGCCCCTCCTGCCGGCAGAAGTGCCTCTTCAGGAACGTGACGTGCTACGCGCCGGAATGCGGATTCAAGGGCGTCGACCCGCGTTTGAAATAGCGGTTATAAAAAAAGACTTGTAATTTTTCACTCACCTGGGCTAATAATACCACTTCCAAAAACAGCCAGGTTGAAGGTTCATTTCGGGTTTTTACCGGGCTCACCCATCCCGGCGCGGCCTGAACAAGGCAGGGCCGGGCATCGTCCATGGGAGACCCGAGGACGATAGATGAAAAAGTTCACCGCCATCATAGCCGCCGCTGTCCGCGAAGGGTTTTCCGACGTCCACATGACGGGCGGACACCCGATGGTCTACCGCAAAAACGGCCGTATACAGGCCGAGGATTCCGTGCGGTGGACGCCCCAGGAAGTGGACACACTCGTGCGGAAGATCCTCACACCCAACCAACTCCGTAAGCTCGCCAGGGAATGGTCATCGGATCTGGCGCTCAGCGTTCACGGCGTGCGGCTCCGGTTGAACGTCTTCAACACCACCCGGGGCCTGAGCCTCGCCATCCGGCTCCTTCCGGGAACAATCCCCTCGATAGAAAAGCTCAACCTGCACCCCTCCCTGGAGTCAATCGCCGGTATGAAGGCCGGTCTCGTCCTGGTCTGCGGGGCCACCGGTTCCGGCAAGTCGACGACGATCGCGGCGATCATCGGCGAGATCAACCGCAGCCGGTCAACCCACATCGTGACCCTCGAGGACCCCATCGAGTACCGCTACCTCTCCAAGATGTCCTTCATCGAGCAGCGGGAGTTGGGGACCCATGTGCCTACTTTCGAAAAAGGACTCCTCGATGTCCTGAGGGAAAACCCGGATGTCATCGTCGTCGGGGAGCTGAGGGAACCGGAGGTCATGCGCCTGACCCTGAACGCTGCCGAATCGGGTCACCTCGTCATCGCGTCCCTCCACGCCACAAACGCCGAAGACGCCGTTTACAGGCTCTGCAATTCCTTTCACGTCGAGGCCCAAGAGGAGATCCGTAACAAAATCGCCTCCGCCATGCAGTGGATTGTCATCCAACAGCTCATCTTCCGGGAAGACTTGGGCTTCAGGATTCCCGTCCTTTCCATTCTCCGCGGCACCCAGGCCGTCAAGGGGCTGATCCGCGAAAACAAGATCTTTCAGATTGAAAGCGCCATCCAGATGGGCAAGGCCGACGGCATGTTCACGATGGAGCGATACCTGCGGGACTTCATCGGCACCAAGAAAAAATTCGTGCCTCCGTCGGAGAACTTCCGGCCCTCACCGGAGATCAGCCAGGACGCCATCTACATCTCGCCCCTCATTGACCTGGACGGAGGCATGCCGAAACCCCGGAGACCCATACCCGCCCACGAGGCGAAGCCCGCCGTCTTCCAGGGTCAGCACGCCGAATACGGCCTCGAAGGGCACGTCCACAGTCTTGACGAAAAAGCGACGGTCGATGAGCTGATATCCCAGCTCGAGAACCTGAGAAAGGTCAAAAAATAAATCCCATATCGATTCAAAGGGTTAAAAACCTCCTTGCGGCGCTTCCTCCCCTTTCTGTCCGCCGGCCGACCCATTCTTTTTACAATTTTCAAATCAAATTTCAGTAAACCCGTCAAATATCCTTCAGGGATAAAATAGCCCTTCTCAGAGAAAGGCTCTAACAACTCAAAAACAGGAGCTTTTTCTTTTGGGCCGTGAAAAATGCCTGGCATGAAAAATGCTCGAATTGTTAAGGTCTTTTCATTTCCTGCCGATAAAAAGAGAGGGAACAGTTCACTTTACATATCCTATCTTCGGCTCTGGCCCTTCAGGAGGAGGGTAGCCATGAACAAGTTCAGTAAAGTCATAGATGCAGCCGTCCGTGATGAATACTCCGATATTCACATCACGGGAGGCAGCCCCCTGGTGTTCAGGAAGAATGGCCAGGTTCACTTTGACAAGAACGGCCGGTGGAACCACAGGGAAGTGGACGCCCTGGTCAAAAAGATCCTCACGTCCCGTCAGCTCAACACGCTGAGACAGCGCTGGTCCGTCGATCTGGCCATGAGCATCCAGCAGGTCCGGATCCGGGTCAGCATATTCAACACGACCCGGGGCTTGAGCCTTGCCATCCGCCTCCTGCCGGGCACGGTCCCCTGCATCGAAAAGCTGAACCTCCATCCTTCCCTGCAACAGATTGCAGGAATAAAGGCGGGGCTCATCCTGATCTGCGGCGCCGCGGGAGCCGGCAAATCGACGACCATCGCGGCCCTCGTCGACGAAATCAACCGGTCACGGGCGGCCCACATCGTCACACTGGAAGACCCCATCGAATTTCGTTTCATTTCCAAGAACTCCTTCATCGAGCAGCGCGAGTTCGGTACCCATATGCCTTCCTTCGAACAGGGTCTCCTCGACGTCCTTCGGGAGGCGCCCGATGTCATCGTCGTGGGCGAGCTCCGCGAACCTCAGGTCATGCGCCTGACCCTGAACGCGGCCGAGTCCGGGCAGCTGGTCATCGCCTCTCTGCACGCGACGAATGCCGAGGACGCCCTTTACCGCCTTTGCAACTCCTTTCCCGTGGAGGCTCAGGAGGAAATCCGCTTTCAGCTGGCCTCGGCCCTCCAGTGGGTCATCATCCAGCAGCTCACCTTCATGGAAAGACTTGGGTACAGGGTGCCCATGCTCTCCATCGCCCGGGGCACCCAGTCCGTGAAGGGCATCATCCGAGAAAACAAGATCCCCCAGATCGAGAGCGCCATCCAGATGGGCAAGGCCGACGGCATGTTCACGATGGAGCGATACCTGAAAGAATACCTGCAGACCCGCACGAGCTTCTATCCACCGTCGGATAATTTCAAGCCCTCTGCCGAGGCCGCCCAGGAACTCGTCTATGTCTCGCCGCTCATCGACGGCGACGCGGCCGCTTTCCGGCCGGAGGGTCAGCTTGTTCAGGAAACCGACTCGGGGAGCCCCCGCGCGTCGGCGGCAGGATGGGGGGCGACTGTCACCCCGTTCCTGCCCGGCAACGGAAGCGGTGCGGATGTCTTCCAGCGTGCCTACCCGGATAACGGCAACGGTCTCGGGAAGGGGGATGCCCAGTACATGTCGGGCGGCAAGGACTTTGGCGATGCGGTGGATGCCGTCGAGAGCACGGGACCGCACCTCATTATCGACGAAAAAGCCACCGTGGACGAACTCATCGCCCAGATCAGCAACTTCGGCAGACAGAAGTGATAACCACTCTTTGAAAGCCTGAAAAAAAGTAAAAAAACCGGGATGTTTCAGTATCCCGGTTTTTTATGCCTCTCTCCCCAATCCGGCCAGTGAGACCAGCCATCAAAAAGAAGGGGAACCCCTGCCACAAGGGGTCCCCCTCCGGGTTTTTCTCTTCAGGGACCGTTACTGCTGGAAGGGCTGCGTGAAGCCCTGTACTGTTCCCTTGTATCCACCAAGCTTCAAGGCGAAGTCGTCGAAATACGACCAGACACTGTAGGTGCCTAGAGCGTGCAAGCCCACCTCCGGACGTTGCACGGGTGTTGGGAAGGTGCCGCTGTCCGGGGTTTTGAATATTGCTCCTCCGGCCGCACGAATCCATATGGTGTCGGGACCTGAACTTTCTCCGCCCACATAGTCGTTGTATTCGGAATAGAAGCGATCGATTAACGAGGACTCCCACCATCTTGTGTCCCATTTAAGCATCGTGAAATAGTCGTTTTCTTCGGTGATGTGGGAATCGCCGCTCACCGAAACGTTGTCGGGCGGCCAGACGATGGCGCCGCGCTCCACCTTCTTACGGTTGACGTCACCGGAGGTTGTCTGGTCGAAGGCTTTCGTGTTCGGAGACTTCAGCGTTGTGTCCTCATCGGGGTCGGCGACGAAGACCTGGATCCATATGCCCTTCGTATGGGCACTGTTGTTCTGCGCTCCTTCTAGGATAGTAGCCAGGTGAACACCATTGGGCGGCGTTCCCACAAACAGCTTCCCACTGCAGGTGTCCTTGTCGAAGAGGATGGGCCGCTTGTTGCCGTTCGAGTCAAAGAGGACGTCGAGAACCAAAGCCCCCCGCGCCGTGCCGTTCCAGGTCTTGTAGGTCTCCCTGTACATGTAGACGGGCTCCCAGGCGACCCGGGCGATGTTCGTCACCATGCCTCCGGCTGTGCAACTGGAGGTCGTGTAGACGGTGTCCCCGAGGCGGATTCGGTCGAGGTTCGCGTTTCCTCCGTTCATGTAATAAAGGCTCGGGGCCTCCTTCATGCGGACCACGAGAGTGACCCACTTCCGCATCGACTGCATTGTCGGGCTTTTTACGAGGTGGGTGTAGTCCGTGTTGGCCGAGGAACTCGCCAGGTAGGCATAAGCAAGACCCCTCCGTACAGGGTCGTCGTATAGAATCTCGTGGGTTACCGTGCCGCTGTCGGTAAGCCTGACCCAGGATCCGTCCGTGGGCCAGAAGCAGTTTCTTACACCATCCACCGATGGGCAGTGCGCCGCTGATTGGCTCGTGAAGAGATAGAGATAGTTGATGGTGTTCTTTGTGATGACACGGGCCCAGTATTCCTGATTGGGCACAAGGGGTGCAGGAAGTGCTCCGTCAGTTAGGAGGCGGACCTTACTTCCCGTTTCGGGGTAATAAGTTATCTGGATGACCTTTGAATCCACCCCCTCGGGCGGGAAGTTGGCTGTCTCGCCGCCATACATCGTACCCATTCCTCGGGGGGTGTTCACCACCACACTGGGCGCAAAATACTCTGTCCCGGAGAGCGATTTGCTCCACAAGTCGATTAGCGGGACCCCCCGAAGAGATTCATTGATTTCTGAGGGGTAGTAAATGGGCAGGCCATCGCAGTAATACTCCGTCGCATGCTGCCTGTAGAGGCTGATACCGTAGCAATCCCCCTTTTCGTTCAGGGCGAAGCTGATGCCGTTTTTGTAGACGTCGGGATCGGGTTCGTTCGGGTCGATGAGCGCCATCTTGACCTGGACATCGTAGCTGAGGAACCCTCCGGCAGTCCGCCAGGCCTGGTCGAAGGGGATATTCGCGCCCGTCGGTCCCCAGTTCAGGCCGATGCCGAATTCCTGCCGGGAGTAACAGCTCCCATAATAGACTGCGTTAGATGTCTGGGAGACATGAAGGGCCGAGCTTCCTTCGATCGTCACGATTTCCTGCGAACCGATTTGGGTAAAGTGCGGTCCCGTTATCCAGTCACGATTAAGATCGGAGAAATCGAGCTGCTTTTCCACCGAAGCAAAGGAAGCTCCCCCCAGATATCCCATGGGGATATAGAAATCCACCCTGCGGCTTGCCCCCATGGCCTGGCCGGAGCCGATGACACCCTTCGAGCTCAGGCGGACGAACTTCCCCAGGATGACGTAGGTCCCGGGGGCGATGGTAACGTTGGCCATCGTGGCCGCGTTCGGGTCCGTGATCCCCTTTAGCTTGTAAGTCCCGGTACCGCTATTCATGTAGAGTTCCCGGTAGGCAAGGGTTTTCTCATTTCCTGAAGTATCCCACACTAAGACAACACCGTTCCATCGCGGGAAGGCTTTGTAGCCGCTTGCAGCCTCGAGGAGCAATTCGCCGTTCTGGCCGACGGTCTGGTTGCCGACGCCGCCGCTCTCCCGGGTCTTGGCTACGGGCACGATGATGGAATTCACGGGGTAGCTGTCCCAAGTCTGGTTCTGATACTTGGTGAAATCGACCCTGGCGCTGTCACCCGAGGCGCCGGGGTTCGCGCCCTGAAGCTGGGCGTATTTAAAATTGCCCGTGACGGCGTCCCTGACCTGGACCCAGCTTCCTTCCTCATAATTGGGTTTTCCTGAAGCATCATATTTTGGAAGCGGGTATTGGCCGATGACCTTCGCCACAAGCTGGTTTCCGCCCGTGGAGTCCACCTTGTACCAGTAAGGGTAGACCTGGAGGCTGAACTTGCCTTCATTGTTTGCGAGCACGAAGTCTTTCACGAAGTCTTTACTGTGGAGGTTTTTTAGTGCCGTCTCGCGCGCGGTCTCAGCATCCCTTGATGTCAGACCGGTGGCATTGAGATACTGACTCGCCGCGTACCGGTAGCCCGCCTCGGCGAGGTAGTAGGCGCGGACGGAGAGGTTGCCGACGAACTGGCTGTGTGTGGACGTCGTGAAGAGGTTTAGCATCACGGCCCCGAGGGACGCGAAGATGACCATGGTGACCACGACGGCGAGCAGAACGGCCCCCTTCTGACTGGACAGCGTAGTTTTTGGATTCATGGGATTCCCTCTCCTCGAACGGGTGATGGCCCTCGCGGCAATCCACGAAAGGGCAATCAGGATCGGGAAGGCAAGCGGGAAATGGGTCAGAAGAAACGCGAGACATACAACGGGCACGAGGGCCAGGCGCACAAGGAAGCAGACCCAGGGTTTTTCCTGAATAAGGACGGCAAGGGACGGGCCGACAGTGTAATAGGCCTCGATAAACCGCCTGCCCAAATCGGAATGAACAAGCCGGCTGTCCCTGAACTCCCGAAGGACAAGTACCATGGGGTGGCTGTAGCTCCCGTAGGCTGCCGTGGCCACGAAGCATTGGGTATAGCTGGACTGGCCCGGATAAGTCGCGGTCGCAGGATCCAGCCCCCCGATACTGCCGATGTTGCGGGGGTGGACGGTCGTCGAGAAGTCGATCGTCTGGCCGATATCGGGGCGATTCAGCGAGAGATTTATCCTGATTCCCGACAGGAGCCGGAGGTCGTCGGTGCCGGACGGACAGGCGATCGCACCGCAGTAGTATGTGAAGCTCAGACTGTTGACATTGTCGATGAGGACATCGCCCGTCGTGTAATCCGGCGACGTCCCCTCGCTGTCTTCCTTGATCTTGACGGATTGCCCGTCGAGGCCGATGGCGACGGTTCTTGTCACCGCCGAGGCGTCTGTTCCCGAAAGCCTCTCGATGATGGCATCCGTCGTGGGGCCGTCTATAAAGGAACTCCGGATCTCGGTGAATTCCGTAAGCTCCCTGCTCAGCCTCGCCATGGCAAGCTGCGCCTTCTGGGCCATCGCGTCGTTTTCCTTGGCGCTCAGGTAGCCGTTGATCCCAGCCACGAGGCCTGTCCCGGCCACCGTCGCCAGGATCCCCACGATGACCAGCGTGACCATGATCTCGATGAGCGTGAAACCCGACTGTTTTTTCATTCGCTTCTCCCGGAACCTGCCGGTAATTTTCATCGTGGACCTCACCGGGCGAAAATCGTTGTAATGCTCTGGTTTCCCTTCGTAACGGTCACCTTGAGAAGCTTGGGATCTGAAAAATCCTCGATTTCCGTCCCGCCCCCAGTGGGGAATTCGATGTATTTTGTCGTCGCCGTGTAGCCCGTCCCGTAATACCCCGTATCCACCCGGTCTTTGAAGGTGGATAGGAAATCGGCCCGCGTGGCCGCCAGGTACTTGTAGTCGGAGGTCATGTTTTCGAGGACGTTCCTGAGCGTCGAGACGTCCTGGACGCGGACAAGGGGCTCGCCGCTCCGGAACATGGCCGTCCCCATGAACTGAACGAGCAAAACACCCATGATGGACGCGACGATAATCGTCACGATCACCTCGATGAGCGTGAATCCTCCCTGTCTTTTCTCCCCTTTCCATTGAGCGATCATGGCACATACCCCGTGTTCTTCGTGATCGTGGCTGTCTTGCTCTCGGCGCCCTTTGAAAGCGTGAAGACGAGATCGGTGCTTGCCGGTGAGTCCGGCTTGGTCCTGGATGTGCCTACGTAGGGAACCCCCCAGGTGTCGAAAATGAGGACATTACCCGAAGCCGGGGATGTCAGGGTAAAACCGGCGGGGAGGGTCACCGTCTCGGACTGTTCCCCCGGAAAGGTCTTATCTTGACTCGTATCGTCCAGAATCTTGAAGAGAACGTAGGTCGTGCTTGTGATTGTATCGACTTCGATGCCCCAGTCATTGCTGCTGTTCAGGGCCGCGGCCTGGGCAAAGCGGATGTGGCTTTTCAGGACTTCAATCTGCGTCGGCACCTCCACCTTGTCGGGCTGGTAGAGCATCGAGACAGCAGTGAAGGTGAGAAACCCCAGGATGAGGAGGACCGCGATGACCTCGATCATCGTGAAGCCGTGGTTGTTGCCCCCCGGCAGTCGAGACATTTTGAATCTAAAGGGCTGCATAGTTTTTCCCGTAGTTCCAGATGATTTTTGCCAGGAAGAGCCCCGCCACGACGCCCGTCCCTATGAAACTGAAGAAAAAGACAAGCGCGAGGGGGAACCCCGCCGTCATGTGAATGGCCACGGCATCCAGGATCAGAAGAGCGATGTAGGCGACGGTCCCGATCCGGGCGACCCTGGCCGCGACCTCTCCGTCCTTCAGGATGAAGATGCCCAGGACGACAAGCCAGGCGGCGGTCGTGAGGGCGATGTGGGGCTGCATCCTGACCCAGCGCATCATCAGCCACTCGCCGCCGAACCTCCCGAGGCCGAAGAGCAGGATGAGGCCGACGATCAGGAAATAAAGGCCGGCCATGATGAAGTAGAAGGAACACTCGCTCCCTGTCACCGAACCCGAGAAGGCCCTCTTGAAATCGATGCGCGTGTCGACGGGCTGCAGGAGGAATGCCCTGACGCGGGTCCAGAGGGCCGGCTCGAGCGATTCGATCCGGGTCATGACCCGCGCGTCGAGATCGGCGGGCGGCTCGACCCGCGGCGTCAGCCGGGCCAGGGAGACGACATTCTCAAGATCTCTCCACTTCGCGAGGAGCTCGGGCGCCCCCTGCAGGTCCTTCTCCAGAAGGGCTCTTTCCTCCGGCGAAAGCTCCTCCAGTAGGGCCCTCTCCATGCGTTTCTCCAGGTGCTCCCTCGCCGTGGTCATTTCTGCCTCTTTCGTCATGGCGGTTTCTTTCCCCTATCGTCTCGTCCATCAGGAGTCTCAGCTTCTCGAGACCCCTGTATACTTTCATTTTTGCCCCGCTCAGGGAGCATCCGCTCACCGTCGCGATGTCCTCAAAGGACAGCCCCTGGTGAAACCTCAGGACAACGGCTTCCCGGACATCCGGGGCCAGTCTGCGCATGCAGATGTCGAGCCGCTTGATTTCCTCCCCCCGGATGGCGCTTCCCTCCGGGTTTTCGAAATCGCTGCCGGGTTCGCCGCTGCACAGGGCCTCCATGGGATCCGACACCGGCTTTGCCCTCCTGTGATGGTTCCGGATCAGGTTGAGGCTGATCGTGTAAAGCCAGGTGAAAAATTTTCTGTCTCTCTTGAACTTCCCGAGGGCCGTGTAGGCCTTCAAAAAAGTTTCCTGCGTGAGATCATCGGCATCGTGATAACTGCCTGTCATGCGATAGGCCAGGTTGAAGATCGGGCCTTTATACCGATTGACCACCAGGGTGTAGGCGTTTCGGTCGCCCTTTAGCACCCTCGAGATGATCTCGTCTTGTTCCTTCCAATTCATATACAACTCAACGAGGGTAAAAGTCACAGGGGGCTCAGCCGGAGGGCCTTTAACTGTTCTCGGTCTCCCCCGTCCGTTAAAATTGCCGATGCCTCAGCCCTGTGAATCAGAACAAAAAGCCCTCGAGCGGAAGAGCGGCCTGTCGGAGTACCGGGGAGGTGAAGGGCCCCCCTTCGATGATGAGCAAAAACATTACCAAAAGTCAATGATTTACACATAAATTTAACTACTTACCCACCATGCTCGCCAGATGGCCCCTTCTGAGCGGACAAGGGTTTTTTGACTCCGGAAAAAGCTTTTAAACGCGCCCTGCGTCGGTTGAACATCCTCAATTTCATTAATCTTTTTATCTTGCATTTTACGGGAAGCCATTATAGATGATTAAGAATGTTATGGCATATAAGTTGAATATTATTGTCAAATTGCAGTTGCCGAATCACGGAACCCAGTTCGCCTGTTACCTTTTCCACGGGTAATAGACCTGATGAAAAGTACGACCATTATGCATTCCCTGGCAGCAGAAGCGAGAAATGCGATACCGGCCGTCAGCGTCGTCATTCCTGCCTACAACGAAAAGGAGGGAATTGCAACGGTTGTAACAAATATACAACAGGTCATGGCCAGCCAAAACCAGTCCTATGAAATCATCGTCGTGGATGACGGGTCTCACGACGCAACGGCCGAAAGTGCCCGCCAGGCGGGCGCCCGGGTGATTTCGCATCCCTACAACATCGGAAACGGCGCCGCCGTCAAAACGGGCATTCGAAATGCCAGGGGAAAGGCCCTCGTGATCCTCGACGCCGACGGGCAGCACAACCCCGAGGACATCCCGCGGCTCCTCGAAAAGCTCGAGACCTACGACATGGCCGTGGGCGCGCGCACACACGATTCGGAAACGAGCCTTCACAGGGATGCGGCCAACAAGATCTACAACTTCTTCGCCAGCTACATCTGCAGAATGAAGATCGAAGACCTGACGTCGGGCTTCCGGGCGATCAAGACCGTCATCGCGCGGCGCTTCGTCTACCTCCTTCCGAACACCTTTTCCTACCCCACGACGATCACGCTCGCCATTGTCCGCTCCGGCCACAGCCTGGCCTACGTCCCCATCCGGACGGCGAAGCGAAAAGGGAGGAGCAAGATCAAGCTGCTGCGGGACGGTACGAGGTTTTTCCTGATCATCGTGAAGATCGCCACACTGTTTTCACCCTTGAGAATTTTCATCCCCGTCAGCGCCGCCATGTTTCTCACGGGATTCGCCTGGGGTCTTGTAAAGATCTTTTTCCTGGGCGGCCGCTACGGTCCCACCTCCGCCATGCTGATGACCATGGCCGTCGTGGTCTTCATGGTCGGCCTCGTCTCGGAACAGGTCGCGCAGCTGCGCTTCGACCGCAGCGAGGGCAGGGGCCCCGTGCCCCCGGAGGGCTGAGCTTTCGAACTGGGGAATAGTCCCTATGATCCACATCATGATCGGCACGAAGGCCCAGTTCATCAAGATGGCCCCCATCATGCGTGAACTGGATCGACGGGCCGTTCACTTCAACTTCATCGACACGGGGCAGCATGCGGGAATCACCGGCGACCTCATCGAACCCTTCGGGTTGCGTGAGCCCGACATCCGTCTCCGGGGAGAAAAAACGAGCATCACCCGGCTCTCCGAGGCTCTCGCATGGACGGGGGCGAGCCTCGGTCGTGCGGCGTTGAGGCTGGAGGGCATCCGAAGAAACGTTTTCCGGGGCGAAAAGGGAGTCTGCCTCATTCACGGTGACACCATGACCACCCTGCTGTCGCTTCTTTTCGCCAGGCGCTGCGGCATCAAGGTGGCCCACGTGGAGGCTGGCCTCCGGAGTTTTGACCTCCTGGACCCTTTCCCCGAGGAGATGATCCGTCTCATCGTCATGCGTTACAGCGACATTCTTTTTGCCCCTTCGGAATGGGCCTGTGAAAACCTGAGGAAAATGCATCTCGAGGGAAAAACCATTCATGCCGGCGGCAATACAATCGTCGACACCCTTCGCTTTGCCGCCTCGCGTACCAGCGGGACACGGCCCGCCGGGTCCTATGTCGTCGCCACCCTCCACAGGGTGGAGACGATATACTCCAGGTCCCGGCTCGAGACCGTCGTCGCTCTTCTGGAACGAATCGGACGCGAACGGAGGGTTCTCTTCGTCCTCCATGAACCGACGCGACAGCAGCTCGTCCGCAGGGGCCTCTACGCGAAACTCGAGAACCTCCCGTCTATTGAACTGATGCCCATACAGCCTTATCTGACGTTCCTCGACATGCTGGCCGGCGCCGATTTCATAGTCACGGACGGGGGGAGCATCCAGGAGGAAAGCTATTACCTCGACATTCCCTGTCTCGTCATGAGGGCCAGGACCGAGCGGACGGAAGGCCTGGGGACCAACGTCTTTCTGGCCGGCTTCCACGATGGGAAGGTCGACTATTTCTTGCGCTCCTTCCCCACCCTGAGGCGCGGCAGCGGGTCTCGTTTTGAGGATCTCCACCCGTCCGAAGTGATTGTCGACCACCTTATACCCTATGCCTGAAGGCGTCAGGTGCGATGAGCCTTGAAAATTTCTCCATTATCGTCCCCGTTTTCAACGGCGCGGATACCCTCGGCACCTGCCTGGAGGCGCTCGTCGGTCAAACCTACCCGCGGGAGCAGTTCGAAGTGATCGTGGTGAATGACGGCTCGACGGACGCCACGCCCCGGATTGCCGCCTCTTACCCTGTCCGTTTGATCAACCTGGAGTCCAACGAGGGCCGCATTGTAGCGCGGAACACCGGCGCCCGGGCCGCCCGGTTCGAAACCCTGATCTTCAACGATGCGCGGGTCATCCCGGAGTTGGACCTGCTCGCGAAGGTGCACAGCCGAAACTACGAGCCCCTTCTGCCGGCCGTCGACGCTTATGACGGGAGCCCCTGGGGCTTCGCCAGGTTTTTTCATCTTCTCAGATGCAGGCTCTACTCGAAGTACTACCACACCATGAATAAAACCGAAGAATATTTCATCACCCCCGATAATTTCGACAGCGTCCCGAAGGGAACGACAAATTTCATCTGCGACCGCACCCTGTGGCTGAAAAGTCAATTGCCCGAGATCGACCGTTACACCAACGACGATACCCGGATCCTGAGACAAATCGTCGGGGAACGGCCGATCCTGAAGACCCATGCCGCTTGCGTGACCTACCGGCCGAGGACGGATTTCCGGGACGTCATGATTCACACGTACGAGCGCGGACCCCGGTTTGCCGACTACTATCTTCGCCCGGGAGGAAAATACTTCTTCCTCTATCTTCTGATCTGGTTCCTCATCCTTTTATCACTGGCAGCGGTCATTTTTTCGCCCGTGCTGAAAGGCCCCGTGCTGACCGGTCTGGCCCTGGGGTTCCTCTGCCTGGTTGTCTACCTGAGCAGGACGTGGAGGGACCTCCTCGTGGTCGGTTTTTGTCTGCCTGCCGTCGTATTGTCCTTCGGCCTCGGGATCCTGAAGTGGCAGGTGACGGGATGGGTCAGGGGGACGGGATCAAACTCATGAAACCGCTTTACGACAGCGCCTACTACGAGAAGCTGAACAGGCCCGGCCTCTTCGGCAATAACGCCTTCCGGGAGCGTCAACGCCTGCAGACGATCGAGAGGCTCTGCATGCCGGGGCCGGCGGACGATGTCCTGGAGCTCGGGTGCGGCAGCGGCCATTACACGAGATGGCTCGCCGGCCGCGTTCGAAAAGTGGCCGGTGTGGATTTTTCGCCGGCCGCCATCGAAAAAGCCCGTTCCATGGGAGCACCGGATAACGTGCAATACGCCGTCGCGGACATCTGTTCGCTGACCCTCTTCGATGATCACAGCTTTGACAAGATCATCGCCATCGACGTGCTGGAGCACCTCTCGGACGATCACCTCGCAGGCGCTCTTTCAGAGGCGGCCCGGCTCCTCAGGACGCACGGTACATTCGTTTTTTTTACGCCCTGCCGAAGCCACTGGATCGAGCGCCTGAAGCACGGAAACCGACTCCTCAGGCAAACGACGGGTCATGTCGGCGTGCGGACCGAAGAGGAATACCGTCGCCTCGTGGAACGCCATGGCTTGCAGACAACAGACGTCATTCGTTATGAAACCTGCATCCCCCTGTTGCGGGTGATCGAAGGGAAGATAAAGGACCTCCCGTCCGCAGGTGACTTTTTTGTTTCACGCCTCGGCATCGCGGTCTCCCACCGGCCGCTGACGAAAGGAGCGGGCCCATCACCCGGTGCTTGAAGGTCTTCACGGGGTCGGGCCCGTCAGCGTTTTATGATGAGAGAAGCCGTCAGAAGAGCAATGCATAAAATGCGGCAGGCCGCCGTCGAGGACTACAGGACGTGCATCCTTGACTGCCTCGAGCCCGCATCGGACCCGGCGCTCCTCCTCGACTGCGGCTGCGATGACGGCGAGTGGACCCTGCAACTGGGAAGCCGCCTGGGGAAAGCGCGACTGTTCGGCATCGAGGTGGTGGAGGAAAGACGGGCCCTGGCCCTTCAACGGGGGATCGACGCCAGGCAGGCGGACCTCAACGATGCCTTTCCGTTTTCCGATAACACGTTTGACGTCCTCCACGCAAATCAGGTCATCGAGCACATCACGGACACGGACCATTTCATCGCGGAGATTCGCAGGGTCCTGAAGACGGGGGGGTACGCGATTGTGTGCACGGAAAACCTCTGCAGCTGGCACAACATTTTCGCACTCATCCTGGGGTGGCAGCCTTTCTCCCTGTCCAACATCTCCGGCAGGCGTTTTCAAATTGGAAATCCACTGGCCATTCATCATGGAGAAGCGGCGACGAACCCGAAGAGCTGGCAACACCACCGGGTTTTCGGCTACCGCGGACTCAGGGACGTCTTCGAGGTTCACGGCTTTAAAGTGGTCCGCCTTGAGGGTTCCGGGTACTTTCCCCTGCCGTCCGGAATCGCGAAACTCGATCCAAGGCACGCGGCTTTTTTAACCGCGAAGGTGCGAAAGGACGAGGATACGGGATGAAGCGCATCGCATGGCCTGTTTTCAGCATAACGCTTGTCCTGATCTTGATGGCGGTTTTCCTCTATCGGGAAAGGGATGCGCTTGCCGCCCTTCAGGGCATCTCCTTTCGCTTCATCCTGCTGCTGATTTGTCTTCAGAGCGCCGTCCTGGTCGTCAACGGGGTGGCATTGCGCATCATCGCCGCAAAATTCAGCATTCATCTGAAAACCAGAGAGTGGCTCGGCCTTTCATTCATGACGACCCTCGGCAACGCCATCGCACCCTTTTCAGGGGGGCTCATCGCCCGTGCCGCTTATCTCAAACGTCGCCATGGTTTTTCCTACACACAGTTCGGCACATCGCTGGCCGCAAGCTATCTGATCAATTTCACCATGGTCAGTGTGTCGGGACTCATGGTTCTGATCGCCCTGCACAGGCCCTTCACCTACTTCCGGGAACTCACCGGCCTGTTTCTGGCTGCGCTGCTGATTCTCGTCTGCCTGATGCTGACCCCGTTTCGGGAGTTGACATGGAACAACCGATTGATTCACCGGATCAACGACGCGATCAGGGGATGGTCGGATATCAGGGGGGACCGTGCCCTGGTCTCCCGGCTGTCCTTCTGTGCCCTGCTGAACATCCTCCTGGGCGGGGTGATGTACCAGGCGGCCTATCGATCCTACGGGCTGGAGGTCCCGTTCGATCTTTCACTGCTCGTGTATTTGCTGGCTTCCTTTTCTCTCCTGATCAACCTGACACCGGGAAACTTCGGCATCCAGGAAGTGATTGTCGCAATCTCCTCCGGGCTGTTCGGGGTAGGCGCGGCCTACGGGGTCATCGTGTCGTTGCTGTTGAGGCTCACGGGTCTCCTGGTCGCGTTCACTCTGGGACTTCTGTTCAGTTATCTCTTGACCCGGGAGCTGAATGTGAAGGGGGTTCCAACCGCTCACACACCGGAAAATGGTATGTAAATTGTATCCAAATTATTGATTGGCCCCATGACGCTTATGAACTGGAAATCTCTGACAGGGAAAAAGTACGGCCTCGTCTTCGTTACCCTCCTGCTGGTGTTGCTGGCGATCTACGGCAACAGCTTCAATGCCCTCTGGCATTTTGACGATTTTGACAACATCGTCAACAACCGGCAGGTGCATTTAAAAAACCTCTCCTGGACGGAGTTGAAGAATACCCTCTATTTTCTCGGGCATATTTCAAGACCCGCGGCCCGCTTGAGTTTCGGCCTCAATTACTATTTCGGGCGATTGGATGTGTTCGGTTACCATGTCGTCAATGTCACTCTCCATCTCCTCTCGTCCTTTCTCCTTTTCCTCGTCATCCACCGCACGCTGAATCTCCCTCTCCTCCGGGAGGAATACGGCCGGAGTTCCTTCACCATTTCCTTTCTCGCCACACTCCTGTGGTCGGTCAATCCCGTGCAGGTAACCGCCGTCACCTACCTCATCCAGAGGATGTCGAGCATGGCGGGCCTTTTTTTCCTTTTGGCCATGTTTGCTTACATCAGGGGAAGAACCTCTCAAGACCGTCAGCACAGCATCCTGTTCTACGGGCTCTGCGGTGCTTCTTTTCTTCTGTCCTTCGGCTCCAAGGAAAACGCCCTCATGCTGCCGGTCATCCTCTTCCTGTATGATCTATTCCTTATCCAGGGGTTGAGCACGGAAAATATAAAGAAAAACTTGAAAATCATCGCCATACCCATGCTGGCCGCCGTCCTTCTTGGGCTCTGGTGGATCGATTTCAAGCCCGTCATCGAGGGTTACCAGACCCGGTATTTCACTCTGGTGGAGCGGCTGCTGACGCAGCCCAGGGTCATTTTCCTTTACCTCACGCTCCTGTTTTACCCCGTACCCACCCGGCTTGCCTTTTTCTACGATGTTCATGTCTCCCGCTCGCTCTTCGAACCCTGGACGACGGCGGCCGCTATTCTGGGTATGGCGCTCATCATCGGCGGCGCCCTGCTGAAAGCGCGCCGATGGCCCCTGATTTCCTTCTGTGTCCTCTTTTTCTTCCTCAATCACGTCATCGAGGGTTCCATCCTGCCGCTGGAACTCGCCTACGAGCACCGGAATTACATACCTTCCATGTTCCTCTTTGTGCCCGTCGCCATCCTCATGGTCCATGTCTATGATCATTGCACCGACAAGCAGATTATCCGGCGGCTGTTGATCGTAGCCGTCGCCGTCATGCTTGCCCTTCAGGGCCTGACAACCTACAAACGAAACGATGTCCTGGCCGACGAAAAGACCCTGTGGATGGACAATGTCGAGAAAACCCCGCGGTCCAGCCGCGTGCGAGCCCTGCTCGGAAAAGTACTTCTCATGGAGGGGAATTACGAACGGGCGCTCGAGGAATTTCAGGCAGCCCTCAAATCGGATCGGTGGATCAACCGGGCGGAGCCCGCGATCTACCACTGCTACGTCGGTAACATTTACCTGGACATGAGCGGGGACGAAGAGAAAGCCAGGACCTGTTACACGAAGTCCCTGGAATACGCCACCACGCACGAGTATTACAATGGAATGGCCATGTTGTTTCTGAAGAAAGGGGATTTCGATGCGGCCGAAGCGACGATCGTCAAGGCCATAGCCCTGAAACCCGGAAACACGGATTACCACAGCAATCACGCTTTGATTCTTTTGAAGGAGGGGGACCTTGACGGGGCGATGGCGTCGAGCCGGAAAGCCCTGGACCTGGCGGAAGACCACAGTTCGCCCCTGACCATCATCGCTGAAGCCCTTCGCCGGAAAGGGCTCTATGCCGAATCGGCTTCATACTGGGGATATTATCTGCAGAAAAGAGCCGACAGAAACTACGCGTACCTGGCGCTGATGGATCTTCATGACGCCGCCGGCAAAGACCGGGAGTTTGCGGAGGCGAGAGACCTTCTGCTTCAGGGCATCGGCAGTCAGGCTGTTCTGGATTTTGTCCAGGGGATTCAACAGAGGAAAAATTTCTATTCCTACGTCCCTGTTCCGGAACGCATCGTTTTTCTGCTGAAAAAGAAACAGCCGGACCGCGGAGCCGCGCGCAGGGACAAGGCCCTCTAGTCCCGTTGCCCTTTCAACCGCGAATACGGATGCCAGGGCCTTTTTTCACGAGAACGGAACAATGGATCCGTTCGCGGGATGTGGAAGAGGGGGACGACGATCCGCTGATGGGCGGTGAATCGGGGAAAAGCATGATATCCAAGAGAAACGGATTTAATGTGAATACCAAATGGCACCTGCCGGATGCCCGAAAGTATATTTTTGCGTTCATCGGCCTGTCCGTTCTTCTGCTCGCCATATACGGAAACAGCTTTCATGCCGAGTGGCACTTCGACGATATCGGCAACATTGTCGACAATGAAAAAATACACATCAAAAACCTGACCTGGTCCGAGCTGTCAAAAGGTATTTACACCAGGGAGGGGAAACTCAGCCGGCCTGTCGCTTACATCAGCTTCGCGACAAACTACTATTTCGGGGACCTGGACGAGTTCGGCTATCATGTCGTCAATGTCGTCATTCACCTGGTGGCGGCGTTTTTCCTTTTTCTCTTCGTCATGAACACCCTGAAACTGCCGCTGCTTCGACCGTACTATGGCGATAACGCATACAACATAGCCCTTCTCGCCGCTTTTTTCTGGTCCGCGCACCCCATTCATGTCCACGCCGTTACGACAATCATCCAGAGGATGGCGAGCATGGCAGGCATGTTTTACATCATGGCCATGTATTTTTATCTTAAGGGACGGACTGTGGACAGAAAAATATCGGCCATACTGTGTTTTGGTCTCTCCGCGGCGTCGACCCTGCTGGCGCTGGGCAGCAAGGAAAACGTCGTCCTTCTGCCGTTGAGCATTCTTCTCTATGACGTGATGCTCATCCAGGGGCTCCAGGAAAGATTCAGCAAAAAAATGGTCCTGGCCGTTGTCGCAATTCTCGCGGCAATCACCATCGTCATCATTTTCTCCGTCGACTTTTCGAGTCTCTTCGAAGGATACCGCCTGCGCCGTTTCAACATGGCGGAGCGTCTCCTGACGGAGCCCCGCGTCATTGTCTTTTACCTGTCGCTTCTGGTTTATCCCCAGACCACCCGCATGGCCCTGGTTCACGACATCGAGATCTCGAGGTCTCTTCTGGAACCCCCGTCGACGGCCCTGGCCATTCTATTCATTTTGGTCGCCCTTGCATACGCCCTCTCCTCGGCGCGCAAAAGACCCCTTCTGTCCTATTGCATCATCTTTTTTTTCCTGAATCACCTTGTCGAAGGCTCGATCATCCCCCTGGAGCTCATCTATGAGCACAGAAACTACATACCTTCGATGCTGTTTTTCGTGCCGATTGCCATTTTCCTGCTCGATGTCCTCGACTACTTCTCCCGGAGGAAATGGATTCAGATGATGGCGGTCTTCGCCATAGTCGTTCTTCTGGTTGATTTCGGCCATACCACCTATTTGAGAAACGGCCATATGAGGTACGCGAAGATTCTCTGGATGGTCAACGCGGAGACATACCCAAATCTCAGCCGACCGCACGGAGCCCTGGCCAAGGTCTATCGGGAAGAAGGCAATTACGAAATGGCCCTGGAGAAGAGCATAAAAGCACTGGAGCTCGGGGGATTTGCCAACCTGTCCGAACCGGTCATTTACCTGTGCAATATCGGAAATTATTACCTAGAACATGAAAAAGACTACGAAAAGGCCTTTTCATACTTCCGCGAAGCGGAACGTAAGTACGGGACCATCCCCGACCTTTATAACGGTATGGCCCTTGCCAGGCTAAACCAGGGGAATCTGCCGGAGGCGCGAAAATACATTCAGCTCGCAGTGGATGAGAACCCCAGGAATTCGGTTTACCTCATCAATGATGGATTGATTTCTCTGAAGGAGGGCAATACGGCGGGGGCCGTCACGGCGGCATTGAAAATATTGTCCATGAATGAAAACGACACCTCCGCCATGGTGCTCGCGGCAGAGGCCCACCGGCAGCGTAAAAATGATGAACTTTCGATCTCTTTCTGGCAGAAGGCTCTTGCCAGGGCGCCGAACAGACTCGATGCGCACCTCGCGCTCATCGAGCTGTACGAACGCACAGGTCAAAGAAAGCTTCTGACGAAGACGGTCTGCCGACTCTTTACATTGACGAACAGGCGGGAACTCAGAAATAAAGTGAGAGAAATCCGCAGAGAGAATTACATGCACGCCTATATTCCTGATGAGGGCGTTATCTTTCCCATCATCGATCGCGTGTTTCGATCGCTTGCATCCAACCGTCAGGCTCACTGACTGTTGTTCGTGAAAGTCAGCACCTCCATGGAGCGATCTGCCTGTCCCGGTCCTATCGCTGCAAAAAACCCTCGCCCATGCTCTTCACCCCAAAGGCCGATTCAATGGGGATTTCGAGTCGAGAAAAGGTAAAAGCTCGATTCAGGATTGGTTCAGGGGTTAGTTGCCGAGACTGACCGCGGCTTTGGAGAGGAAGTGATAAGGGGATTGCTTAAAAAAATGCAGAGCTGCCCCTCGGGGCAGCTCTGCATTCCTGGATACAATGATAATTAGCTTCCGGTCGGCGGCCTGATTTTGCCGCTCGTGCTGGTACCTGCAACAGGTGCAGCTCTTCCTATTGCCTTAACAACGATGTCGCTTCCATCACGAGAAAAAGACAGCGTAAAATCACCAGCACCGGTTCCGAGGGCAGCGTTGGTGTAACTATCTAAGCCAGGCCACCTGCTGTTTTTCAGAAGCTCCTGGGCACCATACTGGGTGACCCTGGCTTTACCCTCGGCCACGGCCCCCACCGCCGCTCTGATCTTGGCCTCTTCCTGCAGGCTGAAGTACTTCGGGATGGCGACGGCAGCCAGGATCCCGAGGATCACGAGAACGGCGATGATCTCGATCAGCGTGAAACCTTTCTGATTTTTGATGAGCATTTGACTACGCATCTGAAACCTCCTTGAAACTCGTTTATTCACCATTTATTATTAGAATTCCTTTTCTCGAGAACCACCAAACGCCATCCTCTAAAGAACCTTTTTATCTCCTACGCGGGAGAGACATGCCCTTAAGGTCCGTGTCACGGTAGGATTTTAGGCAACCCGTAACAAAAAATCTGCCCGCGATAGCTATGTTATAAAAGAACCTGTCACTACATCCTTGATTTTCAGCGACTTTTGGACGCCGTCAGAGCATCGAATCAGCATGAACCATGCCATGTCCCGGATAAAAGACGGGGCAAAACAAGAATGGTGAGTGAATTCATACCATTATCAATCAATTTTCACCGGCTTGCCTTTTTTTTGAAACCTGAAAAATATAAAATACTTACAAATATTGAAGCAAGCCCTCCAATTTATGTAGATTTCTTTATGGCCGTGACATCAATGTCGTATTTCTTGATTCTGTGCCAGAGGCTTCGCTCTTTGATCCCGAGAATCTGGGCGGCCTTGACCTGTATACCGTCGGCCCTGATCAAAGCGTCAACGATTATTTTCTTCTCAATTTCCTGCAGCCTGTCGTCGATGGACGCCGTCTCGGGCAGTTCATTCGTGATCTGACCGACGACACCGCCTGTAATCTGGGGGGGGATATGATGGATCTGGATGATGCCGTTTTCAGCCATGACGGCAGCCCGCTCAATCGTGTTTTGAAGTTCCCTGACGTTTCCGGGCCAGCTGTAGCCGATCAGGGACTGCAGCGCCGCGGATGAAATATTCACGGGCTTTGCCGCCCTGGATAGAAAATATTTCGCCAAAAGGGGAATGTCCTCTCGCCTCTCCCTCAAGGGCGGCAGGTACAGGGAAAGAACGTTGAGCCGATAGAAGAGATCCTCCCTGAATGACCCGTCCTGGACGAGCTTGGGGAGTTGCTTGTTGCTCGCGGCAATGAAGCGGACATCGACCCTGATGGATCGGGTGCCACCCACCCTTTCGAATTCCTTTTCCTGGAGAACGCGAAGCAGCTTGGCCTGCGTGGTAAGCGGCATGTCCCCGATTTCGTCCAGGAGAATGGTCCCGCTGTTGGCCAGCTCGAACTTTCCTTTTTTCTGCGCCGTGGCCCCGGTAAAAGATCCCTTTTCGTGGCCGAACAGCTCGCTCTCCAGCAGCCCCTCGGGTATGGCCACACAGTTGAGCTTGACGAAGGGTCGATCCTTCCGCAGGCTGTGCTGATAAATGCTCTGGGCGATGAGTTCCTTTCCCGTCCCGCTCTCTCCCGTGATGAGGACCGTCGCGTCCGTCGGCGCGATCTTCAAGACCTGGCTGAAGATGCCCCTGACGGCCTTGCTCTGCCCGACAATTTCGGGGAAAAGCTCCTTGGCTTCGACCTTGCTCAGGATGTTGCTGACCTGCTCGAAGACCGTGTTGAACTGCGCCAGATCGTCCCCCTTGGAGCTCTTCACGCTTTCAACCTGGGATTTCGGGAATACGGGGAGGTTCTCCGTCTTCTTGATGAACTGCTTGATCGGTCTCAGGATGAGCCACGTGATGAACAGCGCGCAGAGAAAGGTGAAGACGGTGATGCCCAGACCCCACCACTGAAGGTAGGATAGGGACTCCACGGGAAACTGGGCATAGGACACCATCATCCGGTAGGTGATGATGATCGCGAAGACGGCAATCCCGCTGAAGATCACCGGAATGAGAACGTAAAGACTGACGTTGATCTGAGGGCGCTTCATGTCATTGAGTGTCCGTGTTGCGCAAAAACGATTCCCCGGGCTCATACAATCCCGTATACCCCCTTGCCGGGGCAGCGGCAGGCGACTCCCCGGAAGGCATATCAGAATCCCGTCCGCGCGACCTGCGTGAGGTCCCACATCGGAAGGAAAATGGCCATGGCAAAAAAGCCGACCACCGCCGCAAGGCCGACGACCAGAATCGGGCCCACGGCTTCGGATAGCCGCTGAACGGAATAGGCCACCTCGTCATCATAGTGGGTCGACACGGCCTTCAGCATTTCATCGAGCTGACCCGACTCCTCGCCGATGGAAACCATCTGAATCACCATGGGGGTGAAGTACTTTGCCACATTCAGGGGGCCTGAAATGCCCCTTCCCTCCTCCACACGGTCCCGGACGCGGTCGAATTCCCTCGCGATGGCGGTGTTGCCGATGGTCCCCGAGAGGATCTGCAGGGACGTCATCACGGGGACACCGCTCGACTGGAGGATGGAAAAGATGCTTGCGAACCGCGACATGGCCGCCCGGATGAAAAGGGTGCCGATGAGCGGAATGCGCAGGATGAAGGCATCCCTCGTGTATCGACCCACCGGTGTCTTGAAATACATCCGCAGCGCTATCCCCCCCAGGACGACGGCGGCCAGGCAGATGTACCAGTAGTTGCTGAGCACGGAGTAGAGCACCATGCTGACCTTCGTCGGCCAGGGAAGGGCGAGCCCCGCCCTGGAGAAGATCGTCACAAACCGGGGGATGACGAAGGTCAGGAGCACGAAAAAGGCCACCCCCAGAGCAATGAGCACGATGATGGGGTATTGCATGGCTGACCGGATGTCCGACTTGATCTTGTGCTCGTGCTCCAGGATATAGATCATCCGCTCCAATACCTCGGGGATGTTACCGCTGGTCTCGCCGGCCTTGATCATGCTCCGGTAAAGGGGTGTGAAGGTGTCGGGATGCTTCGACAGCGCGTCCGACAGGGTGGCGCCTTCCTGTATGTCGCCGGCAATTCCCGTGATGATCCTCTTCAATTTCGGGTTCTGCGTCTGATAACCGAGAACCTCGAATATTCGCATGATCGGCACACCCGCCCTGAACATGGTCCGGAACTGCTTTGTGAAAAGGATGAGCTCCGAAGCCTTGACCGACGCCAACCGGGACTGGATGAAGTCGAAGGCCAGGCCCCGGCCGACCCCCCCCTCGGAAACCCTCTTGACCTTTGACGGGATATAACCCCGGGTGGCGAGCAGGGTGTTCGCCATCTCGGCAGACTCCGCTTCGATGACCCCCGACAGGGCCGCGCCGCTTTCCGCGATCGCCTCGTATGTGAATTTAGGCATGGGATCCTTCCGTTCAAAAATAATCGCACGAGAGAGAAAAATTCAGACCATGACGGCCGAGGCCGCTTCCTCCAGTGTCGTGACGCCGTTGAGGACCTTGATAACGGCATCCTCCCTGAGGGTCCGAAGCCTCCCGGCCTGCTTGGCCGCGCGGTGGATCTCCTGGGCCGAAGCCCCTTTGATAATCATGTCCTGAATGAGGTCGTCATTGAGAAGGATTTCGAAGAGACCCGTTCGCCCCCGGTAACCCGTTCCCATGCAGGCGGGACATCCCCGTCCGCGCTGGAACTGACCGTCCTTCACCCCGTTGAGTCCCCAGGCCTCGACCACCTTCTCGTTCGGCCGGTAGGGCTCCTTGCAATAGGTGCAAATGGTCCTCACGAGCCTCTGGGCAAAAGAGACGAGCAGGACCGACGAAACGAGGAACGGCTCGATGCCCATGTCGAGAAGCCGGGTGATCGCACCGGCGGAATCATTGGTGTGAACGGTGCTCAGGACCCTGTGACCCGTCAGTGCCGCCTGCACGGCGATTCCCGCCGTTTCGCCGTCCCGGATCTCGCCGACCATGATGACATCCGGGTCCTGCCGGAGAATCGACCTCAACCCGCTGGCAAAGGTCATCCCCGCCTTCCGATTCAGCTGTACCTGCCTCACCCGCTCGACCCTGTATTCCACGGGGTCCTCGAGCGTGATGATGTGAATATCGGCCCGGTTGATTTCCTTGATGATGGCGTAGAGGCTCGTGCTCTTGCCGCTGCCGGTGGGCCCCGTGCTGAGAATCATGCCGTAGGGTTTGTTGATGATGGAGTCGACCTTGTCCTTGTCCTCCTTGGACATGCCCAGACGATCCAGGGAGTAGACGCCGGCACCCATGTCGAGAAGTCTCAAAACGAGGTTTTCCCCGTAGATCGTCGGGATCGAGGAAACCCTGACGTTGATCTCCTTGTTTTCCATTTTGACCGTGAATCGCCCGTCCTGCGGGATCCTCGATGTGGCGATGTCCATATTGGCCAGAATCTTGATCCGGGATATGATGGGCAGGAACATGGCCTTGGGGGGCGCGGGGACTTCGTGCAGCCTGCCATCAATCCGGAATCTCACCTGGACATTTTTCAGCTGCGGGCTGAGATGGATGTCACTTGCACTTTCGCGGACGGCCTGCGAGATGATGGAATTGACGAGGCGCACGATCGGGGCTTCCTCGGCCATCCCCTGGAGAGAGCTGACCTGCAGATCGTCCGTCGAGGGCCCCGCGATGGCGTCGGCGTCGGCACCCGAATCAATCTTGAGTTCCTCGATGCTCTCCAGCACCCCGCCGATTCCCGACTGCATCCCGTAGACCTGCCCGATGAGTTGGTTCAACTCGCGTTCCGTGCAGACCACGGGTTCCACCTCGTGGTTGGTGAGCATTTCAATGGCGTCCTGGGCGTTGATATCGACAGGGTCGACCATCGCGATGGTCAGGAGGTGACCCTTTTTCTTCAGCGGAGCAACCTGGTATTTCTGGGCGATGTCCGAAGGCACAATCTGGACGAGGTTGATGTCCACGGGGTACTTGTCCGGATGGTACTTCTCTATCTTCAACTGCTGGCTCAGGACGCTGATGATCTGGTATTCCGTCAGGGTCCCCTGCTGCATGAGATACTTGCCCAGCTTGAGGCCGCTCTTCTTGTGATCCGTCAGCGCCTGATTGAGCTGTTCATCCGTCAACAGCTTGGCCTCTACGAGCATTTCCCCCAGTTTTTTCCTGACTTTCACTTTCCCCACCTTTCCTTGCATGTGTCATCCCAGATCGGCGAAAAACACGGTTCCCTCGCCCCAGTCACTGACGATCTCGGCGGATGCGGCGATTTTCTGCGGAAGATTCCTCATCGCCCTCCGGGCCGACCCTTCATGGTTGAAACCTTCTCCCAGAAGGACGGAGAACCGCAGCCCTCCCTCGCGGCTCCAGAAAGGAAGTATCCTGGTCCGGGCCACGCGGGCCGTGTAATGATTGACGTACTCATACGCATCTTCCAGTGTTTCCATCTCCACGAGCTGCACCCAGTAGGCCGCATGCTGATCGGGCCTCGACGGGGCCGGGAGGGCCGGAAAGCGGATCGTGTCCCCGACCTTGACCTTGCTGATGTCCTTAAACTTCACGTTGGCCTTTGAAAGACCCTCCAGGTGCGTCTCGGCCGATGAACCGTAGAGCTGCCGGAGGACCTGCATGCAGGCATTTTTCTTCTTTACGGTGATCCGCCCCAGCGATTCGGGTATTTCTTTTTCCCGCAAAGAGGCGGCCGAAGGAGGCGGTATGGGAACCGCAGGCATATCCAGGGCAAGTCTCGCCGACGGTTTCTCCGCCGTTCCCCGGGGGTCCTCTTTCAGCCCGGTACTCGAATCGCGGGGTACGTCCCCCGCTGAAGGCGCTGTCGCAGGCAGGTTTTCAAGGGACGCCTCCCGAAGCACCTGCCCCTTTCCGTCGCCGTCCACGGCCGGTTCAACAGCAGGAGTCCCCGGGCCCGGCGCACCCCTGTAAAGCGCGGTGATGCCGGATTCCTGCACCGCCCTCGTCAGCCAGGTCGACGGTTTTTCAAAGGTCAACCCGAGGACGAGGGCCGCAAAGGCGATACAGGCGGGGACGAGGGCGAGCCGCCATGTCCTGACAACGGGCCTCACCGGCGCCGTGTCTTTGATGCATGATCGCACGAGCGACCAGTCGGCCCGCTTCCGGTCCTCAACGATCATCTTCAGGAGAATCTGGTGACCGAGCATCATGATCTTCCTAGGGTACCCGCCCGTGGCCCTGTACACCGCCCACAGCGCCGGCGCGGTGAAGAGAATCGGGTTTTTCCCGGCCTCGCTGGCCCTGTCGATCCGAAACCGGATCATGGCCCGCGTCTGGCCGAAATTGAGCGGGTTCATGACGTGACAGACGTTCACGCGGTCGGCGAAATTGGCGTGTTCATCGAGGGTTTTCTTGAATTCCTTCTGGGCGAAGACGACGATCTGGAGGAGCTTGGACGTGTTGGTCTCGTAATTGAGCAACTCTCTCAGCAATTCGATGCAAAAAGGCGGAAGTCTCTGACCCTCGTCGATGATCAGCACGATAATTCGGTCTTTTTGGATTGCCTGGTGGAACAGATAGTCCTTGATGTTTTCCTTGAGCTGCCACTCGCTCGACGCCGCCTCGCGCGTATAGACCCCGAACAACCGGGCGACGGCGACGAGAAACTCTAGGGCGCTGCCAAAGTCGGGATCGAGAACAAGAAACATCTCGACATTGCCCTCACCGCGGAACTTCCGAATGAGCATCCGTGAAAGGGTGGTCTTCCCCGTTCCCACGTCACCCATGACAACGTTGAGGCCCCGGCGGAGCCGGATGGAAATCTCGAGCTTTTGCAGGCACTGGACGTGCTGAGGGGCTTGATAAAAAAGATCAGGCTCGGGCGAGTTGGAAAAGGGCTCTCTATTCAACTCTAACAGTCTGTAGTAACTCATTCCTTTATTTGTTTCGAGGGGGCCTCACCGGATTTGACCGGATTTTCCGGCAAGGGGGGTGCTTCCGACGGCACCTCCGTCTTCGGGGCCCCGCCCGCTACCTGCGTTTTCAGGATGTGCGGCGTGATGAACACGAGGACTTCCTGGAACTGATTCGACGTCGAATCCGTCGAAAAGAGCCAGCCGAGACCGGGGATATCCTTCACACCGGGAATGCCCGAATTGCTGCCGAGGATTGTCTGTTTCGTGAGACCGGAGATGACGATGGTCTCCCCGTCCTGCACGATGAGCGTGCTTTCCGTTTGTTTCTTGATGATGTAGGGGTTCCCCTGGACGGTCCGGGTGGTGTCCACCTCGTCCTTCTTCACCTTGATCTTCATCTTCAGGTTCTTGCCGTCGATCACATGCGGTGTCACCTCGAGTCGAAGGACGGCGTCTTCGAATCTCACCTCCTGCGTGACCGTCCCCCCCGTCGAACTGGTCGCCACATAGGGGACCCGTTCACCGTTTTCGGTGTAGGCCGTCTGGTTGTCGAGGGTCGTGATGGAGGGGCTCGAGAGGATGTTCAGCTTCCCGTCCGTCTGGAGGGCCTGCAGCTGCACTTCAAGAAAACTGCCGCCGATGGTCCCGAATATGAGCCCCAGGGAGCCGGAGCCCCCGGCCGCGGCGATCGCTTCAGCGCTGACAGGGAAATTCACGGCGTTCCCCTGCCCGCCGATCCCGGTCTGGCCGAAGGTCGGGGTGTAGGACCCGGTGAGCGGGTTGGTCCCTGCCGTGCCCCCGGAACCGCCGGGCGTGACGAAGTACTGTTTGCTGTTGACGGTGTTTCCGTAAATGCCGCCCCACTGCACACCCAGGTCGCGGGCCGTGTCCTTCGTCGCCTCGACGATGTTGGCCTTGATCGTGATCTGGGGTATGGGCTTGTCCAGCTTCGAGAGCATGGGCTTGATCCGCTCGAGGTCATCCCGGGTGGCCTGGATAATCAGGGAATTCGTGTGCTCGTCCACCGTGACGGATCCGCGAGGCTTCCCGTCCTTTTCCTTCGTCAGAAATTCTTTCACGCTCTCCTTCAACTTGCCGGCGTCGGCGAAATCGACATTCATGACCATGGTGACGAGCTTCTGGGCCCGCCGCCTGTCCACGGTGGACGCCAGCTTGATGTCGTGCTCCATGTCCTCCACCGTCATCACCCGGATGATGTTCCCCTCCCAGGTGTAGACCAGCCCGTTGGTCCTCAGGATGCCCTTGAAAGCCTCGTCCCAGGGCTCGTTATTGATGTGAATGCTGCTCTGGCCCTTGACGCCGGATTTGATCAGGATGTTCTGGTTGGCGGCCTGCGCCATGGCCCGCAGGATGACGTTGATGTCCACGTTGTGCATCCTGAGGCTGACCCGCTTGGTGGGAAGAGGCCGGTCCCTTGTCGCCATGACCTGCTGCTCTGCAATCTCGTCGGGTCCCATCGGCGGCGTCTCGATGACTCGTTCCCTGGCCGTCGGCGATTGCCCCTTGGATTGATCGGCAAGGGTGCCCCATTTCTCAAAAAACGGGTCCTTCTTAATATCGGTTGCCGGGGCGGAACATGAAATAATGAGGCCCAGGCCGACTACAAAGACCCAACACCAGGTTCTTTTTTTCAGTCTTGTCAAGTTCAAGGCTTTTCTCCTTAAAAAGTCTCGTCCTTCAACGGGATGGTGATATTTCTGCTCTGTTCCCTGTCTACGACGACGACCCTGGTCGAGTCGATCTGCCTCACATAATAGGAGCCCGCTAATTCGAGCTTGTCACCCACCTCATAAGGGTTGCCGTTGATGACGGCTATCCGTTTCACCCCCAGGTCCACAAAACCGGAGTAGACGATATCCGGACCCTTTCCCGCCCCGGCCGATTTGTCCTTTGCAGAGGCGAGGACCCCCTTGTAGAAAGGGTCCGTCTCCCAGTTGGTTTCCGCCCGCGCGATCACATAGGCATCCGGTTCCGTCGCCGGGTCTTTCTTCAGGCTGTTGGCGATCTCCGCCATCATCTTCGCCGAATCCGCGGGCTTGCCGCCGGTCACGGCCACCTTCGGGGCCCCCGGTCCCGCTCCCGAGAGGAAAAAATAATAGCCGGCGAACAGGATGCACGCGAACATGACGGCCAGAATGATCCTTTCCCGTTTTTTCATTCCATCAGCCCCGGCAGACGACGGGGTTGCCCCGGACCCCGATCAACAAAAGATCCCCCTGTTCGATCCATCATCCCACGGACACCCACAATTTGAGGTGGAACTCTCTGCCGCCCGGAATGGTCTGTATCTGGATTTCTCCCAGATGCTCCAGGTAAGGCACGTTTCCTAGCTCAATCAGATAATTCCTGAAATTGAAGAAATCCCCTTTTAAAGCCGCGTTGACCACCAGCAGGCCGGATCCCCCCGCCAGTGAATTGACATCCGGTGTGATGGAAACGACCTCGAGGTTGGCCCTCTTCGCCAGTTCCCCGAATATCGACGTAATCTGCTCGTGTTGTTCCCTGGGCAACTTGGCTTTGGCGGGGAAGGGCAAATGCTTCTTCGTCTTGACCTTGATCTTCTCGATGAGATCATTATAGAGAGGCGCCATGATGCGCTGTTCCTCGATATCAGCCTTGATTTTCTGGACGTCACGGTCCAGATCGTTCAGGGACCGGACGTTGTAAAAGCCAATGACCAGGAAGATCACGATGATGATCACCCCGACCAGCAGGGAAGAGAAGCTTCCTTTCAACGTTTCAAATATTTCCTTTGGCTTCATGCGCCGACCTAAATCACTTTGACCGTCAGGTTGAACCGCAGAACCTCGCTCTGCCCCTTGTTCAAGTAATAGGACTCAACGCTGGTTTTCTGAACCTTGGTGTCCTTGAACAGGGGGGAACTCTGCAACTTGAGCACGTAGGACGAGAGGAGGCTTTCCAGCTTGGCCCGATCGCCCAGGACGATGCCCTCGACCTCCACGTTTCTCACCTTCTCGACTTCCTTGGCGGGCTCCTTTTTGGGGGCGACCGCGGGATTATTCGCGGCGGGGAGGGGTACCATATCCGTTCTCAACTTGAGCAGCCGGATATGGGAGGGGGTGAGGGTCGAGAGTTCGCTGATGACCGCCATCCCGAGGTACCTTTCACTGTAGCTCCTGGTGACCCCCTGTTCCTGCTTCACCTTGGTGGCGATTTGAAGGATGAAGTTTTTGTCGATTCTCGGGTTGTAGCGGTCCAGTTCCTTCCCGAGGCTTTCATAGGTTGCTTTTTTCTGATCCGCCAGGTGGAACTGCCAGTAGAAGGCGCCCGTTCCCAGCAGGATAAAAAGTAAACTACCCATCATAATGACGCGGTTGACCCGGGTCACCTTGACCATCTTCTCCTTGGCTTTGTACGTGAAGATGAGGTTGGGCGTGCGCGTGTTGTCCGACAATGCCAGCCCCACGGCCGGCGCAAAAGCGACCCTCTCCGAAACGGAAGCCGGGGGGTTGACGTCGTAGATGGAGGGGTTGTCCGGAGACAGGACATCCATGATCCCGCTTTCGATCCCCAGTTGATCGCCGATGTAGTCGACCAGCGGCTTGTAACCGTCGATGACGCCGGCGATGTAGATCTTGCCGACTCTCTCCGCACCGACGTTCGCAAAGGTCCTCTCGACCTGCCTGACGAGCCGCTCGATGGCAGGCAGGATCATGGAGAAGATTTCCTCTTCCTTTAGCTGATGCCCGGCGTCCTCACGACCCAGCGGCGGGGCATCCGGGTTGAGGCTCATGAGAAGCTTATGCGCCTGTTCCGTCGTCAAGCCCCTGTCGGTCTTCGTCAGGGCATCCCTCTCAGCCGGGGCTTTCTTGATCTTCTCATTGTAGGTCTCAACGAGCGCCTCGACCATGCTGTTGAGCCCCGCCTTTATCCCGCGTGTCAGCACCAGGTTGCCCTTCGTGTACATGTCGATGCGTGACCAGTCCCTGCCGATGTAGAGACTGGCCGTCACATCCCCCACGACCGGGACCCACTCGGTCCGGAAGAGATTCTGGATGGCAAAGGGGGCGATGGTGACCCCGGCCAGATGGTAACCCGCGTCGGAGAAGAGATCCTGGACGGACTGCACCTCGGAGCGGGGTGTCGTGTGGACCAGGACGGAGAGTTTCTGAACACCCTGCTCGGTGATGTCCCCCTGGACATCGTAATCGAGGATGGTCTCGTTGTCCTCGAAAGTGACCTCCTTTTTCACGGTCCAGTAGACGGCGTTTTCCACCTGTTTCGGCGGAACCTTCGGTATCTTGATGAACCGGACATCGACTTTTGAGGAGGGAATAAGACTCCAGACCTTGAGATTCTTGGGGGTCCCGCAGAACTTGTTGAGCTCCGACTTGACAAAGCCTGTAAATTCGAAAGAGCCGACCGATGCCTTCGGGAGCGGTACGGATCGGTAATCAACCAACTTCCACTGATTTTCGGCGGTCTCCTGGATTTTAACCATCCGGAGGCTCTGGCTCCCGATATCAACACCCACGGTTACTTTGGAATCGAAGGGCCTGAAACGGAACGCCTTCAGGGAAGGCCTCTTCGGTTTAACCCTGATCGCATCATCCGTTATTTCAATGCCGGAATCCTTTTTTCCGCGAATGATGTCCAGCAGTTTCTCTGTCGAAGAGATTTCTCGATCCGATTTCATAGTCATCCCAGTTCGGTCACTGCCCCTTTATTCCAGGGATGGAATAACTTCCTGCGTTCAACAAAAAGTGAAACCGACCAAAATATTGGAAAACATTATCTAATTAATCACATTTGTCAAGAATTTTTAATGCAGACCCACTCTTCGCCGTCACCGGGGGAAAACCGACCACTTTTCCCCGCATCCCCACGGGGAAACCACAAGATATTATTTATGCTTTTCAACTTCCTAATTCTGAAGCTTACATCTCCAATTTTTGAAGAAATTTCGAAGGTCTCGAAGTAAAGAAGCAGATTGCGTGCCAGAGCAATCTCACCTCCCGAAAAGCTGCCGCTTCCTTGACGATCCATCATCACACAGAGAAAACTCGACCACCATAAGTCCAATATGTTGATATTATTACAATAAAAAATATCTTTCCCCCCTTTAAAAAGAGGGGCGCAAAAAACGGAGAAGAGGGGAGTGGAATACACACGGAAGATGCTCCGTCAATCTCCTGAAAAGAATACGAATTTTTGACTCCGGGCCGTCGATAACCCTGACTGACTTTAGCTTGAAAAAAGTCCCCCTTTTTACTAAATGAAATAGAGCCGCTTCCATGGGCTAAGTAATGATCCCGGTCGCCGGGCAATACGGGGGGGCCATGAAAAACCTATCGATACGTACAACAGCCAGATTCCAGATGGTGGACATTACGGACGACGTGAGAAAGGCAGTGAGGGAAAGCCGCGTGTCCAGCGGCCTTTGCTCTGTCTTTGTCCCTCACACGACGGCCGCCGTGACGATCAATGAAAATGCCGATCCTGATGTCCCGAGGGACATCCTGACGGCGTTGGACAGGGTCATCCCCCTCCACGATAATTACAGGCATATCGAAGGCAATGCGGCCGCTCACATCAAGGCCTCCCTCGTCGGGGCCTCCGAACAGATTTTCATAGAGAAGGGGGAACTCGTTCTCGGGACCTGGCAGTCCGTCTTCTTCTGCGAATTCGACGGTCCCAGGACGAGGCGGATCCTCATCAAAGTGCACCCGACGCCTTGAGGCAGCCCGGTTCCTTGCTGCGCCTCAAGGCGCCGTCATCGGTTGCGAGAACGTTTCATAGATACATAGGGACACGGGAATGAACAGGGTGACCATCCTCGGATCGGGAACGGTTGTTCCCTCCCTTCTCAGGAGCTCCTGCTCGGTCCTCATCGAGTACGGGGAATCAAAGATTGTTTTCGATCTGGGGGCCGGGACCATGAGGCGGCTCCTGGAGGCCGGGGTGGCCGTCTCCGAGGTGACCCATCTCCTCTTCAGCCACCTGCATCCTGACCACACGGGGGAGTTTGTCTCATTCCTCTTCGCCACGAAGTACCCCGAAACCTACCGGCGAAGAACTCCCATCCGGGTCATCGGCGCACGCGGCCTTCTCGAGTTTTACGAAAAATTAAAGGCGGTCTACGGTGAGTGGATCATCCTGGAGCATGGTTTGATGCGGATCACCGAATTGAGTGCTTCCGGCCCGGACCGGCTCCGTCTGGAGAATTTCGAGATCTTCAGCCTGCCCGTGAACCATATCGCAAGCAGCATCGGCTACCGGGTACAGCTGCCGGGAGGGTACTGCGTTGTCTATTCGGGGGACACCGACGGTTGCGGAAATCTGATTGAACTCGCGAAGGGTGCGGATCTCTTCATCTGCGAAAGCGCCCTCCCCGACGAACAGAAGGTCAAGGGACACCTGACGCCTTCCCTTGCCGGAGAAATCGCGAGCCACGCCGGCGTCAGAAAACTCGTGCTGACCCACTTTTACCCGGAATGCGATGCCGCGGACATGGAAGGGCAGTGCCGGAAGAACTACTCGGGCCCCCTCGTTCTGGCGCGGGACCTCCTGTCCTTCGACATCCCGTCCTGAAGAAAACCCGGTCAAAAAAAACGGCACCGCAGGGCGATGCCGGGGGGGTGGTTTATTTCCCCGTCTTGATGGGGACTTTCTTCGTTTTCTCCTTGGCCCTGGCCGTCTTGGGAAGGTTTACGGTCAGGATACCCTTTGTGAAGCTCGCCTCGACCTTCTTCACGTCAATTTCCTTCGGCAGGGAAATCACCCGGTGGAAAGCGCCGTAAGACCTTTCCATGCGGTAGTAGTTCTCGCTCTTTTCCTCCTTCTCATGCCTCTTCTCCCCTTTGATGGTCAGGGAATCCTCCGACAGCAACACGTCCAGATCCTTTTCGTCCATGCCCGGAAGCTCGGCCGTGACGGTCAATGCCTTGTCGCTTTCCCTGACGTCGACACGGGGGGTGAATTCACCGGCGCGTCCCATCGCGGTAAAGGGCCTGAGATCGAAGCTGCCGAAGAAGTCGTCGAAGAGCCGGTTGACCTGCCGCTGCAGGGATTGCAACGGCATCTGCTCTTCAGATGTTCGCCCGCCCTGGACGGCGGGTACAAAGTCTCGAATCTTTTTATCCATGATGGGCACCTCCTTCTTTTCGCTTTCATTCCGCTCTGACAATGATCTTCCTTGCCCTGACCTTTTCGGCCTTCGGCAGCGTCACGCGCAGAACCCCGTCTTTAACGGTGGCAGCAATCCTGTCTCCGTCGATCTCATCGGAAACCGTGAAAGACCTCTGGTAGTCGCCCGTCCCGTACTCGCTGTATCCCAGTTGATACCCCTCGAAGGCGTCGGGCTCGACGGCGCCGCTGATCGTCAGGATGTTTTTATCCAGCGTGATGTCGACGGTCTTCTCGTCGACACCCGGCATGTCCGCCACAAGCATGATGGCGTCCTTGGCTTCATAGATATCCACCCTGGGGCTGTAAACCCTCCGGGATCTCGTTCTTTCCGTCTCGGAAGGAGACTGTGCTTCGCGTTTCTCCATATCCCTGTTCGCCATATCATCACCCTCCCTTTCCTACTTGGATTTTACCTGGATCTTCCTGGGTTTATCCTCCTCGGCGCGGGGGAGCGTGATCTGGAGGACACCGCGCTCGTATTTCGCCGAAACCTTGTCCGCCTCAATTTTGAACGGAAGTCTCATCGTCCTGGCGAAGGAACCGCTCCCTCTCTCCTGCCGGTGATAGCTCTCCCCTTCTTTCAACACATCGGCCTTCCGATTGCCGCTCAGGGTCATCGTGTCACCGATGACCGAGATGTCGAGATCCCTGGCGTCGATGCCGGGTAACTCCGCCGTCACCATTGCGTCGCTGTCCCGAACCCAGATGTTCATGGCTGGAAATTCGGGCGCTTCCCGGGGGCTGGTTGTCGTGAAAAGTCGATTCATCTCCCTGCGAAGGTTCTCTATGTCCCGTGAAGGGTCCCACCCTCTTCCAAATCGTCCAAAATCCTGCCAAAACATAAGAACCCAACCTCCTTTCGATGTGATGACATCAATTAAAGTGTTTTAATCCAATAGGTTAGACATCATTTACGGCCATAAATTAATAACGGCACAGCAGTTGTCAAGACAGGCAAAAATTTTTTTTCGTGATGAGGCGGGGTGGAGAAACCGGGGATACGGATGGGTGACCTATCAGGCGCCGGGCCAGTCCTTCAGCAGCATGGCGCCGCGGTACAGGTAGTAGAGGCCGACTATCTGGATGACGTGATAGAGATCGTTGTGATTGAAATGCCTGTGGAGGGTCAGGCCGCTTCTCTGGATGATGGCGGCCGCAAAACTCACCAGGATGCCCGCAACGACGATGCCGGACCCCTCAGTCCCCCCGGAAAAAAAATCATGGAGCATCACCGACAGCATGACCAGAAGGGCCGTCGCATAGAAGAGCACGGCCCAGAGGAACCGATCATCCCTGATGACGACGATCGCATACAGGGCGAGCACAAGCATGATCGGCCAAAGGAGGTGACCAACGGACCGGACGGACAGGGCGTGGTAGCCCGTTGCCAGGAGAAGGAAAAAAGCGGCAGCCCCCAGGGAGAGGAGTGTGCCGCGCCACAGGATCCCTCCTGCCGCGACAGACATGTTTCGCCCCAGACCGTGCGTCAGGGCGCCCAGCAGGGCGCCGAGACTCAGGGCCCGGAAGGCGTATGAAAAATAAAGATGGACGCTCATCCCCGTCAGTTCGTGCTGCCGGCCTAAACCAAGGGCAAAATAGAAGGCCAGCGCAGACAGGATCAGATCCGTCACGACCGTCATGGGTTCGTGAACAAGGGTTCTCTTGGAGGGATGATTTGCCATGGTGTTCCTGTCCCCGGAGAAATGCCCGCTACGCCGGGGGAATTTTCTCCCCCTCTCGAACGGAAAATCGACCCTCTTCGTCCTCGCTGAAATAACGGACAGGGTTGGGAAGGGCGGCGTACACCTTCCGGAGGTCGCCGGTTTTGATACGCATGCTCCGTGTGGGAACGGCGGGGTTGAACATGAAATATTCCACCTTGAAGATATCTTCGTCGATATAATAGGGGAGATCCTCGCGAGGGTGCCCGAAGGGCGACACGGAACCCGGGTCGCACCCCGTCCATCGGGCGAGTTCCTCCAGCTTTGCAAAACGGATGTCTTTCGTTCCGAATTCTCTTTTGAAGCGTCGCGCGACGATCTCCTTTTGCGCCGTGGTGACGACGAGGTAATAACGACCCTTGGCGTGGAAGAGGATGCACTTGCTGCTCGCGCCGCTCCACCCCGCCTGCCGGCGGAAGTGCTGCGAGTCCTCACAGCCGCTCACCGCCCCGTGATCGATCTCCTCACAGGGAAGGCCCAGACGCTCCAGAATCCGGCTGATGTTCTCATAGACGCTCACGGTGATCCATCGACCTCCGCCCCGATTCCCCCGCACGAAGGGTTGCCTCCTTTTTTATGTGAAGCCGTCGGCCGGATCAAGAAGAAACTGCCGGTGCCCGTCCCGGTTGGGCCGCTCCGAAAGACCTTGAGGGAACTCCGGGGATCGTGTTATGGAAGTTCCCTTCAGTCCTCGGTATTTTCCCCAAAAGGAGGATACATGGCCACATTCAAGATTGCGACCTACAACGTAAACTCCATTCGAAACCGTCTCCACATCGTCATCCCCTGGATCAAGAAGAACAGGCCCTCGGTGATCTGCTTCCAAGAAACCAAGGTGGAGGACGACAAGTTTCCCGCCGGGGATTTCGAAGATGCCGGCTACAGCGTGGTTTTCAGAGGCAAGAAGGGTTATAACGGCGTCGCCATCGCCTCTCTCGACAAACCCCGGGAGGTGCGCTTCGGCCTGGATGACGGCGGCCCCCCCGACGAGGATCGCCTCATTCGGGGTGTCTTCTCCGGAATTCCCGTCGTCAACACCTACGTGCCCCAGGGGGAGAAGAAAGAGAGCCCCAAATTCACTTACAAGCTCCAGTGGCTTGCGCGCCTCGGGAAATTCTTCTCCAAACACGACTCCGCCAAAAAGCCCCTCGTCTGGTGCGGAGACCTGAACGTCGCCCGGGAAGAGATCGATGTCCATAACCCGAAGAGGCTCCTGGGTCACGTGGATTTCACACCTGAAGTCTGGGAGGCCTTTGACGCCGTCAAGGCCTGGGGCTTCACGGACATCTTCAGGAAGCACCACCCCGGGGAACCCGGTCAATACACCTTCTTCGACTACCGAATCCCCAAGACCGTCGAGAGGGGACTGGGATGGCGTGTGGACCACATCCTTGCCACCGCCCCCCTGGCGAGCCGCTCCGTCGACGCCTACATCGACATGAAACCAAGAACAGCCGAGAAACCTTCGGACCACACGATCCTCGTCGCCGAGTTCAAGATCTGAAACGATGACGGAGCCCCGCCGCAAAGAGGACGATTACAGGGCCATCGCCAGGGACGGGGCGAAGGCCGCATGGCCAATCTGCCTCGGTTATTTTCCCATCGGCCTCGCCTTCGGCGTCATTGCCGGAAAGGCCGGCCTCAGCCCTGTCGAGATCGGCCTCATGTCCCTTCTCGTTTTCGCCGGAAGCGCCCAGTTCATCGCCGTCTCCATGATGACCGGGGGTGCCGGTCTGATCCCCATCGTGATGACGACCTTCGTTGTGAACTTGAGGCACCTCCTCATGAGTTCCTCCCTGTCCGTCTTCCTGAGGGACCTCGGGAGCTGGCGGCTGGCGCTTTACGGCTACGGGATAACGGATGAGAGTTTTGCCGTGAACCTGACGCGGTTCCGGGACGAAAAATGGGACTGGCGGCGCGCGCTCGTCGTCAATCACCTCTCAAACGCCGCCTGGGTGGGCAGTACCGTCGCCGGGGGGTACGCGGGTGAATTCATCCCCCACGGGGCCTTCGGGATCGACTACGCCCTCATCGCCATGTTTCTCTGTCTCCTTGTTTTTCAGCTGAGAGGCGCTCTGTACTGGCTCATCGCGGCCGCGGCGGGCGGTTTGGCCGTTTTCATCTCGATCCTTCTTCCCGGCAACCTCTACGTCGTTGCGGCCTCAGTGCTCGCGGCCACTATCGGTGTCCTCGTCAGGAGAAAGTCGAAAACGCCGGAGGAATCAACTTAGGTCGCTGCGACCTTGTGGACGGGATATGAGATTCGATATTCTTCTACTCTCTTTTTTCATGGGCCTGGTCACCTACATCCCGCGGTGGCTTCCGCTGGCCTTGCTCTCAAAGCGTGACCTGCCGTCCTGGTTCAAAACATGGCTCGATTTCATCCCGGCGTCGATCCTGAGCGCCCTCCTCCTGCCGGCGCTGGTCACCTCCGGCGAGCCAAGGCACCTGGACATCTTCCGGCCCGAACTTCTCGTCGCCCTGCCGACCTTCGCCATAGCCCTCAAGACAAGGTCCCTGGGGCTGACCGTTGTAGCGGGAATGTTCTTCTTCTGGCTTGCAGGGAAATTCTTCTGATGCGCCGAGCCCGGGATGAAATCACCCCGGGAAGCGCCGGATGGTCTCACGGGGCCAAGCCTTCAGGTGTTGCACTTCTCGGCCTCTTTCTGGCACTCCTTCTCCTTGCTCTTCTCCCTGAGTCTCGTCTCTCGGCGTGCCTTCGCCTCACGGTTGCGCCTCTCCTCTTCAGGGGTCTCCAGGATCAGGGGGGGGATGGGAGCGGGTCTGCCGTTTTTGTCCAGGGCAACGAAGGTCATATAGGCCGATACGGTGTGGCGCGTCTCGCCGGTGAAGAGATTCTGCGACTCGACCCGAACGCCCGCCTCCATGGAACTCTTGCCCGTATAGTTGATACTGGCCCTCGCGGTAACCAGATCGCCGACGAAGACCGGGTGATGAAAGTCGAGGCGGTCGATGGAGGCCGTGACGCAGTTTGACCGCGAGTGCTTGATGGCGGCGGCCCCCGCGGCCTCGTCGATAAACTTCATGATGACCCCGCCGTGAACGTTTCCTGAGGGATTTGCATCCTGCGGGTTCATGGCCCGGGCCATGATCACGATGGAATCTCTGACGGGTTTCCCTTTCATGAGCGTGCTCCTTTAAGAGTGTTCGGTCAGCCGTTGAATGAACCTTATCAGATGATCGGCCGTTGTGTTCTCTTGCGCGATCCGGATTTCCTCGCACGGACCCTGTTCGGTCACACCATCAACAAAGACATCCGGCCCTCCCGCAGGGCTTTAAATGTAAGTTCTCGCGCCGACGTAACGCCTCTCGAAGTACTGGCTCGACAGGGTATCGATGGTGATCTTCTTGCCCTGGCCCGGTGCGTGGATAAAACGGTCGTCACCGATGTATACGCCGACGTGGGAGACCCGCCCGTCCATCCTCGTGCTGAAAAAAACCAGATCCCCCTTTTCGAGATCCCGCCTCGGGACGGCGTCTCCGCTTCCGTACTGCTCCCTGGACGACCGCGGGAGCCTGAGCCCGTTCAGGTCGTAAACGGCCATCGTTAAACCGCTGCAGTCAAACCCCTCATCGGGGGATGATCCGCCGTACAGATAAGGAACGCCGATGAAGCTTTCGGCCGTTCGAACGATTTCTTCCCGCAGGTAGGCGTCTCCTCGTATATCTCCCCTTGCGGCGGCGTACTCCTCCGGGCTGACAACATAAAACTCTTCGATGACGCCCGCGGATCTCAGGCGGGAAGCCTCCCGGTGGGCGGATTCCCGGGAGGGGAAATTGCCGAAGCGGACCTTGTAAAGCCCCTTCCCGTAAACGAAGTAATAGGCGTCTATTCTCTCCCGTCTCAGGGAATCCGTGAGCCTCGCGGCATTTTCCACAAGGGTAAAGGCCCCCACCTGAACGGTGTACCCGGTACGATAGGTCCGGGCTTTACCGACTGCGGGCTTCTTCTCGGGCGGTTTTGACACGCGCCCCGCGCAGCCGCCCAGGATGACGAGACACAGGAGCAGAAGGAAAATTTCAGCAGGAATCCTAAACCTGAAAATTTTTCCGGGTGACCTGGTCATGGCCTCCGCTGACTCCCCTGGTGATCAAGGTGCAGCACTCTCACGCTGGGAGATTTTAAATCGACTCCAGCAGGAGATGAATGGTGAAAGAGATACCAGAAACGGACGGTTCAGGCAACAGAAGAGGACGGACTTCCCTTGACAGGCCGGAGACCTTCTCCTATAGTGCGGTAAAAGCTGAAAGAATATTTAAAAGGACAGGTTCGATATGAGAACGTTCAGACTGCCACAACCCCGTATCCAGAATGTCAGAGGCCTGGTTTTTTTCATCGCAATCTTCGTCATACTCAACGTCCTCTGGCAGGCCATCGGTTTCATCGTCGACTGGTACTGGTTCAAGGAAGTCGGTTATGAAATCGTGTTTTCCACCACCGTTCTGACACAGCTCAAGCTGGCCGCCCTCTTCGGTCTTGTCTTTTTCGCCGTCTTCTATACGAACCTTTTCCTGGCACTCAGGTTTTCTTCCCGGCTCCCGGATATCGAGGTCATCGGGGTGGAGCATTCCCCGCCGGCAGCCCTCGACAACCCCGCCATGAAAGTCGTCATCCTGATCGTCTCCCTGCTGTTCAGCGCCTTCGCCGCCCTGAACGCCATGGGGGAATGGGAGAATTTCCTGAAGTTCACCCACGCCACTCCCTTCGGTGTGACGGAACCCGTCTTTGAACGGGATATCGGCTTCTATGTCTTTCGCCTGCCTTTCCTGAATCACGTCTACGGGTGGTTATTCTTCGTCCTTTTGTTTACGACCGCCGCCACGGCATTCATATATCTTTCACGCCGGTCCTTCTTCTTCGCGCCCCCGAGGGTATGGAGGGCGACACCGGCCGCGCGGGCCCACCTCACGGTCCTCACGGCCCTCCTCTTCCTCTGGGGGACATTCGGCCTGTGGCTGACCCTGAACGAAATCCTCTTCACGAAACGCGGGGTCGTCTTCGGCCCCGGATACACCGAAATCACCACGCAGATCTGGGTGCTTCAGGGGCTCATGGTCCTCTGCGCGCTGGCCGGGCTGGCACTCGTCGCCACGCTCTTCACCAGGAAATGGCAGATCCCCGCATCTGTCGTTGTTCTCTTTCTCCTGCTCTTCATCCTCGGCCGGGGGGTCTACCCTGCCATGATCCAGAAGTTCAAAGTGATCCCCAACGAGATTGTCCTCGAGCGGCCTTATCTCGAGCGGAACATCAAGTTCACCCGCATGGCCTACCAGCTCGACAGCATCGAGGTCAGCGACTTCCCCGCCGAGGAGGACCTCACCCGCGAGGACCTGCGGAGAAACGATCTCACCATCAAGAACGTCCGTCTCTGGAACGACGCGCCTCTGCTGCAGACCTACGGCCAGATCCAGGAAATCCGGACGTATTACAAGTTCGTCGACGTGGACAACGACCGTTACATCATCAACGGGGAATTGCGCCAGGTGATGCTCTCGCCCCGAGAGCTGTCCTATCCGGCCCTGCCCTCGCGGACCTGGATCAACGAGCATCTGACCTACACCCACGGTTACGGCATCGTCATGGGGCCCGTGAACCGGGTCACTTCCGAGGGGCTCCCCGAGTTTTTCATCAAGGATGTTCCGCCGGTGTCGTCGACGAAGGTGAAAGTCACCCGGCCCGAGATCTACTACGGTGAGACGTCTAACGATTACGTCTTCGTGCGCACGAAGGCGCCGGAGTTCGACTACCCGGTGGGGGACAAGAACGTCTATTCCCAGTACGAGGGAAAGGGCGGCGTACCCCTGTCCTTTTTCCGGAAGCTGCTCTTCGCCGCCAGATTCGGTTCGGTGACCATCCTGCTCGCCAACGAGATCACCGATGAAAGCCGCATCATGTACTACCGCAAGGTCCGGGAGCGGGTCGCCAAGATTGTCCCCTACGCCCGGCTGGAAGGCGACCCTTATCTGGTCGTCACCCCCGAGGGGAGACTCGTCTGGTTTGTCGACGGCTACACCCTGACGGACCGTTTCCCCTACTCGGAACCCATGGCCGGCGTGGGAAATTACCTCCGCAATTCCTTCAAGGCTCTTGTCGATGCTTATGACGGCACGGTCCAGTTCTACATCTGCGACGCCGCCGACCCCATCCTCAAGACCTACGCTCGCATCTTTCCGGGCGTCTTCAAACCCATTGAGGAGATACCCGAGGGGCTCTTGAGCCACATTCGCTACCCCGGGGGCATGCTCGGTGTCCAGGCCCACATGTACCGGGCCTATCACATGCAAGATCCACAGGTCTTCTACAACAAGGAGGACCTGTGGTCCATCCCCGGGAGACCCACACGCAGCGGCGAGCAGGAGATGGATCCCTACTACACGATCATGAAGCTCCCCGGCGAGAAAAAAGAGGAGTTCATCATGCTCGTTCCCTTCACACCCAGCAAGAAGGACAACATGACGGCATGGATGGCCGCCCGCAACGACGCCCCGAACTACGGGAAGCTCATCGCTTACCTGTTCCCGAAGCAAAAACTGATTTACGGGCCCCGGCAGATCGACGCGAGGATCGACCAGGACGCTGAAATCTCCAAGCAGCTTTCCCTCTGGAATCAGCGCGGTTCCTCGTCCATCCGCGGAAGCCTGCTCGCGATCCCCATCGAAAAATCGATCCTCTACATTCAGCCTCTCTACCTGTCCGCGGAGCAGGGGCAACTGCCGGAACTCAAGCGAGTCATTGTGGCTTTCGGGAATTCCATCGCGATGGAGGAGACATTGGAGCTGTCACTGCAGCGCATCTTCGGCGGCGAGTTGATCCGCGACAGGGGGGCAAGGCCCGCAGGGGCTGCCGCACCACCCGTCGCACGGGAGAAGGCGGACCGGGAACATGCCCTGGAGGCCCTGCAGCACTACCGCAGGGCGCAGGAATATATGAAGCAGGGCAACTGGGCCGCCTACGGCGAGGAGCTGCGGAAGATGGACGAGGCCCTGCGGTCCGTGGAGCGCAGGAAATAGCGGTCTCTTACGCGGAAGTAGATTCCGGGTCTCGCGGGCGCTTGTGGCTTCCCTCGTAGAGTTCATACTCGAGGAGCCGGCACTCGATGGGCCCGTTGTAGAATGGGATTCGTCGGGATGTCCTGAGCCCCACCTTCTTGGCAAGGCCGAGGTTGCCCGTGAAGATGTAGCCACGGTAGCCCCGGCACTGGTTCTTGAAGAAATCCCCGGCAGCCCCATAGACCCCTTCGAGGGCGTTGATCTCACCCATCCGCTCGCCGTATTCGGGGTTCAGGATGACGACACCGCCACCCCCGGGGACGGGCGTCTCCCTGAAATCGCAGGCATGAAAGTCGATGAGTTTATCCACGCCGGCTGTCCGGGCATTCTGCCTGGCCGCCTCGACGGCCTCGGGCCGGATATCCGTGGCCACAATCCTGCCATTCAACGTTTTGCCCGCCGATGTCCTCAACCTGCGCCGTGTATCTCCGTAGTGCGCCTCGTCGAAGCCCTTGATGTGCATGAATCCGAAATTCCCCCGCAGGAGCCCCGGCGCCCGCCGAAGGGCGATGAGGGCCCCCTCGATGGCGAGGGTACCGCTGCCGCACATGGGGTTGACGAGATTCCCTTCCCCCTTCCAGCCGGCAGTCAAGAGGACAGCGGCGGCAAGGGTCTCCTGCATCGGGGCCTCCAGGGGTATCTTGCGGTAGCCCCGCCTGGAGAGAGGTTCCCCGGACGTGTCCAGGTAGAGCCGGGCGTGAGCCCCCGTCCAGTGGAGGTGGACCACGGCGGCATTCCTGTCCGGGCCCGAGTCGGGTCTTCGCCCTTTGCGTTCCCTTATGCGGTCCACGATGGCGTCCTTTGTCTTCACGGCGGCAAAGCGTGAATCGTTGACGGCGGTCGTGTCCCCGGTGGCCGTGACGGACAGGTAGCCGTCCTTGCGGATGAGTTCCTCCCAGGCAGTATCGGAAACCGCCCGGTAAAGGTCCTGCGCGTTTCCGGCCGGAAAAGCCTTCAAAAAGTAAAGGACGCGCTGCCCCGTGCGAATGGAAAGGTTGAGCAGGATCGTGTCGGAAAGCTTTCCTTCCGTCTCGACAATGGCCTCCCCCTCGGACAGGACCGGAAAGGATAATGCCCGGATTTCTCCTGCAAGCACGGAAACGACCCCGCGGGCGCAGGTGATCAGGATGGATCTTTTCTCGGACCACAGGGACATGTTCAGACTCCCCGAAGTGGGACGGAAGGCTTTATAAATCACAGACGAATGGTCAAGTAAAGAGGATTCGACCCCGCGAGAAACCCCTTGCGAAATGAAAAACTTGTGATAAAAAATACCTCCGATTCATGATTCACGGAAGATATTTATGATCGACGAAAAACACCTGGACAACATCCACCTTTCGCCCACACCCATCGGGCAGAGATTCGTTGCGCGCTTCGTCCTGGGGCCCAACTATCACCTGTTGCAGAACGTGGACATACGCCTGGAGAACCTGGAAAGAATTCCCAGCGACGAGACGGTCATCTTCGCCATGAACCACACGGACCGTTACAACTACTGGCCTTTCCAGTACCAGCTCTGGCGCCTGAACTACCCATTCACGACGGTCTGGGCCAAGGGGAAGTACTACCGGAACAAGGCCGTCGGGAAGTTCCTGGACGCCTGCAACGTGATTCCCGTCCCCTCCATGGGGTACCTGGTGGAGGAGTTCTACAAGCAGCGCTTCGGCCGGAAGATCGGCCGGGAAGAGTACCGCATCATCAAGGACTGGATTGACGGCAAGATCGATGAAGCCGCATCGCTGGTTAAACTGAAATCGGAGACGCTGTCCCTCTTCAGGCAGGGCTTCATCGAGCAGCTCAGGGACTATCACCAGATGCTGATGGAGAAAGTGGCCGAACTGAGCACGAAGGCGGTCAGGGAGTGGAACCTGAACCTCATCATCTTCCCCGAGGGGACCCGATCGCTGAGGCTGGGTGTTGGACGGACGGGGCTCGCGCAGATTGCCCTCTATTCAGGCAAGAAGATTATACCCGTGGGGTGCAACAACTCCGACCGGATCTACACCGGTCATTCTCCCTTCGCGAAATCGGGAATCGTCACCTACCGCATCGGGGAGCCCTTGTCCGTGGAAGGCGCGCTGCAGGAGTTTCTCATCACCGAGCCCTTCAAGCTCTTCTCCAGGGAATCCCAGCAGAAATTCCACTCCCAGTTCGAAGGGGTCACGAAGCTCGTCATGGACCGCATCAACGAGCTGCTCGATGAGAGGCACAGGCGTATCGAGAGCCGCTGAAGAAGGCGTATCCTTGCAATGAAAGAAGTTGAGAGGTTGAGAAGATGAGAAGTCCGGATGAAACTTCTCCGCTCTTCTTAACTTCATAACTTCCTATCTTCGTCCTTTACAGGGAGCTTTATCGATACTATTGACCTGTCTATCGTTCAACTTGGGCCAGACTTCCTCTTCTTGCCCAATCTCACCGCGCACAGATCCCCGCACATCGTGCAGCCCTCTTCCCCGGCGCTTTTGCTCTTCTCGAGCCAGGCCCTCGAGCGGACCGGGTCGAGGGACGATCCGATCTGACCTTCCCAGTCGAATTCCTTCCGGCAACGGGCCATGCGGTGGTCCCGTTCGATCGCGCCGGGGATGCCCTTGGCGATGTCGGCAATGTGGGCGGCGATCTTCGAGGCGATCACCCCTTCCCGGACATCGTCGAGGGTGGGAAGGCGCAGGTGCTCCGCGGGGGTGACGTAGCAGAGAAAGTCGGCGCCGGCCCATCCGGCGATGGCCCCGCCGATGGCCGCCGTGATGTGGTCGTAGCCGGGGGCGACGTCCGTGGGGAGCGGCCCCAGAACATAGAAGGGAGCCCCATTGCAGAGGCTCTTCTCCATAAGGACGTTGGCCTTGATCTCCTGGATCGGCACATGGCCGGGGCCTTCGATCATGACCTGGACGCCCTGTTCCCTCGCCCTGCGGGTCAGTTCCCCCAGGAGGATGAGTTCCTGCACCTGGCCCCGGTCTGTGGCGTCGGAGAGGCATCCCGGACGCAGACCGTCGCCGAGGCTCAGGACCATGTCGTATTTCTTCGCGATGGTCAGGAGCCGATCGTAATCCTCGTAGAGCGGATTTTCCCGATTGTTGAAGTCCATCCAGTGGGCAAGAATGGATCCCCCGCGGCTCACGATCCCCAGGAGCCGCCCCTGCCGCTCGATTCGGGCGACGCTCTGCCGTGTGACCCCGCAGTGGATGGTGATGAAGTCCACGCCGTCCTCGCTGTTTTCCTTGATCGCCGCGAAGAGCTCGTCCGCCGTCATCTCCACGATGGCCTTGCCCGCCTTCACGGCCGCCACGGCGGCCTGGTAGATGGGAACGGTCCCCACGGCGACGTCCGATGCGCTGATGACGGCGCGACGGATCGCCCCGAGATCACCCCCCGTGGAGAGGTCCATGACTGTGTCGGTACCGGCGGCAATGGAAACGCGGACCTTCTCCAGTTCCAGGGCCGTGTCCGCCCTGTCCTTCGATGTCCCGATGTTGGTGTTGATCTTCGTCCGGAGACCCTTGCCGATGGCCAGGGCCGGGATCGTGCGATGCCGGTTGTTACGGACGACAACGATCGTGCCGTCTTCGACGCCCTTCCGGATGAACTCGGCCTCGACGTGCTCGTGCTTCGCGCAGGACGCCATCTCTCCGGAGATGATTCCCCGGCGCGCCATTTCAAGCTGGGTCATATTATTTGTTCCCATTGCAGTACCTTATTACCCAGGCAAGCTATCAAAATTCTGAATAGCGAAATTGGGCGTGTTGACGGTAACCGCTCTTCACGAAGCGAAACTTCCGCAACGCAAACTGTCTGAGCCCGAAGGGCGAGTTTTTGCGTTGCAGTGAAGCGAGCGTTAGAGCGGTCGAAAATCGTCTATCAACTGTAAGAATGCTGAACGTGCAATCCTCTATCCCGCGGCCAGGATCAGCTCCGCCACACGGCGACCCGACAGCAGCATCCCGCCGAAGATGGGCCCCATTCGGGGACCGCCGAAGGCGGCGTTGGCCGACATGCCGGCCACGTAAACGCCGGGACAGATCTCCCGGGTGTTGTCGATCGTGAGCCTCTCGGCCTTCTCGGACCACATGGAGCGCTCGCCCATGATTTTGCCCGTCTCGGTGAAAAGCTTTACGTCGGCCTTTCGCTCGATGACGCGCAGAACCTCCGTGTCGTGTCCCGTGGCGTCGATCACGGACTTCGCGTGGATCGTGAGCGGGTCCACGTGAAGTCCCGTCATCTCCACGGGCGACCACGTGATGACGAGACCCATGACGCGGCTTTCACGGATGACCACGTCCTCGACGGTGATGCAGTTGAACACCTTTGCCCCCGCCTGCATGGCGCGGGAGCAGATCGTGGTGACCGCCTCGATGGCGTCGGCCGTGTAGTAGCCGGGCTCGTACCGCTCCGTCCGGACCCCGAAGAGGTCCAGTATTTCCTTTGCCTCCTCCTGGACGACGATCTCGTTGAACATCATCCCGCCGCCCCACATGCCGCCGCCGATGCTGAGCTTGCGCTCGAAAACGGCCACTCTCTTCCCGGCCATCGCGAGAAAGTAGGACGCGACAAGCCCCGCGGGACCGCCGCCCACAACGGCCGCGTCGACGTCAAGGTGCGCCAGCAGCTTCCTTGTGTACGTCTCGACGATGGCCCTGGTGATCGTGACTTCGTTGAGTGGCATCTCTCAAGTCCTCCTTACTCCAGCCAATTCTAAAATAAGCTTCGAGTTTCCAGCAGCATGAGCCGGCAGTTCACGAAGTTAGGAATTTATGAAGTTGCGAAGATTGGGTAACTGGCCGGGTTTTTGTCTCGTTCTTCCTCCTGTCTTCTGAACTTCCTAACTTCTCAACTTCTATCACTTACGCAGGGCCTTCGACACTTTGATAACCTTGTCGGCCACCTCCGCGGGGTTGCGCCCCAGGACGCGCACGATGGGTTCCTTCCCCTCGCCGCCCCGATCGAAGACGGCATCGGGGACTCCCTTGTGCCGTGAAAGGGCATCCGTCGTACCCCACTCGAGTGAAGAGCCCTCGCGAAGTTTCATTTCCACCGGCTCCTCCGCCCGATCGAAGCTCGCCACGTCGAATTTGAGGACCTTCAGGATGTCGACGATTTCGTCGGAGAAGCGTATGTTCATGGCCGATCGGTAACTGCCGTCAAAACGCATGACCGCGAGAATCACTTTCGCAACGTGACTCGAGGCGCCGAAGGCCGGATCGTGGAGGGTCTCCGCGTTCTCCCCGACGCGGATGATGCGTCCGGGAACGGCTGCCACGTCGGCGGCCGACAGGGCAAAGGGGATGGCGTAGCCGAAATTGGACTGGATTTCGGGAATGACGTTTCCCGTCCCTTCGCCCTTCAGCCTTGCGATGGCCTGTTTCAGTTCCTCGATACAGCGATAGCGTTCGCCCTCCCGGAGAACCGGGGCGAAGTGGTTTGTCGGTCCCTGGCCGCCGCCGATGGCAAGGCCGAAGCGGATCGCCTCCGTCACATAAATCTTGGCCTTTGTCACGGCTTCCCGGACGGATCTCCCTTCCGCAAGTCCCGTCGCGATGGCCGAGGCAAACGTGCAGCCCGTCCCGTGGGTGTGCTTCGTCTCAATGCGGGGGGATGAGACGGGGTGAAATGTTTTGCCGTCGTAGAGGAGGTCCAGGGCATCCCCCGCGAGGTGTCCCCCCTTGACCACCACGTTCCGCGCGCCGAGCCTGTGGATGGCCATGGCCGCGTCCCTCATATCGTCGACGCCGGTCATGCGAATCCCCGTGAGCACCTCCGCCTCGGGGATGTTGGGTGTGGCAACCAGGGCAAGGGGGAGGAGTTCCCTGATCAGCGTCTCCCGCGCGTCTTCCCGCAGGAGCGCACTGCCCCCCTTCGCGACCATGACGGGGTCGACGACGAGTTTCTCGATGCCGTACTGTCGGAACTTCCCTGCCACCGCCCGGATGATGTCCGACGAGGAAAGCATCCCGGTCTTTGCCCCATCGACACCGATGTCCGACGCCACAGAATCGAATTGTTTCTCGATGAAATCGACGGGGATCTCGTAAACCCCCTGCACGCCCAGCGTGTTTTGCGCCGTGAGGGCCGTGATCACCGTCATGCCGAACCCCCCGAGGGCCGAAATGGTCTTGAGGTCGGCCTGGATGCCCGCGCCTCCCCCTGAATCGGATCCCGCCACCGTCAGCACTCTGATCATTTTCATAGCTTCAGCTCCGCCATCTGGATTTTCCCCGGGAAAAAGGATCGAAGACGTCTTCGACGAGATCAGCGACCGCTCGACCTTGAAGGCTGGAGATTTCCGGTCACCGGACAAAAAAAGGGCACAGCCTGATAATCCAGGATGTGCCCCACGATGTCCGGATTTTCACAACCGCTCCCTACGCTGGCATTACCCAGGTCAGGTTCAAGGGGTATGATCTCAGCCGCTCGGGCACCCCCAGGCTTTTTTGTCTGTATACCCCTTTTCTTGCCGATAATCAAGCCGATATTCCAGACGGACTGTCTGGGGACTTCAACGTCCGGGGGCAGCCGATGCCGAACAGCGCCTTCGCGCCTTCGGAGGTGACCCTGGCCACTTCCTCGAGCGGCACCCCCTTGATCTCGGAGATGCACCGGGCCGTGTAAAGCACGTAAGACGGTTCATTCCGCTTGCCCCGGTTCGGCACGGGGGTGAGATAGGGGCAATCCGTTTCGACGAGCAGGCTCGCGAGGGGAAGGTTTCGGACGATCGACCTCAGCCGCTCGTTCTTTTCATAGGTGACCGTCCCCGGAATGGAAATGTAAAAACCCATGTCCAGGCACTGCCGGGCCATGGCCTCGTCACCTGAAAAACAGTGGATGACCCCTCTCTTCGCGGCCGGCCGGTGTTTCAGGGCGTTCAGGGTCTCCCGGTGGGCATCCCTGTCGTGGATCACGACGGGAAGCCCCAGGGCGTCGGCCACCTCGAGCTGTTCCTCGAACCTTTTGATCTGCCAGTTCCTCGGTGAGAGGTTCCGGAAAAAATCGAGGCCTATCTCCCCGTAGGCGACCACCTTCGGGGATTTCGCCAGGGCCCTCAGGGTGTCGTAGGTCCGGCCGTCGATGTGTTTCACCTCGTGGGGGTGAATGCCGATGACGGCATAGACCGGCTCGTACCGGCCGGCGATGTCGATGGCTTTCCGGCACTCAGCGAGGGTGGTCCCGACGGTGACGATATACTGGACACCGGCCTCCTGCGCGCGCCGGATGACGGCGTCCCGGTCCCGGTCGAAGGCACTCATCTCCAGATGTGCGTGGGTATCAACAACCCGGGCCTCCGGCGTCATGTCACGACTTCTTTCTTCGTTTGACCGGTTCGACGACGATCTCCACGGCGTCGTCCGACGCGTCAGGGACGTTCTTCAAATAGGCCTTGAGTGCCTGCGGCGTCATCTCCCCCCGGACGAGTTTCAGCGCCACGATCCTCTTGTCCAACAGATCCTGATACTTTGCCTTGTCCTTTTTCATCTCTCGGTTCCCTCCCTGATTCGAGTCTTCGTGCTGTGCTTTTCGTCCCACCGACGGCTGTCCCGGACCCGCGCCCCGGGCTAACCCCGCAGCCTTGGATCCAGCGTATCCCGGATCCCCTCGCCCAGCATGTTATAGCCCAGGACGGTCACCAGAATCGCCAGCCCCGGGAAAAGAGACAGCCACCAGGCGATATCGATGTTGTCCTTCCCCGCCGTGAGGATGTTCCCCCAGCTCGGCGTGGGCGGCTGAACGCCGATGCCGAGAAAACTCAGTGCGGACTCCGTGAGAATGGCCCCGGCAATTCCCAGGGTCGCCGCCACGAGAATCGAGGCCATGGCATTCGGCAGGATGTGGATGAAGATGATCCTGAAATCGCTGGCCCCGATCGCCCTCGCCGCCTGGACGAAATCCCGTTCCTTCAGGCTGATGAAATCGGCCCGGACGAGCCGCGTGATGCCCATCCAACCCGTGATGCCGATGATCACCATGATATTCCATATCGACGGCTCCAGGACGGCGATGACGGCCAGGATGAGGAAAAACGTCGGAAAGCACAGCATGATGTCCACGAACCGCATGATAACCGTATCGACCATCCGGCCGTAGTACCCGGCCACGGCGCCGAGCAGGGTTCCGATGAAGATGGCGATCCCCGTGGAGACGAACCCGACCTTGAGGGAGATCTGCGATCCCCAGATCATCCGGCTCAAGACGTCACGTCCCAGTTGATCCGTCCCCAGCCAGTGATCCGCCGACGGGGCTGCAAGAATATTGTCCAGGTGTATTTCCGTCGGATCGTAGGGCGAAATCCAGGGCGCGAGGAGGGAGACGAAAAACAGGCAGACCACGATGACGCACCCCGCAAGGGCCAGTTCGTTTTTGGAGAATCGCTGCCAGAAATCTCTTTCCATCCGTTCAGCCTTCCGTCACGACAAGGTGCTCACGCCATGTCCCGCTTCCCTCAGGAGATCCGGATCCTCGGATCGGCCAGGGCATAGGAAATGTCGGCCAGGAGATTCCCCAGCAGGGTCAAAACGGCCCCGATCACCAGGATGCCCATGACGACCGGGTAGTCCCTCGACATGACGGACATGTAGAAGAGCTGTCCCATCCCGGGGATGCCGAATATGGTTTCGAAGATAACGCTTCCGCCGATCAGGCCCGGCACGGAAAGTCCCAGGAGCGTGATGACGGGCAGGAGGGCATTCCGGAGCGCGTGCTTGTAGATGACCGCCCGCTCCGACAGTCCCTTCGCGCGGGCCGTCACGATGTAATCCTGGCGGATGACCTCCAGCATGTTCGATCGCATGTACCGGGAGAGCCCCGCGAGTCCCCCGAAGGCGGCCAGCGTGACGGGAAGGATGAGGTGCTTGATGAGGTCGGCGAAAGCCGCGAGCGGCGGCATGTACTCATAGTTCAGGGACCGCAGCCCCGATATGGGCAGCCAGTCGAGGTTCACCCCGAAAAGGATCATGAGGAGGAGGGCCAGCCAGAACGTCGGGACGGCGAAACCGATGAAGACGAAGACGCCGGTCAACTTGTCGAAGAGGGAGCCCTGGTGCACCGCCGACAGGACGCCGATGGGGATCGCGATCGACAGGATCAGGATCATGGACAGGACATTGAGAGAGACCGTCACGGGGAGTCGCTCGAGAATCTTATCGGACACATTCCGGCGATCCGGCGAGAAGGATGTCCCCAGATCGAGCACGGCGAGCTTCCGGACCCAGAGGGCGTACTGAACATGCAAGGGCTTGTCGAGATCATACATGGCCCTCAGGCGCTCCCTCAACTCGGCGGAGGCTCTGGGGTTCATCTGGGTCTGCAGATCCGTGGGCGAGCCGGGGGCCAGGTGCATGACGGAAAAACAGATGATCGTGATCCCGAACAGAAGCGGAATCATGAAAAACACCCTTCTCAGCGTATAACGAAGCACGGCCCCTATCCCTTATTTTCGCCCGACGCTCATGTAGACAAAACCCCTGTTTTTCATCTCCGCCGGATCATACTGGTTTCGTCCGTCGAATATGACCGGTGCTTTCAGCAGCTTCTTCACCCGTTCGAAATCGGGCTTCCGGAACATGAACCACTCCGTCAGGAGGACCAGGGCGTCGGCCCCGGCGAGGGCATCGTAGGCACTGTCGAAATAGGTCACGTTCGGGTTGTCTCCCAGCACCCGTTTCGCACTGGCAATGGCCTCCGGGTCATAGGCCTGGACCCGGATCCCCTTTTCCACCAGCATCGACAGGATTGCCATGGCCGGAGACTCCCGGACGTCATCGGTGTTCGGTTTGAAGGAAAGTCCCCAGACGGCCACGGTCCTGCCTTTGACGCCTCCCCGCTTTTCAAAATATTGCACAACCCTGTCGGTCATGATCCCCCGCTGACGCATGTTGACGCCGTCGACGGCCGAGAGCAACTGGGAGTTGTACTGGTGCTCCCGCGCCGTGTTGATGAGGGCCCGTATGTCCTTGGGGAAACAGGAACCGCCGTAACCGATCCCCGGATAGATGAAGCTGTAGCCGATCCGCCGGTCGGACCCGATGCCCCTTCGCACGAGGGAAACATCGGCACCCACCCGCTCGCAGATATTGGCGATCTCGTTCATGAACGATATGCGTGTGGCGAGCATGGCGTTTGCGGCATACTTCGTCACTTCGGCGCTGCGGTTGTCCATGATAATCAATTTATCCCTTTCCATGGCAAAAGGCGCGTAGAGCTCTTTCATGAGTTCAGCCGTTCTCACGTTATCCGTGCCGATGACGACCCGGTCAGGCTTCATGAAGTCGTTAATGGCGTCTCCCTCCTTCAGAAACTCCGGGTTGGACACCACGTCGAACTCGACCGTAACCCCCCTGGCGGTCAATCTTTCCAGGATGGTTTTCTTGACCTTGTCACACGTCCCGACGGGAACGGTCGACTTCAGAACGACGATCTTGTACTCCTCGATGAACTCGCCGATGTCCCGGGCGACCTTGATGACATACATCAGGTCGGCGGCACCGTTTTCGTCCTGCGGCGTGCCCACGGCGACGAAGACGACGAGGGAGCTTCTGACCGCTTCCTCCAGGCTCGTCGTGAACTTCAGCCGCCCGCCGTCATGGTTCCTCTTCACCATCGAATCGAGGCCCGGTTCAAAGATCGGTATGACGCCCCTCTTGAGACCCTCGATCCTCTTCTCGTCCACATCGACACAGATGACCTCATTTCCCATTTCGGCAAAGCAGGCAGCGGCGACAAGTCCCACATACCCCGCTCCGACAAACGCCAGTTTCATAAGTGACCTCCCCCGTTAGCAGCAATCATTCAGCAAACTTGTCTCGCGCATGTGAACCACCGTATCCCAGAGATTTTTCTCCGTGTGAGGCTCAATCGTGATGATCGGCGACATCCTTCTCTCCTGGAGAAATGAAAAGAGCCGCGGGAAGGGAAAGTTCCCCCTGCCCACGGGAAGATGATCATCGGCCGAACCGTCATTGTCGTGGAGGTGCAGTTCCCCCACATAGGGCCCCAGTTTTTCAAGCCACAGGCCCAGGTCCGTCTTCGAGAAGGCGTTGAAATGCCCCGTGTCCAGGCAGAAACGAAGTTGAGGAGAGTCGATCTGACCGAGAAGCATCTCCAGGTAGCCGGGATGGGCTTCATAGACGTTTTCGAGCATGATGACGGTGCCCGCATCTTTCGCCGTTCGCGACAATGCCCGCCACGTGGCAACACTGTTTTCGAGCCACCGGGGTCCCGTTGTCACGTAATAGCGCTCATCGAAGGAGGGGTGGCAGACGACGGCTTTGGGTTGAAAGTCGGGCACCAGGTCAAGAACCTGGTTCAACCGGTCAATCGTCACCTGACGGATGCGGGGGTCGAGGGCACCGGGCCTCAAATCCATGAAAGGCGCGTGAAAGGTGATACGCAGCCCCGCTTCCAGCAGGATCCCCGCCATCTCGCGAAAATCCTCCCTCCTCGTGCTGTCAAGGACCTGACAATTGAAACCGATTTCAGGGTTGATTTTTTCTCTCAGGACAGCGGGAAGATAATGATGGCGGAGCTGATGGAAGGGCATATTCACTTGAATTTTTTTAAGGATGTCCCGCATGACGGCCTTGTATCTGTTCACGACTCAGGCGACCGGTTTTTACCATACCACGGGTGTTTAAACAACCGCGAAAAAGAACCTCTGCCCCATCGGGGCCGCCCGGTCCCTCCCATTCGCAAATCTTTCGGCCTCCCTGCGCCCATGGCATTTTCAGATTGACACTTTACTAAATTTCTGTTAACAAAACAAGGGTTTATCAATGCATACAAGCACTCGAACTCCGGCGACAGGAACGCATTATTGAAAAGAAAAAAAGACGACACAAAGAAGAGAGTCATTCTCTGCGTCAACGCGGCCCTTGAAAAAAAGGCAAAAGATATCATCATATTAAACATGCAAAAGGTCACCTCCTTCGCCGACTATGCCGTTGTCTGCAGCGGGACGTCGGACCGGCAGGTTCAGAGCATCGCCCAGGCCATCGAAGAGAACATGAAAAATAACGGCATACTCCCCCTGGGGATTGAGGGGGAGCGCAACGCGCAGTGGATCCTCATGGACTATGCCGATATCATCGTCCACGTCTTCTACGAACCCGTCCGGGGCTTCTACGACATGGAGCGGCTGTGGTCAGATGCCCCCAGGATGGAAATCGATAACGACGCCGACAGAATAACCCGCCTCCGCAAGGGGATGTGATATTTGAAAACAATCCTGAGAGGCCTCGCGGACATCCTCTTTCCGCCCGCATGCGTCGTTTGTGAAACCATACTCGAAGCGGATCTGCACCATTCCTTCTGCCCGGCGTGCTTCTCCGAAATCCGTTTCATCAACCCACCGCTCTGTCCCCGATGCGGTCTTCCCTACTTCACCGAGGCGGCGAGTGATCACCCCTGCGGGGACTGCCTTTCCAAGAAGCAGTATTTTACATCCGTGCGATCGCTGGGCGTCTACGAAACTTCACTCCTCAAAACCATTCAGCGGTTCAAATACCAGGGCAGCCTTCATGCCGGCGAGGCCCTGGGGTCCCTCATGGCCGTGTGGTGCCATCAGGCCTTCGATGTCGGTGAATACGATGTCATCATGCCCGTTCCCCTTCATCTCCAGCGCCTGAGGGAGAGAGGTTTCAACCAATCCCTGGTTCTGGCAAGGGCCATGGCGCGCCGGTTTTCCGTTGAACTTGATTTCATGACCCTCCGGAGAACCGCGAGCACGGCTCCCCAGACAGGGCTCAAGAAAGAGGAACGGGCGAGGAATGTGCGCGGGGCTTTCAAACTCGAAAACGGGCACCGTGTGAAAGGGAAGAAGGTTCTTCTGATCGACGACGTCTACACGACGGGAAGCACCGTCAGGGAATGTGCAAGGATTTTAACGACAGGAGGAGCCGGGCGCGTGGGGGTCCTCACCCTCGCGCGGGCCCTGTAGGAGGACCGATGCGTAAAGTGCTTTCGCGGGACGAACTGAAACTGGAGATCGCAAGACTGAAGAAGGCGGGGAAGAAGGTCATCTTCACGAACGGCTGTTTCGACATCCTCCACACCGGTCACACGCGGTACCTGCGGGAGGCCAGGAAACTCGGCGATGTCCTGGTCGTCGGGATCAACAGCGACGCCTCCGTCAGGGCCATCAAGGGCCCCCGGAGACCCATCATGCCCCAGGACGAGCGTGCCGACATCATCGCTTCGCTTCAATCCGTGGATTTCGTGACCCTCTTCGATGAAACCACACCGCTGGAACTGATCCAGTGCCTCAAACCCGACGTCATCGTGAAAGGCGGCGACTGGGCCGAGAAAGATATCGTGGGAGGGGCGGCCGTCAGGAAATGGGGCGGAACCGTGGCCGTCATTCCCGAAATCAAGGGGGCCTCCACGACCAACATCATAGAGAAGATCCTTCTGGTTTACGGGAATCAAAAGTGATCCACATCGGCGACGGAGGCGTCATTTTTTTCTTTACAAATTTTCGATTTTTCTGTATAGGATAGCGCCTTTAGAGAAAATGAGGACATCTTTCGGGGCAGAGTCACTGGCCGATGAAACCTGAAAAGCTCAAATATTTCAAAAAGCTTCTGAATCAGAAGATCAACGATCTTCTGACCGAGGCCGGAAAAACGGTTTCCGAGATGACGGACGAGAAAGAGAACTTTCCCGACCCCAATGACAGGGCATCCCTGGAGTCCGATCGGAACTTCGAACTGAGGATCAGAGACCGGGAAAGAAAGCTGATCGCCAAAATGCAGGAAGCACTCACGAGGATCGACGACGGCACCTTCGGTATCTGCGAGAAGTGCGGGGGACCCATCTCCGAAAAACGACTGACGGCCAGACCGGTCACGACGCTCTGCATCGAATGCAAGACCAGGGAAGAAAAGCTTGAAAAACTGAGGGGCGAATAATCACACCCTCCCGCAGACACCCATCCAGGCATGGTACCTTCATCCCCGGGGATGAAGTGAATTTCCGTTTCACGACCTCTTATCCCCGCCATTCAAGCGCTTTTAATCCATTTCACCTTGGGATATAATCCCACCGCCTTGCCGGCAGGTATTCCTTCAGCCTGCCCGTCCGCGGAGACCTTCCGGGGCAGAGGAGCCGCATGTTTGTCGAGGTTGCCGTCAGCATCCGATCACCCAAGACCTTTTCCTACGAGGTGCCCGGGGATCTTGAACCGGAGGTCGCCGTCGGGAAGCGTGTACTCGTCCCCCTGGGAAAACGGTCCGTCACCGGCTACATTCTCCGTGTTCCTGAATCAGTCAGTATCGGGGAAACGAAGAAACTCCTCCGGGTACTGGATACCGATCCCCTCTTCAGTGAAGAGGATCTGCGTTTCTACCAGTGGGCCGCGGACTACTATCTCTATCCCCTCGGAAAGATGCTCGGTGAAATCCTCCCCGGCGGCATCGACATGGAAAGCCGCCGGTGGGTCACCCGGACGGAGGAGGAACACAAAGACGCTGTCCCGGCCGGGACCGCACGGAAGGACCTTTCCGGAACCGAGCGCCGGATTTTGTCTATCCTCCGGGATACCCCGGCTGGTCTATCCGTCAAGCAGCTCTGCCGGAAAATGGGACGAAAGCTGCTGACGGCAGAGCTTAAATCCCTCCGGGACAGGAAACTCATCCGCCTCGACGAGAGGCTGACCCAACCTCGTTTGAGCAGGAAAAAAGAAAAGGTCGTGTCCGCCGCGATGGAAGAAACGGGCGCGACGAACCTCCCGGCAAGCCAGAAAAGTATTCTGGATCTCATCAGAAAAAGTGGATGCATCCCCCTCTCTGAAATATGCAGCCGCTTCAAGAACGGTCGTCAGGCCGTACAGCGGCTGGCGCGCAAGGGCCTCGTTCAAACCCGGGAAAGGGAAGCATACCGGTCACCGGAGTGCCCGCCTGAAATTCACCGCCTGACGACAGGCATCCGGCTCAACGCGGACCAGGAGGCCGCGCTACAGGAAATTGTCTCGGGGCTTTCATCCGGCCGTTTTGCCGCCTATCTTCTCCACGGCGTGACCGGCAGCGGGAAAACAGAAATCTATCTGCAGGCCATCAGCGAGGTGTTGAAGCAACAGGGCAGCGTCATCTATCTCGTCCCCGAGATCGCGCTCACACCCCAGCTCCAGAGCCGACTGATGCGGCGTTTCGGGGACGGGGAGATCGCCGTTTTGCACAGCGGCATCTCCCCCGGGGCAAGATACGACCAGTGGCGCAGGATCCAGCGAGGCGATCTGAAAATCATCCTGGGGGCCCGGTCGGCCATTTTCGCACCGGCCCGCGACCTGAAGCTGATTGTGGTCGATGAAGAGCACGACAGCTCCTACAAGCAGGATGAACGTCTGCCCTACCATGCCAGAGACCTGGCGATTGTCAGGGCCAAAATGCAATCAGCCGCAGCGGTCCTCGGCTCCGCGACGCCCGGCATCCAGACTTATTTCAACACGCGGGAGAAGTCTTACCGGTATCTGAGCCTGCCTCGACGGGTAGAGGAAAGACCCCTTCCCCAGGTTCGCATCGTGGACATGAAGAACGAAAGGGACGAAAACGGAAGAATCCGGATTCTTTCCGGAACCCTGAGAAACGCCCTGGAGGAAACGCTGCGAATCCGCAGGCAATCTATTCTTTTCCTGAACCGGCGGGGCTTCACGACCTTCATGCACTGCCCGGAGTGCGCCCATGTCTTCAGGTGCCCGAGCTGCGACGTTTCGCTGACCCATCACCAGAAAGAGGGCATCCTGCGATGCCATTACTGCGACTACTTCACGAAGGTCCCGTCCCGATGCCCTTCCTGCCAGAAGGAAGCGATTCAGAGCTTCGGTCTCGGTACGGAAAGACTTGAAGAAGAGGTTCTGAAGTGCTTCCCCCGTGCCCGTGTCAGGCGAATGGACAGCGACGTGACAGCCCGGAAGGGAACGTTCGTGCAGATCCTTAAGGATCTGCACGACGGGGAAATAGACATACTGATCGGGACCCAGATGATTGCGAAGGGGCACGATTATCCGAATGTCACCCTCGTCGGCGTCGTATCAGCCGACACGGCATTGAACATCCCCGATTTCCGGGCTTCGGAAAAGACCTTTCAGCTTCTCACCCAGGTGTCGGGGAGGGGCGGACGGGGCGACCTGCCCGGCCGCGTCATCATTCAGACGCTGAATCCGTCCCACTACGCCATCGAGCGGACGCAGAACCACGATTACCGGGGATTCTTCAACGAGGAGATAGCCGCCCGGCAGGGCGCCGGGTACCCCCCCTTCTCGCGGATGATCCAGCTTCTGGTCACGGGGTTGGACCGTTACAAAACGCAGACAGGTGCCGAAAGAATTGTCGCGAGGGTACGGCGACTTCTGCAGTCGCAGGGGCGGCTTCGGGATGTCTCCCTCATCGGACCCGTGGAGGCGCCCATTGCCAGAATCAGGGGCAGGCACCGGTGGCAGATCCTGCTCAAGGGACAGAGTGTGCGCCAATTGCAGCAGCTGACCCGGCAGGCCCTGTCAGGCGTCAAGGCACCGGGCTGCGACATCAGGGTGGACGTGGACCCCGTTAATTTCATGTGATATGCTGTCGCATGGCGGCAGTGACCCGGAGGCATCGGGCGGAATCGAGCGATGTCCCGATTCTCAATGACGTCTCACCCGTCGTCGAAACTTCCGTGAAGAGGTCATCGTGAAACCGAAAATTCTCTTTATGGGTACGGCTGAATTCGCCAATCCCTCCCTTGAAACTCTCTTCAAAGGAGGTCACACCATCATCGGCGTCGTCACCCAGCCGGATCGGCCCAGGGGTCGGGGAAGGCAATTCGAGGCGCCTTCCGTCAAAATGGTCGCGGAGCGTCATCAGCTGCCCGTCATTCAACCGGAGCGTGTACGCGACACGGATTTCATCCAGACCTTCCGAACACTGGCCCCGGACATGGTTGTCCTGGTGGCCTTTGGTCAGATACTCCCGAAGGAGGTCATCCAGTTCCCGCCCATGGGCTGCATCAACGTTCATCCCTCCCTGCTCCCGAAATACAGGGGGGCGGCCCCCATCCACTGGGCCCTCATCAGGGGGGAGAAAGAAACAGGGATCACCACCATCCTGATGGACGAAGGGGTGGACACGGGGGATATTCTCCTCCAGCGGAAAACGGACATAGAACCGGACGATAATTTCGACGGGCTCCATGAACGGCTCGCCCTCATGGGGGCGGAGGTCCTGCTGGAAACGATCGCAGGCCTCATGGAGGGAACGCTTCAGAGGAAACCGCAGGATCCGGCACAGGCCACCTATGCCCCGCGACTGAAGAAGGAAGACGGCCTCATCCGGTGGGATGGCGACGCGCGGGAGATCAGGAATTTCATATCCGGCCTCAGTTCTCAACCGGGCGCCTATACCTACCTGCGGGGGAAGATGATGAAGATCTATTCGGCGGCGGCCGTCGAAGGACCCGTCGCGGAGACGCCCGGCACCATTGTCAAAACAACGGCCGGCCTCCGGATCGCGGCAAAGGGCGGTTACGTGGAAATCCGGGAGCTGCAGATGGAAAGCAAAAGACGGATGACCGCCGCAGAGTTCCTGCGAGGGCACCGAATCGAACGGGGTGAAATGGCGGGGTGAACACCCTGATCCGACAGCCGGCCGTCATCGATGCCGAATCCCGTAAGGGAGGGAAGGGGGTCTCATCAGGCAGCAGAACGCAAGAGGAAACCCGAGGCGGGTTGCCGTTGATATCCTGAACCGGGTGGAAAAGGATCAGGCCTTTGCGGAACCGCTCCTCGACCGGGCCCTCTCGGGGAACGCCATTGAGAAACCGTCAGACAGAAGCCTCTTGACCCAGCTGGTCTACGGGACGCTCCGGATGAAAGGCCGCCTCGACTGGGTGCTGGAGAAACTCTACGACGGACCCCCGGCGGACCTGGAGAGTTCCCTGAAGAATGTCATTCGCGTCGGTCTTTACCAGATCACCTGCCTGGACCGGATTCCCGATTACGCCGCCGTCGACGAAGCCGTGGAGACGGCCAAGAGGATACGCCCGGGACGGGCTGCTCTCGTCAACGCCCTTCTTCGCAATGCCATCCGGAAGGGCAAGATCATCAAACCGCCGGATTACGACCGGGACCCGGCCCTTCACATCGCCATTGTTCACTCCCATCCGCTCTGGCTCGTCAGGCGGTGGATCGACCTCTTCGGCGCCGAAGATACGCTCATGCTCTGCCGGGCCAACAATGAAAACCCCCCCCTCACGCTGCGGACGAATACCCTGAAGACATCGCGCGACAATGTGCTCAGAGGCCTGCGCGAAGAGGGTATCGAAGCGCAAGCGACCGCCTTTTCGCCCGACGGGGTCACGCTGCCATCCGGCCTCGCCCGGCCCATCAGGCAACTGGACCTCTTCCGCCGGGGCCTGATCCATGTCCAGGACGAAGCTTCGCAGCTCATCGCCCATCTCGTAAATCCCCGGCCGGGCGAGAAAATTGCCGACTTGTGCTGCGGTACCGGGGGGAAGACGACCCACATGGCGGAGCGTATGAAAAACGACGGGCGGATCCTTGCCGTGGACCTGAACGGGAAGAAGATCCGCGCTCTCGAGGCCAATGCCAGGAGGCTCGGAATCCGCATCATCGAGACGCGCCGCGGCGACGTATCCCGTCCATCGGAGATCCCTCCACCCGCAGCCTTCGACAGGGTCCTCCTGGACGCACCCTGTTCCGGCCTCGGCACCCTGCGGAGAAACCCGGAAATCAAATGGCGCCTGACGGAGGAAGCCCTGTCCGCCTTCCCCCTCCTGCAGTTCAATCTTCTCAGGAGCGCATCCTGCTGTGTCAAAAGAGGCGGTGTGCTCGTTTACAGCACCTGCTCCATCATGCCTGAGGAAAACGATGAAATCATAGAGCGCTTCCTGTCATCCCGCCCCGATTTTGAACGCCTCGACCCGCCCGGGACGATCCCCCGCGAGATGATCGGTGCACGAGGGCAGTTCAGGTCTTTCCCCCACATGCAGGGAACGGACGGGTTCTACGGTGCCCTTTTGTCAAGACAGTGAACCCTTTTGAATGGCATTGACTTCGACCGGTCAAGAATGCTATGGGCTTCATCTGTCGTCGGGGGTTTCACAGGTCGCGACACTCCCGGGATACCGTGAATCGACTCGGAGGATGACATGTATTTGAGACAGCTGCAGGTCGGCTTCATGGCCGTTTTCGCCTATATCGTCGGGGACAAAACCAGCAAGGCCGGGTTGGTCATCGATCCGGCTGCGGAGACGGATCGAATCATCGCCGAGGCGGAGAGGAACGGCATCGAGATCAAGTATGTCGTCAACACGCACGGTCACGTGGACCACATATCCGGCAACGCCGACATGAAGAAAAAGACGGGCGCGAAGATCATCGTCCACGAGGCGGACGCCGATATGCTCGTTTCGACGCCGGCCATGATCCTCAATATGTTCAGGGCGAAGAACTCGCCGGCCGCCGATATCACCGTGAAGGATGGGGACGTTATCCGTGTCGGGAGCGTCAGCCTCACCGTATTCCACACGCCCGGTCATACACCGGGCGGGATTTCACTCTACACCGACGGTTACGTCTTCACGGGAGACACGCTGTTCGTGGAAAGCGTGGGCAGAACCGATCTGCCCGGGGGATCCTGGGAGACCATGGCGAAGGCCATCCGGGAAAAACTTTTAACCCTGCCCGACGATACGGTGGTACTCCCCGGCCACAACTACGGAAGAATGCCGACATCCACGATCGGTCATGAAAAGAAGCACAACCCCTTTCTGCGGTGAAAAAAGGGACGGAACATGACAGGAAACATCCTCTATGAAACGGACCTCAGGGGCTTGCGCCTTTTCAACAGGGGAAAGGTACGGGATATTTACGCCTTCGACGACAGCCTCCTGATCATCGCCACGGACAGGATATCCGCCTTCGACGTGATCATGCCGAACCCCATACCGGGGAAAGGGGAGATCCTAACGAAACTATCGGCGTTCTGGTTTGGAGAGATGGCTGACATCGTGGGGAATCATGTCCTGTCAACAGACGTGGATCGTTTCCCCCCGGCCTGCGCGCCCCACCGGGATACCCTGAAAGGAAGAAGCATGCTCGTCAGGAAGGCAAAACCCATCCCCGTTGAATGCATCGTGAGGGGGTATCTGAGCGGCTCGGCCTGGAAGGACTACCGGGAGGGAAAGGCGGTTTCCGGCATCCGCCTCTCCGAGGGCCTGCGGGAATCCGCCAGACTGCCTGAGCCCATCTTTACGCCCTCCACCAAGGCCCCCGAAGGCAAGCACGACCTCCCGATAACCCTCGAGGAAATGGCCGGGGCCATCGGGGAACCTCTCGCCGCCCGGATCATCGACATCAGCCTCCGGATCTACCGGCGGGCTTCGGAAATTGCCGGCAAGCGGGGAATCATCATTGCCGACACCAAGATGGAATTCGGGCTCCTCGGAGACGAGCTCATCCTGATCGATGAACTGCTGACCCCGGACTCATCGAGATTCTGGCCCGGGGATGACTACGGGGAAGGCCGGCCCCAGAAGAGCTTCGACAAGCAATTTCTCAGGGATTACCTTCTCTCCATCCCCTGGAATCAACAGCCCCCCGCCCCCGAGCTTCCGAAGGAAATCATTGAAAAAACAAGAGAAAAGTATCAGGAAGCCCTCCGCCGACTCATGGCCTGAAATTTGAATCCCTTTCTTGACAACCCCCTGACGGTCATTATCTTAAAGGCGGTCCGAGTTACTACAATTGAGGGGTGTGTCCGGCGTCCAACATGTCGAATTTGCCTGATTACAAGCAAAAGCAGAAGATCCTCTACATCGACTCAACACCCGCCAGCACCCTCACATCCATGGGTGAACGCTACCTGGAGGCGAACCGGATCTCGGACGCGATTGAATTCTTCCAGAAAGCCGCCTACCGGGAGGGGCTTGAAAAAATCCTGGCGATGGCCGTCGAGAGCGGGGACGTCATGGACTTTCAGCAGGTTCTGAAAGCCCTCGGCCGGGAGGCCACCAAAGAGGAGTGGAACCGCGTCGGTGAACGGGCGGCGGCACTCAAGAAATACGCCTTCGCCCTGCAGGCCTTTGAAATAAGCGGTAACGAGCAGGAAACGGCGCGTCTCAGAGAAAAGATCACAACGGAAGGGACCTCTCGGGAGTCATGACCAGACGGGATTATTACGATGTCCTCGGTGTCAGCCGCAACGCCACCGAGGAAGAAGTCAAGAAAAACTACCGCAAGCTCGCCCTGAAATATCATCCCGATCGGAACCCGGGAAACAAGGAAGCGGAGGAAAAATTCAAAGAAGCGGCAGAGGCTTACGAGGTCCTCCGCGACCCCGAAAAAAGGGGGATTTACGACCGTTACGGCCATGAGGGTCTCGACGGAACGGGGTTCAGGGGTTTCTCAGGCTTCGAGGACATCTTTTCGAGTTTCGGCGACATCTTCGAGGACATTTTCGGTTTCACGGGACGAGGGGGAAGGACACGGACCGCCGTCCGTCAGGGGGCGGACCTGCGCTACGACCTGCGAATTTCCTTCATGGAAGCCGTGCTCGGCAAATCCATGGAAGTCGAAATCGAAAAGCTCGAAAAATGCCGCGATTGCGGGGGAAGCGGGGCATCTTCAGGCACACGCCCGGAAGTCTGTACCCGCTGCGCCGGAAGGGGCCAGGTGACTCAATCGAGCGGTTTCTTCACCATCAGCTCCACGTGTCCCCAGTGCCGGGGACAGGGGCAGATCATCCGCAATCCCTGCAAAGGTTGTCTGGGCACCGGAAAGGCAAAGGTCAAGAAAAAGATCGAGGTGAAAATCCCCCCGGGGGTGGACAGCGGCTCGAGACTGAGGCTCCGGGGTGAGGGGGAAGAAGGGGAGTTAGGAGGGCCCAGCGGCGACCTCTACATCTTCATCCACGTCACACCCCATGAGTTCTTTGAGAGGGACGGCGATGACATCCTGTGCCAGGTCCCCATCTCGATCTCACAGGCCGCACTCGGAGGCAGCATCGAAGTGCGCACCCTCGAGGGAACGGAAACGGTCAAAATCCCGAAGGGCACTCAAAGCGGCAAGGTCCTCCGCCTCAAAAGCAAAGGCGTTCAGCACCTGAAAGGCTTCGGGCGGGGGGATCAGATCATCCAACTCGTCGTGAAGGTCCCCGTCAATCTGACGAAGAGGCAGGAGGAAATCCTGCGGGAATTTGCCAAGCTATCGGGCGAATGACGCTCATCCCACGTCATCCGATGGAGCCGCGACTTCACACCCGTCTTCCGATTTTTTGACCTTTCCTCCCAGGGTCGAACCAGGCTTCGGCAAGTCTGTTCCGGAAACCCTTTAAACGAAAACACGGCCCTTCCGAACCTTGTACACCCATCGCCTGCTCGAGGACGACACCCCGTCGCACCCGACGACGGGAGGCGGGATAAAAAGATGGACAATTAAAAAAGCATGAATTACATTAAGTAAGCATCTCAAGAACCGCCAATAATTCAAGCGGGGTCAACGACATGGACAGTAAAGCTATCACGGTCAAGGAACTTGACGTCGGTCATCTGCGATGGACCTGCAACCCGGATTCGCTGGGTTTCGAAACAACGAAGGACTGCGCGAAATCGGACGGGATCATCGGGCAGGAAAGGGCCCGCAAGGCGATCATTCTGGGCCTGGAGATCTCGAGTCCGGGCTATAACATTTACGCCTCCGGGGTGGAAGGAACGGGGAAGCTCACCACCATCAAGAATCTTCTCGATCAGATCGACCTCAAGAAGAGGGTCCCGGACGACATCTGTTACGTCAACAATTTCAGGGATACGGACATGCCGCGCGTGATCACCCTTCCCGCCGGTGAGGGGAAAAAATTCCAGACCGAAATGGACGAGCTCGTCGCGCATCTGAGAAAGGAAATCCCGCTGATCTTCGAGAGCGATGAATTCAAGAAGGACTCCGAGATCATCATCAACCGGTACCGGGCCAAGCAGAAGGAGATCGTCAAGGAGTTCAACGAGCGCGTTCAAAAAGAAAATTTTCAGATGGTCCAGTTCCAGGTCGGTCCCTTCATGCGGCAGGACATCGTGCCCGTTTTCGAGGGAAAGCCGGTGCCCGTCGAACAGCTGGAGGAACTGGCCGAGCAGGATAAATTCAGCAAGGAGGATCTGGAAAAAATCAAGAAGACTCTTCTGGAGCTTCGTCTGGAGCTGGATTCCGTGATGAGGGAGACGCGCGACATCGAGAGGGAGATGCGCACGCAGCTCGGCTCCCTCGAGCACAAGTACGGCCTCCCCGTGGTCAGCGGCCTGGTGTCCGACATGCGCGTCCGGTACGGGTCCCAGAACGACAAGATCAACGTTTACCTCGACGAGGTCCAGGAAAACATCCTGTCCAATCTCAAGGCCTTCCAGGACAAGGAGGAAGAGCAACAGCAGCAGGTGCCGCCCTTCATGATGCCCCAGGGGGGCGCAAAAAAATTCGTCGAGTACAAGGTCAACGTTCTCGTGGACAACTCACAGGCGGATCGTGCACCGGTCGTCATCGAAACATCGCCGACCTACAAGAACCTCTTCGGCACCATCGAACGGGAAATTGATCGATTCGGTTACTGGAAGACCGATTTTACCCACATCAAAGCGGGTTCGCTGCTGCGCGCGAGCGGGGGGTTTATCGTCTTCGACGCCCTCGAGATGCTGATTGAACCCGGCGTGTGGCCCTTTCTCAAGAGGACGCTGAAAAGCCGCGTTCTGAATCTGCAGCCCTATGACCCCTTCAACCTGGCCGTGTTCGCCCTCAAACCCGAACCGATTCCACTGGATATCAAGGTCATCATGATGGGCGACGACTACCTGTACCAGCTCTTCTACAACCTGGAGCGGGATTTCAAGGAGATTTTCAAGACGAAGGCGCACTTCGACACCGTGATGCCGAACACGCAGGAAAACACCCGCGAATTCGCCTGCCTCATCAAGCGGATCATCGACGACGAAAAACTGCTGCCCTTTGACAAAAAGGCCGTGGCGGGTGTCATCGAATTCGGTGTCCGTCTGGCCGGCAGACAGCAAAAACTGACCACGCGATTCAGCGACATCGCCGATCTGGTGCGGGAAGCCAGCTACTGGGCCGGAAAGGAAGGCCTCTCCGTGGTCACGGACCGTCACGTCGACAAGGCCTACGAGGAAAAAATCGGCCGTCTCAATCTCATCGAAGGGAAAATTCAGGAGATGATCGTGGACGGCACGATCATGATCGACGCCGACGGCATGGTGGTCGGTCAGGTCAACGGTCTCTCCGTCTATGACATGGGGGATTACGCCTTCGGCAAGCCTTCCCGGATCACGGCCAAGACCTCCATGGGCCGGGCGGGGATCATCAATATCGAGCGGGAGGCCAAGCTCTCCGGAAAGACCCACGACAAAGGCGTCCTGATTCTCGAGGGATACTTCAGGGGGAAATACGCACAGAACAAACCGCTCACGGTGAGTGCCAGTATCTGTTTCGAACAGTCCTACGGCGGCATCGACGGGGACAGTGCTTCTTCAACGGAAATATACGCGATCCTCTCCAGCCTGGCCAACCTCCCTTTGCGGCAGGATATCGCCGTCACCGGATCCGTCAATCAGAAGGGGGAGATACAGCCCATCGGGGGCGTCAATCACAAAATTGAGGGTTTCTACGACGTCTGCAGGGCCAAGGGACTTACGGGGAAACAGGGGGTCATGATTCCCGCGCTCAATCTCCCGGACCTCATGCTGAGAAAGGACGTGGTGAGGGCCGTTTCGGAGGGTCGATTCCACCTCTATCCCATCCATACGATCGATGAAGGGATATCGCTCCTCACGGGCGTCCCGGTCGGCGAGCGGGATGAAAAGGGCGAGTATCCGGAACACACGGTCAATGCGCTGGTCGATAAGAACCTCCGGTCCCTCGCGGAGGGGCTGAGGGACTTCGCCGAACCCGAGGAAAGCGAAAAAAAGTCACCCGAGGCAGGTGAATAACAACATCGGAAGGAGGACTGCCCTTGAACAGAATCCGTTATACGCTCATCCTTTTGATCGCGGGAATGGCCCTCGCGGGTTGCGTGCCGCTGGTTGCTGGAACGGCCGCGGGGGTCGCAGGTTCAGGAACGTACCTGTACATGCAGGGGGAACTGAAAACGGACTATTATTACCCTTTTGACAAGGTCTGGGCCGCCTGCGAGAAAACCATCGCGGACATGCGGGGCTATGACGTGGAGCCCCATAAGGATGCCGGTGAGGGAAAGATCGACGCCATGATCGAGAACGAGAAAGTCCATTTCTCCATCAAGCCCAAAGGAAGGGATGCCACGGGGAAGGATATCACCACCGTGGGCATCCGGGTGGGTCTCGCGGGAAACGAAATGTCCTCAAAACTCATACATGACAAGCTGGCTGAAAACCTGGTCATGAACTAATTGAAGGGCTGCCTGGCGGACGAAGCCCCATTCTCTGCCGGGCGTTTTCGTGATGGATATATGTACAAAACAATCCTCGTTGTCGATGACGAAGAAAGCATTTGCCAGTCCCTGAAGGGAATCCTGTCCGACGAGGGATACGAAGTTCTCACAGCCATGAGCGGCGAAGAAGCCCTGAGAATGATCGAGGAGGAACAGCCCGATCTCATCCTGCTCGACATCTGGCTCCCCGGAATCGACGGCATCGATGTTCTGAAAACCGTGAAGCAGGAATACCCCCAGATCCAGGTCATCATGATGTCCGGACACGGGACGATCGAGACCGCCGTGAAGGCCACGAAGCTCGGGGCCTTTGATTTCATCGAAAAACCCCTCTCCCTGGAAAAGGTCGTCCTCATCGTCAATCACGCCCTTGACCTGGTGCGGCTGGAGGAGGAAAACAGACTCCTCAAGCAGAAAGCACATTATGACTACCAGCTCGTGGGTCAGAGCAAGGCCATCAAAGAACTCAAGGAGATGATCCGGATCGTCGCGCCCACCAACGCCTGGATTCTGATCATGGGGGAGAACGGAACGGGGAAGGAACTGGTGGCTCGATCCATTCACCTGCAAAGCCGCCGGGTCAGAAGACCCCTCATCGAGGTGAACTGCGCGGCCATCCCGGAGGAACTTATCGAAAGCGAGCTCTTCGGCCACGAAAAAGGAGCCTTTACGGGCGCAACGGCGAAGAAGCGGGGGAAATTCGAACTGGCCCATGAGGGCACGATCTTCCTGGACGAAGTGGGAGACATGAGTGCCAAGGCCCAGGCAAAAATTCTGCGAATTCTCCAGGAGAAGAAGTTTGAGCGGGTGGGGGGATCCAAAGTCCTCGAGACGGATGTCCGGGTCATCGCGGCGTCCAACAAGGACCTCGAGAAAGAGATGGAAGAAGGCCGTTTCAGGCAGGACCTTTATTACCGTCTCCACGTCATCCCCCTGACCATATTGCCCCTCAGGGAGAGAAAGGAGGATATCCCGCCCCTGACCGATCATTTCATCCGGGAATTTTGCCTGAAAGAAGGAATCGCACCCAAGACGATGACGGAGGAGGCCATCAACGTCATGACGGAACACAACTGGCCGGGCAACGTGAGAGAACTCAAGAACATCATTGAGCGCCTGGTCATCATGACACCCACGGAGGTCATCGACGCCAAGGACATCCCCCCTTTCGTCAAAGAGGACGGCGGGGGAGCGAGTGATGGCCAAGCCCTGTTATCTCACCCGTCCTACAGGACGGCGAGGCTGGAATTTGAAAGACGATTCATCACCAGGAAGCTGGAGGAAAACGAGTGGAATGTGTCCAAGACGGCGGACGCCATCGGTCTGGAGAGAAGCAACCTCCACAGGAAGATCAAAGTGCACGGCCTGGAGGCCAAGAAAGAATAGAAGGTGAGAAGTTAAGAACCTGATTGCAGAGAGGCCCTTGCGGCATTCGCAAGGGCCTTTTCTTTTTCTATTTCCGGTACCCGATACCCTGCACCCGATTCCCCGTATTTTTCTTGTACCATTCCACCGTTTGTTCGAGACCCTGCCTGAAGCCGGTTTCAGGCGCGAAACCGAGGATAGACCTGGCGCTGGATATATCGGCCATGGAATGCCGGACATCCCCCTTCCTTGCATCTTCGAAGGTCGGCTTCACTCCTCTGCCGATCAGGGCCTGCAATTCGCCCAGAAGCTCCAGCAGGCTGTAACGTGTTCCGCAGGCGATGTTGAAAGCCTTCCCCAGGGCCTCCCGCCGGGCCGTACAGGCGCCGAGATTGGCCCTGACGATGTCGTCCACATAGGTAAAATCCCGGGTCTGCTTTCCGTCGCCGTAGATGACAGGCGGCCTGTTATTCAGAAGTGCCTGGATGAACTTGGGGATCACGGCGGCGTATTCAGACGCGGGATCCTGACGCCTGCCGTAGACATTAAAATATCGAAGGGATATCGTTTCAAATCCGTAGAGGCGGTAGAAAAGCCCGCAATAATATTCCCCCGTCAGCTTGCTCGCCGCGTAAGGCGAAAGCGGGTTCGGCGTCATGCTCTCCGCGTTGGGCGTGACGGTGTCTGACTTGTCCGAACCGCCGGCCTCGTCACCGTAAATAGAAGACGAGCTGGCGTAGACCAGCCTTCTGACCCCCGCCTCCCGCGAGGCGACAAGCAGGTTCAGCGTGCCTGTCCCGTTGATGTCATGAGCAATCAGGGGGGCCTCGATCGATTTCGGCACGGATGCCAGCGCGGCCTGATGAAGGACGTAAGCCACGCCTCTCACCGCTTCGCGGCAGAGGCGGATATCCCGGACGTCCCCCTCAATAACCTCAACGACGTGCCGGACGTCGAAAAGAAGATTGTCCCTCTTCCCCGTTGAAAAATCATCGAGCACCCGGACCTTCTCCCCCTCACGCAGGAGGTGCTCCACGATGTTGGACCCGATAAAACCGGCTCCCCCGGTTACCAGATACGTCATAAACACTCCCAGACTCGAAACAACACCTGCACGTTTTCCAGGGGCAATCTTGGACAAGGCGGGATGCCGATACCCGTCATTCAATGGGCAATTCGAAGGAGACGATGGTCCCCTTGGGCGTATTGTCGGTCACGCTCACATGCCCCCCGTGATCCGATATGATGGAATTGACTATTGCAAGGCCCAGGCCAGAGCCCGATCTTTTGGTGGAATAATAGGGCTCGAAAACTCTCAACTTGTCGGCGTCCGACACCCCGCATCCGTTGTCGATGACATCGACCCTGGCCTTCCGGCCCGCCTCGTCGTAAAGCGTCCTGACCTCGATGCGGCCGTCGCTCCCGTCAATGGCCGCAACGGCATTGTCCAGAAGGTTGACCATGACCCTCCGGATCTGTTCCGCGTCGAGATTCAGACGGGGGATATGTGCGTCTTCCTGAACATCGAATGATATCGCCTTATGGGCGTCCTGAAAAAGAACGACGGATCCCTTGACCACCTCGTTGAGGTCGTTCGGGGTGCGCTTTGATACGGGCATCCGGGCATACCGTGAAAATTCGTTCACCAGATTCTTGAGGACGTCGACTTGGCTGATGATGGTCTTGGTGCATTCCGTGAAAACCGACTCGTCTTCACCGAGCCTGTCGGCGTACTTCCGCTGAAGCCTCTGCGCCGACAGCTGAATCGGTGTGAGGGGGTTTTTGATCTCGTGGGCGATTCTTCGGGCCACCTCCCGCCAGGCCGCCATTCGCTCGGCGCGCTGGAGCTGTGTGATATCCTCGAAAACAACGACCATGCCCATGTATTGGCCGTCATCGTCTATGAGCAAGCCCATCGTCACGAGAAGCGTCATCGCTCGGTCCTTGATGTTTATGGTAATCTGCTTCTCCGTGATGTTTTCCCCGCTGTTCTGCATATCCGCCAGAATGATCTTGACCATATTCATCTGTTCCGGTCTCAGCACCTCTTCGTATTTGCGGTTCAGCACCATCTCCGTTTTGATCCCGAGCATTCTTTCGGCTGCCCGGTTAATGGTCGTGATCATCCCCTCCCTGTCGACGGCCACCACACCGGCCGAAACGTTTCTCAGAACCGTTTCCATGTACTTTCTGCGCTGTTCGAGGTCGATATTGGCCTGCTCCAGGCTCACCTTGCTTTTTTTCAGATCCCCCGTCATCCGGTTGAAAGAATCGACGAGGACCCCGATTTCATCATCGGCCTCCACATCGATCTTGTAATCCAGGTTGCCCTGGGCGAGGGCCCGTGTGCCCTCCGCCAGGTCTTGAATGGGTTCGGTGATGCCCCTGGCCAGGTAGAAGCCGAACCAGGTCGCGGAAAAAATAATGAGAAGGGTCACTGCGAAGAGAATGATGATGTAACTGGCCTTGATGGGGTTTTTCAGCAGCTTGAACTGCTTGTACTCGTCGGAGGCCTTGGAGATGACGGTCATCTTGTCAAGGAGCCCCTTCGGGATGAAGGCATTGACCACGACGATGCCGATGACCTCCTTCGGACTGAGACCCGAGTAAATCGGGGCGATGCCCCTTATAAAATCCCCTTTTTCGAAGGACTGGATGGCCGAAATCTCCCGGCCGGCCCGCACCTCGTCCCGCTGTTTATCCGAAATCCCGATACTGGGGATATCGGGATATTCAGGATCGCGAAAGATCATTTGTTCATTCTGCGGACCGAATAAAATCTCGATCAGCCCGAGCTTCAGTATCTTCTGCCTTTGCTCGATCAACGTTTTGAGGTAGTCGGCCCTGCTCTTTTCGTACAGTTTGTTTCTCGTAATATCCGAGGAAATCTGCCTGGCGTAATTCTTGACGCTTTCAGCCATCTGCTGCTGGTAATTCTGGGTCAGGTCCAGGGAGAGGTTCAGTGCGCTGCCCACCTTGATGTCGAACCAGTTGTCGATGCTTGCAGTCAGGAAGTTGATGGCGACGACGAAAAGGACGATGGTCGGAACCAGCGTGAGTCCGACGAAAGCCGCCACAAGCTTGGTCCTCAGTTTGGCGCCGAGGATTCCATGACGGCGTTCGTAAACCAGTTTCACGACGTTTCTGACGATCAGGAAAATCAGGAGGGCAACGAGAATGATATTGATGTTGATAAGGCCGAAAATCAGGACATCCTGAAATCTGGGAATGACGGTCTCGCGGCTCGACAGGTGGCTCATGATGAAGGTGAGAACCACGATGACGACGATGGTCACGAGAATGATCTTGCGCTCACGACGCCGCCTGCGCGCCTCGCGGCTTTCCACCGTTTCATTTGTGTCCTGTTTCTGATTCATCGGCATGTTTTTCACAACGGACGAGCGTCAGGCCCTCCCGCCCTTTCACGCATTCGGGACCCGATTCAGGAAAATATCCCCAATTTGTTCAATTGTCAACGCCTTGTCTTTCTTCGGCATTTTCGTCCGGGCCGTGCGGGGGCAGAGCCGTGAAAATCGGGATCACCGCATGACGCACCGGAACGACCCTATGTCAGAGGGAAGAGGAGTCTTTTGATGAAAAGGCGGGGCTTTCGGCCGCGAACAGGGCGCGTTTTATCTGGTGGATACGGCGGCAGGTTTGCTTTCCGTCAGTCCTTTTCTGAGGTCTTCGTGATTCAGCATCTCCCAGCAATCCACCTTGGCGAGCAGTTCTCGGAGAAGCTGGATATTGAGTTTGTGACCCGACTTATAGGCGACAAAATGGCCGATGATGGGCACGCCGATCAAGTAGAGATCACCGATGGCATCGAGGATTTTGTGTTTAACGAACTCATCGGGGCAACGAAGACCCTCTTTGTTGATGACTTTCTCGTCATCCAAGACAACGGCGTTATTGAGGGAACCTCCCAGCGCAAGCCCCTTGGCCTGCAGGTATTCGACATCCCGGAGGAATCCGAATGTCCGGGCGGCGCAGATTTCGCGTTCATAATTCCCGTTCGAAAGCGCGACATGATAAGACTGCCCGCCGACAGCCGGATGCTCGAAATCGATCCGATAAGTGATCTCAAAGCGGGCAGAGGGTTTAAACATCGCCGTGCTCTCTCCGTCGGAAACGGAAACGGGCTTCCGGATCACCAGATATTTCCTTGCCTTATTCTGGCTCTTCAGGCCGCTCTCCGCGATCAGGTTCACAAAGGGAAGAGCGCTTCCATCCATGATAGGAACTTCAAAGGTGTCCACTTCCACCAGGGCGTTGTCCACGCCCATTCCGTGGAAAGCGGACATGAGATGCTCCACCGTCAGGACCCTGGTTCCGTTCGTGCCCAGGGTCGTGGCCAGGGTGGTATCCGTCACATTGTGCACTGAGGCAGAGATGCGGTCTGATTGCGGGAGATCCTTCCGGACGAAGACGATCCCCCCGTCTACGCCGCTGGGCCTGATGGTCATCCCCACCTTCCGGCCGGAGTGCAGACCCACGCTGAAGCAGCGTATCTCCCGATTCAGGGTAGTTTGAAATTTCATAGTATGTCCCTCACTTGGGCGGCCTCTTTAGAGCAATCCGTATGCCAGGAATCCTCCTATGCCTGACCCTGCCTTGCATTCTGCATAAGTAACCGTATTCTTTAGTCATATGGCAAATAAAGCGTCAGGGGATTCCCCGTGAAATAAATGTGGAATTCCTGTGGAATTGTGTTCAAAAAGACACACTCGTCGAAAAATGATTATTTTTTTGCAACGACCCGGAAAAGGCGGCAAAAAGCCCTTCTGGCTGCCCAAAGATGGCCGGATGCAAGGAGCCAAGGAGTGACAGGAGGCAAGAGGTTATGAAGATAGGAAGCTCGGGGCAACGGAAACCGCACTGCTGGCTTTCAGCTAATCCGAGGTTCCTGAATTCTAAACTTCACAATTTCTCTTTCTTCGTGGAGGCTGCGCACTCGGTCAGCAGTCTCAACCATTATCCAGACGGATCAAAAATGCTTCAATGCAAGGCGCACGATGTTCCGAGGAGCGAGGCGTACTTTGGGCGTACGATTGAGCGACGAGGAACGAGTGCAACGAAGCAGGTGAGCGTTTTTCACCCGTCATTCACCTTTATAAAATCGTTCTTTTTCGCTGAAGATGCAACCGCAGTATTTCTGCCGGTACATCCCCGTCTCCCTGGATCTCCGAACCCCTTCCTCCCACCCGACCCTGAAATCCGCGTAATAAAAAGGGACCTTCATCTCCCGTGCGATGGCTTCACCGGTCCGGCGGATCAGGTCGTGTTTCTGGTACCGGCTGTAGAGCAAGGTTGTGGTGAAGGCATCAAAGTATCCCTTCAGGGCGTGAGCGGCCGTACGCCGCAGCCTCACCTCGTAACAGTAACGGCAACGGTCCTCCCCGAGGCCGATTGTCTCTCGAAGAAACTCCTCCATCGGGTAGTCCTCGGCTTCTTCGACCGCGAGCCCTTCGTGTTTCGCAAACTCCTGAAGCGTTTCGAGCCGCTTCCTGTACTCGAGATAGGGGTGGATGTTCGGGTTGAAGAACAGCCCCTCGATTTTGCCCTCTTCTTTCCTGAGGATGTCGAGAGGATAAATCGTGCACGGGGCACAGCAGATGTGAAGAAGGAGTTTCATGCCAGTGATTCCGAGCCGAAAGCCGGCAAGCAGTCGATTGCCGGCTTTCTTGGAGTGATGGAATATTGGAATACCGGGTTTTCATATAACCCATTATTCCATTACCCCACTGTTCCATCATTCCTAAAAAAGTTCTTTCTGGTTCCCGCTCCATTTCCGGCCGAAATGCTCGTAGGCGATTTTTGTGGCGACCCTGCCCCGCGGCGTTCTTTGCACATAACCTTCCTGGATGAGGAAGGGTTCATAGACGTCTTCAATGGTATTCTTCTCTTCACCCATTGCAGCGGACAGATTGTCGATGCCCACGGGCCCGCCGTTGAATTTATCGATCACGGTCATGAGGAGTCTGCGGTCCATGGCGTCGAATCCCCGGCGATCGACCTCGAGAAACTCGAGGGCTTCGGAAGCCACGGACTTCGAGATCAGCCCGTCCGCCCGAACCTGCGCGAAATCCCTCACCCGCCTCAGGAGCCTGTTTGCGACCCTGGGCGTCCCGCGGGATCGGCCAGCAATCTCCCCGGCCCCGGAGTCATCAATCGGAATAGAGAGGATGCGGGCGGATCGTTTGATGATGGCAGCCAGTTCAACGGGCTGGTAAAAATCGAGCCGGAAACTCATGCCGAACCTATCACGGAGCGGCGAGGTGAGAAGCCCCGTTCGTGTCGTCGCCCCGACCATGGTGAATCGGGGGATACCGAGTTTCATCGATCGGGCCGATGGCCCCTGGCCCACCAGGATATCGATGTGGTAGTCTTCCATGGCGGGATACAGGATCTCCTCGACGACGTTGGGCAGACGGTGGATCTCGTCGATAAACAGAACATCCTGCTCCTGAAGGTTGGTGAGTATGGCCGCCAGGTCCCCCTGCCGCTCGATCACGGGGCCGGAGGTCACTTTGATGCCCACACCCATTTCGCGGGCAATGATGTAAGCCAGGGTCGTCTTCCCCAGACCGGGCGGCCCGGAGAGAAGCACGTGATCCAGTGCTTCCCGCCGCCCCTTTGCCGCCTCGATGAAAAGGGCCAGACTTTCCTTGACCCGTTCCTGCCCGACATACTCCGTCAGGACTTTCGGGCGAAGAGACAACTCCTCGGCGGCTTCCCGGTCCTGTGCTTCGGGATCCGTCAGCGGGTTTCTCGCGTCTTTTTTCACCGTCATCGCAGTCTTCCAGCACCTTCTCGATGTCCGGTCACGACATCATTTGGAGGGCTTTCTTGAGCGCCTCTTCGAGGCTTATCATGTCCGGCGAGTCGCCAAAGAGGCGGTCCAGAACCGTCTTCGCCGTGCTTTTCTTGTAGCCGAGGTTCACAAGGGCCGACAGGGCGTCTTCGTGAAGAACATCCCTGCTTCCTGTTTTATCCCTGACACCCCCCCCGGCCGCTGCGCCATCGAGTTTCACCAGCTTATCCCTCAACTCCAGGATGATTCTCTCGGCCATCTTTTTCCCCACGCCGGGTACGCGGGTGAGCGCCGCCCGATCTTCCGCGAAGACGGCCCCGATGAAATCCTTCGGAGTGATTCCCGAAAGCAGGCTGAGGGCGAGTTTGGGTCCGATGCCGTTCACGGTCAGAAGCATCTCGAAGAGCTGTTTCTCTTCGGACGTGCAAAACCCGAAAAGATGCATGGCGTCTTCCCGAACGGCGGTAAAAATATGGAGGCGAACCACCGTCCCTTCATCGGAGAGTTCGTAGAAGGTGGACAGCGGTATGAAAACTCTATAGCCGATACCGCTGACATCAACCGTAATGTGACCCGGCGATTTGAATGTCAGTGTGCCGTTCAGACTGGCGATCATAGATGACCTTCGGTCGGGGTTCAGGGGCTAGGGTTCAGGGTAGAAGGGTACGGTCAGAGGGCCGCATCTTTCCCCGTATTCGCATGGCAGATGGCCACGGCCAGCGCATCAGCGGCGTCTTCCGGCGGCACTTTCGGAAGGTTCAGCATCGCCTTGACCATCTGCTGAACCTGATGTTTCTCGGCACGCCCGTAACCGACAACCGCTTTTTTCACTTCCAGGGGCGTGTATTCAAAAACAGGAATGTGGCTTTGCGTCGCAGCCAGAAGCACCACCCCCCGCACGTGACCCTGCTTGATGAGGCTCTTGACATTCTTTCCGTAGAAGATGTCCTCCAGGGCCACGGCGTCGGGCCTCGTCCGTTCGATGACCTCCCGCAATTCGTCAAAGATCC